>Ga0180220_1002045_pt1 | contig 13650 bp, 13 predicted proteins | sample eDN5th37CBELigBY_FD_151335 | JGI IMG/M metagenome (GOLD analysis project Ga0180220, IMG submission 151335) | Enriched backyard soil microbial communities from Emeryville, California, USA - eDNA 5th pass 37_C BE-Lig BY (version 2) (version 2) | ecosystem: Environmental > Terrestrial > Soil >... | reverse complement strand
CCGCTCGGGTCGCCCCCGAAGGAACGCCCTCGCTCGACTTGCATGTGTTAGGCACGCCGCCAGCGTTCGTCCTGAGCCAGGATCAAACTCTCCATAGAAAAGTCCAATCAGCTCTTTCGAACGTCTACTACACGTTCGGAATCTACTCTTGGTACCCCAAAGTGCGGAGAGAAAGTAGCGCTCTCCGCGGGGCCCACCCAATCACCAGACCCGTATTGTCAGACAGCGTAACCCGCAGGCAATTGCGGGAGAGATCTTCAAGCTAGCTCCCTGTTGCCCCGCCGTCAAGCGGGGTCAGGGGAGTGCGCCGCCTAGGAATCGAACCTAGAACCTTGGGATTAAGAGTCCCCTGCTCTGCCAGTTGAGCTAGCGGCGCCCACGTCAAAAAGCATCCGACCGGCCGCGCTGCCGGTGCGCGCCGGGCTCGCGTGCCTCGCCCGGCGGAGGAGGGGTGAGCGACCGGATTTGAACCGGCGACCTCCAGGGCCACAACCTGGCGCTCTAACCACCTGAGCTACGCCCACCATACGGGTTCCGGTACCGCTGCCGCCTACGCGCCCGATAGGATTCGAACCTATGACCCGCGGCTTAGAAGGCCGCCGCTCTATCCAGCTGAGCTACGGGCGCACGCTCTGGACATGGTTTCCGAGGAGCGACCGCACCGGCGCGGGAGGGCCCGGTCACGACAGCGCCGACGCACCGGAAGCGTCGATGCAGACTTGAAATCTAGCCAATGCCATGCGGGTGTCAACCCTGGGCGGTACCTACTCCCAGGCTGCGCGGAAGCGGGCGACGCGGTCGTATCCGGGCGGCTCCCGGACCCTGGCGATAACCACGTCGCCGGCAATGGCCCTGACCGTAATCTCGCCCGGCCCCTGAACCCTGCCGAGGTAGGCGCCATCGGGTTCAAAGACATCGAATACGGAAACCGGCTCGAGCCACGCACCACCCTCCTGCACAGAGGTCACGTGCAGCCGCACCCAGATGCGCCCGCACCACCGACCAGCTCGGACTCCGAGCTCCGCCGGAACTGAGCAAGCGCGTCCGCTATTGCGGCGCGTTCCATCGCGGCCAGTGGAACGTCATCGCTCTGCCCGTGGATCTGTGCCGCAGCCGCTTCCGCGCCGGAGCCCGGTTGAATGATGTCGATCGGGTACTGGCGAGTGTTTCCGGTCAATAGCGCGCCGAAAGCAGACCAGTCCCACCACGGTGACGGCGTGTATTTCAGCCCGATGTAGACCTCCCCGCCGTTGGGATCGACCACGTGCGTGAAAGTGCCGGACAGAGGCGGAGCGGGGATCGTGTCGACGACCGTCCCACGCCGATCGAGGCGAATCGTGCCGGGAGACTGAGGCTGCACAGTGGACGAGGCATGCGAACCCCGAGGGACCTGATCCCTCGGACCGGTGGTGAATCGGCCGAGTCGATCGGCCCCGACCTCAGGTAGTCCGAGGCGTGCGTCGGAGCCGTGCCTAGCTGGCGCAGGTAGATCGTGCCGGCCGTATCGAAGCGGATCGGTGGCTCGATGAAGAAGTCGGGAACCCAGGTGTCCAGGAACTCGCCGTCCGACGCGAACACGTGGAGCCTGTCCGCCCAGAGATACGCTGTCCGGTCGGCCACGAATAGGAGTCCGTCCGGGTGCACCGCGATGAACAGTGGCCGGCCGAACTCGCCGGGCCCTCGGCCCAACCTCCCGATGTCCCGGACGTGACGGCCATCGGGATCGTACTTCCTCACAGTGCCGGCCTGCCCGTCCAGCACGTAGATAGACCCCTCCGGGCACAACGCGACATCGGATACCTGGCCGAAGATGTACTCTCCCGGACCGTCCAGCACACCTATGCTCAGATCAGGTACCAGCGTGCCAGTCGTAGCCGCACCTGGTGTCGGGGCTTCGGTCGCTTCTGAGGCTGGCGGCGACGCTACCGGGAACACAGTGCCGTCGACGCGGGCAGGCGTGTCATCAGCGTTGTCGCCGCCGCATGCGGTGAACACGAGCCACGCAAAGTGGACGGGTATCGACCCTGCCAGCCCTCGCCACCTGTTCAGGCGCCTTGCGTCGATCGCTTCCAGTCGCTCGCATGGGGCATCGCCTCCCGGATTGCACAGCGTGTCCCACCGGATCGATCCGTGGACTCCAATCCGTACAAAAGCACGCGCTGGACGACCACGACGCGTCACCGTCCAGGAATCACACCGAAAGATGGCGATCCAACGCGTCCGACTACCCCGGGTGTCGGTCGACATACGTGACGTCTGGGCAGTCCGACACTTTTGGATGACGGATATGCGCGGAGAAACCGGACGAAAGTCGCGCCGTTGGGCTGGCGAGTCCCGCGCGTCGCGTGACCGCGTTGGCGCCTCGGGCTCGTCGTGCGGGGGGTGGTGGACAGGTGTTTTCGCCCGCACCCAATACGGGGCAGCCCCGGCTCGCCCGACAGTCACGGAGTCCCACGCGGTGTGCGGGACCGCGAACGGCGGTGACGCCATCCCGCACCGACTCGAAATCCTGTTATCGATATCGATGAGGCCGTCCCCTCACGTCGAGCCGCCAGGCGACCCGACATGTGCCCGTGTGCCCGACGAATCAGGGAGTCGCTCCGCCGTCGTCGGCACCATCGACTCGAGCCAGCGCGGGGTCCGGTTCAGGAGCCGGCAAGGGGTGGTGGGCGACCGGCTCCGTCGCCCCCACCCCTTGCGGAAAAACCAGTGACGCCACCACCGCCAGGGTCAGCAACCCGCCGACGACTGCCAGGGAGATCTGGACCGGCACGTGGATGTCGAAGTAGGTGATCAGCATTTTCGCGCCGACAAAGACGAGGACGGCGGCGAGTCCGAGTTTGAGGTAGTGGAATTTGTGGATCACTCCGGCGAGGAGGAAATAGAGAGACCGGAGGCCGAGGATCGCAAAGACGTTGGACGTGAAGACTATGTACGGGTCCGTCGTAATGGCGAATATCGCCGGGATCGAGTCGACGGCAAAGATCAGGTCGGTGGTCTCGACCAGGATCAGCACCACGAACAGCGGAGTCGCTATACGACGTACTCGTCCGCCGACGCCCCGCCGAATGAAGAACGACTTCCCATGGTATCGGTTGGTGACCGGGACCAGACGTCGGACGAGGCGCAGTACCGGATTGCGCGCGGGCTGGATCTCTGACTCCATCTTCCAGGCCATGCGGATCCCGGTGAATACGAGGAATGCGCCAAAGACGTAGATGATCCAATGGTACTGCTCGATGAGCGCGGCGCCGGCCGCGATCATCGCTCCACGCATGACGAGCGCGCCAATGATCCCGAAAAAGAGCACCCGGTGCTGGTAACGGGGCGGCACGTTGAAGTAGGAGAAGATCAGGACGAATACGAAGATGTTGTCGACCGAGAGTGCCTTCTCGATGAGGTACCCGGTGAGGAACTGGAGCCCGGCCTCATGTCCCATGAAGCGGTAGACACCGAAGTTGAAGGCGAGCGCCAGCGCCACCCAGAGCATGCTCCAGGCGCCGGCCTCCCGGACGGACACCTCGTGCGCTTCGCGGTGGAACACGCCGAGGTCGAGCGCGAGCATGGCCAGGACGAAGGCGATGAAGCCGAGCCAGAGCCAGATCTGATCCACGTGTCGTCCTTTCTCTTCGGTTCCGCGCAACGTCACGCGGTATTACCGGCCCGAAGGTGGACTGACGAGCACCCGGTCCACCCGATGCCCGTCCATGTCAACCACTTCGAAATCCAGGCCGAAAGTCGTGAAGCGATCGCCGGTCCTGGGAATTCGGCCCAGGTGGGTCATGACCAGACCACCGATCGTGTGATAGTCGTGCCGGGCCTCGGATCTGCGCTCCTCGAGGCCGATGGCTTCCCAGAACTCATCCATGGCGAGCGACCCGTCCACCAGCCACGAGCCATCCTCCCGCCGGACGACCCTCTGTTCGGAATCGCCATCCAGGCTGCCCGCGATCTCTTCCAGAATGTCGTTGAGCGTAACCAGCCCTTCGACGCCGCCGTATTCGTCGACCACGACCGCGATACTGGAGCCGGTTTCCCGGAACACCTCCAGCAGCCGTAGCGCGCCGAGGCTCTCAGGCACGAAGATCGGCTTCCTTAGCGCGGCCCGGAGGTCCAGTTCCCTTCCTTCGAGGAGCGACGCCAGCAGATCCTTGACCCGCACCACCCCGAGTACGCGGTCGACCTCGCCGTCGCACACCAGGTAGTGCGAGAAGCGCGAACGGATGAGGCGGTTCCGGTGCTCGTCTGCGGGGTCCCGGATGTCGAGCCATTCGATCCGGTGGCGCGGCGTCATCAGCGCTGTGACTCGCCTGTCCCCGAGCCAGAACACCCGCTCCACGAGGTCGTGCTCCTCTTCCTCGAACACGCCCGCGGCGGTGCCCACGTCGAGAAGCGCCGATACTTCTGCTTCCGTCACCGGCGGCTCGACCGACTTTCGCACGCCAAGCACCCTGACCATCAGCTCCGTGGAAGCCGTGAGCAACTTCACGAGCGGTGTGGCGACGACGGCGAGCGCCTGCATTGGGCCGGCGATGGCAGCCGCGATCCGCTCGGGATGGTGGAGTGCAACCCTCTTCGGCAGGAGCTCGCCCAGCACCAGTGAGACGTAGGTAATGCCGCCGACCACGAGGGCGAGGGCGATCTCCTCGCGCCAGGGAGCGATTGTCGGGAAGCGCTCGAGATATCCTGCGACGCGACCCGCGACGCGTGCGCCGCCGTATGCGCCGGCGAGAACGCCGACCAGCGTGATCCCGACCTGCACCGTGGAGAGGAATCGCGTGGGGTGTTGGGCGAGGTCCAGCGCCCTCGCCGCGCGGGTGTCTCCCGCCTCCGCCCGTTCCGCGAGCCGCGGCTTCCGCGAGGACACGACCGCGATCTCGGACATGGCGAAGATGCCGTTGATGAGTATGAGCGCCAGGATCAGGAGCAGCTCGAAAACGAGACCGGTCGCAGCCATGTCATCCCTGGCCAGGTCGGGTGCGCTGACTGGAAGGCAGCATCATGGGATGCGTGTCCCGTTCCTGTGGCATGGTCCGCAAATGCAACGAGGGCGAGCCCTCGCGCGCCCGGATCCATCGGGATCCGGTCCTTCGCGAAGGTCTCGCCCGATCGCAAACGACCTGCCGGACCGTGCGCCTTTCGGCGCAGTCCTGACGACCCGGCATCGCGGGCATTTCATCCCGCGCGGCTACTCCCCTTCCACAACCCGCAATCTAACGCCGGATCGCCGGCATCTCAAGCCAAACGCCGGGAACCGGGGCTGGGAGGGACGAGGATGCTGAAAGTGGTGCTGCTGTATTGTAGTTACCGAATCGGGGCGCCCGGATTCGAACCGGGGGCCTCCTGCTCCCAAAGCAGGCGCGCTACCAGGCTGCGCCACGCCCCGCCACACCAGTTTACCGCGGATCGCCGCGATGAGATCCGCCGAAGCGGCCTCATGGGCGCCAGTCCGGCCACTCGGCGGCGGGAGTATATCCGTCGCCGGCCGGTCGGTCAACGCGTCGGGGCGTGTACGTATGAGTTGGATCGGACCCGTGATCGAGTGCCCTCGGGGTGGCTCCGGCCCCCGTGCAATACCGGCGGCCGTGCGGGGGCGGTCAGCGTGGCCGCGAAATAAACGCTGGCCCCGTCGACCCCGAACGGGGCCCACAGGACGCCGGGCACGCCCGCACGCCGCAGGTCAGGGGTTGGCGATTCTGGTGAGATGCGGGATGAGCGCGCGAAACGCCCGACCCCGGTGGCTGCGAGAGTTCTTCTGCCCCGCCGATACCTGCGCCATGGTGAGGCCGAGGTCCGGAAGGAAGAAGATGGGATCGTATCCGAACCCGCCGTGCCCGACCGGCACCTCTGCGATCCGGCCCTCACACGTTCCCACCGCGGTCACGACCGGCCCGTTGGGGAGGGCCAGCGCCGCGGCGCAAACGTACCGGGCGGTTCGCTGGGCCGGAGGCACACCGTGCAGCTCCTCGAGGAGCTTTTCGTTGTTGGCCTGGTCGAGGGCGAGTCCGGACAGATCCGATCGGCCGGAGAAGCGCTTGGTCCGGACTCCGGGCCGGCCGTCGAGGGCGTCCACTTCGAGCCCGGAATCATCGGCGAGGGCGATCATCCCGGTCCGGGTGACGTAATATCGGGCCTTGGCAGTCGCAATCTCCGCAAATGTGTTCGCCTCCTCGAGCTCGTCCTCCTCTGCCGATGGTGCGATACCGAGATCATCGAGGGAGAATAGGCGTAGCCCCGGCACGCTGGAGAGGATCTGCCGGATTTCTCGAGCCTTGTCCTTGCTGCGCGTGGCGAGCGCGACGGAAACACTCAACGGCCGAGCGCTCGACGCTGAAGGGTGAAGAGGGATTCGATGCCGGCGAGGCCGAGGTCGATGAGCTGATCCAGCTCCGACCGGGAAAAGCTCGAGCCCTCCGCCGTACCCTGGATCTCAACGAGACCACCACTCTCGAGGGCGACGAGATTGAAGTCGACGTCAGCGGCGACGTCCTCAACGTATTCGAGATCGAGTCGCGGCTGTCCTGCGACGATACCGACGCTCGTGGCGGCGACGAGCTCCCGCACCGGCGATGCTTCGAGCAGGCGATTCTGGACGAGCCGTTCGCACGCCTCGTTGAGTGCCACGGCAGCGCCGGTGATGGCGGCGGTCCGCGTGCCGCCGTCGGCGACGAGCACGTCACAGTCCAGGATGATCGAGCGCTCTCCCAGTGCGCCGAGATCGATCGAAGCGCGGAGCGCGCGCCCGATGAGCCGCTGGATCTCGAGCGTCCTCCCACCGGTCTGCCCGCGTTCGCGGGGCGTCCGCCTGTGCGTCGCGCGCGGCAGCATCGCGTATTCTGCTGTCACCCAACCCAACCCGGAGCCGCGACGCCAATCGGGGACGTGCTCCTGGACGGTGGCGGTGCAGAGGACTCTTGTGCGGCCAGTCGTAATGAGGCAGGAGCCTTCCGCGTACGGAGCGACGCCGCATTCGATTGTAACGGGCCGGAGCTGGTCGTCGGCTCGCCCGCTCCGTAGCGGCGCATCAGGCGCCGTCATGTCCGCACCACGCTTGCCGCGATCCGGTCGATCAGCGCGGTGGTGGAGCGCCCCGGCAGCGTCGGCACGAGCACGACGCGCCCGCCTGCCGCCTCCACTTCCTCCCGGCCCACGACGTCCTCGACCGCGTAGTCGCCGCCCTTGACCAGGACATCCGGGAGGAGCGCCGCGATCAGCGACCGCGGCGTGTCGTCGTCGAAGACGATGACCGCATCGACGCACGCCAGCGCGGCGACGAGATATGCCCGGTCGGCCTGCGGCACCAGCGGCCGCCCTTCCCCCTTGAGGCGGCGCACGGATGCGTCCGAATTGATCCCCACCACCAGGACATCCCCAAGACTCCGCGCTGCGACAAGACTGGCGACGTGGCCGGCGTGCAGTACATCGAAACAGCCGTTCGTGAACACGACGCGCCGGTCTCGCGGCCGGCCAAAGCGCCGCACAAGCTCGGCCGTATCCGCCAGGATCCTGGCCTGGGGCGTGTTTGGTGGGGTCATGGTGTCTCCGCGGGGGGACGTGTGCTCATGTCCGTGCGCCGGATCGCGTCGAGGATCTCTCGCGCACCTCGCCGTAGCAGCTCATCCGCGAGCCGCTGTCCGAGTGCCGCCGCATCACGCAGGTCCCCCTGCGTCTCGCCACGCACAACCGTGTGACCCTCGAGGTCGGCGACGACACCGGACACGCGCAGCGACTCGCCCTCGACTGTCGCAAGCGTGCCGATCGGGACCTGGCATCCGCCCTGGAGCTCAGCCAGGAACGCCCGCTCGGCGGTAGTCGCGGCGCGGGTATCGGAATGGTCGAGCGCTGCTACGATCTGTCGAGTGACCTCGTCGTCCGCGCGAATTGCGATAGCCAGAGCGCCCTGGCCGGCTGCCGGCAACCACTGCGGCGGTTCCAGCCACTGGCCGACGACCTCTTCCCGGCCGAGCCGCCGTATTCCCGCCGCGGCCAGGATCACCGCGTCGTAGTCGCCCGCTTCCAGCCGCGCGAGGCGCGTGTCCAGGTTTCCGCGCAGGTCGTCGACGGCGAGATCGGGGCGGGCGTGGAGGAGCAATGCGCGCCTCCGGAGCGAGCTTGTACCCACCCGGGCGCCCTTCGGCAGCCGCGCCAGCCGCGCCGGTCGACCCGGTGCCGGAACGTATGCGTCGCGGGGATCTTCGCGTACCGTGATTGCACCGAGGGCCAGGCCGTCGGGCGTCTGAGTCGGCAGGTCCTTGAGCGAATGGACGGCAGCGTGCGCCTGTCCGTCCAGTACGACCTGATCGACCTCCTTGGTGAAGAGCGCGCGGTCGCCCACTTGCGAGAGCGGGACGTCGGTGATTCGATCGCCGGTCGTCCGGACGATGCGGATCTCGACCCGGATGTCCGGTCGGGCCGCACGGATGCGCGCGCTGACGTACTCGGCCTGCCAGAGCGCGAGCTGGCTGCCCCTCGATGCGAGATAGAGCGTCATGATGCGGGAAATATCTCGGCGCGCCGCCGACCGGCTCCTGAGCGGAAGGGTCGCCGGGACATCACCACTGGGATTGGGCGCCGTCGATGATGCGCTGGAGAACCTGCGCGACGGCGGCGGCGCGGGCTTCCTCTTCGCTCTGCGTGTCGGGTCGGTACAGCGCCTGCCCCGTTACCTGCCCTTCCCAGAGGATCACGTTTCGCCCGACGTCGACGATTCGCGCGCTCACGGCGATCTGGACCTGCTGCTGATCGATCTCGAACGTGCCCGTGCCCTGGGCGCGCTGGCTCTGGGTTTCGTTCACGTACCGCGTGATCCGTCCTGTCATGACGGCATCCGCGACATCACGTCCGGCCGTCTGCACGCCGAGCGCGCGCGGCAACTGCGACGCCAGCTCCTGATCGATGAGCTGCCCGACGCCGAACTCGACGGTCTCGTTTTCGAACGACTCGATGTAGAGCGTGCGAATGTGGGATGGAAAGCCGCCGCCCTGGTTGAACGTGTACATGCAGCCGGTAAGCACGAGCGCGGCGCCGAGCATGACGAGCCATCGGGTAGCGTGAGCCGCGACCGCCGTGGACCCGAAGGCACCATTCGATGCGGCGGTCGTCGCCCCGGCGCGAGCCCCCCGGTCGGGCGGTCTGGCCGTGGTATTTGCGGGACTTCCAGCGAAGTACGTGCTACTGCCCATGCAATGTCCAGACTTCGGGCGGCAAAGCCGTCAGCGGCTCCGCATCGACGAGCGTGAGAACGAGTTCACGGAAGGCTGCGTGGTCGCGGTACACCGCCTGTTCCGGCAAGCCGATCGCATTCTCGCCGCGCAGCTCCACCGACTGCCTCCCCCGCCCCGTGTCGAGCTCGGCGCTGGCCAGACGGTCGTCCTCGAACGTGAACCGCCAGCGCTCGCCGTTGCCGGCGTACTCCAGCGTGATACGGTCGCCGGACTGCCTCGCTCCCGTCATTTCCGCAGCAGCTGGCGGCCGGAACACACCAATCGTGCTCCACAGGAGCGCAGGCGGAGGCACCGGGACGTCCAACCGGGCGTCCGGCGGGAGCACCAGCGCATCCCCGGCGAGCACGGCGGAAAGATAGCCCTCCCCGCGGGGACCGAACAGATCGATCCTCGCCCGTTCATCCGCAGCGATGTGAGCGACGCCCTCACCGGAAAACCTGGCGTCCGGTTCGACCATCGTCCAGCCGAACACCGCTCGCGCAGCGGACTCTGGCAGGGATGCAGACGCCGCCTCCCGGGCCATCGCCTGCGCTGCCGGCAACTGGATCGCGGTCCCCTTTGCCGCGCACGCCGAGAGCGTCGTCAGAGCAGCAACGGCGAGGGCGCCCGGCACCCGCGATGCCAACGAGGCGAGGCTCCCGCGACCGGCGACCGCTGGCCGGCGGGAGCCTTCGTCGTTGCGCGACATGGAATTACTCGAAGTATCACGACCTGTCATGGCGCGGTATACCCCGGCTCCGGCACCGGGGTTCGTCATACCGCCTGTTGTTGGGCGGGCAATCGCGGGCGGATCAGTAGTTGTAGCCGAAGAAGAAGTCCACGAACGTGTCGCCGAAGTCCTCGCCGCCGCCGAAGTCGACGGGTGGCTCGTTGCCGATGGCGAAGCGGCGGCCGAAATCCAGCCGCAACACGAGCGGGATGCCGAGCGGAAACCTCAGGCTACCGCCGTAGCTCCCCCACGTACCTTCCGGACGCGTCTGCGTCTCGAGCCAACTGGAACCGACATCCAGGAACACTGCCCCCTGTATGCCCGGGAAGCGCATCTCGCCGAACGGGAACTGGAGGCTGAGCGCATGGAGCGCCGGGAACCGCCATTCCTGGTTCACGAGCCACACTCTCGATCCGGCGAGCGAGAAGTTGGGATACCCCCGCAGCCGGTGTGGGCCGCCGAGGATCGACCGTGCGGGGATCGCGCCATCACTGAAGAAGGCGTACAGGCGCACGGCGTAAGCGCTCTGCTCCGTGGTGCGGAAATACCGGCGATAGTCGCCACTCACGATGAAGTGTTCGGCCGTGGCACTGCGCCGCAAGGCGGTTTCGCCTTCCGGGCGCGGCGAGGTGCATGCGAAGCATGTCGCGAGTGCTGCCGTGAGGTTGAACCGGTGTCCATCGATAGGGCCGGATTGAAGCCAGAGCGAATTGTCGCGTACGAGCGAAATCGCGTTCGTGGCGAGCCAGCCCCTGCGGGTCAGGTCCCGGGGATCGGGGCGTGTGTTCGGTCCAACGTCGCCAGCCGTGAAGCCGTCGTCGAGATCGACCCGGTGGCTGCGTTCGAAACCGAGTTGCAGCTCAATGCGCTGGAACTTCGAGAACGGATAGCTCGCAAGGAAGTAGCCGCCGTAGCTCTCCTCCTCGTATACATCCCAGGAAACGTCGCGGAAGCGGCCGTTCTGGCGGAAGATCCCGGCCCCGAAGTTGAGCCGTCGCGACAGGTTGAGATAGAGCAGGCTACCGCTGAAGCTGTCGACGAACTCGCCGATGTTTCGCCCCTGTACGGCCGAGACTCCCGCGAAGAACACGTGATCCCCGAGCATGTCTGTGACGAGGAACTGCGCTCCCTGGGCAGACCCGGCACCCGGCGCCACGACGGCGTCGCCACCGGCGAAATCGAGGGAGAGCTCGCTCCATGAGCTGTACTCGCGCGGTGTCGCCGACGCGACGACCGGCGCATCGACTCCCTGCCATTGCCAGGATACGCTCGTCGCTACGTTCGCGACCGGGCTCGCGACGCCGCTTCGGTTCCCCGCAGGCATGTCGAGCGCGATGGCGGGATGGTCGGCGGTGTCGGCGGCAAAGCGGAACATGTAGATGCGATATCCGCCCTCGCTGAATCCGGCGAAGACGAGGCCGTCGTCTTCGGGGAGCCAGTCGGGATCGAAGGCCGCGCCGGCCATTGCCGTGAGCCGCCGTCCGTTCCCGCTCCGGTCCACGGCGTACAGGTCGAAAACGCCATCGCGGTCCGACGCGAACGCTATGCGCGTACCGTCGTGCGACCAGCGCGGGTCCTGGTCGATCCATGGGCCGTAGGTCAGCGGCCGGATCGACCCATCCCCGACATTCAGGAGGAAGAGGTTGCGGGATCCAAACTCACCATGGTCGTGGCGGTCGGAGGCGAAGACGATCTCGCTGCCGTCCGGGGACCAGTGTGGTGACTCGTCACGGTAGTGGTCGGAGGTCAGCGCTGACCGTTCATGAGTTGTCAGGTCGACGACGTAGAGATCCGAAAAGCCATTTGCGCTGAGCCCCTCGAAGACGACGCGGGTGCCCGTCGGGTCCCACGCCGGAGATTTCAGGCCGATCAGGTCCGGCCACTGATATCGACCGCGCTGGCGGTTGGCTTCAATGTCCCAGAGCACGAGTGCGTCCGCTTCGCCGTGTTTGGAGACGAACGCCAGCACGCCGTCCCGATTGACGTGCAGCCTCGATTCCCATGGGTGCAGCGACTCGAACTCGTGCGAGCGCTCGCCTTCCAGGATGACAGTCATTCCGGCTTCACCCTCGTCGAGCCGCGTCCTGTAGATGTTCGTGTACCCGGTACGCGGTGACATGAAGACGAGTTGTCCGACGGAATCACCCGGCGGCGAATAGACGGCGGGCTTGAAGTTGGCGCCGCCGCGGCGAATGACGAGGTGGCTTCCGACCTCGAGGGGCGTGCGCTCCGAGTAGAGCGGGAAGTACCGCTGCTGGAGATCGTAGTGCCACTCGCGGCTGAGCCGCTCCAGGTTGACGCCCAGGACACCCTCGAGCAGTTCCTCGAAGGTGTCGTACTTCCAGAACTCCTCGTAGACCCGGACGATGTACTCGTCGCCGAATCGGCGCGTGAGATACGCGTGGAGCTCACCGCCGAGCGGGTAGGCGCTGAATGAGTACTGGTGATTGAAGTCACGGATCTGGGGGAGCCGCCCCGAAAAGACGAGGTCGCGCACGTACATCTCGTCCATCGAGTCCTGCTCACTGGACCAGAACTCCGCGAGTCCTTCGGTCCACCAGTGAATGGCCTGAGGCGAGGGACTGCGATTGCGGGGATGCAGCGACGCGGTCTCCTCGATTTTGGAGAGCTGGAAGAAGTGGACGAGCTCGTGGCGCAGCGTCGCGAGGAACTGTGCGTAGTCTCCCCGGAAGGGCAGCGCGACTCGCCGCTTGAGGTACTCAGTGAATCCGAGCACCCCCTCCGGGATGAACCCCGGGAACACGTTCGTCTGCTCGAAGTGCTGGTGTGAAGAGTAGACGATCAGCGGGATCCGCCGCGGCGGGTGGTGCTCGAGCTTTCTCTCGAGATAGGCATAGCTCTCTTCCGCGTACGCCAGGGTGAGCCGGGCGAGCTGCTCGGCCTCGGGATAGAAGTACACGTCCACGTGATCGCCGGAGACGACCTGCCAGTCGAACTGACGGTACTGGATCTTGTTCTTCCCGAAGGGCACCGCCTGCGCCCACGCGGCATCGGTGTCCAGAGTGAGGAGCCCTGTCAGGGCAACGGCCAGGATGGTGATGCTTCGAATCATGGTTGGCGCCCGGTTCACGTTCGGCTCGTTCGCGGTGTCGAGCCGATTGCATGACCCGGGCCGGCCGTGGCGGTGTGTCAGACTCCCTCAGCCCTGGCGGGATCCCCGGAACGCGGCGAGTAAATCAGGCGGGAGCACGCGGGTGGTGCCCCGCTCGTCGATGGCGACGAGCGTGGTCCAGGCGCTGGCGACGGCGACGTCGCCGTCGTCTCCGATGCGGAAGAGCTCGTACGCGAAGGTGACGGCGCGAGACTGCACGCGCTCGATGCGGGTGTCGATGCGGACGAGGTCATCGTAACGGGCGGGAGCGCGGAACCGGACGTGCGCCTCGCCGACCACCAGCCGGAGCCCCTGGCGCTCCACCTCGGCGTAGACCACTCCGAGCTCGCGCATGAAATCGGTCCGCCCGATCTCGCACCACACGAGATAGTGCGCGTGATAGACGAACCCCATCTGGTCCGTTTCCGAGTACCGGACCCTGACCGTCGAGGAAGTGGTACGGGGCGTGACGTCGCTCATGCCCTATCCCGTCGCTCGCGAGCCATGGCTCCTCGCTGTTTCAAATGGGTGACGGCAGCTGCAGCTTGCCGCCGATGAGATAGACCATGGTGATCAGGTTGCGTGCGGAACGGTAGCCGCGCGCG
>Ga0180220_1002042_pt1 | contig 13663 bp, 12 predicted proteins | sample eDN5th37CBELigBY_FD_151335 | JGI IMG/M metagenome (GOLD analysis project Ga0180220, IMG submission 151335) | Enriched backyard soil microbial communities from Emeryville, California, USA - eDNA 5th pass 37_C BE-Lig BY (version 2) (version 2) | ecosystem: Environmental > Terrestrial > Soil >... | reverse complement strand
GGTAGAGGAAAGCACCGTTACGTTAAAGGTCCCGCCGATCATGTATGGCCCCCCGACCGATACGGCCATGATTCCGCTCCGCTCCATCGAATTCGTGCGAATCGTCTCGTCCTGATCTTGTTCTTAATGACGGGTTGGGGCACGGTTGGAGGCTGAATGAATGCTTGAACCTCTACGCCGAAATAGACTTCAGTCCAATGACGGATAAAATAATCAAAACGATGAACACAATCCGCCATTTGTCTTTGGATTCCCCGTAAAAAAACATGCCGACCAAGGTCGCTCCTACCGTCCCGATCCCCGTCCATACGGCGTACGCCGTTCCCATGGGAATGCTTTCCATCGATATGGACAACAGGATAAAGCTTAACAAAAATCCGCCGATTAAAACGGCATAAGATGCCAACGACGCTTTTTGATTCACTTTCGTAATGCCGATTACGCCTACGCACTCAAAACAACCCGCAAGTATCAATAGTATCCAGACCATACGAATCCCCCTATTTTAAAGTGCTGCATCCATTTTCGGATCGGTTTCAATTTTTTCATGGGTAACCAGCTTCAATCCGATCACCCCGCCCAGCAATAATGCAATAAGAGCAATTTTAAGCCAACGGAAAGGTTCATTAAACCAAACCATCTCCATGACGACGGTTCCCGCCGTACCGAGCCCGACAAATATGGCATAAACGGTGCTTGTGGGAAGTTTTTTTCCCGAATAGATCAGCAAACCAAAGCTGACAATGATTCCAATCATGGTGAGTCCCCACGTCAATACGCTGTCCGCGTCTTTCAAGCCGACGACCCACATCACTTCAAAAATGGCCGCCACGACAACAAGTGCCCATCGAAGATTCATTTTTCTCCTCCTTGTCTCTTTAAACAATCCTGTTTTCATTTTTAGATTATTGGAAAATCAGTGACTCAAACTTGGACATCACCTCCTTTTTGAAATAAAAAAGCCTGAGAAAAACTGTTAAAACAGTTTCTCCCAGGCTTTTATCCTTCCGTGGCACAGCAAAAAGCTGCGAGTTTTCTCTCGGACCAGGCCAACGTATTGCCGCTGCGGAACCCTAGAAAACATTCGAATCATTCAGTTACTGGTTATTATACACATATTGGGGAGGGATGCAACAGCGATTTGACAATCAACGATTTTTGAGCGAACGATCGTCATGACCCAAAAATCATATTCAAAGTGTCATTTTAGTGTTTTGGTCATGATCAGATCGATTTGTTCTTCATCGCCCATATAAAAAGAGTGGGCTCCGGTATGAACAAAACCCATTTTGTTGTAAAAGCCGATTGCGTTCTTGTTTTTTTCCCACACCCCAAGCCAAATTTTTTCTTTATTCCGTGCTACCGCTATTTCGATAGCTTTATTCATTAGGTACTTCCCAAGTCCCTGTTTATGGAATTTTTTCCGGATATAAATCCTCTCCACTTCTAGCGAATCATTGCCCATGTCTTCGGATTGAGCATCACTTGCGTTTACCTTCATATATCCGGCAATTTCATCATTGAAATAAATAAAATGGAACTCCGAAGAGTGATTTGATAATTCTATTTCTAATTGTTTTAAGTTAAATGCTTTTTCCAAATAGGCTTTCATATTTTCAGGCGAATTTTGGTCTTTGAATGTATCGTTGAATGTTTCCATGCTTATTTCTTGGAGGAACTGCAAGTCTTCGCGGCTGCATTTTGATATTCTTATGGTCATGGTTTGTTTAGCTCCTTCATCACAAATCAATAATTTCTTTTGTTCCCCTTTTTGACGAATTCCCAATCCGCTTCTACATTTTTTCTGACTCTTTGAAGAAAATGGAACATCGTTTCGGCTTCTCTTTCGGAAAATCCGGCCAACGCGACATGATTCGAATGATCGTTTTCTCTTTTGATAAAAGGAAACACATGGTTTCCTTTTTCTGTCGGAAAGAGTTTCTTTATTTTTTTGTTGCGTTGATCCTCTCTCTTTTCAATAAACCCGTTCATTTCAAGTTTTTTTATCGCGCGAGCAGCCGTTGTACGGTCCACTTTAATCATTTCGGCCAACTTCTCTTGGATGATTCCCGGGTTTTCGCATATTCGGACAAGGTACAGATACTGCCCTTTGGTAAGATCTATTGCTTTGAATTCGATATTGCTTATCGAATCTAACGCCCGGGCGATCATTCCGATTTCGCGCAGAATTTCCTTCATGCATGCACCTCCGTCCACTTCGTTTATCAACCCTGTGCTTTTTATTCATAATATTATATTTATGTTGCATTTACAACATTTCAACAAATATCGGAACGTAACCTTTTTAGCGCCGAGCAACCGAATAATTCATGTTGTTCCAACGGCTGCACCGGACGTGACGCCGGCCAACAATCCGCAAATTGATTTTCAGGTCGGCATGTGAAACAGCCGTAAGCGAGCCATTGCTCGCCTACGGCTGTTTAATCCCGGCGGTTTATTTTTTGCTGTTTACGGGAATCGATATTTTTTTGTCGTAGGTTTTAATATATTTGTATCCATCCACCAGTAGAAATTCAGGCCTGTCCGCGGTGTTAAACGAATACGTCTGTTCCCATAAAATATTGCCGTTTTTCAAATCCCACTGGCGTTCGCGGGAGATCGACGAAACAGGAATGACTTTGCCCCCGGCTTGGACGGATAAGCTGCCTTTGTCCAGAAATGTGAATTGTTTTCTGGCGATGACGATATCATACCCCGCGCCGGTTTTCGTAACGCTTCGAATCCAAAACTTTTCATCCCCTATTTTAATGGAGCGATCGGATGGCGACGCAAGCGGGATCGGATCATTTATTTTATGGTACCCTTCGAAATTTTCGAGTACAAGTTCAATGGACTGAATGCGGTCGGTTGGGAACGGATCGAAATTCAGTTGGAAGTCCGCCGGCTGCTGTCCCTTTTCTTCGTTTAATCTTACTTCGACTCCATTCACGTAAAGCTTGGTTTTCCCTGAAAACCTCGGATATTCTTCGAGTTCATAATGCCCTTTCACGATGGTCGATGTCGGCGATGCCGTCATGTAGTCGTAGTGAATGGTTCCATTATCAACGGCGACGGATTCCGAAATTTCCTCTTTAATGATGCTTTTCATCGCTTTGTTTGCTTCAAAATCGAAGGAAACGGGGTACGATACCTTTTTTCCGTTATCCAGCCATTCGCTAAAAGCGATGGTTAATGTTCGAGAGAACGGGCTAACCGGCTCAAATTCATCGTATCCCACGAATTGGCTTTTGTTTTTTCCGGGACTTCCGCCGCCTCTAAGCGGAGCCGAATTAGTCAAGAACCCTTTTACGCTGTCAAAATGGTAACGTCCAATTTTATCGTCAGTAAATTCGGTGCCTTCAGGCAGGTCGATGGTGTAATACAAGCGGAAAACGTTATCGTCCGCAATCACGCCATGAATGGTCAGAACGGTGCCGTCCTGAAGCGTGGTGCGTTTGTTTACTTGTTGCCCATATCCTTGCTCCTTCACTTCGGCAAAGCTGAGAGAGTTCAATCCGGCTCCGTTAAACAACTTGTTTCCGTAATAAGCGAAAGCGGGATACTCGTAAACTCCGAGCATTAGAATGAGCGCCGCTGCGGTTGAAGCAACCCATGCCCAAGCTTTACTCGTATTTCTTTTTTTGGCGGGAACACGCTCCAATGCATCCCGAAGTCTTTCCTCAAGGCCTGACGGAGCCTGCACCTTATTCACCGTCTGCTTATACTCCTCTAATGTCTTCTCGATCGTTTTCATAACGATCACCTCCGATCATGGCTTTCAATTTTTGCATTCCTTGAGAGATCCTCGATTTGATGGTTCCAAGCGGCACACCCGTCATCTCCGCAATCGTCTGATACGGAAGATCATGAACGAAACGAAGCTCGATGGCTTCCCGCTGCCGTACGTTCAGATGGGCCAGGAGCACCTGCATGTCCATTTCGGACTCGGAATCCCGGTACGGATTATCGTCGCTTAACGCCGCAAATGACGGTTCCGGCTCTTCTTCCAAAGGAAGATACCGATTCTTTTTTCGGAGCAGCGTTTTGCACCGATTGACGAGAATGGTTTTGCTCCAACTATAAAATGCGTCGCCTTTTTGCAATTGATCGATCTTTTCGTATACTGCGACAATCATGTCTTCCATGGCATCCATCGCATCATGCTCGTTTTCCATGTAGGCATACGCAAGACGGTAATACGCGTCCTGATCCGCCAGGATCAGCTGCAGCAAAGCTTCTTTGTCGCCTTTTTTGGCCTGTTTGACAAGATGGCTAACTTTCATGTTCTCTCCCCTTTTCATAGATAAGAGGCTCCAAAGGGCAATAAAGTTCATTTTGTTTAAAAAACTTTTTTCCATTATGTCGGCGATGTATTAAGATCTTCTCCTCAGTTTGGAACATGAATTTATATCTTAAAACAAAAAAAAGCCGCGATGAACGCGACTTCGTATACGTGTATTTTTTTATTTTTCGACAATAAGATTCTAAATCCTGCCACGATCGGCCGCGACGCGGTAAAAGGCCCGTTATCTTTGATTAAGCGGCGTATCCACATTTCCTTGAAGATGTGCCAGCCGCACCATAATGGTTGCCGCTTCCGCCCTGGTGACCGGTTTGGCAGGGTCGAATTTGCCGCCTGTTGCCTCCATCAGGCCAAGCTTCAGCATAAGCGCAACGGCCCCTTTGTCCTTGATGGCATTCGCGTCCGAGAGGGACAACGCCTGCGCATCCTGTTGGAAGAACTTGGACAAACGGCTATAATGAAGGGCCGTCGTTAGACTGGTGGCTACCGCTTCACGTGTCAGCTTTTGCTCCGGATGCAATTCAGTGGATTTCGCATCGCCAAACCATCCTTTATCCGCGAACAGCTGCACCGCTTGTGCGATCGGGCTCTCCGCCGGAACATCGGTAAAAATCGGCTGCTGGATTTGGCCTCCATAGTAGCCTTGATCGGGATCAAGCCCTTTAGCCATCATCTGGATCCAATCGCCTAAAGTCAGTTCCGCATCGGGATGAAGCAAGCCGTCCTCCGACGGAGACAGAACGCGGTACTCAAGCAGCGTCGCCAGATCCTTGTTTGCCTTGTGGTTTACCGCATCGCTTGGAAGCTCGTAGCTCTGTCCCTTGCTTGGATCGGGCAGCAGATGAAAGACTTCCGTTTTGCCCGTGACCCCATCGATGTAGCCGAGGTTTCTGTCTTCATGGAGCGTTGGAACATACGCCAGCCGAACATAAGGCTCGACATACGTGTTATCCACGGTGTAGCCGCCGCTGCTGATATACCGCAGCTCTACCCCAAGTTCGTCCAACAGCCGCTCCTGAGCTTCTTTCGGGCTGATTTTAGCCGTCAACGCATCCATCGCTTGGAGATCCGCATCCGCCAGGTAGCTATCCACGTTGTAGCTAATCAGCTTGCCGTTGCCGTCGATCGAAACGCTCACCGTGCTTCCTTTGATGGGCAAGTCCTTATAAAAGCGCTGGAACACGAATTGATATACCGTCTTTGACGAGGACGGGTTCAACATGTTGGTGTCCGACAGTTTCAGGACTTCTGCAGCATTCGGATAATGGGCCAGCACCAGCTCGATCGCCTTGGTACGAGCCTGGGCTTCCGTTATGGCCGGAGCACCGGCTTTGGCCGGTTCGCTTCCTGTATATTCGAACTCATTATAGGCGAGCAGCTGCCCCGTCTCGGCATCCACGACAGCGTGTTTGTTGCTATCCTGGTATATTCCGGGAGTTCTTTTGTTCCACTGTAAATTCCAAACCTGCTTGTTCCAGTTCCAATAATTCCCCAAGTTCGATTGGAATTGGTATTCCGTGCCCGGAGCAATGCCCTGCAGCCGCTCCAGCGCTTGATCCGCAGTCAGTTGCCCTCCCTTATGCGGAGTGAAAACTTCGTTGGAAGGCGTTAATGCGGTATAGCGAACCGCTTGATTGGCTTTATCGAGATCTTTTCCCCAAATGGTATCGATCCCCTTGCCGGAATGGGCGTCTATAGGTACCAAGGCGCGGTCAGGAATATAACCGATTTTCCATTCCCGTTTGGCAGACGTGTCGAGCAGGGGGGCGGTAGATATGTAGGCAAGTTTTACGGACAAGCCTTGCTCCAGCCATTTCTCCGCTTCCTCCTTGCTGATGGCTGCTTTGGCCGATGGTAAATCGCCCTGGAAAGTGCTTCGGGTAAAGCGGACGATACTCCCGTTGCCGTCCACGTCAAGGCTCACGTACTCATTGTCGGCCGGTATTCCGTTAACATCGACCGAATACGAAAAGCTATAACGAACCGGTCCGAACAACGTTTTGTTGGACGAATAACCGTACTGGGTCGATGGTTTCATCGTACCGGCCTTGATCGATGGAGCCGCTTTGGATATAAACGTCTCGGCAATCTTTTCAGCTTCCTGTTTGGACACCGCCGGAGGGTAATAGGCCGTGTTGGAATCTTCCTGCGGCCACATGGATGGATAATAAAAACTCAGGATATCTCCCGTAATAGCGTCCACTTCGGTACTGAAACCCGACGAGTGGTTTCCCTTTTGAATCGACCAATTGAGCTCCCAGACCTTTTTCGTATTGGGCGGTAACACATTCTGCTCCCCATAAGTAATGCTGTCCAGCCTTGCCTCCTTCAAAATGGGGAATAAAGATCTTGCCCGCGCTTCCGCTTGGGCTTTCGTAATCTTGGCATCGGCCGGATTGAGACCCTTGGATGCCGCGGAACCGCTGCCTTGGGTTGCTTGCGGCGTTGCCGCTTTCTCTGTAACGGTTATGCCTGAATCCGCCGACGCCAACAGTGGCAACTGCAGCAGGCTTAATCCGAGAGTGCCTGCGATCACTTTCTTCGCGACGGATGCGGTTCTTACGTTTTTCCCCTTTTCCTGGTTGGCCGGCATGCCAGAGGCATGTTTTTGTTTGTCCATCCTTCTACCTCCCTGATATTCCAATATCATCCAAACTCGATTATAACATAGGAAGTCAGAATTCCGGCTAACGATTTGGATTTTTAGGTAAATATTAGAATCGGTACCTCTTTTGCTAATACAAATCATCATGATTACAATAAATTCATCACATAATATAATAATTATTTATTGTAATTCGATAAATCATATCCTATTATAGGAAAAAAGGAGATTTTAAAATACGGGGGACCCTCCCTCTTTGGAACCGAACAATGTCCAGGCTCTAAGCGTAACGCAGGTGAATGTTGCGGTCTGGTGCGAACTTAAACGTAGGAGGATCATATGTCTATCATCATTTTCGTCGGTCTCCTTGGAGCATTCCTTGTCATTTTTTTAAGAAGACCCATACTGAGCATGATTGGAAATAACAATCGGTTGGTACTTAGACTTCAACATTTGAAATGGTTTCAAAATCACTGGTTGTCCGGCATGTTTTTATTTGCTTTGAATGCCGTTCTATTTGGTTCGACCTGTCTTCTTCTTTATGTTTTGATGTATTTCTTGATCCCGTTCGTGCATCTTTTCGTGATGTTTTTTGCAGCGGCCATAAGCATCGCGTTTTGGCTGTTCATCCATAAGGCGTGGGAAGGTTCGAAAAAGAACCGGTTGAAAATGGGGGCTCTCGGAAGCAGCTTTTACATGTTATCGGCTTTGTTGTTCGGGTATTGGCTCGCGACATTGAAACCTTCTTATCCCGGCGAAGATACTTTTATGGTGGCTGTTGGATTGGTTTTCGCTATCATCGTGACAAGCGTTGCTTTTATGGGTTGTTTTGTGATTACCGGATTTTCAATAAAAACACCCAAATAACCGGCGTTACAATTGAATTGCCGTTCCCGCAAGATTTCTGCCGGATAATTTGACCCATGATGACGCAAAAGCAACCCGCGGTCCGTCGAGAAAGTTAACCGCCCTCTCGAGGACCGCTTGTTTTTTTATGTCCATGCCGCAGCTGTTTCACTTTTTGGAAGCGTCTGATATTCATTTTCTATTTGCAGCGACTATTGCGTGCTCTTTATATTTTTCATGAGATCGTATGACGATGTTTTCTGTCAGGTTCCCGCTACCAATACCCGGTTAAGGCCAGTCCGTTCATGGTTTTGTCCCAGGCCGCTTCATCATAGGGCTGCTCGAGAGGGACTTGCAGCGCGCAGATGCCGTCTTGTTCCCAATCGAGCTCCTGAATCGACTGCAAACCGGATACGGTCTGCATGAAGATGATTCTGCAGATGCCTGGCGTCAACGAGGATAAGACTGCATGAAGTTCGGCGGCTTCCTCCTTATTGATTGCTCCCCACCTGATGAACAGAACGGAACGGCTTTGTTGAAGCACATGCAAAAATCTTTGAATTCGATGCGTAAGCTTCTCCCTGTACGGGACGTAGGCTGCCGTCCAATCCTGGTCCGTGACGATCGGGAAATCATGGACGGATATAACGTTATAGCGCGTATCAAGTATATAATGGGCGCTTTGGTACGTCCCGTCTCCTTGCAGCACAGCGACTCCTTCCTCCAGATATGCGGAAGTTCCGTCAATCTTCCGGAGCTGCCCGAGCTCCATAAAACCTTCGAACCGATTTTTTAACAACCGGGTTACGTCCGTGACCGTATTCGATATCATCCAGTCTAACGGAAAGGAGAATCGCCGCAGCTGACGCCGCCACAAATAGATGGATGGTCCGCACCAGCTGCCTAAGCCGATGATGACGTCATACGCGCCCTTCACGTTCTCAAGCTTCACATTCGTCACCGCTTTCTTGTTGATAGATTTGCTATATTCTATGCATTCGGACGACAAGCCGTATAGATGTTCGGGCAACGGAAGGCGTCTGCTGCGCTCTCATTCGAAGGACAAACCGAACGACTCGATCCCAAAGGAAAATCTTTCTTTGCGACCGGGTTTATAGTATTCTTATTTTAGTCATCCTGCACTAAAGGAAGGAGAAGAATCCATGGTCAAACAACTGATTATCGGCGATGCAGCGCAAGAACTGGCCGCTACTCGCCGCGTCCTGGAACGCTTGCCGGAGGAGCATATGGCATGGAAGCCGCACGAGAAATCCATGACGCTTAGCGGGTTGTCAACGCACCTGATCAATCTGCTGAACTGGCAAATCGCGATTTTCCAGTACCCGGAACTCGATCTTTCCACCATGCCTTTGCGCCGTGAAGCTTTGGAAAAGCGTGCGGACATTCTGGAGGAGTTCGACGCGAACGTCGGCAAGTTGGAAAAGCTGCTCGCCGAATGCGACGTGGACGCGCTCAGCGAAGAATGGACACTGCGCCACGGCGATCGTATCATTCTCAGACAGCCGCGGGCGATTGCACTTCGCACCTTCGGAATAAGCCACATGATCCATCACCGTGCGCAGCTTGGGGGTTATTTGCGGCAGCTCGACGTTCCGGTACCGGGCTTGTACGGTCCTTCGGCCGACGAGCAAGCTTGACGCTCAAAGCAGGTTGCTCACGATCCGTTTCAAAAAGTCGCAGGGCATCGGCAAGAATGCCGATGACTCTTGCGGCTTTTTTGGTGCTGAACAGAAGTCCGCAACTCCCTTCGCTAATTGTGTGGACTCAGCGCCTCAAGGGGCCCAGGACAACAGCTTGCATCGGGAAAATAAAAAAAGCCGCGATTTACGCGACTTCATATGCACATATATTCTCGGCTTCCGACAAAACTCGCGTCATACCCTGCATGTTTTTGCATTGGATCTACGCGTTGACCAGCCGGCCGCTAAATCGTTTCGCGCGGCAGCCCCGATTATTGCTTTAGATATTTTCCCGTGATTGAATGTTCCGCCTGGATGATCTGAGATGGCGTGCCCTCGAACACCACCTGGCCGCCCTTGCTGCCTCCGTCCGGGCCCATATCGATGATCCAATCGGCTTGGCCGATCACCTCAAGATTATGCTCGATGACGATCACCGTATTGCCGGCTTCCACAAGGCGATTCATGATCTCCAGCAAATGACCGATATCCGACATATGCAGTCCGGTCGTCGGCTCGTCCATCACGTAGATGCTTCCCTTCTTATGCAGCTCGCTTGCCAACTTGATGCGCTGGCATTCCCCGCCCGAAAGCGTGCTGAGCGGCTGGCCGAGCGTAATATAGTTCAATCCCACATCGCTCATGGCCTGAAGCTTGCGCACGACTTCTTTGATCTGAAAAAATTCCAAGGCCTGCTCCACCGTCATCTCCAGCACTTCAGCGATGGACTTGCCGTTCAGCTTGTATTCGAGCACCTCTTCCTTAAATCGTTTCCCTCCGCATACTTCGCATGGGAGCTTCACGCTTTCGAGAAACGAAAGGTCCATGTACACAACACCCAGCCCCTGACAATTCTCGCAAGCTCCTTTGGAGTTGAAGCTGAATAAGCTTGGGCTTACCTTGTTCGCGGAAGCAAACGCCTTGCGCACATCGTCCAGTATGCCTGTGTAAGTGGCAGGATTCGAGCGCGTCGACACGCCGATCGCCGATTGGTCGATGACGATCGCGTCCGGGTGCTGACTGAGGAACACGTCGTTAATCAAGGTGCTCTTGCCGGATCCGGCGACGCCGGTCACGACGTTCAGCACGCCTGCAGGAATATCGACGCTTACGTTCCGCAGGTTGTGCATGTTGGCATTCCGGATGGACAGCTTGCCGGATGGCTGCCTGCAATCCTGCTTCAACTGGAGCTGCCGCTTCATATGGTTCCCCGTCAATGTACCGGACTCCAGCAGGCCCGGGTAGCTTCCTTCATAAACGATGGTTCCGCCGCGGCTGCCGGCATGGGGCCCGACGTCGACGATATGATCCGCCACCTTGATGACATCGGGATCATGCTCGACGACAAGCACGGTGTTGCCTTTGTCGCGCAGCTTCAGAAGCAATTCGTTTAACCGGTGCACATCGCGGGGATGGAGACCAACGCTGGGTTCGTCAAAGATATAAGTGACATCCACCAAACTCCCGCTCAAATGCTTCACCATTTTGACGCGCTGCGACTCTCCGCCGGATAATGTATCCGTTTCGCGGTCCAGCGTCAAATAGTCAAGTCCGATATCCACCAGATGCTGCAGCCTTTCCGTCAGCGATCTGACCATCGGCGCGGCCGCAGCATCGTCAATCTCTCTAATGACGCGGATGAGTTGTCCGACCTCCATGGAGGACATTTCCGCAATGTTGTGCCCATTGATTCTGCAATTCAACGCGGCTTGGCTCAGTCTCGCGCCGCGGCAGCTGGAGCAGGGGCCTTCGGTGATGTACGGCGCAACAGATTGCTGCGTTCGTTCAGACTTCGTTTTCAAATCCTGCTTAATATATTTGTTGGTGAATTTTTCGATGACGCCTTCAACCGTAATATTGGTTGCCTTCCCGGCGAAGTCCATCTTTACTTTCCTTGCCTTGCCGAACAGCAGCTGCTCTATCTCTTCATCCGAATATTCGCTGAGCTTCTTGCCTGGATCAAAGGAACCTGACTGTACGAGCATGTTCCATTCCCATCCCCCCACACCATAGCCTGGCAGCATAATCGCCCCTTCTTGAAGCGACTTGGACATATCCACCGCTTTGCCCATGTCGACGCCAAGGCTGCGACCGATGCCGTTACATTCGAGACACATGCCTTGCGGATCGTTAAACGAGAACATGTTCGCTCCTCCGACATAAGGCTGGCCCACACGCGAGAAGAGCAGCCGGAGAATGGGAGAAATATCGGTAATGGTGCCCATCGTGGAATGGGAACCCCCGCCCAGCCGCTTCTGATCGACAATAACAGCCATGCTCAGGTTCTCGATCGCGTCCGCATCCGGCTGCGGATATTTAGGCAGGAACGTGCGTACGAACATGCTGAAGTTTTCATTCAGCAATCGCGAAGATTCTGCGGCAATCGTATCGAAGACGATCGATGACTTGCCGGACCCGGATACACCGGTAAAAATCGTGATCTTCCGCTTGGGAATGCGCAAGGATACGTTTTTGAGATTGTTTTCCCTCGCAGCCGAGATGACGATATATTCCTGATTCGATTCGCTCATGATTATCATCCTTTCACCCGTGTTAGTCTCTATTCTGATTCACATTGTACCATTCGTCACGTAAGGAAAGCCCCGCTGCCCGAACAAGTTCTGAACACGACTGCAACTACAAAAATTGTGCGAGCAGACAAGGGGCTATTTTATTAATGCATTCATCTATTATGGGACGCATTTCGTCATCCGGACTGCGACTGTTTTTTGTTCGCAGGCGCAAACCAACCGAGAAGAGCGATCGCAACCAGGACGACATAAAAGGTAAGGGTCCATCCTGTGCTATGCGGGAAGTGGCGGGTTAACACGCCAATATCTTCATGGGCCAACGTAATAACGGCGAGCTTGACGCCGACCCACGCCACAATGGCATATGCCGTGGTCTCCAGTGCCGGCCGCTTAGCAAGCAGCTTCACAAACCATGTGGCCGCGAATTTGATCAGGACGAGCCCGGCGATTCCGCCCAACACGACAACCATGAATTGTCCTCCGTCCATGCCGCCGAAATCCCGAAGCGGAGAATCCGGAAGCCCCAGTGCCAAAGCCACTGCGGCAAGAATGGAATCAATCGCAAACGCCAGATCCGCAAGAGCAATTTTGCCTACCGTTGGCCAGAAGTCTTTTCCGGCGGCATCTGTCTTGGCATCCTCGCGAACATTTTTGTCTTTTTTGCCGAAACGCGCTTTGATAACGTGCTTTAGCCCGAGGTATAGAAGATAAGCGGCCCCGATCGCTTGTATTTGCCAGACGTTCGCAATAAACGATATCGCAAACAGAGCGGCGAAGCGAAAAGCAAAGGCCATAACAATACCGTAATTGATGGCTTTTTTCTTCTGGTTCTCAGGCAAATGTTTGGCGATCACCGCCAGAACAAGGGCGTTGTCCGCCGATAACAAACCTTCCAGCCCAATCAAAATCAGTAATGCCCATGCGTACTCCAGCCAAATGGATTCCAACAGCATTTCTCCTCTCTTATGTTAGGATTTCGCGTCAAACTTCACGCTAAAATCGCCTCCATTTTCAGTGAAACAGAGGTTTTCCAGCTTGGTTTGTACCGTTTCCCATCGGTTATTACGTTATCGGGTAATGCTACGTTTCATTCATTTCATACATTTAGTTTTCGGACACCCGTGACTTTAGCCATGGGAGGAGAAAACGTTGGCTTGAAAAGCCAACCGACCCACTCCGATCCTCCTTTTAAACTTGTCATCAAAAGCAAACATTTGTTCTTGTTTTAGCACGGTTACTATGGAATAATAAAGCTATTGAAAGGAGGTGAACCACGATGCCTACAATCACATCTAAAATTCAAATCTATGTGGAGCAGGCACAGATTACATCTCTTTTGTTAACTACAAGTACGTACCAAAAAGCGTGCAACTGGTTGTCTAAGAAAGTCTTTGAAACAAAGAATCTGAACCAAATAGCGCTCAACAACCTGTACTATCAAGAGCTGCGCACCCAATTTGGGCTCAAGTCGCAAATGGCGCAATCCGTCATGAAAACGGTAGTTGCCAGGTATAAATCAGCAAAATCCAACCGGCATGACTGGTCGCGAGTAGCATTCAAAAAACAAGAATATGATTTGGTGTGGAATCGCGATTATTCCCTGAACGAAAACAGGTTCTCGATCAACACGCTCGCAGGTCGTGTGAAACTTCGATTTGAGAAGAAAGGCATGCAGTCC
>Ga0180220_1002039_pt1 | contig 13674 bp, 12 predicted proteins | sample eDN5th37CBELigBY_FD_151335 | JGI IMG/M metagenome (GOLD analysis project Ga0180220, IMG submission 151335) | Enriched backyard soil microbial communities from Emeryville, California, USA - eDNA 5th pass 37_C BE-Lig BY (version 2) (version 2) | ecosystem: Environmental > Terrestrial > Soil >... | reverse complement strand
TCACTCCGCCAAAGAGATCGTATTCAGACAAATCGCACCAGACGGGATCGGATCGGCCGGTCCAACGAGCTGTCCCGGACTCCGCAATCCGCGGCGCCCGGGACGGTCAACGCTCTCCGATCCGACGATGGCCTCACCTGCAGAAAAGGTTACTCCAGAAGGGCCGTGTTTCCGATCGCCGAGATCGCATCGCCCAGCTCGGTATATGCGGTGGGATCGATCTCGCGGAACGGCGTGGCTCGGTAGGAAATGGTGCCGTCCGGCGCAATCACGTAAAGGTTGCGGTTGGTAGCACCGCCGCGCGCTCCGGTCGCACCGTAGGCGGTCGCGACATCGAGGTTGGCGTCACTCGCCATGACGAACTGGAACTGTTCATCACGTGCCCACGCAAACAGATCTTCGACCGGGTCGGTGCTGATGGCGATCAGCACGACGTCCTGACCACTGTGGAAGAGATCCGCGTACTGGTCCCGATACGCCCGCATCTGGATCGTGCACCCCTGTGACCGCGCCCGCGGAAAGAAGGCGAGCACCACGGTCTTGCCGGCGAAATCGCTCAGCCTTATCGGCTCCTGGAGCACACCATACCGCGTCGCCGCGGGAAGCGCGAAATCCGGTGCGGCAGATCCGATCTCCGGCCCCGCCGGCGCGTCCTGTGCCTGCGCCGGTACGATCGGCGCCGCGAGCATTGCGCCAGCGCACGCGCCGGCGATCAGCCATCGATGGACTGCCCTCATACGTATGCTCCCCACGCGATTTCGAAGTATGGACCCAATGGTGATGGTTCCTGGCACCGTCCGGGCGCACGCATCCCTGGCGCGCACCGCGTCAACAGAATGCGGGGCTTATACTCCCCACCAGCCTCGCCCGCCCGGACGCGACATCCTCCATGAACCAGCCCGTGTACAGCCGGATCATCTGGCCGTGATGGATGACCTCGACCCGGAAGATCTCGTCGGCCGGGAACGCCATGAGATCCTGTATGCCGAACGCCGTGCGGTCGTCGATGCAGACAACGGGGCGTATGAGACGGCCACGCGTCAGCATGCAGTAGTCATCCAGGTCCCGTATCACTCTCGTGCCGAGGCCTATATCGAAATCACGGGCGTATGCCTGCGATAGGAACTCGCTGCCAAACGTGAGTTCCAGCTGCTCCAGCTCGAACTCGGTGATCATAGTCCCGCCGCTTCCCAGCTCGCTGAAGCAGGGGGTCTCGTAGAACCCCATCCGGTTGCGCAGTACCGACCAGACGTCGGATCCGCCGCTCATGCGCAGGTCCAACTCGGTCAGTTCGACTGCGGAATACGGGAGCGACCGCAGCCGCGACTCCAGCCGGTTCACCTGGACGTTGAGCCCGTCGAGCACGACGGGCTGCGGGATGAGGGCGACGAAGAGCGGCTCGCCGGGAACCGTGAGGATCCTGGATTCTCCGCTGATGTAGCCCAGCTTACGGAAAGAGAATGTATACTCGCCGGGCGCGACGTTGCGGATCCGGAACACACCAGCGGTATCCGTCAGCGCACGGAAGCCCGTGCCGTTGATCTCGACGAGCACGCCGAGGAGCGGCTCCTGCGTAGTGTTGTCGAAAACGACGCCTACCAGATCGGCCCGGTTCTGTGCGGCGAGGGGCGAGGCGAACGTGATGGCAGCCACCGCGAACGACAGGATCGTCGCTCGCATGAGACCAAGCGGGGTCCCGACAGGGATGCAGGCCGAAAACCGCGGGGTGCGCATGATGCATCACCGGTTTGAATGCACCTGATGATTACGCGATCGGGTCCTGCAAGTCAATCGCCGCGTTTCCGACTGAAACACGCGACTGCCCTGCCGAGTTCCACGGCACTTTGACCGCACCCGGCACAGGTCGTGCGACCTGAACGCCGTCATCTCACGGAACGACGGACCGCAGTTCCCTCAAGAACCGCTCTGCCCCGGCCAGCCCCCCCAGGTCGATCGCGTTGATGAGCGCGCTACCCACCACGACGCCGTCCGCGTGTTCGGCTACGAACGCGGCGTGCTCTGGCCTCGAGATGCCGAAACCGACGGCGATGGGTCGGTCGGTCTCCGCGCGCAGAGCATCCAGCTCGGTGGCGAGTGAGGACCTGAGCGTGTCCCCCGCGCCGGTCACGCCGGTTCGTGAGACGTAGTACAGGAACGCGCGAGCGCGGCGGGCGATCTGCCGTGCCCGGTCGGGTAGCGTGGTCGGCGCAATCAGAGGGATGAGCGGGAGGCCCGCGGCGTCGAAGGCGCGCTCGATCTCGTCGTCGGCGCCGAGCGGGAGATCGGTCAGGAGCACGCCGTCCGCGGCCGCCGAGGCGCATGCGCGGATGAACCGGTCGACGCCGAACGCCATGACAGGGTTCAGATAGCCGAAAACGACGACGCGCGTGTCGCGCTCCGCCCTGAAGTCGGCGATGGTGTCGAGGACCCATGGCAGCGTGGTACCCTGCTCGAGGGCGCGCTGGGAGGAGCGCTGGATCGTCGGGCCGTCCGCCAGCGGGTCGCTGAACGGTACTCCGACCTCGATGATGTCCGCGCCCGCGTCGCTGAGACGCCGCAGGAGATCACCGGTTTCCGCGGGACTCGGGTGGCCGGCCGTGATATACGGGATGAGGGCGCGGTGCCCCGCGCGGCGCCATGCATCGAAGGCGGTGGCGAGGCCCGACGCGCCCGCGGGCGCACCGCGCTCAGGTGACGTATGCTGCGACGTTGATTCCATATCGTTCCGGATCCGTAGTCTTGATGATATTGCGTGAGGGCTTTCCCGTGGCCGGATCGATCTCCGCGAGGTCGACCGTAACCGGCGTCGCGAGCGTGTTGCCCATGCCGTCGGTGATGATGCGCACGACCGGCTGATGCAGCTTCGCGGGATCCTGGTTGGGCGCTACGACGACAGCGAGCTCGTACGTGTCCAGGATCACCAGCGTGCCTATCGGATAGATACCCGTGACGTTGATGAACGCTTTCACGACGAGCGGGTCGAAGCCCCTCGCGGGATTGTCACGCATTTCGCGGAACACAGCGTCGGGCTGCCAGGGCATGCTCTGGTAGCTGCGCCTGGACGTAGCCGCGTCGAAACCGTCGGCGACCGCCACGATGCGGCTGAACAGCGTCGGGGCCCGGGGTCGGCGGTTCTGCGGATACCCGGAGAGATCGACCTTCATGTGGTGCTCGTAGGCGATCAATATGGCACGATACGGCACCTCGCCAATGCCGTGGAGCGAGAAGAGGGCAATCATCCCTTCGATGGGATGCTGCCGCATGAGCTCCGTTTCATCGTCCGTGAGCGGTCCTGCCTTGTTCGTGATAGCCCGGCTTATCCGCATCTTGCCGATGTCGTGGAGCAGCGCTCCGAGCCCCAGCTCGTACAACTGGATGCGTGACAACCCAAGCCGCTGACCAATGACCACGCTGAAGATGCAGACATTGACGGAATGCGTGAACGTGTACTCGTCATAGTCGCGGAGCGTGGTCATGCTGAGCATCGACGTCTCGTTGGTGAGGACCTGGTCGACGATGCTCTGCACGGCCCGCTTGACCCTCCGAACGTTGACTGCCTTCCGGAGATTGACGCTGGTCAGCACTTCGCGCGCGGCGTGCACAGACTGCGCATAGGTCCGCCTGGCGGCCAGGCGCGCCTGGTCATCTGCGTCGGGTCCGGCGGGCCGGTCCCGCGGCGGAAGCACACCGATGTGCCTGACGCCGGCCGCCTCCAGGCGGTCGGCGGCCCGGTCGTAGGCGTCCGCCGGATCGGTCCCGGCATCCCCGAGGAGGACGGACAGCAACGGCGCCCACTCGGTGGATTCGACGTCTCGCTCCACCGTGACGACGCCGATCCCGTGTTTCGCCAGCGCCGAGCCGACGAACGAGAACGACACATAGCTGGCGAGGTCGAAGCGGAGCCGGGTATCGTTCAGGAAGAGGAAGTCTCCGGACCGGTTCAGCTCGAGGGCGCCTTCCCTGTCGAGGATCCGGCGCGCTGCCCTGTGGAGCTCTTCGAGGGCGTTCTGGACGACGACGTTCTCGAACGGATAGAGCCGCATGGCCTGAGCTGCGGAATGGATCGCCGCCACGAGCGCGCGGCCGAGCGGCTGGAGCGCGGTGTGGCTGCTGTCCACGAGCGAGCCGAGTGTGCGCGGGGCCATCATGCGCGCACCAGGTCTCCGCGCAACGCGCGGGCGACAGCCGTGCGGACGACCGGATCGTCCTCAGCCGCCGCGCGTTCCAGCGCGCTGCGCGCGGTCGGCTGCCCGACGTGGCCGAGCGCCATCGCGGCGCACGCCCGCAGCTCGGAAGGCGCCCTGCGACCGAGGAATCCCTTGCCATTCAGTATCTGGTCGAGCAGCGGCACGGCATCCGTACCGCCGAGTCGGGCGAACGCTTCGAAGAACGCCAGCTTTTCCGTGAGGTCTGCGCTCTTGAGCGCCGGACCGCGAATGGTCGCCTCGATGCGCGCGCGAGCAGGCTGGTATCGCAGATCCGCGAGCGACCGCACGGCGGCTACGCGCACGTCCCGGTCGACGTCGTCCAGCGCCCGCTGGAGTCCTTCCACCGATGCACCGGACGGGATTCGGGCCAGTGCGTGGACGGCGGCCAGGCGGAGCGACGCGGATGCACTGCCCAACAGGCGAACGAGCTCGGGGGCCGCACGGCCGAGCCCCAGGCGTCCGATCAACCGCACAGTGCCAGTCACGATGTCCGGGTCATCCGCACGGAGCAGCTCCACCAGGTCGTCGGGGTGGCGGATGGCGAGGGCGTCCACCGCCTCCCGAATGCGTTCGGCGACCTGACCGGACTGGAACCGCTCCACGGCGACGACGAGCGTGGGAAGGGCATTGGCGCGGAGGTGCGCGAAATAGTGCGGCAGATCCTCGCCGGGGACGTGGCCTTCTTCCAGGAGGCGGATGATCTGGCCGAGCACGTCCGGCTCGCTCAACTGCTGGAAGGTGCGCTCCGCCTCGGCCGCCTGCGCCTCGCCCAGCACGCCGCTCCCGAGGACCGTGCCCAGTTCCCGGACGATTGCCGTCGCGGCCGCATAGTCACCGCGCCCGAGGAGGATCGGGAGCCACTGCGTGAGGATGTCGAGGATCTCCGACTGGCGCTCGGGTGGCGAGTCTTCAAGCCGGTCGAAGAGGGCGTCCACGACGGCCGCGCGCAGGTCGCGTTCCCATTCGATCCTGACCTGCGCTTCGAGCTGATCGCGCTCGCGGTCGTCCAGGAAATAGAGCGTGGCCTGCTGCTCGTCACCCATGAGAAGCGAAGCGACATCGCTCGCCCCTCCGGATTCTATTGCCGCCGCTTCCGCCCGGGCTTCGCGGATCAGCTCTTCTCCGGAAGCCAGTCGCATGCCGGGTAGATCCACCGGGTGGTCCGGAAGCAGGACCTCCTCGGTCAACGGTTCGACGTACCAGTAGCTGAAGGAGGTGAACTCCTCCTCCCACAGGAGCGTGATGAGGTCGTCGCCCTCCGGATCGGCATCGCGCGCCCTGGCCATGACCGCGATGAACCGGTCGAGCTCATCCTCGAAGCCCGGGGCGAACGAGACCCGGCGAATGCCGTCCTTGTAGAGCGTGAAGGCTATGGTGTCCCGGCCCTCGCCGGTGGAGTGGAGCCGGTCGCCGGACCGCAGCCCGGCCTCTTCCACCATCAGGTCGATGGCGACGGCGCGCTCCAATGCCGACGCAATGACTCGCCGGAAGTTCGCAATGAGGCGTTGGTAGACGGGGTTGCCGGCGCCGTAGAGCTGCGCGACGCGGACCGATCGCGTCAGCGCCAGGACGAATTCGGCGACCGCAGTCCCGGGATCGTCTTCGCCGCCACCGGATGCGGGCGAGGCGCTTCCGGGCACGGCCAGCATCCCGGAGTGGGCGGCGTCGTCCGGCCGGGGCGAGGCGTTACCGGGAGGTTGCCGGCTGCCGGCTTCATCAAGGGGGTCCGCACCTCGCACCGTGGCACCTGCCGTCGAGTTATCCGATGCCCTGCCGCGGCGCGGTCAGGGCCGCCACCTGCGCCACGTCCTTGTCACCTCGCCCGCTGAGGCAGACGATCACCGGGCCGGCATCCGCCCATCTCGCGCCATCCCGCAACAGGTAGGCGATGGCATGGGCGCTCTCGAGCGCCGGGATAATGCCTTCGAGGAGCGCGAGGCGCTCGAACGCTTCGAGCGCCTCGGCGTCGGTAACGCTTTCGTAGCGCGCCCGGCCTGAATCCTTGAGGTGCGAATGTTCGGGACCGACGCCGGGATAATCGAGCCCGGCCGAGATCGAGTGCGCAGGTGCGACCTGGCCGTCCGGGTCCTGGAGCAGATAGCTGAGCGCGCCGTGGAGCACGCCCGGCCGCCCGAGCGCCAGCGACGCGCCGTGGCGGCCCGAATCCAGCCCTTCCCCGGCCGCTTCCACGCCGACCAGCTCCACCGACGAGTCTGCCACGAACTCATGGAAGATCCCCATGGCGTTGGAGCCACCGCCCACACACGCGATCACGGCGGCAGGCAGGCGTCCCTCGACTGCCAGGATCTGCTCGCGGGCTTCTCGCCCGATCACGGCCTGCAGGTCGCGAACGAGGCGAGGGTACGGAGCCGGACCGACAACGGATCCGATAATGTAGTGTGTCGATCCGACATTGGTCACCCAGTCCCGTATCGCCTCGTTCGTGGCATCCTTGAGCGTGCGGGTGCCTGAATCGACCGTCCGGACCTCAGCGCCAAGGAGCCGCATGCGGTAGACGTTCAGCGCCTGCCGCCGAACGTCCTCGGCGCCCATGTACACGACGCACTCGAGGCCGAAGAGCGCGCACACAGTAGCCGTCGCCACTCCGTGCTGCCCTGCCCCGGTCTCGGCGATGATCCGCGTCTTCCCCATGCGCCGGGCGAGGAGCACCTGGCCCAGCGTATTGTTGATCTTGTGGGCGCCGGTATGATTCAGGTCCTCGCGCTTCAGGTAGACGCGGACGCCGCCGGCAGCCTCCCCCAGGCGATTCGCACGGTAGAGCGGTGTCGGGCGACCCACGTAGTCACGGAGTAGCGCATCCAGCTCTTCACGGAAACCCGGGTCCTCCCTTGCCTCCGCGTACGCTTGCTCGAGCTCGTCGAGCGCCGCGATGAGCGTCTCGGGGACGTACCGACCGCCGAATCGGCCAAACCGGCCGCTGTCCGGCGGAGACTCCATCAACTGCTCCAATTGTGTTCCTCCTGCAGCCAACGATGTGGCCCGGTCACCGTGCCGTCGCACCGACCGGACGGGCGTGGACGACAGTCGCACACCCGCCCGTCGGTCCGACACCGTTCTAGGTACTCCCGCTTCGCCCCGGAGTCGGCGCGACTGCCCGGGCTTCACGGGCGGCCCGGATGAATGCCGCTATCAAGGCGTGGTCTTTGACGCCCGGCTCGGATTCCACGCCCGAGCTCACATCCACGCCCTCGGGATCGAGGATCCTGATCGCATCGGCGACTGTATCGGGAGCGAGCCCGCCCGCGACCCAGAGTGGAACCACGCCTCGCGCCAACGACCGGACCGGCGCAATGGCGTCCCAGTCGAAGCGGACACCCGCGCCCCCGGCCGCGTGCGCGGCCCACCCGTCGAGGAGGAGCGCGTCGGCTTCGGTACCGTACAGCTCGAGTCCGGAAAGGAACGCATCCCTGTCCCGCACGCGGATCGCCTTCCAGGCGGTCAGCCCCGAGGCGCGTACTTCCTTCACCGCGGCCGGCGATTCATTGCCGTGCAACTGGACGATGTCGAGCGACAATCGACGCGCCGTCTCGATCACTTCGCCGGCGGGCGAGTCGACGAACACACCGACCCGGGCGACGGCGCGGCCGCCGTCCGACACCGCTCGCAGGATCTCAGCCGCCCGCTCCGGCGTCTGGCTCCGCTTTCCGCCGGGCGCGAGGATGACCCCCACGCAGTCGGCGCCGGCAGACACGGCAGCCACCGCGTCTTCCGGACGGCAGACCCCGCAAATCTTCACTTTCACGACTGGCCCACTGCCCCGACTCGCGATGCCGTTTCGCGCACGACCCGGGAATGGCCTGCGAGCGCCGCGGCCGCCGCTCCCGGATCCGGCGACCTCATGAGCGTTTCGCCTACCAGTACGGCGTTCACACCGGCACGGCCCATCCGGGCAACGTCATCCGGGCCGCGGATACCGCTCTCGGCAACGAGCACGTGGCTCTCGTCCACCCGAGGGGCAAGGCCGAGCACGACCTCGAGATCGGTGTGGAATGTCGCCAGATCGCGATTGTTGACGCCGATCACGCCCGCACCCGCCGCGAGCGCCCGATCCAGCTCCTGCTCGTTGTGGACCTCGACCAGCGCCCCCATCCCCAGCTCGAGTGCCAGGCCGAGCAATTCCGCCAGGAGCGCGTCCTCGAGGATACGCGCGATCAGGAGCACCGCATCTGCGCCGATTGCCCGAGCCTCCCAGACCTGTATGGAGGCGATGGTGAAATCCTTCCGGAGCACGGGCAGCGACACCGCCGACCGCACTGCTTCGAGGTCCCCCGCCGAGCCGCCGAAGAACTCTCCGTCCGTGAGCACGCTGATCGCCGCCGCGCCGGCGGCGGCGTAACTGGCGGCGACATCCTCCGGGCTCAACTCGGGCCGAATCCATCCCGCGGAAGGCGAGCGCCGCTTGATCTCTCCGATGAGGGCGACGCCATCGGAGCGGAGTGCCTGCTCGAACGGCCTGGACGGCTCCCGGTCCCGCGCGCGCGCCACGACTTCGTCCCGCCGCCGCGCCACTTCGGCCACTTCCAGCCTCTTCGCGGCTACGATCCGATCGAGAATGCTCATCTACTCCCTTTCACCCCGGCAGCGCGACAGCGCGCCCGGTCATGCGCCCCGCATGCCGCGCAGTGGCTCGCCGGCAGAAAACCCTTGCGTTTCGGTTCCCGTTCGGGTAGTATGCTTTCGGTGCCTGTTCGGATCACCGGGTGGTGCAACCGGCGACGTCACCGTCGTCGCGCACCACCGTACGCGACCCGGGAGCGGCGAGGCGATCATGTCCCTGACGAAGCGCCAGAAAGATGTTCTCGACTACCTGAGCGACTACCTGGAGGAGCACGGCTACGCGCCCAGCTTCGAGGAGATCGCGCGACACTTCGGCTTCGGCTCGCTCGCCACCGTGCACGAGCACCTGGAGAATCTTAGGGCAAAGGGTTACATCCGAAAGACCTACAACGCAAGTCGTTCCATCGAGCTGGTGACCCGGGAGGCGCGAGCGGGGAGCGTGGAGCTGCCACTTCTCGGACAGGTCGCCGCCGGCGTGCCGATCGAGGCGATCCCGGACCAGGAGACGATTTCTGTCCCCGAAGACATGCTCGGTCGGGGTGACAACTACGTGTTGCGCGTAGCCGGCGATTCGATGATCGACGAACAGATCCGCGACGGCGATTACATCATCGTGAACGCGCGCCAGGTGGCGCACGACGGCGAGATGGTGGTCGCCCTCGTGGGCGGCGATTCGGCAACGGTCAAGCGTCTCTATCGTGAAAGGGACGGCCGGATCCGCCTGCAACCGTCCAATCCGACCATGCAGCCTCTCTACTACCCTGCGCAGGATGTTCAGGTGCAGGGGGTCGTGGTCGGCGTGATCCGGAGGTACTGATGTCCTCGAGAGTTGGATTCGTCGTGGGACGGCGAGTCGGCGGTACGGGTACGGTGTGGCTGTTGAGAGCGGTGCGCCCGCCGATCCGCGGTCCCTGGTTGCTGCGCGCGATCATTTCTCGCGGCTGAGGCCTCAGCTCTCAGCGGCGACTTCCCGGGCAGCATCCCGAAGACGCGACAGCGCGTCGGCGGCGGCGCCACTGCTGACGGAGCGCTCGGCCGTTGCTACGGCCTCGCCGATCGATGGCGCGAGGCCGGCGAGATAGATCGCGCCCGCGGCATTGAGGACCACTGCGGCGTGGGCGCCCGGCGTCCCTCGTCCTGCGAGCACGTCCTCGATGATCCTCGCGTTATGGATGGCGTCACCGCCGGCAAGGTCTTCGCGCTCGAACTCCGGCCAACCGAGATCCGTACGCGGATCGAGCCGGAACGCCGTAACCTCCCCTGCCCGCACCTCGACACCTTCAGTCCGGCCTATCGGGCTCATCTCATCCATTCCCGGGTTTCCGTGGACGACGAGCGCATGCTCGTGGCCGAGTGCTGCGAGAGCATCACCAACGAGCGGCACGAGGTGCGGCGAGGACACGCCGACGAGCTGGCGCCTGGCGCCGGCCGGATTGGTGAGGGGGCCGAGCAGGTTCATGATGGTCGGAACGCCGAGTTCGCGGCGGACCGGTCCCACGTGACGCATCGCCGGGTGAAGCAGCGGCGCGAACATGAACACGATTCCGGCGCGCTCCAGAACCCTGGCCATCCCGTCGGGCGAGAGCTCGATGGGTATGCCGAGCGCCTCGAGGACGTCGGCACTTCCACAACGGGACGTAAACGACCTGTTGCCGTGTTTGGTGACGGTGACGCCCGCCCCGGCCGCGACGAGAGCGGCTGCAGTCGAGATGTTGAAAGTCGTGAAGGTGCCGCCGCCGGTGCCGCAGGTGTCGACGATCGCGGTGTCGGCCGGCGCGCGGACGGGCAACATTGCCTGACGCATGGCGCGCACCCCACCTGCGATCTCCGCCGCGACCTCGCCGCGGGTACGCAACGCGACGAGCAGGGCGGCGATCTGCACCGGCGGAACGCTGCCGGTCATGATCTCCGCGAATGCCGCTTCCGCCTCCTCGATGGTGAGCGTGCCTCCCGCCACCGCTTTGGCGACGAGACCCGGCACGATGGAGGCTGGCTGGGTGGCCGTGACGCTTGCCATGCTCCTTCTGCTCCGCGTTGCAACGCGCATTTGAAGGTAGCGGACGCCGGCGCACGGTGTCAAACCGACTCGCACGCCACCGCCCGGACGCAGGCATGCGGGCTCCGGCGGAGTCACGGAATCGGTATCGCATTGATTCGCGCGGGCAAACCGTATATATTTCGCGTATGTTATCGGGTACAGGCCGGGCGGTCGATCGGGCCGGACGCCACAGGCGTCCAGTACGTGGCTCGATTCGGCGGTCCGGATTTCATTTTTCTGGAGATTGCCCGAGGGGGTCGGTTCGAGTTCCGACCCGATGCGGCGGCTCCGAATGCGGATGGTATGGAGAGAAGGACTGAATTCGAGACGCTGACACAGGTACCGGCGCTGCTCCGGGCGATTCGCGACCTCGGTTGGCAGGAGCCGACACCGATCCAGGCGCAGGCGATACCGGCGGCGCAGTCCGGGCGTGACGTGGTCGGGATTGCGCAGACGGGTACCGGCAAGACCGCAGCGTTCCTGATCCCGGCGCTCGAACGACAGATCGACCGCGAAGGTTTGCGCACGCTAGTGCTATGCCCGACGCGAGAGCTTGCGCAGCAGGTTGCGCAGAGTGCACGGGACCTGCTCCGGCATACGGAGCTCTGGGTCGGCGAAGTGGTCGGCGGCATGCCGATCGACCGGCAGATCAGGGACCTGCGGGCAGGTTTCGACGTGCTCGTCGCGACGCCCGGCCGGCTGATCGATCACATAGAGCGCCGCACCGTGGACCTGAGTGAGGTCGAAGTGCTTGTGCTCGACGAGGCCGACCGGATGCTGGACATGGGTTTCCGCCCTCAGATCGAGGAGATCCTGCGGGCGTGCCCGCGAGAGCGGCAGACGATGCTCTTTTCGGCCACCATGCCGAATGGCGTGCACGCCCTGGCGTTGAGGATCCTGAACGACCCGGTCCACGTGTCCGCGACGCCAAAGATCGTGGCTGCCGAAACCGTCGACCAGGTGCTGTACCCGGTGCGCCCGGAAAGGAAGGTCGACCTGCTGCTCCACCTCCTCGAAGATCCGGAGCTGGATCAGGTCCTGGTATTCACCCGGACCAAGGTCGGCGCCGACCTGCTGCTGACGAGACTGCGGGCTGCAGGTGTCGACGCCGCGGTCCTCCATGGCGACAAGGACATGCGGGAACGGCGTTCAGCGCTCGAACGCTTTGCGGAGGGGCGTGTGCGGGTCCTGGTGGCTACGGACGTCGCGCAGCGCGGTCTCGACATCGACGGGATCAGCCACGTGATCAATTTCGACGTGCCGCAGGACCCTGAAGATTACATCCACCGGATCGGGCGTACGGGTCGCGCCGGTGCGCGCGGCAGCGCGGTCACGTTCATGACTGGCGCCGACGTGGCGCAGGTGCACACCATCGAGCGGATGCTGGGCTCGCGGATTCCGCGCGAGTCGCTGGAGGGATTTGACTACTCCGGTGCACCCGCGGTAGTCGGTAGCGGCAGTGGTCCGGGGGCACGCAGCGAACCGAAGCGGGTGAGCCGCGGACGTCTCGGCAGCCGCCGTGCCGACCAGCTCTCGCCCGAGGAACTGCGCAGCCTGCTCAACGTCGGCTGACCCATCCTCCATCCCACCTGCCGTCATCATTCCGGATCGAAGCGCGATCCTTGCACAGATCGGGCATGGAACTCGAGTGATGACCGGAGGTGGGGCATGCCATCCTGGACGAGCAAGGACGAGCGCAGGTTCGAGAAGATAGAGCAGAGCCAGCGGAAACGCGGTGTTCCCAGGGAGCGGGCACGTGAGATCGCCGCACGCACTGTGAACAAGCAGCGGCGACTGGAGGGCCGCACGCCGAACACCAGGACCATGGGCACCGGGAATCCCAGGCGGCCACTCGAGGCGCGGACGGTGAACGAGTTGCGGAACCGGGCCCGGGAAATGAACATTCCGGGCCGCAGTCGAATGACGAAAGCGGAGCTTGTGCGCGCTATCAGGGAACGCCGATAGCTCACTGCCGGCGCCGCAGAGACGCCGTCGAGCCGGGTGACATGAGTGAAGCACCGTTCAAGATTGGTTTGATCCAGCTCCCGACGGGCGCCGACAAGGCGTCGACGATCCGGGCGCATGAAGAGGCGATCCGCGACGCCGCGTCGCGCGGAGCCCAGATCATCTGCCTGCAGGAGCTGTTCGACGCCCCGTATTTCTGCAAGGTACAGGAGGCCGATCGCTTCGATCTGGCCGAACCGATCCCCGGGCCGACCGTGGATCGGATGGCCGGCGTCGCCCGCGAGCTGGGTGTGGTGATCATCGTTCCGATCTTCGAAAAGCGGGCGCCGGGACTGTACCACAATTCGGCGGCCGTCGTGGACGCGGACGGGAGCCTGCTCGGCGTCTATCGCAAGATGCACATCCCGGATGATCCTCTCTACTTCGAGAAGTACTATTTCACCCCGGGCGAGATCTACCAGCACGGCGCGACGCCGGACCCCAGGGCGGGATTCCGGACTTTCGACACGCGCTTCGGCCGCATTGGCGTCCTGATCTGCTGGGACCAGTGGTTCCCGGAGGCGGCGCGTATAACCGCTCTCATGGGCGCGCGCGTCCTGTTCTATCCCACTGCCATCGGGTGGCACCCGGCAGAGAAGGCCGAATGGGGCGCCGCTCAGGCGGATGCCTGGCGCACCATCCAGCGCTCGCACGCCATCGCCAACGGCGTGTTCGTCGCGGCGGCGAATCGGGTCGGCTTCGAGCCGGAGCCGGGGACCGACGGGATCGAATTCTTCGGCCATTCGTTCGTTGCCGATCCCTTTGGGCGCGTGATCGCGGAGGCCGGGACTGAACCGGCCGTGCTCGTCGTGGAGTGCGATCCCGCCGCCATCGAGTACACGCGGC
>Ga0180220_1002038_pt1 | contig 13674 bp, 11 predicted proteins | sample eDN5th37CBELigBY_FD_151335 | JGI IMG/M metagenome (GOLD analysis project Ga0180220, IMG submission 151335) | Enriched backyard soil microbial communities from Emeryville, California, USA - eDNA 5th pass 37_C BE-Lig BY (version 2) (version 2) | ecosystem: Environmental > Terrestrial > Soil >... | reverse complement strand
CTGCAGCGCGAGCGCATGATCGCCGTCGGCTTCTCGAACGGCGCCAACATCGCCGCCAGCCTGCTGTTCCATTACGAACATGCACTCTGGGGAGCGGTGCTGCTCCATCCGATGGTGCCGCTGCGCGGCAAACAGCTGCCGGATTTGACCGGGGTGCCGGTGTTCATCGGCGCAGGCAAAAACGATCCGCTCTGCTCCGTGTCCGAAACTGAAGAGCTCCAGTCGCTTTTGTCCGGAGCGGGAGCCGAGGTTCAAGTGCATTGGGACAACCAAGGCCATCAGCTGAGCAAAAGGGAGCTGTACGCCGCCTCCGACTGGCTGGATAACCGTTTCTAATATCTAGGGAAAACCTCCTGTCCTGACATGGGACGGGAGGTTTTTTACGTTCGGGCGAATCCATGATCCGAATCGGTTTTTCCTAAATTCCTCTTGAAAAAACGCCGTAAAAAAGGTACGGTACTGAGTAATAAACTTTTAAGGCGAGAATCAAAGCCCGGAAGCGATAAATAGCGGGCTAATGGAGTGAGGGGAACAAAATGAAGGAACATGTGCAAGAAACGGCTGCGGGTGTTGCCCATGCGGCGCCGGCAGCGGAAATCAACGACCTTTCGGTGTCCATGGAGGATATCGTGCGTGCCCATCACGTGCTGCGCGAGGTGATCGTACGTACGCCGCTGCAGCATGACGCCGTGCTGTCGGCAAAGTACAAATGCAACGTCTATTTGAAAAGGGAAGATTTGCAGGTGGTGCGGTCCTTTAAAATCCGCGGCGCTTACAACATGATCCGTAATTTATCGGATGAGGAGCGGGCCAGGGGCATCGTGTGCGCCAGCGCGGGCAACCATGCCCAAGGAGTGGCTTTCTCCTGCAATGCGCTTGGCATTCAAGGCAAAATCTATATGCCGAGCACGACGCCGAACCAAAAGGTGAAGCAGGTCAAACGTTTCGGCGGCAGCAACGTCGAAGTCGTCCTGACCGGCGATACGTTCGACGACGCGTCCGAGCAGGCGATGAAGGCTTGCGAAGAGCAGGGGATGACGTTCATCCATCCGTTCGACGCCCCGAAAATCATTGCAGGCAACGGCACGATCGCGATGGAAATCATGGAGAGCATGGACGCGCCGGCGGATTACGTATTCGTGACGATCGGCGGCGGCGGGCTTGCGGCCGGCGTAAGCACGTATATCAAAACGGTCAGTCCTTCCACGAAAGTGATTGGCGTTGAGCCGTCCGGCGCGGCGTCGATGAGCGAAGCTTTGCTGCGCCATGAAGTCGTGACGCTACAGGAGATCGACAAATTCGTCGACGGCGCCGCGGTCAAACGGGTAGGGGACATGCCGTACGCGATTTGCGCGAGCAAGCTGGACGATATCGTGAAGGTGCCGGAAGGCAAGGCGTGCACGACGATCCTCGACCTTTACAACGAAAACGCGATCGTCGTCGAGCCGGCGGGCGCCCTGCCGGTCGCCGCGCTTGACCTGTACAGCGAGCAGATCCAAGGCAAAAACGTCGTCTGCATCGTCAGCGGCGGCAACAACGATATCGACCGGATGCAAGAAATCAAGGAGCGATCCTTGATGTACGAAGGCATCAAACATTATTTCATGATCAATTTCCCGCAGCGTTCCGGCGCGCTCCGCGAGTTCCTCGAGGACGTGCTCGGCCCGGGCGACGATATCACCAACTTCGAATATACGAAAAAGCACAATAAAGAAAACGGCCCGGCCCTTGTCGGCATCGAGCTGAACAGCAAAGAGGATTACCTGCCGCTGATCGAGCGGATGAACCGCAAAGGGCTGCAGTATACCGAGCTGAACAAGGACTCGAATCTGTATAACATTTTGATCTGACGCTTATACCACCCCGCGTAAGCCGGTTTAACGGCAAGCGCGGGGTTTTTGCATGAGCGTCGGGACGGTCGGCAGGGGGACTTTTTATGTCGCTGCGGTAATGCGCGTTTTTTGTTTTTTTGGACTCCCGGGTTTTTCGCTATCCCATCGGAAGGTTGCGACCGCAATCGCAACGCAAACGACCGTAAAGCCTGCGAGAATGCCAAACGGGAGCCAAATCGCGGATACCGCTTCGCCGGGAAACACCGCGATCCGCATCGCTTCGACCAGGTAGTGGAAGGGCTGGATGTTGCCGATGAAAACGACCCACTTCGGCGCATGCGCCAGCGAATAAAAGGCTTCGCTCGTAAACAGCATCGGAAAGCCGATCAGATTGGAAATCATGTTTACGTTGCTTTCGTCGCGGGACAAATTCGCCGCGATAAAACCGATGGCGGTGAAGCAGACCGTTCCGACCAGCAGTACCGCGAGCACGAGCAACAGAGAGAGCAGGCTCAAACGCGTACCGAGAAGCACCGCTCCCACCAGCAATACACAGCCGCTCACCGCCAACATCAGTACCGTTCTCGCGCCCGTGGTGGCCGTTATAAAGGAGAGGGTGGAAAAGGGGGTCGCGCGCAGCAGCTTGTAAACGCCGCGGTTGCGGTGGGACATGACGTAAAAGGCCGTCACGATCGTCGCCCCGAAAAGCACGTTGGTCGTCAAAACGCCTCCCAGCACCCGGTAGCTGTAGCCGGTTTGGTTAAAATAAAGCCCCAGCCCGACGAGCAGGGCGACCGGAAACGCGATGTTCCAAACCAGCGTATGAATGTCGCGGGACAACCCCCGCAGCATGGTTTTTAAAATCGTCATCATATGGGTTTCCTCCTATCAACAAAAGAATGGCCGAAAATGAGAACCTGGGACATTGTTGTTCATAGCATTCAACCTGATGCCGTGAGCGAGATATACAGCTCCTCCAGCGTTTCCGTTTTGTATCGGTCCAGCAAGTCTTGGGGCGAACCCGATGCGGCAATCCGGCCGTTATGAATGAAGACGATGCGGCTGGCGAGCTTGTGCACTTCCTCCATGTCATGGGAAGTAAACACGATGGAGGTGCCGGAAGCGGACAGCGACCGGATTAAATCGCGGATTTCCCGCCGGGCGCGGGGATCGAGGGCCGCCGTCGGTTCATCCAGGAATAACAGCTTCGGTTCATGAGTCAGCGTCATGGCGATCGCCAGCCGTTTCTGCTGGCCGCCGGAGAGCCGCAGCGCATCGGTTTTGGCGTGTTCCTCCAAGCCGCAGCGCCGCAAATGGCCCATCAGCTCGTCGCTGGTCAGCCGCAGTCCGTAAAAGGCGGCGAACATGCGCATGTTTTCCAGTGCGGTAAATCCGGGAAAAAAGGGCGTGGACTGCAGCTGAAGCCCGATATGGCGGGCGGGATCGGACGTCCAATACGTTACCGAGCCTGCATCCGGGCGGCGCAACCCCAAAAGCAAATCCAGCGTCGTGGATTTTCCCGCGCCGTTCGGACCGATGATCGCAAGCACCTCCCCTTCTTGAATATCGAGGCTTAGCCCATTGACGACCGGTTTGCGGCCATAGGTTTTGACCAATCCTTCGGCTTTGATTAATGTGCTGTCCATGCTCATCAACTCCTTATCCAAAGTTTAATATCCAATGTTGGATATATGATTAAAATAAAAACCGCAAGATGGCGGCTTTTATAAATCATTACGGGCGGTCGGCTGCACCAGCGAAATAATTTGTTTGAGATAAAGGATATCCTGCTCCAGTTGGGCGATGGCATGGTCGAACGAGGCTACCGCTATGGGGGAGAGCCCGTATTCGCCCTTAATTTGTTTCCCGACCTTCCATTGCTCCAGGGAAGTTTCGACCAGCTTCAGGTTTTCTTCCAGCAACGCCACCGCTTCGGCTGCGGGAATGCTGTCGATCCAGTTCAAGGCCAGCGAAAAATCGGATTTCGGCGAATGGGGAGCCAGCTTCAGCGTTTCCCGGACCATTTGCTGAAAAAGCCGCTCTCCCTCCGCTGTAATGGAGTATATTTTCCGGATGCGGGCGCCGGTCCGCTCCTCGGCCGTAGCAGTGATCAGGCCGTCGGCTTCCATTTTGTTCAATGCGTAATAAATCGATCCCGATAAAATATTGGTCCAGACATCCATTCGGCTTTTCTGGATCAGCTGCTGAATTTCGTAGCCGTGCATCGGCCGCTGCCGCAAAAAAGAGAGGAGAATCAAATTCGTCGTCAAAATGCTAACTTCCTTTCGGGATGCTATCGCGATTGGCTTCGGCGGATAAAACCTGTTCATCTTCCGAGGCTGGACGGCAACTTGTAATACGGGAGGTTACAAATTCGTAGTTGGATATCCAACATTGGCTATTTGCTGTTTGAAAAAATTATACTGCATCTTTTGAAGTGGCGTCAACGGGTTGTTAACGAAAAACCGCCTTCCGGGATAGGCCGGAAAGCGGAAAAATTTCTACAGGAAATAATTCGTCATCGACTGATCGCTGGCCAGCACGGCCTCGCTGTCGAGCTTTTTTTTCAAATAAGCCTTGTCCGAAGAGATAAAGATGCTCATGATCAAATCGACGACAAACAGGAACGTGATGTGATTGGACAGGAGCGCGCTGTTATTCACCGAAATCTTATCCGGCACGATGATGTTCTCGTCCGCATGTTCCGTAATCGGCGACGAATCATAGCAGGTGATGGCAATCGTTTTGACCTGATGGACCTGCGCGATCGCCACCGTCTCCACGATCTCCTTCGTCGAACCGGAGCGGGAGAAAGCCACAACGGCGTCTTCTTGGCCGCATTGGGCGGCGGCGATTTTCATGGCACGGCTGTCATTGACCGCTTCGGCCATAATGCCGATGATGGACAAGCGGTTCTTCAGGGCGATGGCGGCGAGGTACGAATCGAACATGCCGATAATATAAATGCGCCGTGCTCCCTTCAAACTATCCACCACGCGCCGAAGCTGCTCCTCCGTAACGAGCGCGGACGTATTGACGATCAGTTCGTTATAATCGAGCGCCAGCGCATCGATCGGGTTGATTTCCCGTCTTTCTTTTTTCTTGGCCTGCATATCCCGATAAAAAGCGTCCTGGGCAAAAGCGATCTTGAAATCGTTAAAGCCCTTGTAGCCGATTTTTTTGCAGAAGCGGTTGATGCTCGTTTCCGATACGCCGATTTCATTGGCAATGGCCGTAATCGTGTTGCGCGTAATAAAATCCGGATTGTGTATGACGAAATTGGCGATCTGGTTTTCGCCGAAGGTGAGTTTTTGGGTTTGGGACACGATTTTGGCGATGACGGCCGGAATCTGTGAAGACATGATACCTCCTCCTGATCTAACGCGGGAAAAACTAATCCGGCGGGGCTGACGATAACTTTTCCCATTATATCATACTGAGTGAGGTATGGAGAGAGCGTCACATCCAACATTTACAAGCTTCGATCTGCCGCATGAACTCATCCGCCGGAAGCTGCCCCTCCCGGATCAAATAGGCATAGTCCAGCAAATTGGGCAGGCAGGGGAGCGCAAGCAAATCCTTGCAAAAAGCATGCGCGGCGATCTCGCAGCATTGCACCGCGCTTGATTTTTTCGTAAACGGTCCCAGCTTAAAAACCTCGATCTTTTCGAGTTTTTCATTCGTAAACGTCTGATCCCGGTACTCCAGCCAGTGGTAGAACTCATGAGCCAAATGAATATCGACCAGAAGATCGAGCTCGGTTTCGTCTGTGCCGCACCGTTCGCCAAGAAGATCTTGGCATACCGTTTGCATTCCTTTCAGGGAAGAGGCGTACAACATGATCTCCGGCGGCGTTTTGGCAAAATCGATCTGCGCGCGAAAAGAGACGTTATGAAATGTCCCGGAAGCTTCCGTGATTTCATACCGAAGGCCGGCGCCCCTGCACATGTCCCGAATGCCGAAACCTTTATATTTTGCCGCCGCCAGGCGTCCGGCCTGAAGCGACTCATGGACATAGTAGGGGATCTTCGCAGGCGGTATTTTGTGAAAAAGCGGATCCTGCTTCAGCTCCATGCAGCCCAAAAATTCATCGGACAGACCGGACAAGCCGTCGGGCAAAAGGGTGGTTTGAACCGGCATTCGCGGCGACCTCCTTGCGAATTCAGAATGATAAAACCGCTCGATCTCTATAAATACGACTCCCGTTATTGATAAGCTACAACCAGCATTTCATCTTGGGGCGCAAGCATTTCGGTTTCGATTTCCAGGATGGACAAAAGCTGCTCTTTGGTTTGCATGCCGGTTAGATCCAGCATTTTTTCCTTGTAAAAGACAAACACCTTCGGAATCGTGGCATTGGCGTCGGAATAAATGGTGTTATCGTCCAAAAACGAGCTTAGCGCTTCCTGCGCGGATTTATTCAGCTTCGTAAAATGCACATTGTTTTTCTTGAAACGGACAACGCCTTCGCGGTCCAAAACGCTGACGGCATTGGATTTTTTCTTCAGCAGTCCGAACAACGATTTCTTTACGCTTTCGCTGGCAAACAAGCTCCAACGTCCGGTTTGCGCGGCAAGTACGGTCGTTTCCGCCGGACTGTCGATGGAACCGGCGGCAATGGCCCGCATGTCTTTCTCAGACATCGCTTCCTGGGCCAAATCCTTGGAACGCAGCTCGGTGGAGCCGGTGGCGATGGCGCGGAGAATATTTTTCTGGCTGTCGATTTCGATCGTCACTTCCACGGTATCCTCGGTAGCGCCGGATTGAACGATCCGCTCAATGATATCGGCGCGGATGCGTTTGATATCCTCATCGGTCGGATTGACGACGGTCCGCTCCAACTGTTCCTTGACCATGGCAAGCGCCACGCCGATCGTTGAAACATAGGGCGCATTGTTGGCGATTTGGGATTTGAATCCTTCGCGCTCCGCCATCGCCGGGACAAGCACCGCACCGCTGCCGCCGCCGCCAACCAGCGTAACGAAGCTGCGGTCCAGCTCATAATCTTCGATCATTTCGTTAACGGTTTTCATCGTTTTATCGATGGCGATGTTCATCACCTGTCTAGCAGCTTCCTCCACGGTGACCCCGAGGTATTCCGCCAAGGCCTGCCAGGCTTTCAGCGCCGCTTCGGCATTTCCTCTGGCATAATCGCCCTCGGGAACGTAATTCAGGATATTGGCCGCTCCCGCCAGCGTATACGAATATTCCTTGCCTCCGGCGCATTCGCAGATGACGTATTCGGCAGGGTCGCCTTCACGCGGGCTGATGAATTTCACTTTCGGGTCGACGATGTTTTCTATAGAGGCGAAAGCCTCATATGCTTTGCCGGCAATATGCGCGCTTCGCGGCCCGACATCCGTAATTCGTCCTCCGGCTACCTTGATCATGCTGCCGCCGGCGATGCCGAGCGTGCGTACATCCAGGGATTGCAGGTAGGTGCGGTGGCCGCCGACCTCGGCGTTTTTGATCATGACCTTGCCGTTTTTGATGACGGAGATGTCGACGCTGGTACCGCCGACCTCAAAAAATATACCGTCGGAAATCTTCTCGTACATCAGCGCCCCCGCTACACCGGCAGCCAATCCGGACAACATCGTCAGGATCGGGCGCTTGCGCACCTCGTCGATGCTCATGACGCCGCCGTCGCATCGCATAATCATGAGCTGCGACTTGATGTTGGCGTTTTTGACGGACTTCTCTGTCATGTTGGCGGTCTCCATCATTTTCGGGATGAGCGAGGCGTTGATCACGGCGGTGCGCGTCCGCGTCTTCAGGCCGTACAGCTGGCTGATCTCATGTCCGCCCGTGGCGTACAGGCCTTTGCGGTTCGCAAGCTCCACGACGCGTTGCTCATTGGCCGGATCATCCACGCTGTAGGCTTCGGAAGCGACGATCACCTCGGCTCCTAGCGCGGCCAATTCATCGATGGCGTTATTGATTTGCTCATCCGTCATGCTTTTGGAGTCCAGGTACGTATGAAACGTATGCAAATATTTGCCCGGCGCCAGCTCGATATCTCCCGGATTGGATTCGGAGCGGGCGCTGAGGCCGTCCAGGCCCGAGCCCATGCCGATGATGCCGACGCGGGCGACGTCTCCCTCCAGCAGGGCATTGGTCGCCTGCGTCGTCCCATGCGCGATGAAGGTGACGTCTTCGGGGTCGATGCCCTTGCTGCTCAGAATGCGATTCAAAATTTGCACGATCCCTTTCGCCACGCCGTCCGGGTCATGGTGCGTGGTCGGAATCTTCATTTTTTCGATGACTTCGAATGTTTCATTATCGATGAGAGCCGCGTCGGTAAACGTACCGCCAACGTCGATGCCAACCCTTACTTTTGTTCTCCCCATTATGTCCTCCTCCGGATGACGGGCAAAGGACCTTCTGCCGGAGCTTTCCTTAAGCTTTTCGCAGGGCCCTTGTGCCCGGTGTGATCTATATAAGCTAAACCAATGACTTTAAGGTTGAAGGCAGCCGGGTGAAATGTTCTTACGATCGCTGTTGCTCCCGGTTTTCTATGATTTGAATAAAGAAAAGAGAGCCATAAGTCTAATCAATGGTAGAAATCCGCTCACAAAGCATATGCTTACGATGCTAGCTTTCCTACGGAAAGCTTGTAGGCGAACGCGGCATATGCTTCCGAAGCAGCTTTTTTTCAAAAAGCTTTCAGCTTCTTCAGAATCATTTCTCCCAGGTTCAACTTCTAAAACGGATCTTCCTTAGAAGATTGAACCTTATTGCCTGTTCCTTATCTCTTCGCCTAAAATACCATGAATGCCCCAATAACCACCGCGATCAGGACAGAGGCCATCGTCCACGGCAGCGTCTTTTTCAAAATCTCATTGATATCGCTTTTCGTGAAATCGGCCACCCATACGTTATGCGAGTTGGTAGGGTCGGATACGGACTGCACGTTGCTGACCGCACGCAAAGCGAGCATCGCGGCCACCGGCGTCATGCCGGCGGAAACGAACAGGGCGGCGATGCCGCTGCCAAGTCCCCATACGTTCAGCGGTCCGCGGTAGATCGCAAGCGGCGACAAAATCGTAAAGAACAGGATATACGTCAGCGGGCTGCCCGGCAGCACGGATTCGATCAATGGCGAGATGACGGCCGATACCTGCGGCGACATGACGGAGCTCAGCAGGATGCCGATGCCGATCATCAGCCCCATGGCGCCGGCGACGTCCTGAATGCCCTCCACCAGTGCGCTGGAGAGAATATGGACCGGACGTTTCGGCCAGGTGAGCAGAATGGTGACGATGGCGCCGATAATAACGGCCGGCACGATGTCGATTTTGAAAATGAAGACGAGAAGAACCGGCACCAGCGGACTGATCAGCGCAATCGCAGGCACTTTTTTGTTGTCGCCTGGCGTCGCGGCCGGCATCGCCCATGCTTTGCGGCCTTTGCCGTCTTTTTGGATGTAAAATACGATCATGATGAGCGAAACAACGATAAGAGGCAGGGCGACGACCAAGGTGTAGTTGGCGATTTTATCGACGGAAAGGCCCAGCACGTCGACATAAACGGCCCAGTTGGAAACGTTGAAGAGGGAGCCGACCCCGACGGCCAGCAGGACGACGATCGAAGCGACGAATTGGGAGATGCCTGCCGTCAGCATGATCGGGATAACGATCGTACCGACCAGGATCACCATGCCAAGCCCGCCTGCCGCCGAAAAAATGATGGATGCGGTAATAAAAAAGAGAATAGCTATAAGTACGGGTTTATCGCCGGCCAGTTCGGCCGCCTTGCGGATAATGGATTTGGTAATGCCGACCTTGTTCAGAATCTGGCCGAACCAGGCGCCGAATATGAGGCCGGCGATGGCGCCGGACAACTTCATGGAGCCGCCAGCCAGAATGGTTTTGGCGATGGTGGTCGCTTCCGGATCATTCGACAGCAGCGGAACGCCCGCGATAATGGCGAACAGTATCGCCATGCAGGGCAGAGCCAGAATGGTCGGCAGCTTGCGTGCCATCATGAGACCGACGAACACAAGAAATACGAGCAAAATACCGATTGCTTGGAACCACATTGCCGTTGTCATTCAAAATTCCCCTCTCGAAATGGGCTTAAAGTCAGGCTATAAACTTAGTAGCTGACACTGTGCGAGGTGACCGCTACGGTTACGGATCGTTCTTCCGATCGCTGTTGCTCACAGATTTCTATGATTTTAATGATTCATGGTTGAAATCTGCTCACAAAGGCGACCGCTACCGCTTCTTCAGATCGATTCCGTCCCCTTCGCTACTTTCGCTTATGTCAATTCACTAAATATGATGCCGAGCCCTCACTTTAGTACAACTTTTAAACTTCCAAGTAAGCTCCTTGCTCTTTTAAAATCGTCTGCACGTTCTTGATGTCGATGTCCTGTACGTTTTTGCCCTCCAACGCCGCGAGTGCTGCCGCAACCCCGCCGCCGTGACCGATGGCGCCCGTAGTCGGCGTGGTTCTCATCGCCGCTTGCGCTTCGAAGGTGGCCGAAATGCAGCGGCCGATGACGATCAGGTTCTTCACGGAGCCGGTAATCATGCAGGAGTAAGGGATGCTGTATACGCCGCCCCATTCCAATTTCTGATGTTTGGTGCCTTCGCCGTCCGGGCTGTGGATATCGATCGGATAACCGGAGTGGGCGATGGTATCTTCAAACTTGCGCTGCTCTAAAATATCCTCTGCGGTCAGCGTGTAGATGCCCTTGATTTGGCGCGAACCGCGGACGCCGATGTTAGGACCCGTGGACTCGACCACCGCTTGTTCGAATCCTGGAATGTATTTGCGGACAAAAAGCTCGAGCTCGCGGCACTGCTTGCGGCCTTCCATTTCCGCCTTGCTCAGGCTGTGCGCGTCGGTTGCGTCATAACCGATAATGCGGGTGGTGTTCAGGATGACCTCGCCCGGATTATTCGTTTCGAAGAACAAAATATTTTCGCGCGGAATGGAAATTTCGCCCCGTTCTTTGGCTTTTCGAAACAGGCTGTCGAATCCGCCGACCGAAAGGCGGGGGGCTTTCTCGATAATGGAAGTGTCCCCGTTATAAAGCGGAAAGTCCTCCGGATGGCTGTGAATGTATTCCTTGACCTTGGGAATGTCGACATTGTACATTTTCATTTTTAAGGTCATCGGCTGCGTTGCGCCGTCGGATTCGCGTCCTTTCGTGTATTCCACGCCGGCAAGGGCCGAGAGGTCGCCGTCTCCCGTCGCATCGATAAAGACGGAAGCGTGGATGTCGCTGAGCCCGGATTTATTGCATACCCGTATGCCTGTAATCCGGCCGTTTTCCGTAGTAACGCCTGCCAGCATCGTATGATATAAAATCTCGCCGCCGGCTTCCGTGACCATCAGCTCTAGTTCATGTTTCATCGCTTCGGCGTCAAAAGGGGTAACCGAATATGTAAAACCTACCGTATCAAAAATATGCCCGGGAGATTTGCCCAACCGCTTCAGCCGCTCGATCAACTCACCGGTGAAGCCTTGGATCACCTGTTTCTCTCCGGCATGGAACGTCATCATCGGCCCAACGCCGTTTGCGGTCAGCGTGCCGCCAAGAAAACCGTGGGACTCGATAATCAGCGTTTTCGCCCCGGTTTTGGATGCGGCGATGGCTGCCATCGCCCCTGAGATGCCTCCACCCATTACCACTACGTCATAATGCTGCATGCTCTTCGCTCCTCTTTTTTCAGGATGTAATCCTTTGATGCCTTAAGGCTAACAAAGAAAAAACAATTTGTAAACGCTTTTAGAAAATTATTTTCTAAATATACGGAAATATTGAAAATTGTTTGCTGGAGTGTGAGATGCTTTATATCTCCCTCAAAATCGAGGGAGCGTACGCATGCAAAAGAAGAGAAATGCCCGAGGGGGTTACTGATTTTTGTAATTTAAAAGCAATATGCGGATATCGCATAACATTCCATTTGACGGTGGAGTCTAGGGTAAACTGAGCGGGGGGAGTGGAACTACACAGTTTCCAATTTCCTACTTTTATAAATACTCGGGAGGGAGCATATGAAGAATGTAGTAGAAGAATTATATTACGGTAACCTGAATCCTGAGGAGCAGATTGTCCCCACAGATCCTGAATATCGGGCGATAAATAGAAAAATTACGGAATTGATAGAGACAGCAAAAGTGAGATTTTCGGAGAGTGATTTTGCAGCTCTTGAGGAAATTCTGGATTTAAACGGGGAGTCTAACGGCATACTGGCAAGGGCTTCTTTTGTTCAAGGGTTTAGGATGGGGGCTTTGGTGCTGGTGGAGGTGTTTGGTGGGGAGGGGAAGGGGATTGGGGAGTAGGTGAGAAGCATAAATTCAGGAAGTTGTATGTGCCTAACGTGATATGGGTCAAAATCTTTAGAAGCTTCTGCTGATAATTTCAGTAGGAGTTTTTGTTAGGAGAAAAGAATTATTTTTCGTCAAATCATTCCATATTTTGTAGTACAATATGCTTACAGTGCAGTTTGAATATTCCAATCAAAGCGTGTCGAAAACCAAAAGAAGCAAAAAGCTATAGAAGGAACAAATTTGAACCCTAAAAAGATTATTAACTGGTTCGGATAGTAACCGAAGGCATTTTGTAACTCCAAGTGAATCAAAAAATTTCAGTATATTGAATAAATAGAGGAGAATGTGTTGGATGAGAGAGTTGACAATAGAACACCTAGCATATTTGTTGAAAGAAGCAAAGGAAAACAATAAACCTCAACCGATATTCTTTTTAGGTGCGGGAGCATCACGTTCTGGTAATATACCGCTCACACAGGAAATTATAGATGATATATTGAATAAACATCCTAATAGTCCTTTTATTAAAGGTTTAGACGAAGAACAAAGAACATATGCAAACCTGATGAATTGTCTCACACCACACGAACGAAATGAACTATTGAAAGGGTATATTGATAAGGCGAAAATTAATGTTACACATATTTATTTGGCCCAACTATTACAAGAGGGTTTTGTAGATTATATATTAACTGTAAACTTTGATAATCTGATGCTGAGAGCATTAGCAATGTTTAATATATTTCCTTCTACATACGATATGGCGATTCTAAAAGATCTAACAACGACAACCTTTAAGGAAAAATCAGTAGTTTACCTTCATGGGCAAAGCCATGGACTATGGTTACTTAACACGCCTGAGGAAATGAGTAAAGTGAAAACTATAATTCCTCGTATTTTTGATAGCATTAAAAATGAAAGGCCTTGGATTTTTATTGGTTATAGCGGTGAAGATCCAGTCTTCGAGCATATAAAAAAGTTAGGGAGATTTGACAATAGTCTCTATTGGATTACATATAATGACGAGAGTCCAAAACCTCAGGTGGAAAAATTCATTTCCGATCCGCATACTAATGCTTTCCTAATAAAGGGTTACGACTCTGATTCTTTCATGTTGAAACTCAACAGCGAACTGGGATTGGACCAACCACGTATTGTGGATAAACCTTTTACTGCTTTACAGGAAATGCTTCAAGAAATTGTTGATATTGATGAGAAAGAGCATTTTCAAGGGGTTAAAGAACGTTTAGAAATTGCAAAAAGACAAGTTTCTGAAGCCATACAGCAGTATGAAGTGGGGGACGTTAAAACAGATACAAACTCAATTGGGCTTGAAATTGATAAATTGAAAAAGGAAATAATAAATTTGGTGATTGTTAAAGATTATGACAAAGAAAAAATCTCGAATATAGAAGAGAAAGTTATGAGAACTAATGATAATACACTTCATGACTTATTATCTGGAGTATATAACAACTGGGGAATTGATTTAAAGAATTTGGCAAAGAGCAAGGAAGGGGAGGAAGCAGAAAAGCTGTATCAGCAAGCCTTTGAG
>Ga0180220_1002034_pt1 | contig 13682 bp, 12 predicted proteins | sample eDN5th37CBELigBY_FD_151335 | JGI IMG/M metagenome (GOLD analysis project Ga0180220, IMG submission 151335) | Enriched backyard soil microbial communities from Emeryville, California, USA - eDNA 5th pass 37_C BE-Lig BY (version 2) (version 2) | ecosystem: Environmental > Terrestrial > Soil >... | reverse complement strand
TGAGCGTCTGGTCGGCTGGCTGATGTGGCTTGCGGGATTCACCCCGAATCCCGAGCCGTTAACCGCACGCGAATGCATTCCCCTTTTCCGCATGGACAAGCTACCTTCCGAACCGATCGTCATTACGAGCGAGATGCTTTCCCGTTTGCATGGCGCTTCATAACGGCAAAAAACCTCTATCCCTTCGCCATAGGTTCAAGGCAAGGATAGAGGTTTTTTCCGGTTCGGCCAACCGCACGCCGCCGCATACGGCCGTCTGATTATGCCTACTCCAAGCGGCCGCGGATTTTAGGCTCGTATTCCAGAAACGCCGTGCTTCCGCTTAACCCTCGTTGCTCCATAAGCATTTGGAAGCGCAGCTTTTTTTCGGTCAGCGACCGTTTCAGCTTTTCTTTTTCGCCGGCGTTTTCGCAGGCGTATATCAAATCCCTCAGCTTCAGCAGTTCGCCTTGCAGCTGCATCTCCTCCGGAATAACTCCTGCGTTTTTCATGACTTTATACGACATCCGAAGGTCCTCGGGAATATGCGACAAGTCCTCCAGCTCCAGCGGTTTTCCTTTGCCTGCCAAATCCTTGAACTCGCCTTGTTCCATGGCCTTATGGATGCGCTCTTCAGCAAGCCAAGACATGATTCCCATGGCGGAAACCTCCCAGTTGAAAAGATGCGTTCCACCCTTATGAAAACATGAACCGCCGGCGCTGTCAAACGAAAGAAAACCGCTGGCGGCGGAAGCGGAAACGGCTCGGCTGAAGCCGTCTTACCGGAGAAGCGACTCCGCTCCGTCGATGTACACCTGGGTGCCGGTGATATGGATCGATTCGTCCGAAGCCAAAAAGGCTACGAGATCGGCTACGTTTTCCGGCGTGCCCGGCCCGTCCGACAGCGGCTGGCTGCCCTGCGGGTATTGTACCGGAATGACGATTTCCTTCAGTTCGTCGGTTTTTTCGGTGCTCTGGTCGATGTTGGTCGAGATGGCGCCCGGACAGATGACGTTGACGCGGATTTTGAATTTCGCCAACTCCAGCGCCGCCATTTTCGCGAACGCGACTTGTCCTGCCTTCGAAGTGCTGTAGGCCGCCATCCCGAAATTGGAGAACGTCCGGTTGCCGTTGATCGAGCTCGTAACGATGATGCTGCCCCCTTGTTTTTTCAAATGGGGAATGGCATATTTCACCGTCAAAAACGTGCCGTTCAAATTGACGCTTAACGTATGCTGCCAATCCTCGAGTTTCATGTCCTCGATAGGCGACAGCACGCCGTTGATGCCCGCGTTGGCAAACACGATGTCAACCGTCTTGAACAGCTCCGCGGTTTCCAGCACCGCTTTTTCGACGCGCGCGGCATCCGAAGTATCGACGTCGAAGGCGCGGGCGCTGCCGGGCCGGATGGCGTTGATTTCGGCTTCCGCCTGGGCGGTGCGGTCGTCCAGCAGGTCGAACAACGCGACGTTTGCCCCTTCCGTTGCCAATTTCACGGCTGCCGCCTTGCCGATCCCGGAACCCGCTCCGGTCACGATGGCCGTTTTGCCTGAAAAACGCAATTTATTGATTTGCTGCTGGCTCATGTTAGATCTCTCCTTTTGGGTCCTGATTCTATTATGTTGCATTTGTCTCAAGATTACCCAAAAAAAGGTTCTGTCTAATCACGCACGCGAAAAAAACAAATCCCCGGGCGCTGGCCCAGGGACAACAAAAAAACCGGGCCGTTCGGCCCGTGCCGAATGATCCGGCTTCATCTTGAACGCCGTTCTACCATTTAAGCTCCAAAAATGCCGCATCGTCCTGCAGCCCGCCGGTATGCCGCGCTTCCAGCAGAACCTGGATTTGTTCGTCGGGGAGCGGCTCGCGGATCGGGTCCAGATCGTCCAGCCCGTCCGTGTATAACTGGAGCCTCATCGGCATCCCGTATTCCAGCCGGGTCTGATACACATGCGGCTGGCCGCCGACAGGCCCCGTAAGCGTCGACCAGCGTTCATTCGTCTGCATCGTTCCCCGGAAATGCTCGCTGATCTCCGTCTCGTGCCTCCAGAACCGCAGCCGCGAATCCCCCTGCCAAGCCATCCATATCCTTCCTTGCTTTCTCTTGGACGTCGGCAGCTCGATGCGGCCGCAAATGTACATCGTCTGGCTGCCAAGCCGCTGCTTGTCCTCAAGAACCTCGCGGAGCAAGGAAGGCGTCTCGCTGGGAGGAATCAGCTGCTTTAACTGCGCGGAAGCGGCCACGGTAATTTCCCGCATAAAACCGGCAAACCCCGCCGACGACCATTCCCGGGTCTTTCCCAGCCACTCGAGCAGCGTATGTCCCAGAAACCGCGCCGCAAAATCTCCCCTATAACTCATGCTGACTCCGTCGCATAACACGAAATTGCACACGTCCCCATCGATGTGGACGCCGACAAAATCCTGCCCCTTTTCCCCCTGCACCAAACTTTCCATTGCCCGTCCGTAGGCGTATCTGCAAACGAACCGCCCGCGGTACGTGGAGAGCCGCTGCTCTGAAGACTGGGAACTGACATACGTAAAGACGTCCTTCGCTGCAGCCGAATTCATTTTCATAGCTTACCCCTTCCTACGCTCTGACCGGCGTCGCCGCCGACATTTGGAATCCGATGGATACAAGCTCCGCACAGCTGCCCGGAAGCATCATCAGCGCGCCCGGGGCGAGCTGGTAATCCGCTTCGGCGAGCATCTCCCGGTAGCTTTCCGGCAGCGGCGAAGACATATTTCTCAGCTTCACCGCATGTTCGTCCTGCAGCACGGTTTCCGGATGGATGCCTTTCCAGCGCCGCGGCTGAAGGATGGGTTGGTCGAGCATATGATCGGAAATAAAAATGTTTTCCACCAGCACGTTCCCGTCCGGGACGCTCATGTTCATGATGCGTCTGGCAATCGGCTCCGGATCTTCTCCCGTTGCGACGCCATCGGTCATGTGGCACACCAGCGGAGCCGGACAATCCTGCATGGAGGGGAGCTCCGACTGCAAAATCAGCTCTGCCTGGCGGAACGCCTTGGCGGAATCCGAAAAACGTTTCGGCGTCAAATCAGGCAACGTGCCGGCCGCCGCGATTTCGTCGATCCCCTTGATGCCGTTCAGCAGGTCGTAGACGTCGTCGCTGTACGCCAAGATAGCGATCCGGTATCGCGGCGTCAGGCGGTTCCCTTTCGTCGACCGGAACACCATTTGCCGGATGGCCAAAGAAAGCGCTTCGTATACGACGTCGATGCGGCGTTTGTTATCCATCAGCATGTTCATGGAAGCGCTGATGTCGATCAGGTAGATAATAAGCGCGGGCGTGCGCTGGGAAGCCTGAATGGTATAGTTCATCTGCGATTTCAACTCCCCTTTTTGAAAATTAAACTGAATTATATGTTAGGCAGTATGTAACCCGTATTGGCCAAAAACTTATAGATCGCATTGGCGCGCGAGCTGACCTTGCCAACCGTTTTGAAATAAGCGGCGTCTTTTTCGTACAGGCTGATAAAATTCAGGGCATATTGCCTTGCTTTGGACGTATTCCCGGTTTTTTGGGCGTTGTATGCCTGATTGTACGAGGCGATCAGCTGCACCACCTGGTTGGATCGTCTCTTTTGCAGCTCTCTGGCCTGCTGCTGCTTGCGCGCAGCCGCTTCCTTCGCCTGCTGAATTCTTTGCTGCTCAAGCTTCTCCTGCAGGATTTTCTGCTGCTTCAGGTAAGCCTCGTATTGGGCCTGCTTTTCGTATAGCTCCTGCAAACGCTGCTTTTCCGCCGCTTTTTTCTTTTCTTCGGCAAGCTTTTTCTTGGCAAGATACGCTTCGTATTTGGCCTGCTGCTCGTATTTTTGCTGCAGCTTCTGCTTTTCCTCTTTTTGCTTGGCCAGCTTGATGGCTTCCTCCTGCTTGCGCTTCTTTTCCGCCTCTTCCTTTTTGCGTTTCTCCTCCGCCTGCTTGCGCTGCGCCTCCGCTTCGGCCTGCTTCCGCTTCTCTTCCTCCAGCTTTTGCAGCTCCGCTTTCCGGGCCTCTTCCTGCTGCTTCGCTAACGCCTCGGCTTCCTTTTGCTCGGCCCGATCGGCCAAAATCTGATTGACCGCAAAAGCCGAACCGACGACAAGAATCAAAGCCGCGATTCCGGCTGCCAGCCATTTGCGCGAACGGTAAAAAGGAATCTTCCCGGACGGCTGCTCTTCGGGTTTCGGATTCAGCGTTTCTTCCAGTCCCGCAATCGCCGCCTCCAGCTCCACCTGCATCGGCGAACCGGCCGGAACGAAATGATGCGCAGACCGGTACACTTCAAGGGCTCCTTTCAGATCCCCCTTTTGCTCCATCTCCCGCGCCTGATTAAACAAGCGGTCGACGACTCCATGTTCGTTGCCCGACTCGGCGGCGCCGGCTGCTGTTCGGCGCGGCGCTTGCTCCTCCATGTCAGGCAAAGCCGCTGCCGCTGCCGCGGTTTCCAGCGCCCCTTTCGAGCGGGGACCCGCCGCTTCAGCTTTTCCCGGCTCCGCCGCCGGTTGAGCCTCCGCTTGGGGTTGCGGCAGCTCGTTTCCGTTCATGGAGGAAAGAACGACCAGCCACTCGCCGAACGTCGGACAGCTGCTGATGTCCTGGCTTTCCCAGGCCCGGGCGAACAGTTCCGAGACTTTCGTCCCCCAATTGCGCTCCAGCGATTTTTTCAGGACGAAATACCGTTCGCAAGGATTTTGCATCTCATGCTGATCGAAGTAGCTTTCTCCCCATGCTTTTTCCACCACGTGCGGATCGCACCAGCCCAGCATTTCGGCAATGATGATCGCCCCTGCAAAACGGTCCGCATAAGCGCTCCACAGCCCGCTTTGTACCGTGCGATGCGCCGCGTAGCCGGGAGAACCCGACAAAAGCACGTCCGGCCGGTCCATTTTGGGGCTGTACATCTGTTCCACGTCCACCAGCTCGACAACGGATTTTTTGCCCGGCATATCGACTTCTGAAAAAAACGGAAGCATGACGTTCGGGGCAGACAGGTCGCAATGCGCCAGCCCGCGTTGTTCCATCCCCGAACCGATCGCCGCAAGCGCTTTGGCAAGCGCAAGGCTTTCCGTCCGCTTGAGCTGTTTTTGCTCCGCGATGACGTCGAACCAGGTCACCCCATGGACCCAGGGCATCAGGACGGCATACAGCAAGTCGGGATGTTCGGTGATGAGTTCTCCGTTTCTTTCGGGAGTGAGCACGTCTCGTTTGCAGACCTGCAAGCCGGGGCTTTCGCTGTAAATCTCCATCGTCTCCGACTGGTAGACCATCGCGGGAATCCGGAATTTCGGAAAAAACACTTTCAGCGCCTTCGCCTCTTCCGGCCCGCCGTTTTGCGGGATGAGCTGGTAGACGATCCCCTGCCTGCCGGCCTGGGCATACGCCAAACCCGGAGCGGCCGGGTGCTGGCCTACCGTATAGGTTTTACCGTTAATAGAAATAGAGTCACCCGCATTGGGTTGAAAAGACATAGATATCCCCTCTCTTTATCCGACAACAGATATAGACCGCAAAATAACCCCACTCAGGTGGAGCTATCGCTTTGTACGATTATTCTCATGCAATAAGCGGGGGACCTCCAAACAAAACGCCTTTACTTGGCAGAAAACCGGGAGTTCAAGAACACCCGGTCTCGTCATACTTTATTAAAAATAGTTCAACCCGATCCCCTTAGTCCTATTAAACCATAACTTAGCGGGATTCGTCGACCGTGCGGAATTTCTGTGCGATGGCAGTCAATTCCTGACTGATATTGTTCAAAATTTGAACGAAAGATTGCATTTGCTTGTTCGCTTCCTGGAATTCCTGGAAGAAACGCTGCTTGGTCATCCCTTCCCATTGACCTTCCATGCCGTGGATCGCCTGGGTCAGGCTGCTCACGATTTGCTGGCTTTGCTGGCCGCCTTGCTTGAATTGGTTTGCAACCGCGTCCACCTGTTCCGGGGTAATTAAAATACGTCCTGCCATATTGCTCCTCCTTCAAATTCAATGATTATCGTAGTCGACTATACTATAAACGACCGGCTTCAACAAAAGTCCCTGGTCCTGAGTCTTTTTACCCGCTTCTTTATCCGATTGAAACATCTTCCAGGATCTTTTGGAATCTTTTTTCCTCATCGTTGGAAAATCCGGTAAACTCGATTTTGTCGATATCCTCATGATTGAACAAAAAAGTATAGTTAGGGTCGATGTATCCCTCCGGATAAACCACGCCGAGATAGTCGTATAACGTGTTGCTTTCCATTTGGATCTGCTTGCGTCCGTAAATCATCAGCTTCTTTTGGGCCCCTTTGAGCAGAACGATCGACCCGAGCGGAAGCAATGATTTCGCGAGTTCCCGTTCCTCCATCGTTTGTTCAACCTTCCTCTCTCTATGACAGCTTGTATGCTAGCGTCTTTTTCTTAGCAAATAAAATTTATGAAGATTGCCGGCAAGCATGATATAAACAAGAGCAAACAAAAAAAGCAGCGCGATGATCAGCGTTATTTTCATGCTGTATCCCCCGAAGGTTTTGATCAGCACGCACGAGACGAGCACGCCGGCGCCGGAGGAGGCCAAAATGATGCCTTGCGTTTTCCTCAGCCCGCGCGTGTCTCCATCCGGTTTCTCCTGTTCCTCCCGGCTGTAATACCCGCTGTACAATAATCTCATATGTATTCCGTAAAGCAGCGCAAATACGACTATGTATCCAACCGCGGACCCGATCAGAAACCAGGGCGACGAAATGTCCAGCGTGGCATAAGCCAGCTTGTTCGCAGCCGCCGCAAAAGCGGCGGAACCCAAAATGCCGATCGCCCCCAGAACAAAAAGATGGAACTCCTGCATTTTTCCCGGAGAGATCACGACGGCCAGTCCCAGGATGTCCATTACGGCCAGCGGAACCAACAGCAGCCAAGCCCAAACCGGAACGAACGGATCCGCAAAAGCCGCGATCAGAAGCAGCAGGTTGGGAAGCAGCAGCAGGCTGATCGTCTGGGATCTGATGATGCGCAGCGGATAAACTCCCGCATAATCGTTAACGAATGATTGCTTTTGCCGTGGAGCATTGCCGTTCACCGTTCCCACTCCTTTGCGTGGCCGGATGCCGCCAAACGGGTTTCGAACGCGGCGTGGCATCTTTAGCCGAATAAATTCCCGAGCTTGCCGAGTTTGTTTTTCACTTGATCCGCCAACTCGCTGGCGCCGTGGGATACCGCTTTGACGGAATCCGACACGGCGTTGAAAGTTTCTTCGGCCGCATGGCCGATCCCTTTTGCCGCCGACTTCACTCCTTCGACCGTTCCGTCGATGGCCGCGTCTACCGCATCCACCGCATAGGTTTTAAGCGATTTCCCGTTGATTTCAATGTCGGTGACGGCCGAGATGACGACGCCCGACGCCAGTCCCACCACCGCGCCGACTGCCGTTCCCGCTACGGGCACCGCGGAACCGACCGCGGCCCCGATCGCCGCGCTGCTTGCCATGGTGCCGAGCCCCAAGCTGCCGTTGACCAGAACGCTGGCCGCGGCCCGGCTGGCCCCGCCGGTTTTATAATCCTGAAAGCCGGACACGCCCGTATCGAACAGCAGCCCGGCATAACCCAGCTTTCCGCCGAGGCCTTTGATCGAAAGGGCTTCTTTCGCCGCGATTTTAGGATCGACGAATTTCCATACCTGCGGATTTTTGGCCGCGTTGTTCAGCGTGTACCGGGTTCCCCGGATGCCTTCGCTGAGGGCAAAAGGAGAACGCGCCCCTTTGATCGTGGCGACCGAGCCGTTGTTTCTCATATTGACGTTAAACCCGCTTTTGACCATCGTGCCTACCATCAGCGCGCCGTATCCTAGCGTCGCCCACCCCGCAGGCGTAGGCCCCTGGTATCCCCATCCGACATTGAGGCCGTCATCGTCGCCGTTATGCGCTTGTACGGCCATGACCGCCGACGACGGGTTCGAGATCGGGATGCCGCGCCCGCCGTACCCCGGCAGGATGGAACCGTCCCCCTGAACGCCTACGGCGCGGAACATCGCGACCGGAGAATGGTATAGGGCGGAGTTTCCCAAAAAGGAATGATGCTGTTCGTCCGCCGACTGGAACATTCCCGCTTTTTTGTGCACGTTTCTGCCCATTTCGCTTAACATGGACGAAATCTGTTCCCCCTGCTGATTCGCGGCCTGCCACTCGTTCAAGAGAGATTCCCGGATAGAAGTTTCCCATATGAGCGATCCCAAAGCCTGATTCAATAACGCGGTTAATTGGCGGATTTGCTCGCCGCTTTGCTCCAGTTGACGACTTAATGCCCGGAGTGCTTCCGGTTCGACAGAAATACGCACGGACCATCACCTTCCATCTGATTCTGCAGACTGCTTCAACCATAGAAGCAGCATCTCTTGAAATTGTAGTTTGCTGGCAGGACTGGCGGTCAACCAGTCTTGATCTCCCCTCAGGCTCATGCGGACAAGCCAGTTCATCGTATCATTTACCACAAAAGCGGCGCTTTGCGTCTCCCATCGGCTTCCCGTCCAAGTGGAAAAATGCAGCTCGCCTTCCCCCGTCCGGAACTTCAGGCACCGGGCAAGGGCTATGGAGCCCTCCGCGTCATTGGTCGCGGCCGCAAGCTCGTCACCGAGCTCGTCCAAAGTAAGGGCCGGAATGCGGCTGTATATTTCGCCGAATTTCTTTTTGGATAGGAGGAGCGCCGGCATTTCCGCTGGAGCGTAATCTTTCAAATCCATTTTGTCTACCAGCTGGCTGCAGGCCGCTTCCACGTTGCCGAGCTCATCCAGCTCGTACACCAAATCCTTCTCCGACTTGCACACCTGCACGACGCGTTCATTCGTTGCATGCAAGTACCCCTCGAAGGCTTCCTCTTGGCGTTTATACCGCAGCCAGCATGAACGTTCCGCCAAGCTAGCGATGGCGACGCGCGAAAAAACCTTAGGCGGCATGGCCAGCAGGCTGCCGTCGTCTTCCTCGACGAGGTAGCCTTTTTCCAAAAGGGATCTTTTCACATCGTCCCATTCTTCGGCAATTTCCTGCGCCAGATAACCTTGAAACGGGTCCTCCACGCCCAGCAGGCGGTCGGAACCCAATATTCCGGCAAGGAAAAAAAACTCTCTATTATCAAGCGTAATCGTATCCTGTTTGGAAGCATGAATCGTCAACATTATGAGCCACCTCCCCTCAAACAACAACATGCCATCGGTCGCGAATTATTTCCGCCCATCGTTTGCCGTCCCACTCGTCATCAAACGGAACCGCGGCTTTTACCCTGGTAAATTTCCGCTTTATGTAGTACCCCTGTCCCGGCGGCAGGATCTTCAAGCCCCCGGGAGCCTGACTCGATTCCGAAAAAGGAATCCGGAAGAACGACAAATCGTTAGGGTCCAAAGTCCCGAATAAAAATCCGCTTTGGCAAGCTTTGACGTCATTGAACCAATCCGCTCCGAACGTAGGGAAATCGGCCGGAACGCCGGAAAGCAAAACATGCACGTTCCGATCCCGTCCAAGGCGCACAATCGCTCCCAGTTGATCTTTTATCGTAAAGTCGTTTAATTGTTTAGCCAAAATATCCGCATCATCGATCGCCAGAAGGATGGCCGGCCCTTCCTCCCCGCCGCTGCGGCGCTGCACCAGCTCAAAAACTTGTCCGATCAGCGCGGCAAGCTCTTCTTCCCTCGTTGCCGACGCCTGCACATGCGGGAGTCTGCCGATTTGGGAGAGCCCCCGGCTGCCGTACCTGGCATCGACCGTGTACATTTGCAGCTGCTCCGGGGAATAATGATAGGCCAGCGAAAGCATCCAGCTCAGCATGAAGGCCGTTTTTCCGCCCTCCATCGGGCTGGCAACGATAAAGTGCGGTCCTTCCTGCAGGTCCGCCTCGAAAGGCTCCAAATCATCCGTATACAAGCCTACGGGCACTTTAAACGAAGCGGCGGGACCATGTTCCGGCTTAAAGCTGGCCGCATGCGGCATCAGCTCATGCAGCCGGATCCGCTCCGGCAGCTTTTCGATTTTCCGGACGTTCCCGGCCGGATACCGGGACTCGATGCTTTGGATCTGCTTGCGAAGCTCGACCGACCGTCCGGCTTCGTCGTCGCCGCTGGCCGGCAGCGCGGCCTGAAATTCAAGCGGCGGGGTATGACCCTTCGCAAGGCCCCTGCCCGGCGGCATGGAGCCCGGATTCCTTGCCGGCCGGCCGACGGCATAATAATAATCCGACGGATCCGCAAGCTCGAAGGTTACCGCGTTGGCGATATTGCTGCGTACTTTTTCGAATATGTCCGAAATGCGGTTCGAGGTCAGCACAAAGGTGATGCCCAGATTTCCGCCTTCGCGCAAAATGAACTCCAGCAGTTCGTTTTCCTCGGGAAAGGAGTTCCGGAAATTAAAATATCCGTCGATGACGACGATAAACTGCGGCAAAACCGCGTTTCGCGCCCGCCGGTAAGCGGCGGCCGTCTTCACGCCGGCGTCGGCGAACAGCTCTTTGCGCTCCGATATCGTTTTGACCAGAAAGAGGAACAGCCGCTTGATCCGGTCGTCCTCTTCGGCCATCATCACGCCGCCGATTTGCGGCAGCTTGGCGAAATCCCTCATCATTCGTCCCATGTCCACGATGTATCCGTGCCACGCGTCCGGAGAATAGGCTTGGGCGAGCGACATCAGCAGCGTCTGCACGAACGTCGTCTTGCCCAGTCCCGGCATGCCGTAGACCGCCCAATGCCCTTGCTGCATCGGAATACGCAGCGGACGCTGGCTTTGGTTCGGCAGATCGTCGACGATGCCGACGACCCCTTCCAATTCGCCGCATTCGGGCGCGGATGCCTGCGCTGCCAGCTCCTCAAGCTCCAGCCTTTCCGGCAGCGGCGGAAGCCATGGCCCTTGCAGGCGCTCGATGCCTTCCTCCCTGGCCGCTTCGGCGAGTCTGTCGATGAATACTTGAAGCTGTTTCGGAGGCTGCTCCATTTGCAAATTGGCTGCGGACATGCTGGTCGAAAGCAGATTTTCCCGTTTCCCGTTCAAAGCGATTTCGGTCGGAACGACCCGCCCCGGAGAATCCGTCTGCTCCACGTAGGGCGCGCCGCTCCAGGCAAACTGCATTTCCTCGAATATTTCGTCGCTGCCTACCTGGAAATAACCCCGTCCGGGTTTGTTGATCCAGGCCGCGTTCGGTATTTTAAGCATATCGCGGCTGTCGCCTTCGTCCTGCACGCGCAGGCAGATGCGGAAACGCGCGTTGCTCCATATTTTATCGTCAACGACGCCCGCCGGTTTCTGGGTCGCCAGGATCAAATGCACGCCCAGCGTACGGCCGATGGCCGCGATGCTGATCAGCTCGTCCATGAATTCCGGCTGATCCTTTTTGAGCTGCGCGAACTCGTCGATAATGATCACCAAATGCGGGAGCGGCCGGCCGCCCTCGCGTTTCAGAAGCTTGTAATATTCGTCGATGTGCTGCAGGTTTCCGGCATCGTTCAATATTTTCTGCCGTCTGACCAGCTCCGCTTTGAGCGAAACCTTCGCCCGTTCCATGAGCCCGCTGCTCAAATTGGTGATCGTTCCGACGACATGGGGCAAGTCGACGAACGTGTTGGACATGCCCCCGCCTTTGTAGTCGATCAGCATGAAAGCAAGGTCATGCGGGTGGAACTCGGCGGCAAGCGAAGCGACGATCGACTGGATGACCTCGCTTTTGCCCGAACCGGTCGTGCCGGCGATCAGGCCGTGCGGGCCGTGCCCCTGCCGTTCTATTTTATCATGAATGTTCAAATTGATCTTTTTGCCGCCCGCGCGTACGCCAAACGGGACGGGCAGGCTTTCCGGATACCGGTTGTTTCTCCAGCGCTGCTTCACGTCCAGGTCGGCCGCTTTTTTGATATTCAGCATTTCGAATAACGTCAGCACGTCCGGGATATCCGACGCAAGCGACCGCTTGAGCCGGATCGGGGCCATGTAACGGGTCAGCGCTTCCGCTCTTTCCAGCGTGAGCATGTCCGGGACGAAGCTTACCTGGTCGAACGCCCCGTCCTCGCGTTTCAGCGAATATTGCCCTTCGCTCCGGCCGACGTCCACGATCAGATGGCACTGCATCGGGAGCGTCTCCTTCCGGTCGGAACAAATGATGGTGCATGCGTCGATTTCAGCGGCATCCTCCAGCAGGAGCGGCAGCAGCGGCTCTTCTTCGATCAGCTGCCCGCTGGACAGCAGGACGACCTGGATCGGCAGTTGAGCCGTCTTTTTTTTCTGCTCGTGGCGGGAGGACTTGCGGCGTCCCAGCCGCTGGAACAGTTCATCCGCAAGCTGGTGGGCGGTGCTTCGCCGATCCGACATATAGCGGTAGCTGCGGCTTTCGTCCCAGGTATGGGGCAGCCATCGCATCCAATCCCATTCTTCGGCATCTTTTTCCTCATAAAAAGCGGCCAGCTTGACCTCATCCGGCGAATGGCGGACCGTCATTTGCGCGACGATGACCCGCAGGGCGTTCATGACCGAATCCCGGTCCCCCACGATCCCGACCACCTTCGCCTGAAACAGCGGCAGCGCGATCGGCGCGTCCGGCACCGTTTCGAATTCGCCGGCAAGCTCCTGCGCCGCTTCGATCAGAGGATCTTTGACGTACCCGTCGGGACGGGGCGCGTTGACCTTCATGTAAAACGGGACCTGGCCCGTTCCGATTCGCGTATGCAAAAAATCGTCGTCCCCGAAGGAACGTTCCCATAACACGCTGCTTCGGTTTTTGACAATATGAAAGCAGACATCCGGATCCCCGTGAACCTCAAACAGCACGTCCACCTGCTCCTTATGCCCTGCGGCCAGTTCTTCCCTATGCTTGTCGAGCTCGGCATGATACAGGCGTACCCGCTCTTTGAGCTGCTCGTTGTATTTCTTTTTGTTGCCCAAATAGACGAAAAACGGAATCGTATACGACGTCAACATCATCGTCACGGATACCATTTGGAACATCATATAATTGCTGTTGCCCATTTTTCCGGTCAAATTCATGTATATGTAAAACCCGATGCTGAAGACGGTCATGACGGCGGGCAGCAGAATCGAGATGAGCGAAAACGAAGGTTTGCTCGGTTCGTTCTGCGGCTTCGGGATTTCGACCGTCTCCTCCTTCAGCGCCGGTTTGATTCGCGGCGAGCGTTGGTACAACACATTCACGATGCGTCAGCTCCTCCTCTGCTTTCCCAAACATGGTTATGTAATTTGATTTGCATAGATTTCAACCCTTAATCCTCCATTACCCCGATCGAATCATGTTGAAACAGGCTCCTTTTCCCGAATACCGGCGCCTCCTCGTCAGTCGTAGAAAAAGCGCGCTGCAGGCGGATCAGGCACCCTTCCCTCAACCCGGCCCCGGCCACGTCCTGCGGATCGCGGATCGTAAACCACAGCCCGTCCGGAAATTTCCCTTCCAATATATATTGCTGCCCGGCACGGGGCGCTTCGCCGTACACCCTCATGCCCAGCATTTCCTTCAACTGAAGCACGGGATAGTCGTCCGGCACGTCGATATCGAACCAATCCCGTTCCAGGCGGCTTTTGACCACGGTAAGAATCATTATTTTACACCTCTTGTTCCCTGCAAATCTATGATTCGCAAGATGCAATAACTTCTATGATAATGTATCATCCGCTCCGAATCATGTCAATTTGTGACAAATTAACTATTTTAAATGATGTAACCATGAAATGGTATAGGTTTTTATAGCT
>Ga0180220_1002033_pt1 | contig 13687 bp, 9 predicted proteins | sample eDN5th37CBELigBY_FD_151335 | JGI IMG/M metagenome (GOLD analysis project Ga0180220, IMG submission 151335) | Enriched backyard soil microbial communities from Emeryville, California, USA - eDNA 5th pass 37_C BE-Lig BY (version 2) (version 2) | ecosystem: Environmental > Terrestrial > Soil >... | reverse complement strand
TGGAGCCGGGCCGATTGCTGACGGCGCGGGAGATCACGGATCGCGTCTGTGACTACTACGGCTGTGAGCAACTTCAGCCTCTTGAACAGAAGGTCGCCTGATTCTGCACTAGCCGCCCGTTCCGAGCCTGGCAATGACTCGATATCAAGAAATCAACCACTAACGAATTCGATGAAGGGCGTGGTTGTGGGCTTCGCGTTGGGCGCGAAGAAACGAGCGCGAGGGGGCCTTGGGTGGAGGAGCGCCTTGGGGCGTCCGCGTCACGCGTCTCACCGACGGTCGGAGCGCGGAGGGAGCAATTCGAAGAGCGATTGCGAGCGGACGATCGCCATCTCGTCGGGGAAGGAATGGAAGGTCTGAATGGAGAGGCCTCGGGGAAGCGCATCGACCCGGATGTGGCTCAAAGGCGCGGGCGCGAGGCGGTTGGAGGGTTCGAAGCGGTGAAAGATCCGATCGCGGGCCGCGTCGACGATCATCTCTTCGCAGAGATGCCGGAAGATCTCCGGATCGACCCGTTCGACCTCGAAGCAAACCTGGTAGTCCATCAGGCCCGAGGGGCGCATCGACGTGGAGCGCTCGCGACGAATGGGCGCGTGGAACAGGAGCTTCGAGGAGGCCGGCGGCGTCTCGAGCCCAGCCAAGATCTCGGTCAGACGGAGCGAGCCCGACCGGAAGATCACAACGTGTCCGCCGTCGATGATCCGGACGTCCGCCTCCCACTCGCCTCGCGCGAAGCGGTGATGCGCGTGGATCGAGAACCATTCCGGGTGGATCGGTTTCTGAAATACCTGGAAGGCGAGGTCGGCCAAGCGAGCCCGCCCGGATCTCACGCTCATATAGCTACGTCCCTCGACCCGACGACGCGGAGACGTCGCTTCTCGGGGCCGTTCCAACGACCGACGACGAAAAGATGGGCTGACAACGACAAGTATAGGGTCCGTTCGGCCCCCCGGCAAACGATTCGATCGGAGGACCGCGGCGGTTCGCCCGCGCGCGATCGGTTGGGGTCCGGGCTCGACTTGACCCGTTTCCGACGGCCTCGTAGACTCCGCGGTCGGGCGCGGCGTCGACTTCGCCGACGGCCGCCGCGTTGTTGGGAAAACCCCCGGCCGACGGTCCGGATCCGGGGATGGTGGACGGCGTCGAGCGTCGGCCGCGGCTTTGATGGACCAGGGACGGTCTCATGGAAATTTCGATCTCCTCCGATCCTCCTCTTCCCGTCCGCGCCTGGCGGGCCCTCAGAAACCGGGGCCCTCGCTACGCCTGGCACAAGACCCTGCGACGGACGCTCGGCCGCTGGCCGTCTTGGAAACGCCGTTTCCTTTACGCGGATCCGCGCGAGTATTGGACGCTCCGCGGCGGCATTGATTATTTTCGCGAACAAGAGGGCCAGGTCGCGCGGACCTTGCGCGCCGAGTGGATCGCCGGTCGAATGGTCGCGCATCGGCCGACGTCGATTCTCGAGGTCGGTTGCGGATACGGCAAACTGCTGCACGCCCTCCGCGAGCGGGTCGGCGTTCCCCTGGCGGGCGTCGACTTCAGCCGCACCCAGCTTGGGCTCGCGCGAACCTTCCTGGCGGAGTGGGACGGGGTCGAGCTTTTTCTGGGGAGCGGAGACCGACTCCCCTTCGCCGACAACTCGTTCGACATGGTCGTGACCTCGGCGGTGATCCTTCACAACCCTCCCGAAGTCGCCGATCGCATTCGGCGCGAGGTGATCCGGGTGGCTCGTCGGTTCGCGGCCCACAACGAGGAAATGAACCTCAGCTACAACCGGTACGGCTACGACACGGCCGCCTGGTATCGCGAGCGGGGTTTCAAGATCGCCGAATCCGGCCCGATTCCCATGGATCCGGACCCGGCCACCTCTCAGTTCTGCGTGGTTCGGCTCGACGGTTGAGAAACTTCGGACGGGTCGCGTGTGGACCGGCCTTCGTCGAACTTTGACCCGGGTGGCTTGAGGATGATCGATCTCGGCTTCGCGCTTTTCCTGACCCTGATTTCGGCGGGCCTCGGTTGTCGGATCCTTCGCTGGACGCGAGAAGCGCCCGAACACCCGAGCGACCGCTTCGGCCTGGCCGCTCCGCTTGGGGGGGGCCTGGTCGCGCTGGCCGCCCTGGTTCTCGGCTGGTTTGGCGGACTGACCATTCCGGGATTGACCGCGCTCTTGTGCGTGGTGGCCGCGCTGGGCTTGCCCGACGGCCTTCGCCTGGCTCGTGATTGGGTTCGTTCGACGCGGTTCGGTTCCGAGGAGGGATCGCCGAGTCTGTTCAACCGCGCGATGGGGTGTTTCCTGGTGGTCGCGCTGGCCGCCACGGCGATTTCGTCGATGGCGCCCGTCACCGACGGCGACGCGCTCTGCTATCATCTTCAGGTTCCCAAAGTTTTTCTGGCTCAAGGATTCGTTTCCTTCGAGCCCGACCTGCACGAGACGGTTTACCCGCTGGCGACGGAGATGCTCTACCTGATCGCCCTGGCCTTCCGGGGGCCGGTGGCGTGTCGGGGCGTTCAGTGGATGTTGGGGATCGTCCTGGCGGCCAACGCCGCGGCCTTGGCCCGGCCGACCCTCGGCCGACGAGCCTGGTGGGCGGGCTTGGTGGCCCTGCTCGTCCCGGCGGTCACCAACGGCATGACGGCCCCTCTGAACGACGTGGCCCTGGCCGCCTTCGGCGCCGCCGCGATCGTCGCCTGGACGCGCTTTTACGATCGACCCGGCCGCGAGACCGCCCTGCTCTCCGGGGTGTTCGCCGGTCTGGCCATCGGGGTGAAATACCCGGCGCTGGTTCTCGCCGGGATGTTGTTCCCGATGATCGCGCTTCGTCCTCTGTTTTCGAGCAAGGGGCGGAACGCCGCCGGGGGCGGCTGGCGCGATGGCGCGCGGTTCGGAATGTGGTTCGCCTCGGCCGCCCTGCTTGTCGGAGGGGTCTGGTATCTGCGCGCCTATCTGTACACCGGGAACCCGGTCTTTCCCTTCTTCCGAACTTGGTTCGGGGCGGGTCTCGACGAGGTTTTGGAGCCGAGCAAGCGCCCCCTGCCGGTCACGGTCTGGAACATCCTGACCTCGCTGGGGCCTTTGACGTTGGAGCCCCATCGATTCGACAGCTTCGCCCATCAGTTCGGGCCGATCTTTCTTTTGTTCTTGCCGGCTTTGTTTTTGGAGAAGGCCCCCAAGCGCGTCTTGGGGTTGGTGCTCTTGGGCTACGGCTTTTTGATGCTCTGCATGACCCAGCGCCAGAGCATGAGGTTTCTCTTGATCGCCATGGGGCCGCTCTCGGTCGGGGTGGCGTATCTCGCGTTGGTTTGGAGTGGGCGGACCTCGATTCCCGCCCGGTTGTTGACGGCCGCGCTCGTCGCGGCGCTGGGCTTGGAGGTCGGCGTGGCCCTGACGCGGGCCGGACGAGTCGCGGGGACGGTCCTCGGTTCGGAGTCGGAGGCCGCCCACCTCGACCGCCGCGAGCCGTCGTATCGGGTCGGCCGATGGGTGGACGCGAACCTTCCGGCGACGGCCCGCCTGATCGGTCAGGATCACCGGGGCTTCTACATCCCCCGCCCTTACACAATGGAGTTGGCGCATCGTCGCCGCACCGGATTGGGAACGAATGGAGAGACGCCCGACGAGATCGTCGACGTCTTGCGACGGCGGGGCTTCACTCATCTCTTGCTCTGCCCGCCAAGGGGGGAGAGCGACGTTGAGTTCGACCCGACGTTGGGCGAGTTGCTCGCTCCCTGGCTCGCCTCGCGCGAGCCCCTCTACCAAGCGGACCTAAACGATTTGGACCAACTGATCCGAAGTTACTCGATCTACGAGCTCGAACCCCCGACTCCCCGCGTCGCTCGTTCGACGGGGGGCGTGGCGCGATGAATTCGGATCGTCCCACGATGGCGGAGTTGCGCGGGGTGGTCCAGAAGGCCCGGCATCGGGAGATCGGCAACTGGCTGGCCCGTCGCGCGGGGCGGCCGTTGGCCGTTTACGGCACCTGGCTGGCGGTTCGTCTCGGCGTCTCGGCCAATCAGGTCACCTTCGCGGCCCTTGTCGTTGGGCTGGGAGGCGCGGCGGCCTTGGCGAGCGGCGGTCGCCTCGGCTTTGTGCTCGGCGCGGCGCTTGGACATCTGGCGTTTTGGCTCGACCACGTCGACGGCCAAGTCGCCCGATGGAGAAGGACCGCGAGCCTCGACGGCGTGTATTACGACTATATGATGCATCATGTGGTCAACATGGCGCTGGGCTTCGCCCTCGGGTTTGGACTCGCCGTTCGGACGGGGCGGGTCGAATGGGCCGCGGCCGGCTTCGCGATCGCCCTGGGGTGGACGGTGCTGAGCCTGCACAACGATTGCCGGTACAAGGCGTTCATCCAACGGCTCAAAAGCGCGACGGAAAGCTACCGGGTGGACGGCGGGTCTGGTGGACGCCCCTCGCCCGCGCCGGGATGGCCAAGGCGCGGGCTCGGCGTCGCGTCTTATCCCGCGTACAAGGCCTGCGAGCCGCACGTCGTTTTGTTGAGCCTAACCGGCACCGCTCTTTTGGCCCTGGTTTCCCCATGGGCCTGGGAATGGCTCTGGCGCGTTTACGTCGTCGGCATGGCGTTGGGGGCCCCGTTGCTCGGCGCCGCCCGCATTCAACGCGCGGTGACTCGTCGGGCGACCGAGACCGAATTTCAGGCGTGGTTCCAACCTCTGAATCGCGCGTCGATCGAACCGGCGCTTGGATCGAGGGTTTCCCAAGACCCCCTGGACATTGCCCTCGAAGAGGTTGTATGAACTAGGTCGGCGAACCGTTTCGAACGAGGCGCGGCGCGAGCGGGACCGCCGCCGAACCGGAGCCGACCCGGCTGCCCGAGTCTTCAACATGGCCGAGATTGAGTTGGCGATTGACGCGCACCTGCCGGAATGGCCGAGCCGCCGCGATTGGGGCGTTGGCGTGGTGGGGGCGGGCTTCATCGTCCGCGACTGCCACTTGCCCTCCTATCGCGACGCGGGGTTTCGCGTGGCGGCGATTACGTCGAGAACCGAATCTCGGGCGCGCGAGGTGGCCGAAGCGCGCGGAGTTCCCCGCGTTCATCGGACCGTCGAGGCGCTTCTGGACGATCCCGAGGTCGAGGTTGTCGACGTCGCCGTACCTCCGGCCGAACAACCGGGGGTGATCCGCCGGATTCTCAACCATCCGCGCAAGGTCCGGGGGATTCTCGCGCAGAAGCCGCTGGCGTTGTCGCTGGCCGAAGCTCGCGAGTTGGTCGACGCCTGCGAGGCGGCGGGCGTCGTCCTCCAGGTCAATCAGAACATGCGCTACGATCAGTCGGTCCGGGCCCTGCGATGGCTCTTGGATCGCCGGGTCTTGGGAGACCCCGTGCTGGCGACCATCGAGATGCGGGCCATCCCGCACTGGATGCCCTGGGCTCGGGACGGTCGATCGTTGTCGACGTTCATTATGAGCATCCACCATCTCGATACGCTTCGATACTGGCTCGGCGAGCCCGAGCGCGTTTTGGCGAGCACGCGACCCGATCCGCGGACGACGTTCCCACACGTCGACGGGATCAATCTGGTGATCCTGGAATACGCCGACGGCGCTCGGGCGTCGAGTTGGGACGACGTTTGGGCGGGACCCGCCCGCGAGGGCGCCGCCGCCGAACTCGGGGTCCGGTGGCGGTTCGAGGGAACCGAGGGGCTCGCTCTGGGGACCATCGGCTGGCCCGCCTGGCCGCGCCGGGAGCCGAGCACGATCGCCTACGCGACGCGGGCCGACGAGGGGAAATGGCGGCGGCCCCATTGGCCCCAATCGTGGTTTCCCGACGCCTTCGCCGGCCCCATGGCCGGGCTGCTCCGCGCGATCGAGACGGGCGCACCGGCCGACATCTCGGGGCGCGACAACCTCAACACGATCGCCCTGTGCGAAGCCGTCTTGGCCGCCGCGACGGAACACCGCGTGGTTGGTTTTGACGAATTCCACGTGTAAGGTCATTCATTGGATAAAGCGCCGTGCGACGAGGAAGATGTTTCTCATGGATGGCGGCGACCGGCGCGTTTCGGATTTTCAATCCCGACGGAATCAGCCCTTTTGATGGATGCTCCCAGCGGTTTCACCTTCTGGATCTTCTCCGCGACCTGGCCGGCCGACAATCCGGCTCTCGTGTCGACGGCGCTCTTGATGGGAGTCGCGGCGGTCGCGGCGACACTCTCCTCGCGCGCGCTCAGAAAGCGGCACCAGGCGCTCTCGACCGATCTGGAAACCCTCTCCGACCAGCGGGACGAGGCCCAACGCGCGCTTCGGGAGTCCGAGGCCATCTACCACTCGCTGGTCGAGACCTTGCCCCAAAGCATCCTTCGAAAGGATGTGGAGGGGCGATTCACGTTCGTGAACAAGCGCTTCTGCGCCGAGCTGGGGCGACAGGCCCACGAGATCGTCGGCAAGACCGATTTCGATTTCTTTCCCGAGGACTTGGCGCGAAAATATCGAGACGACGACCGGAGGGTTATCGAGTCCGGCGAACCCCTTGACGTGGTGGAAAAGCACGTCACGCCGCGGGGCGACGCTCTTTATGTCCAGGTTATGAAGACGCCCTTGCTGGACCCCGATGGCGAGCCGCTCGGCGTGCAGGGGATCTTCTGGGACGTCACCGAGCGGGTCCGGGCCGAGGAGCGATTGCGCGAGACGAACGTCGAGCTCGAAAACTTGGCTCAATCGGAGCGCCAAGCCCACGAGACGCTCAAACGGACGCAAAGCCTGCTTGTTCAAAATGAGAAGCTCGCCAGCCTGGGGCATTTGGTCGCCGGCGTCGCCCACGAGATCAACAACCCTCTCTCGTTCGTGAGCAACAACGTCGCGGTCATCCATCGAGACTTGGGCGACGTGCTCTCCCTGATCGCCCTGTATCGTCGAGCCGACGGCTTGATTCGGGAGCGGGATCCCGAGCTCTTCGGCGAAATGGAGAACTTCGGATCCGAGAACGACCTGGAGTACTGCATCGAGCATCTTCCCATCCTGATCGAACGCACCCGGGAGGGGCTCCGCCGAATCGAGAAGATCGTCAAAGAGCTTCGTCTCTTCGCGCGAGTCGACGAGGGGGATTGGAACGAGGTCGACCTGAATCCCGGCGTCGAATCGTCGATCAACATGGTTAAGGGGTACGCGCGAAAGAAGGATGTCGAGATCGCGATGGAACTGGGCGCGCTGCCGGTGGTCCGCTGCCGCGCGGCCCGGATTCATCAGGTGATCCTCAACCTGCTGACCAACGCCGTCGACGCCTGCGACGAAGGCGGCCGGGTGACGGTGCGAACCGAGACCGAGCCCGACCCGCCGGGCGTGCGCTTCGACATCGAAGACGATGGTTGCGGCATCCCCCCCGAAGCCCTCGACCGGATCTTCGACCCCTTCTTCACGACCAAGCCGCTTGGCGAGGGAACGGGGTTGGGGCTTTCGATTAGCTACGGCATCGTGCGGGAGCATCACGGCCGCATCGAGGCTCGCTCGACGGTCGGTCGGGGCACTTGCTTTTCCGTGCATCTGCCGCTCGAAACACCGCGCGTTCGGAGCGTGGAGGGGTCGAAGTCCGAGGGGCGCGAACCATCCGCGCTGGCGTCGGCCGATGAATCCCTCGCTTCGGCGCCCCACTTGGGAGAGAGAAACTCATGAAGCTTGGCCTCATCAATTCGGCGTGGTCCCAGGCGGGACGCGGGACGGCCTTCGGCATCCAAAAGACCAAGGAGATCGGCTTCGACTGCATCGACATCCAAGCCGATCCGCTCGACATCGACGTCCGCGAGCGCCGGCTGATCCGCCACGAGTGCGCCCGGGTGGACCTGCCGATCATCAGCGTCGCCTGCGTGGCGGTCGGCCTGATTGACTTCAACCCGAGCGTCCAGCGGTTCCACGTTGACCGCGTTCGGGCGCATCTGGACTTCGCCTACGAACTTGAGGCCCGTAACCTGCTGCTGGTGCTCGGCGAGTACATCTGGCAACAAGAGGTGATCCCCCCGGCCCACCAGTGGGAAATCGGCGTTCAGCGCGTTCGGGAGTTGGGCGAGCGGGCGGCCGAGCTGGGGCTTGAGATCGCCCTTGAGCTGGAGCCGTTTCGGCTCTCGATGGTCAACGACGTGGCGAGCATGTCGCGATTTCTCGACGACGTGGACCATCCGTCGGTGAAGGCCAACCTCGACATCTCGCACTTGGTCCTCTCCCGCCAACCGGCGGAACTCGTCGAGGAGCTCCGAGGCCGAGTCGCGCACGTCCACATCTCGGACTGCGACGGCAAGGTCCACGGCGACCTCCCCCCCGGCCGCGGCGTCGTGGATTTTCCTCCCTACATGAACGCGCTCAAGTCGCTCGGTCTGGACGACGCGGTCGTCTCGGTGGAGTTGGAGTTCGCGCCCGATCCCGACCGAATCGTCGAATGGGTCGAGGAAGCCTATTCATCAACCGCCGCGCTCATGCGTACCGCCGGCCTGCGGCCTTGAGTTTCCGACCAATCAACGCGGATGTGAATGTCGACCCTTCCCGCTTCCACGGTTGACGGGTCGACAATGTCTGGGCTGCTTCGGTAGTGTGACCGAAGAGGCGGAGGAACTTCATCGATTCCAACGATCAAATAGTCCTCCGGGTTTAGCTTCAAATCCAACGCGGTGGGAAGGATCGCGACGAGGTCGCCATCGTTCAAATCGTTCCTGACGCGGTTGGCCTCGTCCTGATCGTCCACGCTTCGCTCGCCGTCACGGTTCATTCTGGCCAGGATCTCATGAAGCCGCTCGTCGAGCTCCGCGATCGAACATTCCTTCGTTTGCGATGGTTTGTCCGCGCTGGAGTCCGTTACCTCGGCAACGTCGGAAGGCTTGCCGACGGCCCTCGGGTAATGGGAGACGCGGAGCGATACATAATCATAGTCCGCTCCGGTAAGTAGCACCAAGCCACCGCCGTTTAGGATGTCGGTGGCCAGGGTCTCCGCCTTCTGTTTGGCGTCGTCATCCGAGAGGCCGTAAAGATAGGTTCGAGGTAGAACAACATGCGTCATGCCGAGCACGTGATCGGTCAGGGTCTCGGGCGTCACGCATGCCGCCTCTCCAGGCAGCCCGATCTTACAGCCTCCCTGATAGCCGCATTTGGTGATGACGAAGAGCCAACCCACCAGATAATCTTCCGCGTCAAGCACGCGCGCGCGGCCGGATGATGAATCGTTGGGCTTCACACCGGCGGACGGGGGAATCGAGATCGACCTCAGCCAGACGGCCTCGCGGTCGGCATTGGGTTTCACATGGCCGATGCTCTTCGGTTTCGCCACTCGCGGTGGGATCCGCGCGATGTGGAGGGTGGGGGAGTTGCCCGACGATTTGGCGGGGAGCGGGATGGGAGTGACCAACGCCTTGCGCGTGTCGTTCTTCCAGATGGACGCTTCTCGGGCCTTGTCCGCCGTTGAGTGTCGGACGAAGTTGGACGACATGTCTTGCGCCACGCGCGTGGGACTTCGCTCGATCCAATTGAACCCCCCCGGGGCCCTGCACGAATGATCGTGGTCGTCCAGTCGAAGCACTCGCCGAAATTCAGCCAAGGTCGGCCCGTGGGCCTGTTCCTCCTTCTCCTTCGCCTTCTCCTCGGGGCGGGCCCATGCAAAGTATCCCGGGAGCGGCTCATCCAAATTCGTTTTAAATTGCGCGGCTTCGATGACCCCAAGTCGCCCTCCCTTGTCGGCGATGATGATCGACGGCGACGAGGGCTTGCCCAGGAAGGAGAATCCGCCCAGCGCGAGTATTGCGCCCGTGACCCACGGCTTGATTTGATGCCAATGGATGGCCTCGGCCACTTGATCAGGCCACGACATCGATCACCTCCAATGCCCCGGATTCGGGGGTTTCTTTAGACGCGCTTGGTCGCGGGGATGACTCGCCATTGTCGTCCACGGGTTTGTGTATCCGATCCAAGATGTCGTCGAGGGACAGGTGGGCGTCGTCGGTCTTTCGATCGAGGATGGAGGCCGCCACCAGGCTGCCCAGCTCCCGATAGTATTCACACTGGTTCTCATCAAAGAACTGGTTCATGTCGTCATCCATGGGGAACGTCTTCTGCGATCTGGCGAAGGAGAAGAGCCCCGCCGACTCCCGATCCTCCCGACCGTTGAGCGAGGGCTTCAGCACGACGAGCAGCCCCCATCGCTGGTTTTCATCGGCGACCGCCTTCTTTGGATACCGGAATGCGAAGACGAGATAACGCGATTGGCACAGGGATGTTTCGGCGGCCCTTTTCGCGCCATCCCCATCGTTCCTCGCAAAATTTTTGGGGCCGAGCAGGTTCTTTGGAACCAATCGATCGGCCTTGGCCTTCGCCTCTTCCTTGGCCTTCGCCTCGTCCTTGTATTTCTCCTCGGCCTTGGCTTTGAAAAACTCCTCCACTGGTTTTCGATCGAGGAAAAACTCGATCCCCCAGAACGCCCGGAGCCTCCGCAGCGTTTTGGAGAGGTCTCTGAACTCGTAGTGGGGATCGTGCGAGGCGTCGGAGGCGATGATCAGTCGGCATCGTCGTTCGAAAAGCGTCTCCATGCCCAAGTTGTCGTAGTGGGCGCCGTCGGAGAGGAAGCAGAAGTCGCGGCCCCCATCGGGGGATTTCCACAAGGAGCGAAAGAGCCGCCAAACCGAGATGCTCGGGATGCCGTGCCCGCGCCTGCCGAGCAGCCGATGGAAAATTTTTTGTCTTCGCGCCAACGACTCTTCATCGTTCGGGCTTTGATCATCGTTCGTCCCGGCCTCCGGATTGACGAGCCACTGCCCGAGTCGGGCGTTCGCCGCCAGTAGAAGAATCGTGTCGAGGACCGACTGGGAATTCGATGGGGTGATCGCCGCTCCCGAGATGGCCATCGCGTCGACGAGTCGAAGTCCGGGCTCTCTCCCATCGGGGTCGTTTGGGTCGGGCGCTCCGTAAGCCTCGGTTTGTATGAAGCACGATTGATGTTCGGGCGGGTCCGTCGCTCCAGAGTTGGGCCGGTTTGATGATCTCAATGGACCGATCGGTTGGTTGCGGCTCCATCCGCAATAGCGCGACGAGAAGATGAAGGCGCAGCCGGAGTCGAGCGAAGTCGTGCCCGGTCGGATCTCGTTCAGGGTCGCCACGAAAAGGGGGTACGGCGCGCCCGTTTGGTCAACCCGGATCTCGCGAAGCAGAGTTTCCTTGAGTCCATCAGGTTCGTGAGGATCAAAATCCCGGCTTGGGAAGGCGTCGAAGTAGGCGGACTTGAGGCGACGACGGTAGTACCGATGCAACGAGGTCCGGTTCAGATCGACATGGACGTTGAGCGCCACGAATCCCAAAGCGCCGGCGATGAGCCAGCGAAGCCTGGTCCACTGATCATGCTCGATCAGGTAGCCGTACTTCCCCGTCACGGGATCTCGGCTCACCGCCAACCGTCTGATCGGCGATGGGGTTTCGACGGCGCCGGAAATATTCTCGCGCAGAAAAATGAAACAAATAACCAAAGGCAAACTGATGAACAACAGAAAGAGGATGCCCCGGTACACGCCTCGAGAGAAGCCGCTGGCGTCCGCGTGCCCGCTGGAGGCGAATTGCCGGGGCAACAGCAGGGGAATGATTCCCGAGGAGAGTTGGATGAACAGCAGATACTGCGTTATCGTGGTGAGCCACTGTCGGATTGATTGATCGTTCCTCACTTGCAAGGAAACCTGACTGGTCGTCGTCTCCCGTCCCAACGAAGGGAAGAGACGCCCCAGCGCCTCGCCGACCCGGGGGCCGAGGTCGGTGTCGCCATTGGCCAAGAGAGTCAGGATCGTCAGTAAGAGAGAAATCACCAGCAGGCGGCCCTTCAAACGGAGCAGCCGCGCCGTCCAGCCGAGCAGCCACGCCGTCCAGCTCGTCCCAGGATCGAGATGCCGTCCGCCCGAATGCTTCTGGGCCCGGAGCGCTGCTTTATGGATCTGTCCGACGAACCCAAACAAACAGGCGAAGAATCCCAACGGAATCAAGGCCCTCGCCAGGTCGGATAGGGCGAACCAGTCGTGATAGATCGCGAAGAAGCCCCCCTCGTAGTAGACAAACGAGAGCGAGCCGCCGACAAGAATGGCCCAGGTCGCCAGCTTTCGCGTCAATCGCCGGAGACGCTCGCCGTTATCCGTCCGGGCGTTCCAGAGATGAGGCGAATAATAAGCCAGATAGAGTAAACTAAGGACGATGCCGCACCAAGCGTATCCCCATCCCGAGTGGCGGTCGAGCCACGTCGCCCACGCGGACAGAGCCCGTTGGATCAAGGTCATATCGAACAATCGCCAGAACAAGCTTGCCGCTGAGCAGGTCATGACCAACACGGACGCGATGATCAAGAGATGCAACACCACCCCGGTGGCCACCCGCAGGGTCAATTCGGTGGGGCCGCTGAGGTAGCCACCGCTCTTGGTCAATTGATTGACCGCCGAGTTTTGGCCCTCGCCGTCCTGCTTTAGCGGGAACAACTCGTCGAGACTTTGAGCCTTGCCTTTCTTTTTCTTCCGTCGTTCTTGCTCTTGATATTGCGACGTGAGAAAGCCGCCTATGAAGCCTCCGCCGGAGACTGTGGCCAGATAATCAACGTGCTTAAGCAGGCCGATTTTGTGGAGCCCTTGGAGCACGCCGGTGCTGAACATGCTGGAGCGCACTCCACCGCCGGAAAGCGAGAGGCCAACAAGGTCGTGGGGAGGCTTCTCGGAGTCATCCTTGGTCGCGACTTTCGCCGCGACCCGGCGCGCCGCGATATGCCGCCACTCCTCGGATCGCAACATCTCTAAAGTGATCGTCTCATAGCGAGAGTTGTCAGGCACGTCGGCTTCTCCGTCCAAACCGGCCGCATCCTTCCGCGTCTCGATCTCCCTCACGGTGGAGTCGGTGGTGTTCATGGCCCCTCCAAATAAATCGCGCATATTTTATTGCCTTTGAGTCGGCAATTGGAATCGGATGGCGATTGCTTGGGAGAAGAACGATTGGTGTTTGAGTCCTGATTTGAACGAAATGGTTGGCGCGTTTCAAGACAAAAATCCATTACGGTCAAAAAAAATGGGGAACCGCGCCCACGAGAGCGGTTCCCCAACGCGGGCGCTGGGATGCGCGCGGACTCCCCACGGTTTTGTGGTGATGGGACCGATGATCAAGCCGCGGCGGTGGAGCCGGGGTTGGCGAGGACGGCGAGGACCGCGTCGGCGGTGGATTCGGCGGCGCGGACGCAGTCGGGGACGCCGACGCCGTGGAAGGCGATGCCGGTGAGGAAGAGATTCGGATGGCGGGCGGCTTGGCTCTGGATCGCCTCGACGCGCTCCAGGTGGCCGAGGGTGTATTGAGGCATCGATCGGGGATGGCGGTCGATCCGCGTCAGGATCGGTTCGCCCCGGACGCCAAGCAGGTCGCCGAGCTCGCGGGCGACGATTTCGAGGACTTCGTCGTCGTCGACATCGAACAGTTCGGGCTGGGTGGCTCCGCCGATGAAGACGCGGAGCAAGACCGTCCCGGCCGGAGCGCGCTGGGGGAATTTGACGTTGAGGAACGACGCGGCGAGGATCGACCGGGATTCGATCGCCGGCGCGACGACGCCGAAGCCGTCGAGGGGGTGTTGAACCTGATCGCGGCGGTAAGCGATGTTGACGATGATTGAGGAGGCGTAGGGGATCGCCCGAAGCTGAAGCGCCAGCGCCGGGTCAACCCCGTCGATCATGCGGGCCGTGGCGTGCGCCT
>Ga0180220_1002031_pt1 | contig 13695 bp, 16 predicted proteins | sample eDN5th37CBELigBY_FD_151335 | JGI IMG/M metagenome (GOLD analysis project Ga0180220, IMG submission 151335) | Enriched backyard soil microbial communities from Emeryville, California, USA - eDNA 5th pass 37_C BE-Lig BY (version 2) (version 2) | ecosystem: Environmental > Terrestrial > Soil >... | reverse complement strand
AATGACCGAATATAAGTCTACCAAGGCTGCCGAGCTACGTCAGCGAAAAAATAGATTCGAATCCCCGCGGAGCCTTTCTGTTCACGAAAATAAGCCCGATCCCCCATTTCCGGGGAACTCGGGCTTCTTCGCTTCATGGCTTTAACCTTCCTGCAAACGCTCCACTTTCACGGTATGCGTATTGGTCGGGCGCGATCCGACCTGCACCGTCGCCATGCCGTTTGCCTCATCGACGTTTTCGATCCATACGGATTGTCCTTCCAGCTTCACTTCAAACGTATGCTCTTTATCCGTGTAAATTTCCATGGCGCGTTTGACGTCCATCACCCATCATCCTTTCAATATATGCTCGAGTGCCAAGCTATTTTAATCACTATGCATCCTCATCGGAACGCACTTCGGGAACCATCGCGTCCGTCGTGCTGTCGCCGATATAACCGTTATCCGCCGTAATATTGCCGCCGCCGAGGCCTTCATTCACCATGCGGTCGATGTCGAACATATGGGTTTCATGGGTCACGACCGGATCTTTGGACGTCATCTTTTCCCAATCCACATCGTTGCTGCTCTGCGTATGGCTGGCAGACTCCAATTTGCGGGACTCTTCGTCGTATCGCTCGATCGCCGCCGAATCGTTAAGTTTCGCTTCATCCTGATGTTCACGCATTTTTCGCTGCCTCCTGAAACAAAAAAGTAAACTGCGCTCCCCTTACTATGCCCTGTTCATGAAAAAGCATGTAATTCCACGGCAAAACATCTCTTTTTCTTCCAATCGGAGTCATAGATTCGGCTAAAAATACCCATACTATAAGGAACGGAACAACGCTGCAACACGATGATCAATAAGCGAAGGAGAGGGTAACTCATGCATACGGTTTGGAAAGGGGCCATCAGCTTCGGGCTGGTTCACGTGCCCGTCAAAATGTTTTCGGCGACGGAAGACAAGGATATCTCCATGCGGTACGTGCATAAGGAATGCGGCAGCCCGCTGTCCTATGTCCGAAAATGTCCGGTGTGCGAAAAAGAGGTGCAGTGGGAGGAAATTTCCAAAGGATACGAATACGAAAAGGGCAAATTCGTTTTGTTCGAAAAAGAGGAGCTGGAACAAATCGCCGAGCAGGCGAACAAAAGCATCGCCATTTTGGATTTTGTGGACCTGTCCGAAATCGACCCGATCTATTTTCAAAAAACGTATTACCTTGCTCCCGACCAAGCGGGAGGCAACGCCTATCAACTGCTGAAGGAAGCGATGAGCCAAAGCGGAAAAATCGGCATCGCCAAAATTTCCATCCGTTCCAAAAGCAGCTTGGCCGCCATTCGGGTGCTCGAGAACTGCCTGGCGATCGAAACGATGTTTTATCCGGATGAAATCCGTCCCGTGTCGCAAGTGCCGAATTTGCCCGAAAACATCACCGTCAACGAAAAAGAGCTCGGCATGGCCCAAATGCTCATCGATCAGCTGTCGACGCCTTTTGATCCGGAAAAGTATACGGACGACTACCGCTCGCGCCTGCTTGAGCTGATCGAACATAAGGTGACGGGCGAGGAGATCAAGATTGCGCCGGCCAAACAGGAAACGAACGTCATCGACCTGATGGCCGCCCTGCAGGCCAGCATCGAAGCAGCCAAGCCTGCCATGACGCCAACCGATCCCGGCAAACCGAAAAAAACGGCCAAGGCCAAAACCAAAACCGCGGCCGCCGAAGACAAGCAGGTCGCAGGAGCCGAAGGCCCCAAGCCGAAGCGGCGCAAAACGGCAAAGAAAAACGAAACGGTGTCGTAATCGGGCCGGGATGGAGGAAAAACGATGAAACTCACCCCGGTAAAGCCGTTCGAGCCGATCATGACCGACGTTCTCCCTTCCGGGGACAACTGGATCGCCCAGATCAAATGGGACGGCGTGCGCATGCTGGCGTATAACGACGGCGAAGAAACCGAGCTGATCAACCGCAAAGCCAACAAACGCACGCGCCAATACCCGGAGCTGTGGGATACGTCGGTTTACTGCAAAGCGGAGTCGGTCATTTTGGACGGGGAGATCATCGCTTTGGTGGACGGTACTCCCTCGTTCCACCAGGTCATGAAAAGGGACGGGCTCCGCCAAGAGCAGCAGATCCGCGCCCGGGTACGGCAAATTCCGATCGTTTACATGGTCTTTGACATCTTGTACTGCAACGGGGAGTGGGTAACGTCGAGACCGCTGCGCGATCGGCAGGCCCTGCTCGAAGAGATGCTTATTCCGGGGCCTCATGTGCAGCTGGTGCCGAGCTATCCCGATCTTCCCCTGCTGCATGAAATTTCGCGCCGGCATCGGCTGGAAGGCATCGTGGTCAAGGATCTAAGCAGCGTATATGCGGTAGACGGCAAAGACAAGCGATGGCAGAAGCTGAAAAACATCATGGACCTGAATGCCGTCGTCGGCGGCGTCACCTACCGCGACGGCATCGTCAACGCGCTGCTGCTGGGCTTGTACGACGAGGAAAGCCGGCTGATTTACATCGGCCATGCCGGAACCGGAAAGCTGGGCGTCGCCGATTGGCGCAGAATTACGGAGGAGGCGGCCGGCATGGCGCAAAAAGAACGCCCCTTTGCCAACCAGCCGGAAAGACATAAAGGGGCGGCGTGGATCCGCCCCCAGTGGGTGGTCAAGGTAAACTTTTTGGAATGGACGGTGCACGGCACGCTGCGGCAGCCAAGCATTCAGGCTTTCGTCGACATGGCGCCGGAGGAATGCAGGCTGGATCAATGAGATCCAATCAAATCTTCGGCGATGTCCACCAAATCCTGTTTGTTCAATTTGCTGGCCGAATTATCATAAATTTCGAATAATAAACGGCGGTCGGCATCGATCCAGCCCAGCCGGTTTTTGCTTTTGAATCCTGCACCCTGCGTTGGTTCGGATTGGATGTAGTAGGTATCGCTTCCCTTGATGCTTACTTTCTCGGCCGTATCCTGCTCGTTCTGGAATACCGTCAATTTGGAATCCGGGAACAGCGTCCGCGCGGAAATCACCAAATAATCGCTGCCTTTTGCGTATCGTGCATAGGAGAAGTCCGCCTGATCCCATTCGAGCTTCTTGATAAACAGCTTTTCGCCTTTCGCGGCCGACTCGGACTGCTTGATCAGTTCATTTTTCAGCCGGACATAATCTTTGTCGCTGCTCATTTGAGGGTACATGAACTTGGGGTACACGTATCCGTAATCGAACCGGTAGCCCTGCGGCAACCGGGACGGTTCATGGATGACCGGAGCCTGCGTCCGTTTCATCTCCTGCGCAAAGCTGCCGAAGCTCTTGTAGTCGACCCGCTTATATTCGAACTGGATGGGATTGTTGGCGTCGGCTTTGTTCATGACGTCGTCTTTGACATAATACGCGGCATACTCTCCGGGATTTAACTGAGAGAGCACGCTTTGGCGGTAAGGCTCCATGCGTTTGGCAAGATATTGGGCAAAATCGGTCGTTTCTTCCGCTTTGGCGGTTTTCAGCACCGTTTCGCCCTTGGCGTTCTGCAGCTCAACGTATTGGGAAGCCGCATACCCGGTAACCGACGCCCCCATAACCACGAACAGAATCAGCGAGGTCAGGGCGACTCCCGGCCGCATTCTCAGCCTTGCGGCAAGACGCGGTTTCCGGTCGCTTAATGCAAGCACCCGTTTCATGACGTGATCCGTCACGTCAAAGTCCCGCGCTGCTTTGTCGGGGTCTATCATGCTCATTTGTTTCAAATTTTCGTCTTGAGTAAACCGTTGCAGCTCATGCATGCTTCTTCCTCCTTCAGCTGGCTCATCGATTTTTGAAGCTTCATTTTGGTTCTGCCGAATTTTTTCTTTACCGCGTCCGGACTTTTGTTCAGGATCTCGCCGATTTCGCCGAACGGCTTTTCTTCGAATACCCGCAGCACCAACAGATTCCTTTCTTCTGCGGTCAGCCTCTCGAGCGCTTTGCTGAGCGGTTCGCTGAAAAGCCTGCGCTCCATCGCCTGCGCCGGGCTGTCTGCGGTCAGGTTTTGGCGGAACAGGCCCAATCTTAATCTTTGCTGCCGTTTACGGCTCCGAATCAAATTCAGACAATGGTGATATGCGATTTTGTACAGCCAAGAGGAGAAGCTCACCCTGGGTTTGTACATATGTATCTTTTCAAACGCCCTGACCAGTATGTCCTGAACGGCGTCCTCCGCTTCCTGCCGGCTGCCGAGCATCCGCCAGCAATACACGAAGATGGGTCGCTGGAACGCCCCGACGATGAAGGCGTATTGCTGCGCATCGCCTGCTTGAACGCGTTTAATGCTGTCATCCAGTTGTTCATCCATTTTCCGAAGGCACCTCCTTTTCGTGGATGTAAGTTTCTACAGATATAACACACGGGGGTGCCCGAAAGGGACACCCTCGACAATATTTCTACGGAGGTACACCCATGCCGCGAACGATTAAAGGCACCATCAACATTGAAGGCCACGATATCCCCATCACGAATCCGGACAAGCCGCTCTGGCCCGAAATGGGCGTCACCAAAGCGATGTATCTGCAAAAACTGGCGGCGCTGGCCCCTTACCTGCTCCGTTACTGCCGAAACCGACTGCTGACGACGATTCGTTACCCGCACGGCGTGCCCGGCGAATTTTTTTACCAAAAAAACGCACCCGAGCCGCTGCCCGACTTCGTCAAAACGGCCGAGCAGGACGGCATCCATTATATCGTGCTGAACGGACTGCCCGAGCTGCTTTGGCTCGGCAACCTGGCCGCCTTGGAGTTCCATCCCTCCCTTCATTACGTCGGAAGCGCGCTTCCCTGCGAATGGATGATCGATCTGGACCCGTCGCGCGAGGAAGAGCCCCGCATCATGGAGGCCGCCTCGATCGTCGGCAAGGTGCTGCATTCCCTGGGACTCGCTTCGGTGCCGAAAACTTCCGGGGCCACCGGCATCCAGATCATCGTGCCGATCAATCAGGGCATCACCTTCGACGAGCTTCGGGTCATCGGCCATTTCGTCGGACGGTTCGTGACGGAAAAACATCCCGATCTGTTCACGCTGGAACGGCTGAAAAAAAATCGCGAGGGCAAAATTTATTTCGATTACCTGCAGCATTATCACGGCAAAACGCTTGCCGCTCCCTATACGCCCCGCGCCCGTCCCGGCGCGACCGTATCCACGCCGCTGCACTGGGAGGAGGTCGACAGCAACGTGTCGCCGCTCGATTACCATCTGTTGAACATCGAGGAGCGGCTGAAGGAAACCGGCGATCTGATCGCCGCCCTTCCCCCGCAACCGGTGGAGCAGGTGCTCCGCCATTTGAACACGACAAAGCCCGGAAGATAAGCTTCCGGGCTTTTCTCTATATGCTATGCGCTAATGGATATCTTTTTTCTTGAACCTGCCGCCCTTAACGTCATGGATATTACCAACCGCAAGAAACGCGTCCGGGTCCCAATCGCCGACGATGGATTTGAGTTTCGCTTCCTCGAGGCGGGTGATGACGACGAAAATGACCTTTTTGCTGTCGCCCGAGTAGGCTCCCTCGCCCTCGAGATACGTCACGCCGCGGCCGAGACGCTGGGTCAGCGCATCGCCAATCTCTTTGTATCTATCGCTGATGATCCATACCGATTTCGATTGGTCGATGCCTTCGTTGGTGATATCAATCACTTTAAAGGCGATGAAATAAGCGATGAGCGAGTACATGGCGTTGTTCCAGCCGAACACGAATCCCGCGCTCGTCAAAATGAACACGTTGATGAACATGATGATCTCGCCGACGGAAAACGGCGTTTTCTTATTGATGAGGATCGCAACGATTTCGCTGCCGTCCGTCGATCCCCCTGCGCGGATGACCAGGCCTACGCCGGCTCCCAGAATAACCCCGCCGAAGATGGCGGCAAGCAGCGGATCGAACGTAATCGGCTTGACGGGCTCAAGGAGAGCAGTGCCGACCGACATGACGAGAACGGCTGCCAGCGTCGAGAAGGCAAAAGTTTTGCCGATCTGTTTATAACCGAGAAACAAGAAAGGAAGATTGAGTAACGTCAAAAAGATACCAAGCGGCAAATGAAAGAGGTGAGCTAACATGATGGAGATGCCGGTAATCCCGCCATCGATAATATTGTTGTTTACGAGAAAGATTTCAAGCGCGACGGACACCATTCCGGCGCCGATCAGCATGACGATAATGCGCGACAACACTCTGAGCTTGGACGTCGGCGCGTTTAACGGTTGCTGCTTTCCATGCGGAATCTTTGCGCGCTCCGCGGTTTGGGTATTAGAAGTTCCAGCCATCGAATCCCCCCGATTCTTATCAATTTGGTGTGTTTATCAATAGAAACTGAACGCTCCCCCGGCGAGTTTTTGTGAATATTCTTCTTATATATTATATCATAGTTTTAAGCTGAGTATTAACGTTGATGGGAGATTTTCTATCATGAGAACGATATTTTTATTTTTGGCGGCCGGGCTGGCGGAGATCGGCGGCGGTTACCTGGTATGGCTGTGGCTTCGGGAATCCAAACCTTGGTGGTACGGGCTGGTCGGCGCGGCCGTGCTCGTCTTGTACGGCATCATCCCTACGCTCCAGCATTTCCCATCTTTCGGGCGGGTGTATGCAGCGTACGGAGGCGTCTTTATCCTCCTTGCCCTGCTTTGGGGCTGGGGGATCGACAAAAACGCCCCGGATCTCTACGATTGGATCGGCGCGGCGATTTGCCTGGTCGGCGTTTCGGTCATCCTGTGGGCTCCCCGCTCCTAAGAGCATCGCCGAACGGCTATAATAGCGGAGACAGCATGCGGCAAAGCATCTCCGCTTTTTTATGCAAAAACGGCCGGCGCTGGAATTCCTTTTTCGTCATCTCCCGGCACACCGTCATATCCCTTTCAAAATCAGCCGTCAGCCGGTCGATGGCGGACTGTTCGAACAGTGCCGCGGTCAGCTCGAAGTTGCAAAAAAAGCTGCGCATATCCATGTTGGCGGTGCCCACCGAAGCCAGCAAGTCGTCGACGATCAGCACTTTGGCATGGATGAAGCCCTTTTGGTATTGGAAAAAACGGACGCCGGCCAGCAGCAGTTCGTCCACGTAAGAGAGGGAAGCCAGATGGACCAGCCTGGAATCGGCCCTCCACGGGATCATGATCCGAACGTCGACGCCGCTGACCGCCGCGGTTTTCAGTCCCTCGTAAATGCCCGGGTCCGGAATGAAATACGGCGAAGCGATCCAAATTCTTTTTTTCGCGACGGAAATGGCGGTAAAGCAAAATTCCTGAATCGCGTTCCACGACTGGTCCGGGCCGCTGCTGACGATTTGGATTTGTTCTTCCCCCTCGCAGCGGTGCTCCGGGAACAGCGCGGGATCGGCGATTTTTTCGCCGGAAGCGAGCTGCCAGTCGTTCAAAAAGACGTTTTGCAAAAAATAGACGGCATCTCCTTCGATCTCCAAATGCGTATCTCTCCAGTAACCCATTTTCGGATATTGCCCCAAATAATCGTCGCCGACGTTGATGCCGCCCACGAACCCTTTGACGCCGTCTACCACGATGATTTTCCGGTGATTCCGGTAATTGATGCGGCGGTCGATAAAGGCCAGCAGCGGCGGCAGAAAAAAATGAAACTCCACCCCCGCCTCCTTCAGCTTGTCGATGAACTCCCGTTTCAGCTTGTAGCTTCCAAGGCCGTCGCACATGAAGCGCACTTTGACGCCTTCTTGCGCTTTGCGGATCATAATCTCCTGAAACCGGGTCCCGATCACGTCATGCCTGAAAATGTAAAACTCGATATGGATATGCTCCTTCGCCGCCTCCATCGCCTTCAGCATCGCGCCGAACGTCTCTTCCCCGTCCGTCAACACCCGGCTTGTATTGCAGCCCGTAATCGGGCTTTCCGACAACCGCGACAGCAGGTTGAACAGCCGCTCCTGATGCCGGAATTCGGGATTATGCATCTCTTCGATTTTTTTAACCGTTACCGCCCTGCTCCAAATCACCGCCCGGATTTGACGGAACAAGCGGGTCCCCCGGGTGCGGAGCTGTTTGCGTGCTTTGTAATCCTGGGCTACGAAATAATAGACGACAAAACCGATCATCGGGCAGCAAAATAAGATAAACATCCAGGCGACCGTTTTGGAAGGATTGCGGAATTCCAGCAGCAAAATCGTTGCCATTTGAAAAATAAAGACGATAAGTGCGAGCAGCAGCCATACCATAACACCCCCTCCTTCCCCGAACTTCCCGCTTGAACCGGTTACTTATCCATCATTGACCAAACCTAGCCTTCTTTATTCAAGTTTTTACCTCGTGAAGGCCGGGCAGACGCAAGGGGAAAAAGGTAACATTTTAGACATGTTTGGAGCTTTCGCGGAATACATAGATTATAAGACAAGTATAAAGGAAGCTACGGAAAGGAGCCGCCATGAAAAGTGCATCCGCCAACCGACGTATGACGCTCCTCGTCATGCGGGACGCCCAGCATTCGGTAAAACAAATCCATCTATCCAAGCCCTTGATGATGGCCGTACCCGCTGCCGCGGTCCTCTCGTTGTCCGGTCTCATTCTTGCCCTGCAGGCCCATTCCTCCCAGGTCATTTCCCAGCTCGAACAGCAGGTCACTCTCGAAAACGCGAAAAACCTCCAGCTCCAAAACTCGGTAAACAGCCGCGAGCAATCCATCGAACGCCTGCAAAACGAAATCATCAAGCTGTCGACGCAGGCGAAGGATATGCAGCAGCAAATGCAGCATGTGGGCGAATTGGAGCAGCAGCTGAAGCAGTTTATCGAAAAAAACGGCACCGGCATGACCACGGATGATTCAACGGATAAAGCGTCTTCCCTGTCCTGGGATGCTTCGCAGCATGTCGGGGGCGAGTTTGTTGCCGTGCACCAAAACGAGATGCTGGATTTGGCCCGGGAGACGAAAGACGACTTTCAGGAAATGCGGGAACTGCTGGAAACGATGGAAAGCAAGATCCCCCAAACGCTGCAAAAAGCCCAGGAAACCCAGCGGCAGATCGCGGGCAATCCGACGCTCTGGCCGACCGAATCCAAGGTGATGACCTCCAGCTTCGGTTACCGGACCGATCCCTTTACGGGCAGAGCCTCCTTTCATGCCGGCATAGACATTGCAGGAGATAACGGCGAACCGGTCTATGCCGCCGGCGCGGGGAAGGTTATCGCTGCGGATCAGAGCGGCGCCCGCGGCCGCTATGTCGTCATCGAACACCCGAACGGACTGCAAACCTGGTACATGCACCTCAGCAAAATTCAGGTCAAAGAAGGGGATTCGGTGGATAAAGGCGGGCAAATCGCTCTCCTCGGCTCCACCGGACGCAGCACGGGCCCCCATCTTCACTTTCAGGTCGTCAAAAACGACAAGCCGGTGAATCCGCTTCCGTACATCCGGTCGCAGGATTCCGAATTCAATTAAGGAGGGTTCTATGTTGAGCAGATCCAAATCGTCCAAAAAAAATGCCCTGCCGACGGATTCGTTGATCGGCAGAGGCACCGAGGTTGAAGGCGCCTTGGCCTGCCAGGCCAACGTGCGCATCGAAGGGAAATTCAGCGGCGTCATCGAAAGCAGCGCCTGCGTCACCGTCGGCGAACACGCCGAGGCGAGGTCCGATATCAGCGCCAGGGAGGTCATCATTGCGGGGAAAGTGTATGGGGACGTGCAGGCGGAAGGCAGGCTGACGATCACCTCGACCGGCCAGATGTTCGGCAACGTGCTCGCCGCTTCTTCCCTCGTCATCGCCGAGGGCGGGATCCTGAACGGTTCCAGCAAAATGGAGCCCAAACAGGATGAACGCCAGGAAACCGCCGGAGCAGGCGAAGTGCATCTGCTGGAAACGGAAGCCGGTTAGTCCCCGTGGGGCTGCCCCCGGGATACTTCCGTTTCATGTCATCCTTCGTCCAACGAAAACAACGCCGATCCCCTTCCAAAAAAGCCCGGCCTAGCGGAGCGCGAGCCGATGACACGCGCCGCTTGGACCGGGCTTTGGATGGAAATACGGATTATGCGGCGACGTCCCTTTTATGGAACACGTACCAGGAAACCGCCATAAAAACGATATAATAGATGGCCAGCACCGCCAGGGAAAAGCCAAGGGTAACCCCGCCGGGTCCCACATCCGCCTTCAGATATCCCGAGAGGTCCATGTGCGCAAAAAGCAGGTATTTCGCCCATTCATAGCGGTCGGGGCTGAACAAGCTCGCAAAGATCCCTTTGGCGAACATGATAAACAGCGCCAAACCGATGGACAACCCTCCGGCGCGGAACACGGTCGACAGCATGAACGCGATCGCCACCGTCATGAACAAATTGACGTAATCGCAGAGCAGGTACCGGAACGTAAAGACAGGCCCGCTTTCGCCCGGTCCGATCAAGCTGCTTGCCCCGCCGCCCGTAAAGAATATGCTTGAAACCAAGATCGCGACCGCGGCAAGCAGCAGCGTGCACAGCAGGCTGAACAAAATGACCGCTATATATTTGGACAGCAAAATTTTGGACCGGCTCCACGGCCGGATCAGGAGCAGTTTGATCGTTCCCCAGGAAAATTCCCCCGCCACGGAATCGGCCGCGACGATCACCGAAAAGATCGTGCACAGATAAAAGGTGAACGACGCGGTTAACATGACGCTGTCCCAAAGCGTGGTTTGCCCTCCGGAATCCACCATGGAAAAAAGCACAGGAAGGATCGCATTGCAAAATGCCAAAATCCCCAGCATGACCCAAGTCCGGGCGCGCCGGAAAATTTTCATGTTTTCGTTTCGCACGAGGCTGAAAAAATTACCCAATCGGATCACCTCCCGTCATTTCCAGGAACTGATCTTCCAGCGAGCGGGTCACGGTATGTATGCCGTACACCTTGATCCCCGCCTGCACCAACTTGGCGTTCATCTCGGGAATCTCGTCGCGGGTCAGCTTCAGGGTGATCATGCTTCCCTGACGGCTGCCGCTTCCCGCGACGGCCAGCGCACGCTCCGGATCATCCACCGTAAATCCGGTTTCGGCCGCTTCCGCACCGCTTGCGCCGCTTCCGTATTTCAGCGATCTGACGTCGATCAACCGTCCGTTCTGAATGATCGCCACGCTGTCGCACATCAGCTCCATTTCGGACAGCAGGTGACTGGAGACGAACACGGTCGTCCCTTCTTCCTGGCACAGGTGGCGCAAATAATCGCGGAGTTCCCGGATTCCTTGGGGGTCAAGCCCGTTGGTAGGCTCGTCCAGAATCAAAAGCTTCGGCCGGTGCAATATCGCCTGGGCCACCCCCAAACGCTGCCTCATTCCCAGCGAATAGGTCCTGACTTTGTCATGGATCCGGTTGCCGAGGCCGACGAGACGGACCACCTCTTCGATTCGTTCATCGGTAATCCCCTTCATCATGCGCGCGAAATGGCGCAAATTTTGGTATCCCGACAAAAACTTGTACATCTCCGGATTTTCAACGATGGCTCCCACATTGGCGACAGCCTTCTCGAAATGCTCCTTAATGCTGTAACCGCATATTTTGATATCTCCTTGACTGATGGAGGTCAAACCAACCATCATACGGATCGTCGTTGTTTTACCGGCGCCGTTGGGTCCCAAAAATCCGAATACCTGCCCGGGCGGTATGTCAAGCGTAACGTTTTCGACCAGCGTTCTGGACGAGACCTTTTTCGTTACCCCCTCCAGCCGAACCACCGGTTCAAGCTGCATTCGCTTCACTCCTTTGTGGTAGGTTATCGCCCCATTGTAACATATCCGTTATGCAACTGCCCCATATACTGGCAGCTTTTCTCTTTTTCCCCCTGATGAAAACATGGTTTACAGCAACCCAAAGGAATCGCCCCCCGGTAGTACCCCGTCTGGAAAATAACCATCGCGTCCGATGCCGGTACCGTGCTTTCGCAGCACAAGCAATAGACGTACTGCAGGTTTTTCATTGGAATCGCCTTCCTCTCCTTGGGTATAAAGCCGCATTTTTTATCCGGACTTGTCGCCAAACTCTAGAGAATCATTTCTGTTTCGGGAAGGTTACGAATTGTATCATTACCAGAAATCTACCTCAATCGCTGCTTGCTGTCAAGTTTCTTGCGTAAAATGCAAAAAAACCGCCGGGATATACAAATCCCGGTCGGTCCGATCATAGTTTTTTTTCTATGCCAATAGTTGCATGCTTATTCCAGATGTTCCTTGATCAATTGATGAATACGGCTTTTTTCTTTATCGTTCACGAGGTAATACCAAATTCCCTTGATCCGTTGCCCCTGGCCGCCGATTTCCACTTGGTCGACTTTTTTCAGGTCCGTTCTGTAATCGGTAAGGAAGGTTTTCATATCTTCAAAGGTGATGTCCGTTTTGACGCTGTCCGCGACTTCATCCAACAAGGATTCGATTTTGGCCACGGTCGCGATGTTCAGCGAATTTTTGATGACCTGCTGCAAAATCTGGCGCTGCCTCGCGTTTCTGCCCATATCCCCGCGCGGATCGTCGTACCGCATTCTCGAATACAGCAGCGCCTCTTCCCCGCTCAAATGCAGTTCGCCTTTTTCAAACCGGTGTCCTTCGTAATAGAAGGCAAAAGGATTGTCGACGTCGACGCCTCCAAGAGAGTCAATGATACGGGCAAACCCCTCCATGTTAACTTTAATATAGTAGTTCACGGGATAATCCAGGAAATGCTCCACCGTCTTGACCGACATATTGACGCCGCCGAACGCGTAAGCGTGATTGATTTTATCCACGGTGCCGTGACCGACGATTTCCGTCCGCGTATCCCTGGGAATATTGAACATGAGAATGCTTTGCTTGGCCGGGTTAACCGTCAAAAAGATCATCGCGTCCGATCTTCCCCGGTCATGCTCGCGCTGATCGACGCCCAGCACAAGAACGGTGAACGGTTTCTTTTCCTTCAGATCGAAGGGAGCCGGCTTGTTCTGGGGATTGTCGGTCTGCACGGAGGATTTTGCGCCGAACGCGGCATGTTGTACGCTGCTTCTTTCCTTGCCGGCCGAAGCCGGCTCGACCCGCGGCTCCCGGCTTTCATAGATTTTATGGGCGGTCGTTTTGACGGAATGATAAATGTACCCGGCGTATCCGGCGACGCCGACGACGGCGATGATCAATACCGAAGAGAGAACGAGGACCCATTTTTTCATCGATCAAAAAGCGCCACCTTTCCAACGTGATTGCCGCTCCCGCCCGTTTGCTGCCTCAATAAGCGTTGTTCGCCCCAAACAGCACCTTCACGGTTTTGCATAAAATGACGATATCTTTAATAAAGGATTGATTTCTTATGTATTCCAGGTCGAGTTCCACCATTTCCCGGAAGCCGACGTGATTTCTGCCGCTGATCTGCCATAACCCGGTGCATCCCGGGACAACGAGCAGTCTCATCATGTCGTAGGAGGTATAGTCGGCGACTTCTCTCGGCAGCGGCGGCCGCGGGCCGACAAGGCTCATGTCCCCTTTCAGCACGTTGACGAGCTGCGGCAGCTCATCCAGGCTGGTTTTGCGGATCAAACGGCCGATGCGGGTAACCCTTGGATCGTCCTTCATTTTGAACATCGCTCCGCTGATTTCGTTTTTGTCCATCAGATCCCCGAGCATGGCCTCGGCATCGGAAACCATGGAGCGGAATTTGTACATTTTGAACAGCTTCCCGTTTTTCCCGACGCGGGTCTGGGCGAAAATGACGGCCCCTTTCGGATTCTCTGCCTTGATCATCAGCGCCACC
>Ga0180220_1002030_pt1 | contig 13703 bp, 14 predicted proteins | sample eDN5th37CBELigBY_FD_151335 | JGI IMG/M metagenome (GOLD analysis project Ga0180220, IMG submission 151335) | Enriched backyard soil microbial communities from Emeryville, California, USA - eDNA 5th pass 37_C BE-Lig BY (version 2) (version 2) | ecosystem: Environmental > Terrestrial > Soil >... | reverse complement strand
GGAGGTTTCGCGCTCGCTGAATGACAGCGACTACCGGATGCTGCAGCAGGTTTTCGAATACATCGACTACAACTATATGAACGACATCAACGCCCAAACGGCGGCCAAACTATGCAATATGAGCTATAGTTACTTTTCGCGGCGCTTCAAAGCGATCATGGGCAAAACTTTCACCAATTACCTCAGCTACATCCGGATCACCGAAGCCGAAAAGCTGCTGCTCACGACCGATATGAGCATGACGGATATTGCGCTCGAGGTCGGCTTTTCCAGCTCAAGCTATTTCATCCAGCAATTCCGCCAGTACAAAAACATCTCCCCCCATCAATTCCGCAAAAAAGGAAAAGCCTGATTCCAAGGAATCAGGCTTTTTGGGTATTCGAATGTAGCATGAACCTGCGAGCAGCAAGTCCCGCGTCGGCCGAAGAATAAAATGAATTAATTCAATAGCGTCTGAATCATCGTCTTCAAACCCTTCAGCATCGTATCATGCGAGAGGGATGGCAAACTCGGCTTGCTTGCGGCCATTTCTTCCGATGCGGGGAAATGGACAAAACCGCCGATCATGGATAGCCGGTTCGTCCGGATATAATCGAGAAGCGCATACATCGTATTGTTGCAAATGAAAGTGCCCGCCGAATACGAAATCGAGGCCGGAATTCCCTGCTCCTTCATCTTCTCCACCATCTCGCGGACCGGCAGCAGGCTGAACAAGCCGTCCGGGCCTTCCGGGTTCACGCGTTCGTCGTATGGACGGTTCCCTTTATTGTCCCCGACGGAAGATTCCTTGGGCACCTCCTTCAGATTGATCGCGATTTGCTCCGGCGTAATGGACGTTCGCCCGGAAGCCAAACCGCAGCAAATGACCGCGTCCGGCCGGATCGCTTCCACGGTTTCCAATAACTTGTCGGCGCATTCGTCAAATACGACCGGCAGCAGCCGGGTATGGATTTCCGCCCCGTCGAACCGTTCCTTCCCAATGTCCTCCAGCAGTTTTTCCGTCGGGTTGACCGAATCGCCACCGAACGGCTCGAACGCCGTCACGAGTATTTTCATGGATGTTTCCCCCTGTATGTAAGTTGTTATAAGGCCGAGACTCTTATCCCTTCCCGTTCCAGCGCGGCCCGCAGACTGCAGGCAAAAGACAAGGCATGATCGCCGTCGCCGTGGATGCAGACCGTGTCCGCCTCGATCGGAATGATCCGGCCGCTCGCAGCCGAAACGGCGCCTTCTCTAACCATTTGCAGCACTTGATCTACCGCCCGGTCCGGATCGGCAATCAATGAACCCGGCATGTTTCTCGGCGTTAACGTCCCGTCGTCCCGGTAAGTCCGGTCCGCAAAGACCTCCGATGCCGTGCGCAGCCCCATCGCCCTGCCCGCGGCAATCAACGCGCTGCCGGCCAGCCCGTACAGGATCAAGGATGAATCCGTTTCGTGCACCGCCCGGGCGACCGCGTCGGCCAGCCGCCGATCGGCTGCGGCCATATTATATAAAGCCCCATGCGCCTTAACATGTTTCAGCGTGCCGCCTTCCTGCTTAACAAAAGCTTGGAGCGCGCCAACCTGGTATGTCACCATGTCGTAAACTTCCTCGGCCGACACCTCCATGGGCCGTCTGCCGAATCCCGCCAAGTCGGGCAGCCCCGGGTGAGCGCCGATGGAAACGCCGCTTTGGACGGCCATCCGGACGGTACGCCGCATCACCGACGGATCGCCGGCGTGAAAACCGCAAGCGATGTTGGCGGACGTAATATACTCCATCATTTCGGCATCGGTGCCTAAAGCATAACGCCCGAAGCTTTCTCCCATATCGCAATTCAGGTCCACGCTTAACATCCGAACATTCCCTCCAATCTGACGTCGATCATGGTTTTGAGCCGCCGCAGGCCGCGTTCCCGTGCCAGGTACAACTGTTCCGCCTCGTCAAGGGAAACCTCGCGGAAGCGGATCGCGTCGCCCGGGGACAACTGCGCGACTTTAGGCAAATCGGCGGAAACGACCTGCGCGATTTTCGGATAGCCGCCAAGCGTTTGCCTGTCGGCCATGAGGATGATCGGCTGCCCGTCGGCCGGCACCTGTACCGTGCCGTCGGCAACGCCTTCGGACAGATACTCCCGGGGAGTCCGCAGCTCGAGCCTGGGTCCCGACAACCGGTAGCCCATCCGGTCGGACTCCGGCTTGACGCGGTAGGAATCTTCGAAGAAACGCCGAAGATCCGCTGCCCGAAAATCATCGTATTGCCGCCCCCTCGTGACCCGAACGGCTTGATTCCCGCGGATATAACCTGGCCGGGGAGCCGCCGACCAACGCGCCGCCCGAAAAAAAACATGCTCCGCGAAATCGCGGGAACTCGCGGCGGGGCTGCCGAATCGGCCCGAATCTTTGTTATGCAGGACATCTCCCGCCTGCAACGCCCTTCCGTTCAGGCCGCCGATGCCGGCTCGCAAATGCGTGCTGCGGCTGCCGAGAACTTGAGGCGAATCCACGCCGCCGGCAACCGCAACATAAGCGCGGCACCCGGATACGGGGCGTTTGAACGCCAGCTCGCTTCCCTGACGAAACCATACCGGCCGCCACATCGGAACGGGCGTACCGCCGGATTCCGGCGATAAATCGGCGCCCGTGATCGAAACAAGCATGCTTTGACGGAAACGCACCGAAAAACCGGACCAGGTGACTTCGAGCGCCGCCTCACTCTCGGCATTGCCGACAAGCCAGTTGGCGACCCGGTGGGCAAACCCGTCCATCGCCCCGGACCGGCCGAGGCCGTATTTGCCGTAACCTGTCCGCCCTAAATCCTGCACGGTAACGAGTAACCCCGGTTTCAATACCTCGATGCTCATCCCCGTTCACCTGCCAGTCTGTCGTATTCGGAAACGCCGATCGGCCGAAAACGGATATACTGTCCGCTGTTCAACAAAACCGGCGGGTCCTGCCCGGGCCGAAACAAGGCGAGCGGCGTTCTGCCGATGATTTGCCAGCCGCCGGGCGTGTCCAACGGATAGATGCCGGTCTGGGTTCCGGCGATCCCTACCGATCCGGCAGGAATGGACAACCGGGGCGTTCCTTTCCGCGGTGCGGATATGCTTGCCGGCATGCCGCCCAAGTACGGGAAACCCGGGGCAAAACCGAGCGCATACACCAAATAGTCCCGGCCCGAATGGATGCTGACGACCTCGGCTTCATCGAGCCCGTTCAATTCCGCCACATAGGCCAAATCCGGCCCGTGTTCGCCGCCGTAACAGACCGGAATGTCGATCACGTCCCGCTTCCGCTCCGCATGAACGCCGATCTGTTTCAACCGGTTCTGAACGAGGGATCTGACATGCTCGAAAGCCGTTCCCTCTCCCGGGGAGCGGTCTAACCTGAACGGGTCATAATAAACCGCAACCGCCGCAAACGAAGGAATGCATTCCACGAATCCGGGAAACGGACTTGCCTCCAGCAGGGACACCGCCGCTTGAACCTGGCGGTTCACGCCTTCGTCGATCTTTTCGCCGAATTGGATCAGCAGCGCAGTTTCGCCCAGCGGCTCGATCACCATATTGCCCATGCCTTCCCGCCTCCTTTACGTCAACGTTCATGAATCTATTTTAGAGGCAACCCGCGGAAATGCGCAATCATTGCCGAATAAAAACAAAAAAAGGACTGCCTGCCGCAGCCCTTTCCCTTGTACGTGCCTGATTTATTTTTTATTTCGCCAAGTCGATAAAACCTTCGCCGAACACGTCCCTGACGTCGTGAATGGTGATGAAGGCATCCTTGTCGACGGACTTGACGATTTTTTTCAACGTCGGGACCTCCTGTTTGTTAATGACGACGTACAGCACTTCCTTCGGCTGTTTCGTATAGTAGCCGTATCCGGGAAACACCGTCACGCCGCGCTCCATCACGGTATTGATCTCCTGCGCGATATGGTCGTATTCCTTGGAAATAATCGTGATCGCTTTCCGCGGGTTCAAACCTTCGATGATGAATTCCATCACTTTCGTTCCGACGAACAACATTACGATGGTAAGCATGAGGCTCTGCGCCCCGATGATGAAATAGGACGAAAACGCCACGATCAGGTCAAAAAAGAGCAGCGCGTAGCTGATGTTCCAATCCCAATATTTATGGGCGATCCGCGCCAAAATGACGCTGCCTGCCGTCGTGCCGCCCGCGCGCACGATGAGTCCGATGCCCACGCCCGCAAATACGCCGCCGAAAATGGCGTTAAGAAGCACGTCGTCCGATTGAAGCGTCCATCCTTCCGTCAAATGCAGGAACAAGGAGTTGCACACGATGGCGATGATGGTGTATACCGTCGTTTGCTTGTCCAAAAATTTATAGCCGACGATCAGCAGGATCGCGTTTAATATCAAATTCACCAGGCCCGGAGACCATTTGAACAAATAGTAAAGAATGATCGTGATCCCCGTGACGCCGCCTTCGGACAGGTCGTGAGGAATGACGAACAGATTGATGTCGAGCGCAAAAATGAATGAACCGATGATAAGCAAAAAAATGTCCGCGAGTTTTCTATTCATGGAACTGCCTTCCCTTGATCAATATCCGAAATTTTCAAATGTTCAAAACGCAACTCCCCTATTTTATAAGGGACGCCTGAGATACGTCAACAGAAAAAGGCCGGCCTCAGCAAAAAAAATCCCGCAGCTGGCTGCAGGTTGAAAAAAAGTTTCATAAACGGATCGGATCTTGGGCATGGCTAGGCATATAATAAAAAAATCCGCGAAAAACGCGGATGAATTGGGGCATACCCGATCCTCATTTCGGCGATCGGATGGAAACCGTATTGGTCGTACCGTCCCATTGGACGGAATAACCCGATAGTTCCGAAAAATTTCTCAGCGGAAGCATCAAGGAGTTATCCCTGTACCTTGAGGCGGTTATCTTGACGGTTTTCCCGTTGACCGTTGCTTGACCCGACAGCGCCTGATGCACGATCGTGCGGCTGCCGATTCGAAGGGTCGCCGTTTTCGTTTGGTTGTTCCAGAGCACCTCCCCGCCTAACAATTCGATGCAAGCCCTGAGCGGAATATAAATCCGGGAATCGTACAGGATCATATCGTTACGCAAATCCGCTTCCTTGTTGTCGATCAACAGCCTCCCCTCAAATTTCTGCTCGCCTAAGCGGTAACCTGAGTTTCGAGCGATCTCCTCAAACGAAAGCTTAGACGATGTGATAATGGCCATGGTGTGGAGTTGTACTTTGGGAAACAGCCAGTGAATATCGTCGTTATACATGCGGATGCATCCCGCGCTGACATACTTTCCGATGGAATTTTTGTTGTTGTTTCCATGGATCGCGTATGTCGTTCCTCGCGTTCCGTTGACGTCCAGCCCGATCCAGCGGTCGCCGAGCGGATTTCTTGGATCTCCTCCCGGAATTTTTTCTTTGTAATACGGACGGTTTTTGATTTTGTTCACGATTTCAAAACGCCCTTCCGGCGTAAGCGATGCCGTTTTGCCGGTGGCTACGCGAAATTCCCTGACGAGGGAACCGTTTTGGAAAAATGCCAGTTTATTCGTTTTTTTGTTGACGATGATCAGATCGTTGCCCGCGCTTTGTGCGTCCGCTTGCACTGGCGGGGGGATGATCCAACCCAGTATCATGATAAGAATGATTGCTGCGAATGAGCGGTGATAAGTACGCAGAATCCGCAAGCCTCCTTTCATCCGGTGATTAATGCCATTATATGGGAGGGGGAGGGTGTCCTATCACTCTTAGATGGATTTTAATCCGGAATTGTTGCAGCGCGCTCGAAAAAGCTTGTCTATGAAAATTCAAATTGAATCTTTCATGAAAATGATAGATTTTCCTTGTCACGATCCAACGGGAGGAATACAATATATAATTGTCCACTTCATTGTCCACTTCAAGAATGGAGGAAATAAGATGTCACCGATTCGTTCGATTCCGGGACGCCCTTCAAACAAAAAAACGGTTTGGATGGTGGGCCTGTTCGTACTCATAGCCGTCATCGGATTGCTTTACGTCAAATGGTGGCCTTATTATCACAAGGCGTTTTCGGCTGCCGACAAGCATTCCATCGGCTCTTCGATCTTAAATATGGAAGGGAACGGGCCATCCTGGGGCTCCGCCTTGCAATACGCGCAAGCTTATTTCAAATCCGTATGGAAAGCGGCGGTGCTCGGCATTTTGCTCGGTTCCCTCGTGCAGGTGCTGCTGCCTACCGGCTGGCTTTACGAAAAGCTTGGGAAAGCGGGATTCAAAAGCACGCTGATCGCGGGCGTATCCTCCCTGCCCGGCATGATGTGCACCTGCTGCGCCGCACCGATCGCCAGCGGCCTTCGCAAACGCAACGTATCGGTCGGAGCGGCGCTGGCCTTTTGGCTCGGGAATCCGCTGCTTAACCCGGCGACGCTGATTTTTATGGCATTCGTCCTGTCCTGGAAATTCATGCTCATGCGCATCGTGTTCGGAATCCTGCTTACGTTCGGCGTCAGCTATTTTGCCAACCGGTTCGCGGGTGAAGCCAAGGTGCCCGAATCGATGGCGGCCCTGCCCGAAGACAAGGGGGATCAGGCTCCGTTCCTTGTCCGTTGGCTCAAAAGCCTCGGCATGATGCTCGTCAGCGTCGTTCCGGCTTATCTGATCGCCGTGCTGCTGCTCGGCGCCTTTCAGTCCACGATGTTTCCGGTCTGGGTCGGCGGCGGCATCGCGGCCGTTATCGTGTTTGCGGTCGTCGGCACGCTGTTCGTCATTCCGACGGCGGCGGAAATTCCGATCATCCAATCCTTTCTGGCATTGGGCATGGGTACCGGACCTGCGGCGGCGCTTCTCGTGACCCTGCCGGCCATCAGTCTGCCGTCGGTGCTGATCGCATGGAAGGCTTTTCCGAAAAAAGTGCTGGCCTTCGTCTCCGTGTCGGTCGTGGTTGCCGGCATCGTCAGCGGTTTGATCGGCGCTTGGATCCTGTAATCCACAAACGGCATCCTATCCGAGCCTATAAAAGGACCTTCGATGGAGGGTCCTTTTGTTTTTGATCCCGATCCACTTCTTGACAACGTTTTCATTAGGATTTATATTGAATTCAAAGTTAATACGATGTGAAGAGACGCGGAGACCACGAAATGCTTTTGTTTTTCAAAAGGTATTTTGTGCGTCTTTTTTTGTTTCTTCCATCGGCATAAATTCTTCAACCAATCCAAATACGAGGTGATCGATCATGGCCATTCATGAACTGAGTTTCAAATCATTTAATCAAAAGGACGACATTCGAGCCTGGATCTACACCCCCATCCGCAAACCGCGCGGAATCGTTCAGCTGGTGCATGGTTTCGGCGAGCATTCGCGCCGGTATCTCCACATGATTTTGAAGCTGAATGAAGAAGGCTTCGTGGTTGCGGCGGACGATCATGTGGGACACGGCAAGACGGCATACGATTCAGGCAACTGGAGCGATTGGGGCGCACACGGCTACATGACGATGGCGGAAGATGAACACTCGCTCCGTCAACGGGTACAGGAGAAATATCCCGGCCTGCCCTATTTCATGTTTGGCCACAGCATGGGTTCCATGATCGCCAGATGTTATGCCGCCGCTTACGGAGAAGGGATCGACGGTTTGATTCTTTGCGGGACTTCGGGCGTGTTTCCGAATGCGGGCGAACTTGCGAAGGCGTTGAAGGAACAGATGGACCGGGGCAATGGAGAAGAAATCGATCCATCTTACTTGCAAAAGCTTCTGGGCTGGATGACGGAGCGCTGCGAAAATGCCTCCACCCCGAATGACTGGATCTGCGGCGATCCGGACGTCGTTGCCGACCATGCCCATGATCCGTTCAACAACTTTACGACGCCGCCCAATATCCGTTCGTTGTATTATTTTGTGATGATGATGGAAACGATCAAAGGTACGCAGTGGGCGGAAAAAGTGCCGGCATCCATTCCCGTTTACAATATCGCCGGGGATCAGGATCCTGTCGGCCAATACGGGGAAGGGGTCTACGCCGTTTCGAACTGGCTCGCGGAAACGGGTCATCGCGTGGAAACCAAGGTATATTCGGGTTATCGCCATGAAATCCACAACTATCGCGACATCCGGGACGACGTCGAAGATGGAATCATCGATTTTATCCATCGCGTGATCGGGAACAAATAGACCCTGCTCCAAAAAGAAGAAGCCTATGGCCATCGCCATGGGCTCTTTCTTTTTGGGACACCTTAAAATTTATCCGGCGGCAGAGGAGCACCGGTTTAGGACACGGTCGAATAGCCGTAGTCTTTTTTCTCTTCCTTACGATCCGGTTCGGCTTGAACCTCCGGCGCGGCGCTTGCATCAAGCTTGGCTTTGCCCATCAGCAGCGAGGCTGCGCATGCCAGGAGCACCGGGAGCAGCGCCCAACCAAAGGTGGCAGCGATCGACGAGGACAACGCCTCCGATACCGAATCCAAAAGCGCAGCGGGAATGCCGGCACGCGTCTGCTCCGACAGCAGCACGTGCGGATCGTTGACGGAAAGCGCATCGGGAACCTGTGCGCCTCCGCCGAACATCTGCCCCATCTTCGCCGAAAACGCATGGGTCTGGATCATCCCGAACGTCGTGATGCCCAGCGTCATGCCCAAGGAACGGAGAAAATTAAACGTGGAGCTGGCCGATCCCCGCTGGCGGTACGACAAACCGTGGATGCACGCGTTGCTCAGCACCGAAAATGAAGCGCCGATGCCCAGACCGACCAGGATCATGTAAAACGTGACTTGAAGCCGGGACGAATCCGGGCCGAGCGTCGTCAGCAGCGCCGTGCCTGCCGTTAACACCAGCAGCGAGGAGACCATGATCGAACGGTAGGAAATCCGGTTCATCAAGCTGCCGCCCAATGTAGCCGTAATGACCGACGATACCATCATCGGGAGCAGCACCATGCCGGAGCTGGTGGCCGAACCGCCGAGCACCCCCTGAATGAATATCGGGATGTAGACAGAGGCGGCAATAAACGCCGCGCCGCTAAAAAATCCGGTCAGGATGCCGGACGTATAGATCCGATTTTTGAACAAGCCGAACGTGATGATCGGTTCCTTCGCCTTCGTTTCCACGAACAGGAACGCCGCCGACAGAAGCACGAACCCTCCAAGCAGGCTTAACATCTCGGGCGAATTCCATGCCAGCTGCTTGCCGCCGAGCTCCAGCGCAAACATGAGGCAAACGACGGCTCCCAGGAAGGTGAACGCGCCGGCCCAATCGATCGGCTGCTTGGAATGCTCATGGGATTCCTTGTAACATAACGCGATCATCAGCAGCGCCGCCAAACCTAGCGGCAAATTGATGTAGAAATTCCACTGCCACGCGATATATTCGGTAATATAAGCCCCGACCAATGGGCCGAAGATGCTGGAGATGCCGAACACGGCCCCGAACAATCCGCCGAGCTTCCCTCTTTTCTCCAGCGGGACGGCATCATACATGATGGTAAAAGCGATAGGCACAAGCGCCCCGCCGCCAATGCCTTGAACGGCCCGGTACAGCGCCAATTGGGTAATGGACTGGGCCGTGCCGCACAGGGCCGATCCGATCATAAACAAAATGATCCCGAACACAAAAAACCTCTTTCGCCCATACATGTCGGACAGCTTCCCGAAAATCGGCATGCCGGCCATTTCCGCCACCATGTAGGCCGACGTGACCCAAACGAACTTGTCCATCCCTCCGATTTCGCCCACGATGCTGCCCATCGCCGTCGCCACGATCGAATTGTCCATCGATGCCATGAGAATGCCGAGCAGTAAAGCAGCGATGACGACCGGCAGCCTGTTTTTTCCTTGTTGCTTCATATTCAGTACCACTCCTTCTTTTCTATTACGGTTTCGTTCTTGGCCTGAATAGAGCATACAAAAAGAAGTATGACAACGGCGTGTCATACTTCCCGATATTTTTCGAGCATGTTTTGCAACTGCTCCTTCACCGCTTTTCGGATTTCCGGCGGACTGACGACTTCCGCCCCAACCCCGAAGCTCAGCATGATCGGAATAAGCCAACGCAGGCTGCTGCGATGCTGGTTCGTCAAAATGATGTCCAGGCATCCGTCTTCTCCAAAGCGCTTTTCCGCGCCTACGAAAAAATCGAGCGCCCTCGCCATGGCGGGCGGCGCGATTCGGAGTACGACATCGAATACGTCCGCATCGGCCGGCCCGCTTTTTCCCCTTCCGGATTCGATCTTCGGTTCATGGCGGTGATGCTGGAAATGTTCTCCCGTAACAGCCATGGACACGATGCGAGGCAGCTTGAATTCCCGATAGTCGCTGCGGAGCCGGCAATAACCGTACAAGTACCAGGAGTCGTATTTGTACAAAAGATTAACCGGTTCGACGGCCCGCTGGATCCGCTCCCCTTTGGTGCTCACATATTCGAACTTTACCACAAGCTGCCTCCGAATCGCGTCATGAATCATCCGAAGCGTCTCGTTATATGGGCGCCAGCTGCCGATATCGAGCGACATGCTTGGTTTTTTGGCTTCCTGGTGGACGGTTTGGAGCTTATGGATCGTCTCCTCGGCTTTCTCATCCTCAAATACCGTGGACATGCTGCGCAAAAGAGTCACGAGCGAGTTCACGTCGTAGGAGCCGAGCAGGCTTTTGTCCATTTTATATTCTTCCATGATCCCGTAACCGCCGTTCACGCCTTGATAGGAAACCACCGGAATGCCCGCCGCGCAGATGGTTTCGATGTCGCGGTAGATCGTCCGTTGGGACACGTTGTATTTTTCCGCAAGGGCCGAAGCCGACAAGATTTCGTGATTAAGCAGCATGTAGATCATGGAAATGAGACGCTCAAGCTTCATGAAAGACCACCTTTTTTGATATGGATATACGATCCTCATGATCAGTCTAGCGTCCCGAGCCGCTTTTGTATAGAACGATGAAGAAAAAACGGAGATGTCCGATTCAAAACTTCCCTTTAAAGACAGGCGCTCCGGGCAATAAAATGCTGCTTGCAAAAGGGCGGTAAGTTTTTTAGCAGTTGCTTTATTCAAACTAAATCCGCAGAAATGAAGAGTACGGTGGATATGAACTAGGTATGTGTCGGTTTTTCTTTTGTGAATTTTTCATATGTTGTTTTTTTAACATGTTTGCCTGCTCTAGCCGGATTCTCAATCGAGTATTCATCGGTCCGTTCACTTTCTATTTCTTGTCTTTGAAGAAATCGTACTTGATCACAAAATCGAAGAGAGCCATAATTGCAATTGCTCCAAGGGGAATCATTAAATACGCCCATCGCGGATGGTTCGGAATTTCACCAGGGGGTGCTTCAATTAAAAAACCATAAAGAACAATGCTATAAATGACGGCCACGACCATACCTGTTACGTTTCTATTTTTCATAACTGCTTCTCACCTCGGATTCACAGAAATTCAAAGTATTGTATTTTTCACCTAATCATAGGATAACATGGCGCAACAACAATCGGAGAGATTCTCCTGTCGCGCCCCATTTTATTGAATGATCGTGCCCTTTTGCTCATTCGTTTTTCAATTGCGGATGGGCTAACAGTGAATTAAAAGGTTTAAGCGGTCCGCTTTGTAAAATCTTATCCACTTCCTCGTATCCAGGCGGGTAGGCGAAATTGTAACGTGAAGGAATTGCAAAAACGTATTTATCATTTTGACCCAATTCGCTCGGTTGGATCGCTGCTGCACCAATAAAAAATTTTTCTCGTAGAAGAGATTCCCACTGATTGATCGTAAATACCATAATGGGTATATCCTGCCTTGGCGTTTGCTCGGTCCACCGAGGATCTCGTTTACAATAGAATAACCTTTCCAGCTTTCGGGTAAAGAAAACTGAAACCCGTATTGTTTATTTGTATACACGATAGAATCTGAATCCGTGGATGAAGGGGCTCGATCAGGGCTTTGAGTCGGCGTTTTTGTTGGTTGACTTGTGGCTTGCGTGGGTTGGGATTGAAAATGTTCATCATCCATACTCGTGCAACCAACCAATAAAATAATGGTGAAAAGAAATAGAACAAGCCATTTATTCAAAAACCGTCACCATCCTTATTGCCTCATGTTTTCTAAAATTACAGACGATAATGAAAGCATTAAAGTTTGACCAAGTTTATGATTATTTTTATGGTGCATATGTAAACACTTTTTCCGCTTTACTGTACCCGCAACCCGTACGCAACTTGATCGTGGCATATGAGTAAAAACAGGGACACCCGGGAGAACGGATGTCCCTGTTTTCGTGAATGCACATACCGAAACGTTGATCATCATCGGTAGATGCGCAATCGATTATACGAACCAATCCAATCATTTCATGCCATCGTTTCGCAACCCCCATGCCGCGATCCAGGCGACGGCCGCGACCGCAGTCGTGATGAAAAACGCGTCGGAATAAGCTCCGGCCCCCTCCCCGTACCAAGGATTAAAGGGATGCGCCGCGTCCCGCCGCGCCGATAAAACGGCCCCGATCAACCCCGCTCCCGTTCCGGCGCCAAGGTAGAGCGAGCCTTGGAAGATCCCGACTCCCACGCCGACCTGATCTTTCGCCACAGCGCTGACGGCTGCGCTATTCGCCGGGGAGTTCAACAGCGCAAAAGCAATTCCCGCCCCTAATACGCCTACCGAAACAAGGACAGGAGAGTTTCCTGCAGCATAGGTCGACAAAAAGAATGTGGATACGCCCATCATGCTTGCACCGGCAACGATCAACCGTTTCGTCCCTACCCGATCCGACAGGCGGCCAATGACCGGAGAAAAGGCCGCGACGGCCGCTCCTCCCGGCAGCAACACCAGCCCTGCCTGGCCGGGGGAAAGCCCGTTCGCCTCCACGACCAGCAGCGGAACGAATACAAGCACGGCGAAATAGGCAAACATCGAGCACATTGAAACGATCAGTGCGCATACATAAACTCGGTTCGCAAACAGAACGGGCGGGACGAACGGATCATCCGCGGCATGGATACGCCAGACGAAGCAGATCAAAGCCGCAACCGAACCTGCAAAACTTCCGGGCGACGACACTGAAGCAAACCCGGCTGCTTCCCCTTGAGTCACGCCAAAAAGCAGAAGCCCGGCGGTCAGCCCCAGCAGCGCGCCGCCAAGAACATCAAACGGTCGCCGCTTTTCTTGTTGGGCGGCAACACCTTCGAAACGGCGACGACCGAAAGGACGGGAATTGCCGCCATCCCGGCTCCCTGGATCATTCTCCCCGCAACAAGAACGATTAGATTCGGGGCGAGAGCGCAAATCAGGCTCCCGGACGACAGAATGCCGACCGCAATGATAAATAGCTTTTTCAAATCGAAAAAATCCGACATTCTTCCGTACAAAGGAACCCCGATCGCCAAAATAAGCGCGACGCCGCTGACCACCCAGCTAATGCGGGCTTTTGAAGCTCCCAGTTGTTCGCCGATAAGCGGGAGCGCGGGATTTACCATATCCACCGTAATCGCCGCCACAAAAACGGATAATGCCAATGTCATGACGAGGAGTGTTATTTTTCCTTGGCTGAGTCGTGGGGTATCCGAAAGCGGTTAGGTACACAACCTTTGGCCCGCCCGGATCCAAAACCCGGCTTGGCCGACTTTCCCATGGATGCATGACTGACGCTTCTTTATCGCTCCGACACTTCGCTCAAGCCCTGCTTGAGTCCTTCGACGTCAAGACCGTCGACCGCAAAAGCCATGCGCACCAGCTCCGGCGAAACGAATTCGTCGTATTTCCCCAAATAG
>Ga0180220_1002027_pt1 | contig 13722 bp, 10 predicted proteins | sample eDN5th37CBELigBY_FD_151335 | JGI IMG/M metagenome (GOLD analysis project Ga0180220, IMG submission 151335) | Enriched backyard soil microbial communities from Emeryville, California, USA - eDNA 5th pass 37_C BE-Lig BY (version 2) (version 2) | ecosystem: Environmental > Terrestrial > Soil >... | reverse complement strand
CAGCTGCGCCGCGTATCCAGCAGGTGTTCCAGCTGTCGCGCAGGACCTCTGTCCGGGCCGGAGCCGGGCGAGGCGCCATTTGGCCGCCGCCGAGTCTGGATCATGTCTTGCGCAGCGCGGTCAACTGCTCGATTTCGGCGTTGCCGAACCCGTATTCGCGCAACACTTCCCGCGTGTGGGCGCCGGCTGTCGGCGGCGGTCCCTGGATCTCGCACGGTGTGCGGCTGAATCTGGCCGGAGGCGCCGGCTGCGTGACGCCGCCGATATCCACGAATGTGCCGCGCGCCGCATTGTGCGGGTGAGAAGGGGCTTCATCCACGTCCAGCACGGGCGCAAAACAGACGTCGGTGCCTTCCAGCAACCGGCACCATTCGTCGCGGGTGCGGCTCAGGAACCTGTCTTCCAGTATCTTCGCTTGCGCGTTCCATAATTGGCGGTCGTGCTGCGGCCCGTAGCGTTCGGCATCGAGCTGCAGCGCCTGCAACAGGGCGGCATGGAACTTTGCTTCAATGGAAGCAATGGAAATCCACCGGCCGTCCCGGCAGCGGTAGCAGCGATAGAAAGGCGCCCCGCCATCCAGCACGTTGGCGCCCCTTTCCGCGCGCCAGCGCTTGCTGGCCAGCAGGCCGTAGATGGGCAGCATGAGCATTGCAGCGCCATCGCTCATGCCCATGTCTATCGTCTGGCCGGCGGCCGTGCCATTCTTGACGGCCAGCAGCGCGCTGACGACGCTGAACGCCAACATCATGGCGCCGCCGCCATAATCCCCGATCAGGTTCAGCGGCGGAACCGGCGGTCCGCCCTGGGGACCGATGCAGGCAAGGGCGCCGGCCAGGGCGATGTAGTTGAGGTCGTGGCCGGCGCTGTGCGCCAGCGGTCCGTCCTGGCCCCAGCCGGTCATGCGGCCGTAGACCAGCCTGGGATTGCGCGCCAGGCAATGTTGCGGCCCCAGCCCGAGCTTTTCCATGACGCCCGGCCGGAATCCTTCGAGCAGGACATCGGCGCGTTCGACCAGCCGCAACGCCGCCGCCACGCCCTCGGGAGCCCGCAAGTCCAGCGCGATCGAGCGGGTGCCCCGCCCGACGATGCGCGCCGCCGCCTGGGCCGGGTCCAGGGCTGTATCGGGCCGATCGATGCGAATGACGCGGGCGCCCATGTCGGCGCACATGGTGGCGCAGAACGGGACCGGCCCCATTCCCGCCATTTCGATGACGGTGATGCCTTGCAGAGGGCCCGCCATGGTTACCTCAGCAAGTCGCGCGCGATGACCATGCGCTGGACTTCCGAGGCGCCCTCGCCCAGCAGCTTGACCCGCAGTTCGCGATACCAGCGCTCCAGCGGCAATTCGTTCGACAGGCCCAGTCCGCCATGCATCTGCACACAGCGGTCGACCACCCTGTGGGCCGTTTCGGTGCCATGGACCTTGCAGATCGAGGCGTCCGTTTTCACGTCCTTGCCGAGATCCGCATTCCACGCCGCTTGATAGCACAGCAAGCGGGACGCGCGCAGTTCGATTTCGCTATTGACGATCATCCACTGTATGGCCTGGCGGTCGGCCAGCTTGACGCCGAATGTCTCGCGCTGCCTGACCCAGTCGATGGCCAGCTCGAGGGCCGCCTGCGCGATGCCTATGGTGCCCGCGGCGTAGGTGATGCGCGAACGTACCAGGAAGTCGCTGGCGAGCGAGAAACCCTGGCCCTCTTCCCCGATCAAGTTGCCGGCGGGAATGCGGGCATTGTCGAAATGCAGTTCGTGAGGGGAATAGGAGGTCATGACGCCGATGGGTTTCTTGGTGAACCCAGGGGTGTCGGTCGGCACGATGAAGCAGCTGATGCCGCCGCGCTTGCCTTGTTCGCCCGTGCGGGCGTAGACGATGCCCCACTCGGCATTGTCGACGTGGGTGGTCCAGAGCTTGGTGCCGTTCAGCACGTAGTGGTCGCCGTCCCGCACTGCCCGGCAGCGGATGGCGCGGGCCGGATCGGAGCCGCCCGATGCCTCGCTGATCGCCGTGAAGGGGCGGCCTGCGCGGCCTTCGATGATGGGCCGGGCGTAGCGTTCGAACTGTTCCGGGCTGGCATGGAAGAGCACGCTGGGCGGATTGCCGCCGAAGGCGCCGCAAGCCGGGAAGAAGGCTCCCATGCGGCATTTCGCGGCTTCTTCGGCGACCACGACCTGGCCCAGCGTGCTCAGCCCGGCGCCGCCGAATTTTTTGGGCGTGTTCAGCGCCCACAGCCCAACGGCCTGCGCCTTCTTCTGAAGCGGGATCAATTTCTCGGGAGGCAGGCCGGCGGCGTCGTGCTCGAGCTTGTCTTCTATGGGGCGCACTTCTTCCGCCATGAATCGGCGGACAGTATCGCGCAGCATCTGGAGCTCTTCAGGCAGTTCCCAGGCACCGGTGTCGGCCCGCGAACTGGAATAGCCATTGGCTTCTGACATGGAAAATCCTTGTTTGTCTCGGGTCCGGTTGAGAGCGTGCCATGGATGCGATGCCCGCCAATCGGAACTCTTGTCTTTATATTTGTACCAAATTTTGGTTTATTGATTGTACAATATGAGAAAATAAATCGGAACAGGCATTGCATCTCGTGAAGCAACTACCGGCCGGATTGCGAGCGCTGCGGCACGCCAACTTCCGCATGTTCATCAGCGGGCAGGCGTGCACGCAGATCGGCATGTGGCTGCAGCTGATCACGACCAGCTGGCTGATGTACCGGCTCAGCGGATCGTCGTTTTTGCTGGGTGTGGCGACATTCGCGTTGCAGGTTCCCTTTCTGCTGGTGTCCCCGGTGGCGGGAGTCTTCCTGGACCGCATGGAAGTGCGGCGCGTCCTCCTGGTCACCAATGCCGTTGTGCTTGCGCAGGCGATGGCGGTTCTGCTGCTGGTGGCGACCGGCGCGATCCAGCCCTGGCACCTGATCGTCGCCAACCTGGTGCTGGGCATCGCCAACGCCTGCGATGCGCCGGCCCGGCAGACGCTGGTTGCCAGGCTGGTGGACAAACCCGACCTGGCCAATGCCATCGCCCTGAACGCCATCATGATGAACGGCGCGCGCTTCATCGGCCCCATGGTCGGAGGCGGGCTCATCGCCGCCATCGGCGAATTGGGCAGCTTTGCCTTGAATGGCATGTTGCGCATCCCCGTGCTGGGCGCCCTGGCCCGCCTGCGCCTGGCGGACCGCGACCGCCCCGCCGCCGGCGGCGGCGATGGCGGCCTGGCCAGCGAATTCCTGGCCGGTGCCCGCTATGCCTACGGTTTCCTGCCTAGCCGCAACCTGCTGTTGCTGGTCGCGGCGACCAGTCTGTCGATCCAGGCATATCTGCCCTTGATGCCCTGGTTCGCCGCCGAGCGTTTCGCCGGCGGTTCGGATGCGCTGGGCATACTGCTCAGCGCCGGCGGCCTGGGTGCGCTGACGGGAATGGTCTACCTGGCGCTGCGGCCGACCGTGGTAGGCCTGTTCCGCCTCGTCGGCAGGACCTCCGCGCTCGCCGGCGCATCGCTCGCGGCTTTTTCCTTCACCACCGATTTCTGGCTGGGGGTGGCCTTGCTGTACCTGACCGGCATGGGCGCGATACTGACCGCGTCAGCGTCCAATACCTTGCTGCAGACCATCGTTCCCGACCCGCTACGCAGCAGGGTCGCGGCGTTGTATCTGGTGTCGTTTCTAGGCGTGTCGCCATTCGGCGCGCTGGCCAGCGGCTGGATCGCCGAACATGTCGGCGCCCCGCAGGCGATGATGATGTGCGGCGCTTTCACGCTGGCGGCCGCCGGCCTGTACGTGTGCGGATTGCCGTCGTTGCGACGGGCGATACGGCCGGTATACGAGCAACTGGGCATCTCGACCGCCAGATGATGCCAACCGACAAGCATCGCCGGACGCACCGCGCCGGCGGCACCTGGGAGACCGAACATGCAGGCACGCCATGATGTGGTCATACGCGGCGGCACCCTTGCCGACGGCACCTCCGGCCCATGCAGGGAGGCCGACCTGGCGATGGATGGCGGCCGCATCGTGGCCGTGGGCCGCGTGCCGGGCCGGGGACGCGAGGAGTTCGATGCGCGCGGCAAGCTGGTGACGCCGGGCTTCATCGACCCGCATACCCATTACGACGGCCAGGTGACGTGGGAAAACCGTCTGTTTCCATCCTCCATGCACGGAGTGACCACTGCCGTGATGGGAAATTGCGGGGTCGGGTTCGCGCCCTGCCGCGCCGGCGACCACGACGAATTGGTGCGTTTGATGGAAGGGGTGGAAGACATTCCCGAAGTGGTGATGGCCGAAGGGATCCCATGGAACTGGGAAACCTATCCCGAATACCTGGATGCCTTGTCCCGCAGGTCGTTCGACGTCGACATCGGCAGCTACATACCGCATGCGCCGCTGCGCGTCTATGTCATGGGACAGCGGGCCTGTGACCTGGAGCCGGCCAATGCCGACGATTGCCTGGCCATGGCCGAGATCGTGCGGCGCGGCATGCGGGCTGGCGCGTTGGGAGTCGGGACCTCGCGCACCCTGGTGCACCGTTCGCGCGACGGCAGGTGCATTCCCACCCTGCGTGCTTCCGAACAGGAACTGATGAGCCTGGCTGGTGCGCTGCGCGATAGCGCCGCCGGCGTCATGCAGGTCGTCACCGATTTTGCCGAACCGCGGGAAGTGTTCGATCAACTGCGGCGAGTGGCGCAGCACGCCGGCCGTCCCTTGACTTTCACCCTTACCCAGAAACACTACGATCCCGACCTGTGGCGGGAGATCGCGCAGTGGGTCAGCCAGGCCAATGACCAGGGCCTGCGCATCGCGCCGCAGATCCTGCCGCGTGCCGTGGGCATGCTCTACAGCCATGAGTTGTCGTTGAACCCGTTCTATTCCACGCCCACGTACAGCCGGCTCGCGGGCCTGCCGCTGGCGCAGAAGATCGAGGCGCTGCGCCAGCCCGGGGTCCGGGCCGCCATTCTTGGCGAGACCGTCGACCCCGATCCGGTCAATCGGCTGGGCCTGAAAGTCCGCTGGTTCGACTACATGTTCGAACTGGGCGACCCGCCCGTCTACGAGCCGCCTCCCGAGCAGAGCGTGGAAGCCAGGGCGGCGCGCCTGGGGGTGACGCCGGAAAGCCTGGCCTACGATCTGCTGCTGGAAAAGGGCGGCACCAACATTCTCTACATGACGTCGGTCAACTATGCCCACGCGTCGCTGGACGATGTGCGGGACATGATCATCCATCCCCATACCCTGCCCGGACTGGGAGACGGCGGCGCGCATCTGGGCGTCATCTGCGATGCGAGCTACCCCACCTTCATGCTGACCCATTGGGGACGCGACCGGCGGCGCGGCGACCGGCTGCCGCTGCCCGAATTGATCGAAACCATGACGCGCCGGCCCGCCCAGTTGCTGGGGCTGGGCGATCGCGGCAGGCTGGCTCCCGGCTACCGCGCCGACATCAACATCATCGACATGGCGGCGCTGACGCTGCATGCGCCCGAACTGCGATGGGACCTCCCGGCGGGCGGCCGCCGCCTGGTCCAGCGGGCGACGGGCTACGAGGCGACGTTCGTGAATGGGGAAGTGGTGTATCGGGACGGCGAGCCGACAGGTGCGCTTCCTGGCCGGCTGGTGCGTGGCGCCCGGATGGCGGCTGCCTGAATGGCCGGCTTTCGCGCCCCGCCGGCGAAGCGCGCCTGGCGGAGCCCCGGTAGGGGCGGCCGGGGGATCCGCCGCCCGCGGTCCCGGCGGTCACTTTCCAGTCAGCCGGGCACGCAAGGCGCGCTTGTCCACTTTCAGGATGTCGGTCAGCGGTAGCTGGGGAATGATCTCCAGCCGATCCGGGGCCTTGTAGTCCGCCAGCCGCGCCCGGCACCAGCCGCGCAGGTCGTCGAGCGAGGGCGGGGCCTGCGGGTCGGCCGGCACGACGAATGCCACGCCGATTTCGCCGATGACCGGCGTTTCCAGGCCGACCACGCTGGCCTGCGCGACGGCGGGGTGCTCGAGCAGCACATTCTCGACTTCCAGCGGGTAGACGTTGTAGCCCCCACGGATATACATGTCCGAACTGCGTCCGGCCAGCACCAGGTTGCCCCTGGGGTCGAAATAGCCAAGATCGCCGGTGATGAGCCAGCCGTCGCTGGTGAGCGAGTTGGCCGTCATCTCCGGATCGTTCCAATAGCCCCGCATGACACAGGGGCCGCGCACCCGGATGCCGCCGACTTCGCCCGCCGGCAGCGAAGCGCCGGTATCGTCGGTTATCCGTATTTCTATACCGTCCTGGGCGCGCCCGACCGTGTGGACAAGCACTTCCGGCGGATCGCCCGGATCCGTGCCGCTGATGGAGGGAGACTCCGTCATCCCGTAGCGGCTGATGACGGGACGGCCGAGGCGCTCGATGATCTGTTCGATCAGCTCGGCCGATGCCGGCGCGGTGGCGGTAAAGCCCAGCCGCACGTGCGGCAGGCTCGAAGGGGTCATTTCCTCGAGTTCGAGCAGCTTGGCCCATTGCGTGGGCACGCAGGCGGCGACCGTAATGTTCTCGGCTTGCCACAGTTCGAGGGCCTCGGCCGCCTTCCAGGGCGTAGGAAGGATGATGATCGTCTTGGCGTAGGCCAGTTGATCCCAAATCTTGCTCATGTAGCCGGCATGGGCGAAGGGGGTCGTCGACGATCGCCGGTCGAAGGCGGCGCTCATGATGCCGGCGGTGCGCACCGCTGCCTTCAGGTTGGCATGGTCGTACCAGGCGCCTTTCGGATTGCCGGTGGTGCCGCTTGTCCAGACGATGACGGCGGGATCGCCGGCGCGCCCGGCATCGTAGTGGCGGGCAAGCGGAGGGCTGTTCAATGCCCCGGCCAGTTCGCCGCGGCGAAGGGTCGCGAAAGCCGCGCTGGTCGGCGGCAGTTCGGTGCCGTCTTCGGTGATGACGACCGCCGGCCGGCATCGTTCGATGATGGCGGCGCATTCCCTCGGGCCGAGCCGGGTATTCATTCCGGACCCGACGCCGCCTATCAGCATGACCGCGGCCAGGCAGACGGCATAGTCGATGGAAGTCGGCAAATGGATGATGACGACGCTGCCGGGCACGACGCCCAACCGGGACAGATGCGTGGCCAGGCTGGCCGCATCGCGCGCCCATTGGGCGTAGGTCAGCCGGCGGCTGCCCTCTATATAGGCTTCGTGGTCCGCCAATTGTCTTGCGGCCGCCATGAAGGCCTGCGGGAAGGTTTCATGGTCTCCGGCGAGCGCCATGGCCGGCGTTTGTCCGGACATTGGATTCGACATGGATGCCTCGACTCACGTTGATATTATTTTGTGCCAAAAAACGGGATTTATATTCTATATTTTGGATATAGAATAAGATGAAATCGAATGCCGCGCACGAAATAAATGGCTCGGCGGGTTGTTCCGGCCTTGCCCCGCGGCCGCTGGCCGCGCCGGGGACGCAGGCTGCAATGGCTGCTTTCGGGCGACGCCTGTCTTTTGATCGGGAGGTCGTGTGGACATCGTCATGTTTGGAACCGGAGCCGTCGGGCAAGCGCTGGCCGGATGCTGGAAGAGAATCGGGCATTGCGTGACGTTCGCGTCGCGCGACCCCGCCGGTGCGCGCGTGCGGGCATTGGCTGCCGACACGGGTATTCCCGTCGTCGGGATCGACGAGGCCGGCCCCTTCGATGCCGGGGTATTGGCGGTGCCATGGGGGGGTGTGCCGGAACTGTGCGCTCGTATCGCGTCGAGGGTGTCCGGACGCGTCATGCTGGATGCCACTAATCCGCTTGCGCCCGGCCTGCAACTGGCGATCGGCCATGCCGTCTCGGGAGGCGAACAAATAGCCTCCTGGCTACCACAGGCCAACATCGTGAAAATTTTCAACACCACCGGGTACGGGAACCTGGCCGATCCCCGCTATGGGGCGGAACGGCCGACCATGTTCTATTGCGGCGACGATGCGCCAAGCTGCGCCGTGGCTCGCCAGCTGGCCGAAGATATCGGGTTCGAGGCGGTATGTGCCGGGCCGTTGTCGGAATCCCGCACGCTGCCAAAAAATGGATTGAAAGTCCCGATATGCTGTGAAATAATGCTGAAAGACACGCCGATCAGAGCGTGCGGCCGGTCCGGCCTCTGGAGACGCCTGATGAAGTTCTTCGCGATGATCGCTGCCGGCCTGATGGGCCTCTGCCTGGGCCCGGCCCAGGTTCAGGCGGCGGATGCGAGCTTCCCGTCCCGGCCGATCAAGATCCTGGTTCCCTTCGCGCCGGGGGGCACGTCGGACAATCTCGCGCGCACGCTTGCGAACGCGATGCAGTCCAGGCTGAAGGTTTCGGTCATCGTCGAGAACAAGCCCGGCGGCAGCGGCGCCATCGCCATCGAGGACGTCGCGCACGCACCGGCCAATGGCTATACCTTGCTATGGGGAACCGACGCCGTCGTCGTCCAGCCGCTGCTGCACAAGGATTTTCCCGTCAAGGTCGAGCGTGATCTGGAGCCCCTGGCGCGAGTGGGATATACACCCATGCTCTTCGTTGCCAACAAGAGATTGCCGGCCGACAACATCCAGCAGTTGATCTCGATGGCCAAAGCCAATCCGGGCAAGCTGAGATACGGGTCGGGCGGCACCGGCACCGTTCTTCATATCACCGGCGAACGGTTCAACCTCGCCGCGGGGATAGACATCGCGCACATACCCATCTGCGAAAGCGCCATCCACAACGTCATGGCCAACAACTATGGCCCCGACGACGTGCGGCTGTACGTCACCAACCCGGCCGGCATCAATATCTTCCAGGTCTGCTTCAACATGCTCACGGGCATGACGACCGTGCTCGACGACTACGATACCGTGCGGTTCCTGGAATTGGTCGCCGAACATCGCGTCACGACGATCACGGTGATTCCGACCATACTTCGCCGCCTGATCGACGAGATCAAATCGGGCCATTACGATGTCTCGTCGCTCAAGCAGGTCTGCTACGGGACCATGCCGATAACGCCGGCGCTGATCCGCACGGCCTACGACACGCTGGGGTGTACCTTCATGCAGCGCTATGGCGTGTCGGAATCGGCCGGCGCGGTCGCCGCGCTGCGGGACTCGGACCACCGCCTGGCCTTGCAGGGAGAGCCTGAACTGTTGACCTCGGTGGGGCGTCCGCTGCTGCATGCCGATGTATCGATCCGCGGCGACGACGGCAGTGAACTGCCGCGCGGAGAACTCGGCACGGTCTGGATCCGCAGCGAAACGCTGATGAGCGGCTACCTGAACCGCCCCGAGGAAACCGCCGAGGCCCTGGCGCTGCCTTGGCTGCGCACCGGCGACTTCGGCCGCATGGACGAGCGTGGGTACATCTACCTGGGTGATCGCAAGAAACACATGATCATATCGGGGGGCATGAACGTCTATCCCCTCGGGGTCGAGAATGCGCTGGCGGAGCATCCGGCCGTGCGCGAGGCGGTGGTGGTCGGCATGCCGCATCCCGAATGGGGCGAGGCCGTCGTCGCCGCGGTGTCCCTGGTGCCCGGCGTGCGCGTGCGCCCCGACGAACTGATCGCGCACTGCAAGCAATACGTGGCGAAATACGAAACGCCCAAGCATGTCGAGGTCTTCGACACCCTGCCGCAGGGCAATACGAACAAGATCGACAAGAAGCGCATCAAGGAGTTGCTGCGCGACAAGATGCCCTGGGCAATCGAAGTCGAATAGCAAAAGCTGATATCTCTCAGGAGGAAAACCATGTCTGCCATTCCCATTCACACGGAGGCCGAAGCGTTCGCGCGCAGCTCGCTCGACTACGATCGGCTGATCGAAAACGACCGGGTCCATGCTTCGCTCTACGCCGATCCGGCGGTGTTCCACGACGAATTGGCGACCATGTACGCCACCGGCTGGGTCTACGTGGGGCACGCCAGCGAGGTGCCGCAGCCCGGCGATTACGCGACCAAGGCCGTCGGCCTGCAATCGGTCATCATGGCGCGCCACACCGATGGCAAGGTCTACGTTCTGCACAATCGATGCACCCACCGCTCGTCGCAGGTCTGCCACGAACCCGCGGGGCACGGCGATCGGCTGACCTGTCCTTACCATGGATGGTCGTTTGCCATGAACGGCGAACTGAAGACCGTCCCCGGTCCGGGGGGCTACGATCAATCGTTCGACAAGGCGGCGCTGGGACTCGTGCCGCTGCCCCGTGTCGGGGAATACCGCGGCTTTGTCTTCGCCAGCCTGGCGGCCACGGGGGTCAGCCTGGACGAACACCTGGGGCGGGCGAAAGAATCGATCGACATGATCTGCAATCTGTCGCCGCAGGGCGAGATCGAGCTGAGCGCCGGGTGGATGAAGACACGTATTCGCGCCAACTGGAAGATGATCGTCGAGAACCAGGTCGACGGCTACCACGCGCCTTTCGTGCATGGCTCGCTGATGCGCGCCAACCGCAGGTTCGCCACGGTGCGCGATCGCCGGGAATCGTCGCCCGCGCGCGTGCGCGACCTGGGCAACGGGCATTCCGAGATCGATCACGCCACCGACTATCGCGACAAGGGCACGACGCTGCGCTGGAGCGGCAACATCGAGGAGTCGCGCCTGCCCAGGTACGTGGCGGCCATGAATGCCGCCTATGGGCCGGACGAGGCGCGCCGCCGCATGATCGACGGGCCGCCGCATACGGCGATATTCCCGAACCTGTTCCTGGCCGAGATGGCCATCATGGTGGTCCAGCCCATTTCGGAAAAGGAAACCATCCACTGGACCACGCCGGTCATGCTCAAGGGCGGGGAAGAGCTCAACGAACGCACACTGCGCCGGGGCGAGGGCGCGGTCGGGCCGGCCGGCTTCATCATTGCCGACGACATCGAAGTGTCCGAGCGGGCCCAGAAATCGATCAACAACCTGCATCCGGAATGGCTGGTGCTCAAGCGCGGCCTGCACACCGAGGAATTGCAGCCGGACGGGACGCGCACCGCCGGCCTGATGGACGAAACCACGCAGCGCGCGTTCTGGCGCCAATACAAAAAGGTCATGGGAGCAGGCAAGTGAGTATCGATTCCAGCATCGTCGAGTTCATTTACCGCGAGGCGCGCCTGCAGGATGAACATCGCTATGAGGAGTGGGAGGCATTGTGGACCGACGATGCGCTCTACTGGGTGCCGGCCAATGACGACAATGCCGATCCGACGCGCCAGGTTTCCTATATCTACGACAACCGCTCCCGCATCGCCAGCCGTATCCAGCAGCTCAAGACCGGGCAGCGCCACGCCCAGTCGCCGGCATCGCGCATGCGCCGGGTCGTCTCGAACATAGAACTGGAGTCCGAAGATGGCGCGGACGTGAGGGCGGCGGCCAATTTCCTGCTCATCGAGGTACGGCATGGCGAGCAGAACGTCTGGTGCGGCCGCACGCTGTACCGGCTGCGGCGCGAGGATGGCGGATTGCGCATGCAGCAGAAGAAGGTTCTGCTGGTCAACAATGCCGAGCCGATCCGCAACCTCGCCTTCCTGATCTGAGCCATGACCACGCGCCCGAGTGCGGCTATCGTGGGGTTGGGCCTGGCGGGCCTGACCCGCACCGAATCCGCCGCGGCGCCCATGCTGGCGGCAAGGGCCATTCGCGATGCCCTGGCCGACGCCGGACTGGCGCCGGGCGACATCGACGGCTGCATGTTGCATCGCAGTGGCGCCGCATCCGAAAGTTCGTTCGGTCTGTCGCATTTGGCGCTGGCGGGCCTGCGCGATCTGCGCCTGGCACAGGTGATCCTGTGCGACGGCGCCAGTTCCATCGCCGGCGTGCAGACCGCCGCCATGGCGGTTGCCGTGGGCGCGGCCCGATATGTGGTGTGCGTTTTCGCGGACGCCGCGCTCAAGCCCGACAAGCGCATCAGCGAGACCTTCGGCCGCGTCAAGACCGTCGAGGGCATTGCCGGCCTGCGCTATACGGCGGGCCTGATCGGCGGAGCCGCCTCGCACGCGCTGGTGGCCAGCCGGTACATGCAGCGCTATGGCGTAACGCCGGAGCAATTGGGTGCGGTGGCGGTTTCCACGCGGAAATGGGCGGCGATGAACCCGCGCGCGGTTTTCCGCGATCCGCTGACGCTCGAGGCTTACCTGGCCGCGCGCTATGTGGCCGAACCGCTTCGCCTTTACGACTGCGCGATTCCCGTCAATGGGGCGATCGCCGTGATCGTCGCGAGCGTCGAAGACGCCCGCGACCTGCGGCAGCCGCCCGTTCATGTGCTGGGCTTCGGGCAGGGGCATGGCAATCATCCCGACCAGCGCGGCTGTCCGTACCCGGAAGAAGGCGCGGCCCTTGCCGCCGGCATGGCTTACCGCATGGCCGGGGCCGGACCGCGGGACGTGACCCAGTGCCAGATCTACGATGCGTTCAGCATCAATACCCTGCTGATGCTGGAGCAATATGGACTATGCGAGGCCGGAGAGGCCGCCCATCTGGTGGCGCGCGGCGATACGGGTCCGGGGGGCGTGCTGCCGGTGAATACCGGCGGCGGACATTTGTCGGGCTATTACCTGCAAGGCATGACGCCCATCGCCGAAGCCGTGTGCCAGGCAAGGGGCCAGGCCGGAGAGCGGCAATGTCCCAATGGCCTGATATTGATCACCAACGAGGGAGGACAGTTCGATCACCACGCCTGCCTGCTGGTGTCGCCCGGCGCCTGACGAATGCGGCGCTTTCGGGGCGCCGGTTCCGCATGCGAACAACCGGTCCGGCGCCCGCCTCATTCCGCCGGTTCGAACACCGGCACCGATATACCCGTGGAAAGAACGTCGATCTTCAAGACGACGGGCAGGCCGATCCGCGCCTCGGTTGGCTGTGCGCCGACGATGCTGGCGTGGATGCGCGGGCCCTCGTCCAGTTCGACCGTCGCGGCGTCGTAGGGAATGTCGGCCTTGAAGGCCGGCTGGTAGGCGATGTGCATGCGCGTCAGCGCGCTTATCGTGCCGCGGCCGCTGGCCGGCAGCCATTCGGGCTCCGGCGCATCGCAGCCATGGCAGGCAAGCGCGCCCAATTGCCATGTCGAGCAGGCCTTGCAGCGCTGCAGAAAGAGCCGCCCCTGGGCCAGGGCCGCGAAGAAAGGCGCCGATACGGCGTCGGGTTCGGGGGATGGACGGTCAGGGCTCACGGCGGTCTCCTTGGACGGTTCGTGTAGGGGAATTCGCTAGGCACGGATTCATTGCGAGCTCCGGTGTCTGGGAATAGAATAACCGAATATTGAACTATGGATTTCAAAAAATGAGCATAGTTGTCCGGACGTTTGCGGTCGTGGTTCTGTCTTTCCTGGGGTCGGCGTCCAGGCCCAGGGGTATCCGTCCAAGCCGATCAAATTGATCGTGCCGTTCGTGCCCGGCGGGGCGATCGATCGGGCCGCGCGGGTGTTTGCCATGGCGCTGGGCGAGAAGCTGAAAGGCCAGGTCGTGGTGGACAATCGTCCCGGCGCCAGCGGCGTCATCGCCATCGAGGCCGTGGCCAGGGCCGAGCCGGACGGCTACACGCTGCTGTTCGCTTCCGATTCGTTCGTGCTGGTCCAGCTGACGCACAAGAATCTGCCTTATACCTACGACGATTTCACCCCCCTTGCCAGGGTGCGCAGCAGCTCGATCTACATGGCTGTCAATGCAAAGGTGCCGGCCGACAACCTGCAAGAGCTGGTCGCCCTGGCCAGGTCCAGGCCGGGCAAACTGACCTATGCCTCCGGCGGCACCGGCACCATCCTGCATTTCGCGGGAGAAATGTTCAAGCAGA
>Ga0180220_1002026_pt1 | contig 13723 bp, 12 predicted proteins | sample eDN5th37CBELigBY_FD_151335 | JGI IMG/M metagenome (GOLD analysis project Ga0180220, IMG submission 151335) | Enriched backyard soil microbial communities from Emeryville, California, USA - eDNA 5th pass 37_C BE-Lig BY (version 2) (version 2) | ecosystem: Environmental > Terrestrial > Soil >... | reverse complement strand
GCTGGTCACCACCACGCGCGCGCCCGAGCCGCTCGACCCCAATGCGCAGCCGCTTACCACGGTGCCGGTGCCCGAGCTCAACCAGCCCGCGCCCCCGCCGGTCCCCGAAACCGGCAATTCGCTGCTGGGCGGCATTGCCCTCGATCAGCCGCTGCGCGATGCGCGCGACGAATTCGAGCGCATCTATTTTCAATACCATCTTGGCCGCGAAAACCACAGCATGACGCGCGTGTCCGAAAAAACCGGGCTCGAGCGCACCCACCTGTACCGCAAGCTCAAGCAGTTGGGCATCGAAACCTCGCGCCGCAAAAGCAATAGTTAGTAACTGGCGGCTGGCGGCGGCCAGCCAGTCAGCTACGCTTGTTCTTCAGCACATGGTTGTCGATGAACGTCATCACCGTTTCACCGACTGGACTCGTGACTGAATATTTGAGCCGGGCGATGCCGTAGTCGCGACCGGGACGCGGCTGTTTCAATTCAATCACTTCCGCTGTCACATCCAGCACTTCGTCAGGTCGAATCGGCTTGGCGAAGCGCAACTCGTCGATGCCGGCACCGCAGATCACCCGATCCTCCATCAGAAAGCCCCCCAATACGGAAAGCGCGTGCACCACTGAGAGCGATTGCAGTCCGCTGACGATTAATCCGCCAAAGAGCGACTGTTTTGCCGCTTCCGGATCATTGTGAAACGAAAGGGGGTCTAAGGCATTGGCGAATTCCAGGGCGCTGTCCAACGGAATCACCGTCTTGCCGATACGGTATCGATGTCCGATTTCCAAGTCTGAAAGATAGCCTAGAGGTTCGCTCGGACCTTGGAGAATGGCGGGTTTCATCTTGTTCAATGTCTTCCTCTCCTGATTGTGTACAGCCCCATTATACGTGGCTTCCAAAATATTACTTGCGTATAGATTCTATGTCTAATATAGTGATGTTTACAATTAACGCAGGGCGGCATTTTGCTGTCCGTCACGAGAACCGGTCTGCATCGGCATCCGATGGGCGCTTTTGCAAAAGACCATCACATACCGGCCTGGCAAGGCCGTGGGGAGACGAACATGAGATTCTTAAAGGGGATACTTTCGATCGCAGCTGTGGTGTCCGTCGCAGTTGCGGGCACCGCAGCTGCGGAAACGATAAAAATCGGTCTGATAACATCCACTTCCGGCCAAGGCACGTTCCTGGGCGAGCAAATGATCCAGGCGGCGCAGCTGTACATGAATCAAAACAAGGACCGGCTGCCTGCCGGAACCGACGTCAAATTGATCGTGCGCGACGACGGCGGCCCCAATCCCGACAAGGCGCGCCAATTGGCCCAAGAACTCATCGTGCGCGAAAAAGTCGATTTCCTGACCGGCTTCATCTGGTCTCCCAATGCTGCGGCGGTGGCGCCACTATCGACCGAAGCCAAAGTTCCTACCTTGCTGATGAATGCCGGCGCGTCGATAAACATAACTCTTTCGCCCTATTTCGTGCGCTTCTCAATGGGCACATCAACTGCGCCGTTCTATCTAGGCAAATGGGCGGGCGCGCGCTTTAAAACATCTTACATAGCCGTCACCGATTATGGTCCCGGCTTCGATTCCGAAAAATATTTCGAGCTCGGCTTCAAGGAAAACGCGGGCGCCGAAGTGGCGGGACGCGTGCGCATGCCCATCAATACCGCTGACTTCGTGCCTTATCTGCAGAAGGTAAAAGAACTGAAGCCCGATGTGCTTTTCGTGTTCGTGCCCACGGGACGGATCGGCGTGAATTTCGTCAAGGCGTTCAACGATCTGGGTCTCGCCAAGCAGGGTACCAAGCTGGTAGGTACAGGTGATATCACCGCAGATGAAGAATTGCCGTCGCTGGGCGATGCCGCGCTCGGTCTGCTCACGGTGCACCACTACTCGGGCGCCGCCGACCGGCAGGCCACGAAAGATTTCAATGCGGCCTGGGCTGCCGCCTATGGCAAAGACTCCATTCCCAGTTTCGCTGCACCTCAGGCATGGGACACCATGGATGCGATCTATGAAGCGATCATCGCCCAAAAAGGCAAGGTCGAATCGGACAAATCCATGGAGATCCTGCGCAACTACAAGTCCGATAAGAGCCCGCGCGGAACGATTTCCATTGATCCCAGAACCCGTGATATCCGGCAGAACGAGTACCTGCGCGAGGTGCGGAAGGTCGAGGGCCGTCTCGCCAACGTCGAAATCGAGATTGTCGGTCAGCAAGTCCTGGATCCCTGGGTAGAGCAAAACAGCAAGTAATCGGACCGATCCCTCCCCGAGCGGGGAGGGGAGTCTCCTCTGTCCTGGGGTTCATTCATGTTGGAAGTCATAAATGTGGTGTTTCATGGCGCGGCATTCGGCATGGTGCTGTATGTCATTACCGTCGGACTGTCCATCACCATGGGCCTGATGCGATTCGCCAACCTAGCCCACGGCATTTTTGCAATGGTCGGCGGCTACGCGCTGATCGTGTCGATGGGCCGTTATGGCGTCCCTTATCCGGCGGCGCTGGGCCTGGCGTTCGTTGCATCGTGCCTCATGGGCTATGTACTCGAGCGCCTGCTGTATTCGCGTTTCTACGGCGACAGCGAACTGGCGCAGGTGCTGATTTCGATCGGCCTGATCTTCGTTGCGATCGCACTGGTGCGCATGGTGTTTGGCCCGCAGTCGCAGCGGGTCGACCTGCCGTCTTATCTTCAGGGCCAATGGCATATCTTCGGCCTCGACTGGATCGCGTACCGGGTTTTCATCATCGTGGTCGGGGCGCTGCTGATCCTAGCCTTGTGGTGCGGCATCGAGCGCACCCGGTGGGGCGCCAAGGTGCGCGCCGCGGTGGACAACCGCGCCATGGCGCAGTCGATAGGCATCGACACCTCGCGCATATTCAGCCTGACCTTCATGCTGGGCAGCGGCCTGGCCGGCCTGGGCGGGGCTCTGGGTGTCGAGCTGCTGGCCGTGCAGCCCGGCTATCCCTTCGAGTTCCTCGTCATCTTCCTGATGGTCGTGGCGCTGGGAGGCATAGGGTCGCTGCGTGGCACCTTCTTCGCGGCGCTGCTGATCGGCCTGGCCGATACGGCGTGCAAATACTGGATTCCGGAACTGGGCTCTTTTCTGTTGTACGGCCTCGTCATCGTATTTCTGGGCTTGAGGCCTGGAGGTTTATTTGGAGTGCAAACGTAAATGGATGGTCAGCGACTGAAGTTCTATCTGCCGCGGGTGCCGTTCGAGATCACCGAACTGATTCCATGGGTGTTGGGCATCGCCGTGTTTTTTCTGCTACCCGAATACCTGGCTTTGGCGGCGCGGATCCTGATTTTCATCATTCTGGTCTTGTCGCTGGATCTGATCGTCGGCTATGCCGGCGTGGTGTCCTTGGGCCATGGGGTCTTTTTTGGCGTGGGGGCGTATGCCGCGGGCATAGCCAGCGTGTCCCTGGCCATCCACGATCCATTGATGCAACTGCTCATCGCCGCCGCTTGCGCGGGCCTGCTGGGATTGCTCAGCGGCGCGGTGGTGTTGCGGGGCAGGGGCCTGACGCTGATCATGCTGACGCTGGCCGTGGCGTCGCTGGTTCATGAGGCGGCCAACCGCGCCACGCAGCTTACCGGCGGGGCGGACGGCCTGACCGGCGTCGTGATCGATCCGCTGCTGGGCCTGTTCCGCTTCGACATGTTCGGCAAGACGGCGTATGTCTACAGCTTGGTCGTGCTGTTCATCGTCTGGCTCTTGCTGCGCACGCTGTGCCGGTCGCCGTTCGGCGCTTCCCTGATCGGCATCCATCAGAACACGATGCGCATGCAGGCGATAGGCACGCCCGTGCTGCGCCAACTGCTGTTCACCTACACCCTGGCGGCCGCCATCGCGGGCATCGCGGGCGCCTTGCTGACGCAGACCAGCAGCTTCGTCGGCTTGAACACCCTGGGTTTCGAGCTTTCAGGAGAAATTCTGGTCATGCTGATTCTTGGCGGCGTCGGACGCCTGTATGGCGCTTTCGTGGGCCCGGTGGTGTTTCTGGTGGCCCAGGATTATCTGGCGAAGCAGTTTCCCGAAAACTGGTATTTGGGCATAGGCGTTCTGCTCATCGTGGTCATTCTGTACGCCCGCGGCGGCATACTGGGGCTGCTCGACCTGCTCGTGAAAAAAGGTGTAAAAGCATGACGGCCGCGCTGGAAACCATAGGCCTGTATCGGACCTTCGGCGCCCTAGTGGTGGCCGATCACATTGATTTCCGCCTCGAAAAAGGCGCCAGGCACGCCCTGATCGGACCCAACGGGGCCGGCAAGACGACCTTCATCAATTTGCTGACGGGCCGCTTGCGGCCGTCGGCCGGCCAGGTGCTGCTGAACGGCGCGGACGTGACCTTCCACCGCCCCGCCGCGCGGGTCAAGGCAGGCATGGGGCGCACCTTCCAGATCAATGCGCTGTTCTACGACCTGACCGTGCTGGACAACGTATGCCTGTCGATTTCCGAGCGTACCGGGGCTTCGCGGCTCATGCTGAAGGCGGCCTATCGGCACGGCGAGATCGTGGACGAGGCGATGACCCTGCTGCATTCGCTGCACATCCACGACGTTTGCGACCGCTACGTGTCCGACCTGCCTTACGGCAAGCAGAGGTTGGTCGAAATCGCCATTGCGCTGGGGCTGCGGCCTTCGGTTCTTTTGCTCGACGAGCCCGCGGCGGGCGTGCCGTCGCACGAGTCGCACGTGATCTTCGACGTGCTGGAAGAGTTTCCCAGGGATATTTCAATTTTGTTCATCGAGCACGACATGGATTTGGTCTTTCGCTTCGCCGAGCGGATCACCGTGCTGGCGAGCGGGGCGACCCTGGTCGAGGGCACGCCCGACGAGATCCGCGAAAACCGGATCGTCCGGGATGTGTATTTGGGAGAGTCTCATGGCTGAATGCCTCAAGATCAGGGGCCTGGTCGCGGGCTACGGGGCGACGGTGGTTCTCGAGGACATCGACCTCGACATACCCGAACAGGGCTCGCTGGCCATCCTAGGCCGCAACGGCGTCGGCAAGACGACCTTGCTTGCCACCATCATGGGCCACACCACCTTGCACAGCGGCTCCATCTTCTTCGACGGGCAGGCGATAGAGCAACTGCCGGTGCACGAGCGGGCCCGCCTGGGCATCAGCTATGTGCCGCAAACCCGCGACATCTTTCCATCGCTGACCGTGGAAGAGAATCTGACGGTAGCCGAACACGGCGCCGGCGACTGGTCGCTCGACAAGGTGTACGAGTTCTTTCCGCGCCTGCTCGAGCGGCGGGGTAATTTCGGCAACCAGCTCTCGGGTGGCGAGCAGCAGATGCTGTCGATCGGCCGCGCCCTGATGGGCAATCCCAAGCTGCTGATCCTGGACGAACCCCTCGAAGGCCTGTCGCCCATCATCGTGGATGTGTTGATGGAGTCGATCCGGCGCCTGCTCGAAGACAAGCTGACAGTGATCCTGGTCGAGCAATCGGCCCGCAGGGCGCTCCAGTCGACCCAGGAGGCTATCGTGCTCGATCGGGGCCGCATCGCCTGGAAGGGGCGGAGTGACCATCTGCTTGCGCACCCCGACGAACTGTCGGCGATCATGCTGGCCGGCGCCTGAACACCATGCCTGACCCGGCGAGGCCTTGGACGCAAAACAGGCCGGGCGATATTCACCGCCCGGCCTGTTTCTTTCCGGAAAGGGTCGTCAATGCGCCGGCGTTTCGGGCGCGTCCAGCAGTTTCTTGACCAGCGCTCCCTGGACCTTCCCCACGCTGTCGCGAGGCAGGGCGTCGATGAAGCGGATTATCCTGGGGGCCTTGTAGGGAGACAGCTCGTTGGACACCAGATCGCGCAGCTCTTTCTTCAGCTCGCTGCCGGGGGCGAATCCGGGGTTCAGGACGATGAAGGCGCCGACCTGTTCGTATCGGATGGGGCATGGGGCGGGTATGACCGCCACTTCCTTGACCCCGGGATGCTTGGACAGCGCTTGTTCGACTTCGATCGGAGCGACCTTGAAGCCCGCGGTGCTGATCATGTAGTCGCTGCGCCCGAGATAGTGGGCGAAGCCCGCCTCATCGTAGCGGATGATGTCGTCGCAAACCGTCCAGCCGTCCACGACGTCGCGCTTTTGGTAGTCGAGATGATTCCAGTAGGTAAGGCCGCTGGGACCTCGAACGGCCATGCGGCCGAGCTCGCCCCGGGGGAGAACGCGCAATTCGCCATCGGTGATTTCGACGGCCTCCACCTGATAGCCGGGCATCGGCTTGCCCAATGCGGCGCGCGGCGTCGGTTCGTCGAGCGGCGGTATGAGCACCCAATTGGCGAACGAGGTGCTGCCGAAGTTGTTGAGCAGTTCGACGCCGCTGTTTTTCCAGAAGTCGAAAATATCCGCGGAGCTGGCGGTTTGCCACATGGCAAAGCAGCGGGCAAGCGATCCGCCGTTCCAGTCCAGCCCGCTGCGCAGCTCGTCGGCCATTTTCCCCCAGGTGATCATCAGCGCCGTGAAGTGCGTGATCCGGTATTTTTCGATGCACGCGAGCAGATGCCGGGCATCGGAAAAATTCTCGATGAAGACGACGGTCGCCCCGTTGAGCATGGAGTAGATGGTCGAGTGGATGATGCCCAGCGCATGGCCGATGGGCGCGGCGGAGGCCCATCGTTGCCCGGCCCGCACGCTGGCGCCGGCGCCGAACGACAGGCCGGCCGCGAGAAACCGCTTGTGCGTGTGGTAACACCCCTTGGGTCGGCCCGTGGTGCCGCCGGTATGCCAGACGATGGCGGGCTGGTTGGGGTCGACGTCCGCCGCGGGCAGGGTGTTTTCGTAGAACAGCTCCGTCCACGACGGAAAGCCGGTTTCAACGCCCTCGTCCGCGAACGAGTAGATCGCCTCGAAGCCCAGCGTTGTTTTCTGGGCCCCGATCGCCTCCAGATTGCCCGCGCGAGGGTGCACGAACAGGATGCGCGGCCGAGTGTCCTCGACGTAGTTGGCGACCTCGGCCGCGCGCGTATTGGCGGGAATCGGTACGACGATGGCACCCGCCTTCCAGGTGGCCAGCATGACGATGATCGCCGCCGGGTCGTTGGCGGTCGAGTAGGCGATTCGGTCGCCCTTACGTATGCCGTAGCGCATCAGGCCGCTGGCCAGTTTCTGGCTTTCCCGCGCAAGACGGCCATAGGTGTATGTGGCGCCCGACTCGGCGTGAATGGCGGCGACGGCTTCGCTTCGTCCATGGGCGACCTGGGCGTCCGACAGCGCCACGCCGATGTTGCGGGCCTGTGATATCGGCGTTGCCGGCAGGGCCTGGAAGTCCAGATATTCGGGCTGATGTTCCGCAGGCACGAGGTGGCCGGGCGGAACCTGCGTATCGGTGGGATAGTCGTCTCTCATGTTCTCGTGCTTCTGAATAGGGTTGCCGCAGCGGCATTCGTTTGATGCCGCCGCGGTGCATGCCGCCATGTTCTATGCCGTTACTGCCTTGTCGGCCAGCACGCTTCTGACTTCTTCCGTAATGGTGTCCAGCAGGTCGCTCGTGCCGAGCACATAGCGGTCCGGGCGCACTACGACGACCTGGCACGGATTCTGCTTGAACCATCGTTCGAGCTCGGGCGAGTTCAGTTCGGAAGCCATGGCGAGATGGGCGTCCATTTCCGTTTTCCACCATTGGACGCTGCGGCCCAAGGCCGCCTCCGATTTGGCAACGATCAGGAAGCGTGATCCGACGATGTCATCCAGATAACGTCCATCGAGCTGGGGCTGCACGAACAGATTGCCGCCGCCTTTTCGGACAAGAGGGCCTTCTTCCAGTGGTGGCAACGAGAATAGCAGATTGTCCTGGCTGCCCTTGTCGTTCGTCAGCAGCAGGCGGTCTCTTTCCGCGGCGCGCTCGGGATCGAGTTCGCAAATGACCTTGCCGATCCGGATGGCGGCCTTGATGACCTTGGCGGCATGAGGCGCGCGCTCGGTTTGATACGTGTCCAAAATGGCGTCGTCGCACAGGCCGCGGACCACACGATGCAGCTTCCAAGCCAGATTGGCCGCGTCGCGGATGCCGGCGCACATGCCCTGGCCCAGGAAGGGCGGCGTCTGGTGGGCCGCATCGCCGGCGATCAGCAGACGGCCCTTGCGCCATTCGTCGGCGACGATTCCGTGAAAGGTATAGACGGCGGCGCGATCTATCGTGTAAGCCCCTTCGGGAATCCATCCGGCCAGGAGCCCGGTTATGGTTTCGTGCTTGAGCATGGTGGCATGGTCTTCACCTTCGAGAAGCATGAACTCGAACCGCTGCCGGTCTTTGGCGATGGGCGTGGTCAGGTAGGGCCGCTTGGGGTCGCACACCTCGATGACATGGTCCGCGGGCAGCTGATGCTTCCGAACATCCACTTTCAGGTCGATGACTAGCCATTGTTCGTCGAAATCCAGGCTGGACAGCGTAATTCCGCTCAGCTCGCGCGTGGGGCTTCTTGCACCGTCGCAACCCACGACCCAACGCGCCGTGATGGTTTCATGCGCTCCGGTTTCGTTGATGGCCTCCAGCGTCACCACGCCCTGGTCCGCATGCTGCTCGATGCCAGTCATGCATACGCCCGTGCGGGCGGTGACGCTGGGGAAGCGCATGGCGGCTTTGCGCAAGGTCCGGTCGAATTCCGGCTGATAGAAGTAGACGCTGGTCGGCAGCCCCGACACGCTGCGCTGGCCGGCCGGGATGCGGCTTAACAGCACAAGGTCGGCGTTGAGAAGGTCCAGGCGCGTGTTTCTGATGACCTCGGCCAGAATCTCGCCGAGACAGCCCGTTTCCTGGATGGTTCGCAAGCCGGTGTGGTCGATGTGGGCCGCGCGCGGCAAGGGGAAGACCTCGGGGTCTTTTTCGATGTTGATGACATCGAGCCCGTACTTTCCCAGAAGTGCCGTCAGCACGGCTCCGACCGGTCCCATCCCCACGACGGCGACGTCGTATATTTTTTCCATGGTTGCATCCTTGTTTGTTTCAGTTCAGGCTTCCAGCACCGTGATTGCGATGGCCGCCGTATCCGTCCCTGTAAAGCCGCCCGCGTTTTCCGCGACGGCCACCTTTGCTCCCTTGACTTGCCGCGGCCCGGCTTCGCCTCGCAGTTGCGAGACGAGCTCGTAGATCTGCGCGGTTCCGGTGGCGGCGACGGGGTGGCCGCGCGACTCCAGGCCTCCGCTGGGATTGACTGGAACGCGGCCGCCCAATGTGGTGGCTCCGTCCTGGAACAGGGCGGCGCCGCGGCCGGGTTCGCACAGGCCCAGCTCTTCGTAGGCGAGCAGCTCGTTGAACGAAATGGAGTCGTGCACCTCGGCGACGTGGATGGCGGCGGGCGTGATGCGAGCCTCGGCATAGGCTTTTGCGGCCGCCCTGGCCACCGACGACGCCGCGCCGGCGGCCGATGCCATCATGATGGCTGACCCTCTTATCCATACGGGTCGCTGGTGCTTCTGCACGAGGCGCTCTCGCGTGACGATGACGGCCGAGGCCCCGTCTCCGATGGGAGCGCACATGAGGGCCGTGATGGGACCGACGATCCGGCGTGAGTCCAGGACTTCATCGACGGTCAGCGGTGCCGTGAACTGGGCATGGGGATTGTGGGCGGCATGGCCGCGGTTCTTCACCGCTATCCGGGCAAGCGTTTGCGCGTCGAGCCCGTGTTTTTGCCGGTAGGCATCCAGCCTAGGCGGGTAGACCGCCGAGACGAAAATGCTGGCCTTGGTGACGTCTATGTCGTTGGCGGCGACGAAATCGATGTCGGCCGCGCCGTTGAGCGCGATATAGGCTTTCGTTCGGTCGGCGCAGATCAGCTTTTCGGCTCCCAGCACCAATATCGTATCGGCGGCTCCGGCGCGGATGTATTGGACGGCAAGATGCAGCGCGCTGGACGACGAGGCGCATGCATTGTCTATGTTGAAAACGGGAATCGAATGAAAGCCGTTGGCCTCGAGTATGGTCTGCCCCACGATGCTGACCTGGCCAGTGGTGACGCCAGCCATGGCGTTGGCGACGAAGGCGGCGTCGATGTCGCCCGCTTCCAGGCCCGCGTCGGCCAGGGCATGTCGGATCACCTCTCCGCCAAGTGCCTTCAGGGAGAGGTCCTGGTGCTTGCCGAAACGGGTCATTCCCGCGCCGACCACCGCAACGTTTTCCATGCTCATGATTGTCCGTACCGTTTGACGAAGTCGACGGCGCCGTTGCGGAAATTCCCGCGCCGCATGGCGTCCCAATGAACCGCGTGGTCGAGGCTCATGGCGTTTTCGAGCGGCAGCTCACTGCCGCCGAAAATGGCTCTTTTGGCGGCGGAAATGCCGATGCGCCCGGCTTTCCTGGCGATTTCGAGAGCGAATCTTCGGGTGTCTTCCAGCAGGGTGTCGGGCGGGCATAGCCGGTCGACCAGGCCATTTTCGAGGGCTTGCCTGGCGGAGACGGAATTCGCCTCGAGGATGAACCGCAGCGCCCGCGAAGGCCCCATCAGGCGGGCGATGAATTGCGTGCCTCCGCCCCCCGAAGGCAGTACGCCGAACAGATTCATTTCGGGCACGCCGATCTGTAAACGTTCATCGTCGGCGGCGAATCGCAGGTCGCAGGCCGCGGCCAGTTCGAGGCCTCCGGCCAGGGTATGGCCGTTCAACGCCGCCACGATCAGCAATGGGCTGCGGCGCAGCGACAGGCACACGTCCCGGAAAACGTCCATGGCCTGGTTGAATTCATTCACCAACGCTTCGGGTCCGCGCTCGTTCAGGACGGAACCCATCCACGCCGCGTCGCCTCCCGCTGAGAAGATGCGCAGCTGGCTGGTCAGCACGATGGCGCTGATGCCGGGATCAGCTTCAGCGTTCTGCAAGGCCTGCTTCATTTCGTTGAGGAAGTCGGGGCGCAAGGCGTTGACGGGGGCGAAGTTCATGCGCCACGTTTGCGTGCCGCCTTCGGTTTCGATGATCAGTTTTTGCGGGCCGTCAGGGCCGTTGGAGCTGTTGGACATGGTGCGCGCGTTCAAAGAGTGGAAACGAAGCTTCTGACGGCTTCATGAAAGGCATTCTTGTTGTCAATGACGATGAGATGGCCGCAATTTTCCAGAACGGCTAATTTGGAGCCCGGGACGGCTTGCGCGCATGCCAGGCCCGTAGCGACAGGCGCCACCCGGTCCTGGTCCGCATGGATGAACAGGGTGGGAAGCTCCAGGCCTTGCACGGCTTCGGCGGGTTCGTAGTGCTCGAGAAGCCCCACCGTTTCGACGGCCACGCATAGAGAGGCATCGCCGAACATGCGCTCGATCCAGCCCAGAGTGGCTTCGGACTGCGTGTTGTGGAACAGGGCTTCGGCCGATTTGCGGGCGAAGCCGGGCCAGTCGTGGCGCATCGCCCGGGGCATTTTTGCGTAGGGCGATGCCTTCGCCGACGGAAGCCCCACCGCGATGATCGCTTCCAGCTGCTTCGGGTTCGTCTTGCCCAGGACCACGGCGATCGCGGCGCCGAAGGCAAAGCCCGCCACGACCGGACGCTGGAGCTCCAGCTCGCTGAATGCGGCAGCCAGGTCTTGGGCATGTCGCTCGAAGCCATAGGGGCCGGCCAGGCGGGACGAGCGGCCGAAGCCGGCAAGATCGAAAGTGATGACCTCGTGGTCGGCGCACAAGTCCTCTTGCGCGTAAGTCCACATCTTGGAGTTCAGGCACCAGCCGTGCAGCAGTACGAGGGGACGGCCTTTGCCGCGGCGTTCGTAGGCGAGGCCATGCGAAGTGCGGCCCTGCGAGTATTCGGGTCGAGGAGAGTGGGACATGGGCTATCGATGCGTGGGTTGGGGGAAGGGCGAAGGCGGTGTGTCGCCGATTCGGGACGATACTACTTAAAAATAAATTACATGTCAATGGTAGTAGTGTATAAGATTTGGCGTAAAGTATGGCTGGGGTGTAGCGGCTTTGACGGAAGCCGCGGCGAATGCTCGTGCTAACATCATTGGCCGATGCCCGGCATCAAGGCATTCGGTGTCGAGCCTTAATGACGTATTACTTTGAATCTCGAGGAAGCTTCGTGACCCGTCCAGCATCCCTGGCCCCTGTTCGTAGCCCGAAACCACGCACGAAAAAAGTCAGTCTTGCGCAGCAGGCCAAGAAGTTCACCGTGTTGCAGCCCCAAGAAATCATTCTTGGTCTGTTCGGCGAATACGTGAGCGAGCACGAGCAGGTCTGGTCGGGAGGCCTCGTCAATCTGCTCCAGGACCTAGGCTTCTCCGTAGCCGGCGCCCGGGTGGCGATCAATCGCGTTTGCCTGCGCGATCTGCTGATTTCGCAGCGCGAGGGCCGCTTCATTTTTTATGCCAGCTCGCCTCGCCTCCTGGCCGTCATCGAAGAAGGCCGCCATCATACTTTCTCAGCGAAGGCCGATCCCCAATGGGATGGAAGTTGGAGGATCGTTTTGTATCAAGGTGCCGAGGGCCACAAGGCCGACGGCCATCGCGCGGACCGGGTCCGCTTGGGCCGATGGCTTACCTTGCGCCATTTCGGCGTGATCCAGGAAGGCATCTGGATAGCCGGCGGCGGAGAGAGCCGCGAGCTGAATCGCCTGATTTCTCGCTTGGGCATGGAAGGACAGGTGCTGAGCCTGAACGTGAGCCTCAACGATCCGCAGGAAGCCCGCAACGTGATTCAACGCGCGTGGAATCTCGAGCTCTTGAGTTCTTTGTACGATATGTTCCTGGCCAAGTTCGAGCCGGTGTACGAAACGGTCAATAAAAAAGGGGTGTCCCCCCTGGATGCCTTCGTGATCAGGACGCGGCTGATCGATATGTTCAGGAAGATGGCCACGATAGACCCCAACCTGCCGGATAGCATCCTGGAAGTCGAATGGCGGCGCAAGGACGCGCTTGAGCTGTTCTATGCCATGCATCCCCTGCTGGCCGAAGGCGCGCGCGAGCACTTCGAGCAATGCGCCATCAGAACCAGCCTGCCCATCGACATGGACACGAAAAAAGCCAGGAAGCAGGCGCCGCGTCAACCCTGAAAGGGCCTTTGGCCTTTGGCCCTAGCCGCGGGGTGGCCGGCGGGAAATCGCGTCGAGCGAGATGCGAGTTTCGCCGCTTGGCGTCCGCATCGAGGCGGCGCGCCAAGCGTGCCCATAAGCCACCTCGAGGCTCAGGTGTATGGTGCCGTCCAGATGGCGCTGTTTCTCGAGCGCGTCGATCAGGCGGCGGCGCCAGCCCCGGCCCACCAGGCCCGGCGTGCGCCCCGAACTGGGGTTGCCGCCCAGAATACGCAGATCGTCCAGTAGTTTGCCGGCCTCGCGGTAGGTGAGGGTGATGATTTCCTGATCCATGACCGGATCGGCAAAACCCTGTTCCAGCAGCAGGTCTCCGAAATCGTGCATGTCCACGAACTGCGGCACGGCGGTATGTATGTCCGCCTCGGCCAGGGCCTGGCGCAGTTCCTTGAAAGACCCCGGTCCCAGGCACGAGAACATTGCCAGGCCGCCGGTCCTCAATACGCGCCGCCATTCCCGCAGCACTTCATGCGGCCTGGGATGCCAATGCAGGGCCATGTTCGACCAGACGAGATCCTGGCTTTCGGGCGCCTGGCCGGTATCGGCCATGTCGGCGACCAGGAAGCGCGCCGCCTGAGTCGGCTTGTTGCGCAGCTTCTGCCACAGGCTGGGCCGAGCGGCATGGCGCTCGATGGCGGCCCGGACCAGTGGCGGGCAGGCGTCGATGCCGGTGTAGTCGATGTTGGCGTAGCGTGCGCGCAAGGGCTCCA
>Ga0180220_1002024_pt1 | contig 13736 bp, 17 predicted proteins | sample eDN5th37CBELigBY_FD_151335 | JGI IMG/M metagenome (GOLD analysis project Ga0180220, IMG submission 151335) | Enriched backyard soil microbial communities from Emeryville, California, USA - eDNA 5th pass 37_C BE-Lig BY (version 2) (version 2) | ecosystem: Environmental > Terrestrial > Soil >... | reverse complement strand
GGGTCAGAATCGGATTGGAACGGCAAAGCGGCGATACTCGCTTTAGGCATTTGGACTAGTATCATATTATGTACCTATGAAAAACAATATGACGGGTATTTTGCAAAATCTCTTAACCTATAGAGAGCGATCTAAAGCCCGTTATCAAGCCTGCTGCACCGCTCTTCAGCCCATTCCATAGATCCCGAGCTTTGCCCGGCCTCGACATCCATCTCAGGTATATGCGCGTTGCCGTCCATCTATGTAATTTATTTTGTGAAAATAAAATAAAGGGGGCAGCATCCAAAGGGTTCTTTTAAAGCCGTCTTCATAAAAGGAAAGCCGCTCTCTGCAAGCGGGATCGCTTGAAAGAACGGCTTATAGGAATCTATAGAATTACTTTGACGCAGCGTTTGGCGCAACCGCCACCGGCGCGTTGCCGGACCATCGATACGGAAGGGATTTGACCGGGACGTATTCCGAAGCTTTCACCAGCTCCTCCCGCAAATCCTCCTCTTTGGTAGGCTTGAGGCCTTGCTTATCGATCAGCTGCATCATATCGAAAGCGTAATCGACGTAAACCGTGCCTGCCTGATCCATGATAAAACGAACGTCCTGGCCGGAATAGACGCTTTTCAAACCGATATTTTGCATGCCTGCAAGCGAAGGGTCCACCGCATGAAGTTCCGGATAAACTTCTTCGCCGGCAGGCAGTTTTCCGTCGTGCGCGATCTTGTATTGGTTAACGAGACGCTGCACGTCATTGACTTTTTGGACCGTGATCAGATCCATCACTTTGACCGTAGGTTTCGTCTCTTCGTCCTGAATGAGGAAGTAGGCGCTTCCGCCCTTCTCAAAGGCCGTCGACGGGATCTCGTCGATGAATCCTTCTTTTTGCAGCTTGTCCAGATCGATCCGAAACTTCTCGTATTTCGGCGTGTCCTGGTCCGCATTCAAGATCGGCAGCAAACCTTTATCCTTTTGATAATCTTCGATCGCGGACTGAATGCGTTTGACGCTTTCGCGGTACGAAACCCTGGTTTCGTTTTTTTTCTCTTCCGGGTATAAACATCCGGACAAGCTAACCGCGAGCAAAACCGCCATGACGGCAGCCGCGGCTTTCCGGAGGGTTCCGGAACGTTTGGCGAAAAAAGCTTGATTCACATTGATCATCCTTTATATCGTGAAAATGTCATACGGAGCAAGCGTCACCAGAGGTCATCCTGGTCTTGCTGCCGTGCCGCCTCCAACTGTTTTCGAATCGCCGCCTTCAGCCTGTCTTCAGGTATGGTCACGGTAACCGCTCCTTCGATTTTCGACTGGCAGGCCAGTCGAATGCCTTGGTGGACCAGCGACCCCAGCTTTCGTTTTTCTGCTTCCGACGGAGGCGACAATTGCTCCTTGGTTGCAGCATCGATCTCGATTTTGCACATGAGGCAACCCATTTTGCCGCCGCAGCGCGTCGGGATATGGACGCCTGCCTTGCGGGAGGCTGCCAACACCGTCGTGCCGCGGCTTACCGCCGTTTTTTTGCCCGAGGGTTTAAACGTAACTTCATGCTTCATCGCTGCCTGGCTCCTCGCGCGTGGCTCGAAAATGCTGGCCTTCTCCTTCACCGATGCCGTTCAAACCAAGAAGGCTTTCGATTTGCAGTACGTGCTTGTCCGACAGCCGGCAGGCAGCGAATATGCCGTTCAGCAGCGGCATATGCGTCTCCAGGTCCGCTTTTATCGTTTCGGCGATGGCTTCATAGCGGTCGGGTCTTTCTCTGAGCACGTTAAACACCAGTTCATGTCCAAGCGGCATCAAGGGGATTGCAACGCCGCCAATCGCCGCCGTTTTGGCTGCCGGAAGCAGGAGCTTTTCGACCAACACCTCGTAATGGCTCCCCGTCGCTCGCACTTTAAAGCTGCCGACCAGTTCCATCAAATAATCGCCCAGCTTATAATGGCTGAGGGTGGAGTGATATGTATCCGTTTCGCTTACTTCGGGTTCGTCAACGGCCATGTCGATCAGCAAGCGGTGAAGTTCGCTTACGCGGACATCGTCCGCATATACGTCGACATCCCGAGGCATGGCGTCCAGATGCACGTTCTGGAGCAGAAGACCGCAGCTTCCGCCGACCAACCAGCAATTCCCGGCCTGCCCGAGCCTTTCAGACAGCTGCTGCAGCGCATGTTGTAGTTCGGATGAAACCTGCATGTCCCACTCTCCTATCCAACCATCCGTCTAAAAATATGTTTTGTTCCGCGCTACGATTTTCCCCGGGTTCTTCACGACGGCCTGGCATCCGAGCCGGAAACCTTCGTCGAATTCTTCGGGGTCAAGGCGGCGAAGCTCGGCTTCCGTCGGTTCTTCGAGCAGGTCCGCACCTTCAAGCACCTCGCATCTGCAGCGAGCGCATGTGCCGCGTCGGCACATATGCTGCCAGTCGATTTCATGGTCCTTTGCATGCTGCAGGATGGTTTTTCCGGGTTCGGGCACGACCGTTTTTTCGACCGTTCTTCCTTTTAGTTTCATGGTGGCTTCTCCGGCGGCCGCATTCGCATGTTCCTTTATTTCTGCCGCGTCATCGCGCGCCGGCTTTTTTTTGTCAAAAAAAATTCGGAAAGGATTCATCACATTAACGCCGCCATTCCCCCGAGAAAACCGACCACCATAAAGATAAACGCCACGAAAGATAATGCGCCGCGAATCACGCCGGATGTTTTCGTACGGGCAAACGTAATTAAAAACACGGATAATCCCATGATCAGGATGGCAATCAGGGAGACCCACATTTTTGTCATCGGATCCATAGGCCAGACTCTCCATTTCTTTGTCAGGATTTTGCAAAATCCGATTCGGTCGCTCCAGGGTCAATATATAGACGAATTAAAACGTTTCGCTCTATCTATTGCTGATTGGGAGTCGCTTTTGGATTTTTGCAAAATCCTCTTGTATATAGACGTATTATAGCATGAAACTTGTCCGCATTCTTAGCGGAAGGTATTACGTAAATTCAACATCTGAAAAAAAGAGCATAAAGTCCTTGAAGCGCGCGGCTTCAAAGGCTTACAGCCCTTTGATTCTCGTCAACCGAATTATTTTTTCATCATTAATTTCATCAGCGATTCCATGTTTTGCGGATTCATTCCGCTTTTTTTGACCGCGCTCACAATATCCTGTATCGTCTCTTCGCTGACCGGAACGTTGGCCATCGCGGACACTTGCTTGATCAGTTGGCGGAGCTGGGTCTCGCTTTGCATCGTGGATGGTTTTACGGTGCTGGCTAATTTCTTAACCTGATTTTCCGAGATGCGCTTACCGGATTTTTTATTGACGACGTTCAGCACATCTTTTGGGAAATTTTTGCTCATCTTCTCCCCTCCTCCGACAGTCCTCACCTATATATATGAGGATTGGCCTTGAAAGGTGAAAAGGATCAGCTATGCCATTGTTCCCAAGTTTCGAGCTTCATGGCTTCCATTTCCGTCTTCGGATCGCGTCCCATAAGGGATTCGACGGCGATGCGGGGATCTTTGTTTTCAAAAAGCACCTGGTACAACTGCTCCGCGATCGGCATCTGCACGCCGTATTTGGCGGAAATCGTATGGGCCGCCTGAGTCGTACGGATCCCCTCCACGACCATGCCCATCGAACTGAGAACTTCGTCGACCTTTTTTCCTTGTCCAAGCATGGAGCCTGCCCGCCAGTTCCGGCTGTGGCGGCTGGTAGCGGTCACAACAAGGTCGCCGACGCCGGCAAGCCCCGAAAAAGTAAGCGGGTTAGCGCCCATTTCGACGCCGATCCGGGTTATTTCCGCAAGCCCGCGGGTCAGCAGAGCCGCTTTCGCATTGTCGCCGTAGCCAAGTCCGTCGGACATTCCGGCTCCGAGCGCGATAATATTTTTGAGCGCCCCTGCCAATTCGACCCCGATCATATCTCTATTGGTATAGACGCGAAAATCCGCGTTCATGAACAAAAATTGCGCAGCGGCCGCAGCCTTTTGATTGAGGGAGGCGACAACGACCGTCGTCGGGCAGCGGCGGATGACTTCCTCCGCATGGCTCGGTCCCGAAAGAACGACGATGTCGCCCTCTTCGATCCCAAGCTCTTCGGAAATGACCGTCGACATTCGCTTCAACGTTTCGGTTTCGAACCCTTTCGTTGCATGGACGCACAGCATGTCTTTGCGCCAATAAGCCTTCAACGACCGCGCAACCTCGCGCATCGCCTTGGACGGGGCTACGATCAGCACCGCTCCCGCATCCCTCACGGCCTCTTCGAGGTCCGCCGTCGCTTTTAGATTAGCCGGCAAAACGGCGTCCGGCAAATATCTGCTGTTCATATGCTTTTCGTTGATTTCCCGTACCTGCTCGCTGCTGCGGCTCCAGATCACCACGTTCGGGTGATTGCAGGCGAGGACGCTGGCCAGGGCGGTGCCCCAGCTTCCCGCAACCAGTACGGCTATCTTATTTGACAATTCCCTTTCCCCCTTTGGAGCCTCCGGAGCCAATTTTGTTTTCCCGTCCTTGAACGATTTTTACGATATTGCTGCGGTGTCTCCAGAAGGCAAACAAACAAATGACCAAACTGGACCAAAAAATCGGCCAGTCAAAACCTTGGATGAAACCAAAGACTAACAGAGAAATAGGAGTAAGCGCCACGAATACAAGCGAACCGAGCGACACGTAACGCGTAACCACGATCAATAGAATGGCAATGATACCCGCGCATAATGCCGGGTAAAAGCTGAGCGTAGCCATGACGCCGATCGTGGTGGCGATCCCTTTGCCGCCGCGGAAACGGAAGTACACCGGCCAGTTATGGCCGACGATGGCAGCCAGTCCGCAGAGAGCCGGAATCCATTCGTTTCCTCCCCCGAGCCACTTGCCCAGCCATATGGCGGCGATTCCTTTCAATACATCGAGCAGAAGCACGGCGATGGCCGGCCCTTTCCCCAAAATCCTTAGCGTGTTGGTAGCTCCCGCGTTTCCGCTTCCATGCTGGCGGATATCGATCCCTTTCAGAAGTTTGGCCAGCACGACGCTGAAACTGACGGAGCCGAGCAAATAGCTCAGCACAATGGCGATGATCTTTAATGTCAAACTATTCTCCCCTAACTTTCATCCGATTTGCGCCGCGTAAAGATCCTGATTGGCGTCCCCTCAAAATCGAACGCTCCCCGTATTTTATTCTCCAAATACCGTTCATAGGAGAAGTGCATGAGTTCAGGATCGTTAACAAAGACAACCATGGTCGGAGGCTTGACTGCCACCTGGGTCACGTAGTTAATGCGCAAACGCCTTCCTTTGTCCGTCGGAGGAGGATTGATCGCAACCGCATCGGAGACCACATCGTTAAGCAGATGCGTCTGAACGCGAAGCGAATGCTGCTGCGCCACATGCTGCACGACCGGCAGCAGCTTATGCAGGCGCGATTTCGTTTTGGCCGACAAGAACACGATCGGTGCATAAGTCATGAAGAGAAAATGGTCGCGGATCTTTTTCTCGAATTGGTGCATCGTTTTATCGTCCTTATCGACGACGTCCCATTTGTTGACGACGAAAATGGACGCTTTGCCCGCTTCGTATGCGTAGCCGGCGATATGCTTGTCCTGGTCGATGATGCCTTCCTCGCCGTTGATGACGATCAAGACGACATCCGCACGTTCGATGGCGCGCATGGCACGCATGACGCTGTATTTTTCCGTCGTCTCGTATACTTTCCCGCGTTTGCGCATCCCGGCCGTATCGATGAGGACGTAACGCTGCCCGTCCTTTTCAAAAGGCGTATCGATCGCATCCCTCGTCGTGCCCGCAATATCGCTGACGATAACGCGTTCCTCGCCGAGAATGGCATTGACGAGGGAGGACTTGCCCACGTTAGGGCGTCCGATCAACGCAACGCGAATGACGTCTTCATCGTAATCGTCATCGCGAAGATCAGGCAAAATGTCAACGATCGCGTCCAGCAAATCGCCGATGCCTGTTCCGTGGCTGCCCGAGATCGCGATCGGGTCGCCGAATCCAAGGCTGTAAAACTCATAAATTTCGTCATGGCGGCTGAGGTTGTCTACCTTATTCACGGCAAGCACGATCGGCTTTCCGGAACGGAACAAAATCTGGGCCACCTCTTCGTCGGATTGCGTGACTCCGCTTTTGGCGTCGCACATAAACACGATCACATCCGCTTCCTCGATTGCAAGCTCGGCCTGCATGCGGATGGATTTCAACATCGCGTCATCGCCGTCGATTTCGATACCGCCGGTATCGATCACGCTAAACGATTTGCCGTTCCATTCGGAAACCCCATAAATCCGGTCGCGGGTAATTCCCGGTTTATCTTCCACGATGGCCAGCCGATCGCCGATCAATCGATTGAAAATGGTTGATTTACCAACGTTAGGCCTGCCAACGATAGCTACTACGGGTCTTGCCATATTCACTCCTCCTGTCAATACTTACGATTATCATCATAGCAAAAAACGCTTATTTTGGCTAACGTTTCATGGACGGATCGTCTTATTATTCCTATTTTCCCGTAGAAACGGGATTCCATGCGCCTGCGATGGCTGTTCAAATACGTTTTTGCGAATAATGTTTAAAGCAAAAACAGCGAACCCGATGAAGGGTTCGCTGTTTTTCATTTCCGAGACGCTTATAAATCACTTGAATTTGCTCAGTTTGTCTCCAAAACGTTCCCCAAGCGTAATGCTGAGCCCTTGGTTGCTCAGAGATACGTTAGGGTTGTCTTTAAGCTCATCCTTGTGGTTGCCTCCGCTTTTTGCCGGTCTGTCCGCTTTAGGAGCCGGAGCCGGAGCTTCTTCCGTTTCCTTGATGCTGAGGCTCACGCGTTTTTCAGCGGTGTTGATGTCAAGGATTTTCACTTGAACTTCTTGTCCTTCTTTCAGGACTTCGTGCGGGGTACCGATGTGTTTATGAGAAATTTGGGAAATATGAACAAGTCCTTCGACTCCTGGAGCAAGCTCAACGAATGCACCGAAGGTTACCAGACGTTTTACTTCGCCTGTCACCACATCGCCTGTATGGAATTTTTCTGCTGCAGTATCCCAAGGACCAGGCTGAGCGGCTTTCATGCTGAGGCTGATTTTTCCTTTTTCAGGGTCTACTTTCAGAACTTTCACTTTCACCTTGTCGCCTTCGGACACGACGTCGGAAGGTTTGTCGACATGGTTCCATGCCATTTCGGACACGTGAACCAAACCGTCTACGCCGCCTACGTCAACGAATGCCCCGAATTGGGTCAAGCGCTGTACCGTGCCTTCAAGTTCTTGTCCTTCTTGAAGTTCGGACATGACCTTCAGTTTGTTTGCTTCGAATTCTTCGTCGAGCACGTCTTTTTGGGAAAGAATCACCTTGTTGTTTTCGCGGTCGATTTCTTTCACTTTCACGCGCAGCGTGCGTCCTTTGTAATCGCTGAAGTCTTCAACGAAATGGCGCTCCACCATGGAAGCCGGAATAAATCCGCGTGCGCCCACGTCGGCAACCAGGCCGCCTTTTACGACGTCAGCCACGGTCACTTCGAATACGTCTTGCGCTTCAAAGTGTTTTTCAAGCTCTTCCCATGCGTTTTCGCTGTCGATCGCGCGTTTGGAAAGAACAAGTCTTTCTTTTTCGTCATCGATGCTGACCACTTTGCATTCTACCTCCTGTCCGATCTGAACCGCGTCCGATGCGTTGTCCAGATGAACGGAAGACAGTTCGCGGATCGGGATCACACCGTCGTATTTATATCCAATGCTTACATAAGCTTGGGCATCTTCCAGCTTGACGATCGAACCTTTTACGGTGTCCCCTTTTTTCAAGGATACGATTTGGTCCATTTCCTCTTGATTCACTTCAGCTTCTTGATTTTTTGTTTCTTCCGACATGTCAATACCCTCCTCAATTCAAAAAAACCATTTATTCAAACCTGCTGACGCAGAGTTCAAAACATTCAAATAGATGTATTAAAAATATCTTTCCAATAAGTGCATGCCTTCATGCACGTACGCTCAATTCAGCGTCGGCTTTCCGGTCTTCTGCATTTCGCGGATGCGGGACATGATGTTCTCCGTTACCGCTTCGACCGCTTCCCCCGATTCCATTTGCTTGAACTCGGTCAAATCCAGGGGAGCGCCGTATATCACTCTCATTTTCCGGAAAAGCTTGTAATCTCCGACGATCGCGGCGGGCACGACGGCAGCTCCGCTTCGCAGAGCGAAAGTGGCGGCTCCTTTTTTGGCGGCCCCGCTGTCCGAATGGCGAGTGCCTTCCGGAAAAATCCCCATCATTTCGCCGTTGCGCAAAATGGTGAGGGAAGTTTTGATCGATTCCTTGCTGACGCCTCCGCGTTTGACCGGAAATGCGCCAAGTTTCGTGATGACCGGTCCGAGCACAGGAACCTTGAACAGCTCGGCTTTGGCCATGAATTTAATTTTTCGATTGATTCGGATGCCCACCGTAATCGGGTCCAAAACGCTGATATGGTTCGAGCAGAGCAGCACTCCGCCCTCCTTGGGGATGTTCTCCCCTCCCGACGTTTCAAGGCGGTAAGCCACGGCGAACAAGCCCCGCAACAGTCCCCGGCAAAACTCGTAAAACATGCTTTCTTCTCCCCATCCTTAAGAGTTCGTATGCGTTTTGCAATAGGAAACGATCGTGTCGACAACCTGAGGGATGTCCAAATGCGTCGTATCCAGCACGATGGCGTCATCCGCGCAGCGCAGCGGCGAAATTTCGCGTCCTGCGTCCAAACGATCGCGCTCGGAAATATCCTTTTCAAGCTGCTCCAAGGTCAAGCCCTGCGCATCACTCAACTCTTTGAACCGGCGGAGCGCACGTTCCTTCACGCTGGCCGTCATGAAAATCTTCAGTTCAGCGTCCGGAAGAACCGTCGTTCCGATGTCCCTTCCGTCCATGACCACGCCTTTGCGGGCAGCCATCTGCTGCTGCAGCGCTACCAAATGCTTGCGAAGCCCTTCGATTTGCGCATATTGCGATACCATGCCGTTGACTTCGAGCGAGCGGATAAACGCGGTCACGTCTTGGCCGTCCACCAGCACCTTCTGCCCGTCGGCGCCAGGAATAAGTTCGATTTCCAACTCTCGGGCATGGCGCAGCACTTCTGCCGAAGATTCCGGCTTGATGCCGTGCTTAAGCATATACCAGGTCACCGCCCGGTACATCGCGCCGGTATCTACGTATATGTAGGACAGCTCTTTGGCCACCAATCGAGCAATCGTGCTTTTTCCCGCCCCGGCAGGTCCATCAATCGCGATATTGATCTTCAAGTTGTTCTCCGTCCCCTGCCTACTCAAAGGGGCATTCCTCCTCGAATCATAAGCATAAGAGATTTAAAGAGCGGCGGGACGCTGCCGTTGGCCAGTCGTCTCCCCCTGCAATCCGAAGCGGCTTGCCTCATACATTCGCCTCTCCGAACACTCAAGAAAAAAGCAGGCATTGCCTGCGCTGTGAAAATTATACCACACAACCTGCACCGATGCAAAAAAAGACCCTTCGATTCACTTGTGCCAATCCTTTACATTTCGCTCTTTTATCGGTATTCCATCCAGCCGGTCCACCGGTGAAATCAATGGACGGAGCGTGTGGATGTGCAGGGCTGCCTGAAAAAATACCAAAGCGGCGATCAAAAAGATAAGCAAAAATTTCGTCAATTTCCCCGTTTGTTCGCACAGACGTTCGAATAACCGGACATATTGTCTAACCTGCTCTTTTTCGTCCATATGGAAACACTCCCGGATTTTTCCTATTACAATGCCCGGAAGCCGCCCATTTTATTCGGAACAGGCAGGCAATTTGAAAAACATGTTACCGCCTGAAGTCGAACTGGCGCTCAAAGCAGTATTTGATGAGCTTCTGCCGCTCGATATCCGCGATCGACGTGAACTTGACCATCACGATTTTTCGGCCGTTTTCCAGCGCCTTGATCCTGACGACTTCGCCATCGAAAGGCACGTGTTCAAGGCTTCCGTTCTTATAAGGAACGACGACCCAACAGGACAACCTTTCCCCTTCGGACACGCGATGTTCCGCTTCGCAGTAAAAGGATATGCCTCCTCCCCCGACGTCGTCGGTCCGCGCCAGAAAACGCAAGTTTTCGGTGCTGACGGCAACCTCAAGTTCGCCGTTCACCCGCAGAAAGCTGCGCCGCTGGATTTTGCCGATCGAGTCGGGCTCCGGCTTGCGGATTCGCACCAGGCGGATGACGTCCTGCTTGAACCCCGTCACATAGGAATTGAAATAGTTTTTGACGCCGCCGTCGGTCATGAAGTATAGGGATAGCTCGTCCCCTACGAATAGCTTTTTCAGCTGCCCGGTGCCTTCCTGGATCGGAACCTCGATGAGAAACGAGTCCTCGTCCATGTCGGCAATGCGGGATTTATACTCTAGCCCCGTTTCTTTTTCGTCTCCCGAATCTACGCTAATCATCAATAAGTCACTAATTTTCGGATACAACAACGTTCACCGCCAGGTCAGAAATGTAACGCATGCCCTGATTATACCATGTCTTTTGTCTCAGGTATGCGTACAATTTCAACGAAAAAAGAGCCTTTTTGCTTAAAAGGCTCCTTCATAAGTTGGTAAAAAAGTCTTTTTTCAATTATTTGACTGCCGCCTGACGGTCGGAGGATTTAAGCTCCTCCACCGTTTTTTCGGTCCCGTCGTTCGCATCGAGGTACATCCGGTATCTGGATCCGTTGATGTTGCCCCCGATTTCATAGCAAAGCGTCTCCTTGCCTAAATCGTCCTTGATGAGCGCCAGCCGGTTATACGTTTCCTTGAATTCCGGATTCAGTTTTTTCCGGACTTCGGCGATGCTCATTTTAGGCTTCGTCAGGTTGCGTTTGCCCTCTTTATGCTCATATACGTAATCGCTGGCCTGGAAGCCCGTCACCTCGCCGTTGTCCAAACCGACGCGCACCGTGATTTTTTCCGGATAGATGAGCACGCCGTCCTGCTTGCTGACATAAGTCAGGTTGCCCATGTTTCCGTATTGGTCCGCCGCCACAGCCGCCATGTCTTTATATCCCTTTTTGTTCAGGAACTCATCCGCGTTTGCTTTCGCTTGTTCCATCGTTACCGACTTGTGGCCGATTTTGCGGCTGTCGTGATAACTGATCAACAGCCCGCCTTTTTTCGTGAAATCCATCGACACGACGCCCGGAAGATTTCTGGCTTTTACGGTTGCGGTATAAGACTCCCAATCCGTTCCCTTGCCGTTTTCCGTTACTTGGACGGATGCGCCGGAACCCGCATCGGCGAACTGAATCGCCTTGCGTTTGATGTCTTCTTTCGAAACCGGCGAGCCGGAAAGCATTTTGACGGAACGCTTGTCATATATGCTGGATACGGCCGGACCCCAGTTCAACTCCGGATATTCCCCGACCCGTTTGTCGACGGTTTTGAACCCGTCGATGATCGTGTTGTCCATCGCCTTTTCTTCGGATGCCATGGCGCTCTCCACGTCCATCCAGCGCAGGCGGTTCTGGATCACCTTGCTCTGGACGTCTTGCAGGTCCTTGGTGATCTCGCCGGAGTTTTTGTACAGCACTTTCAAGTTTTTGAGCTCTTCATCGGATAACGGTTCCTTTTCAAGGTTCCGCATCGACGTCTGGTAAGAGAAATTCGATATCCGGGACAGGAAGTCCTCGGTTTTATTAAACGGAAGCATCGTCAGCGGAAGCTGGTTGATCTCGTTTTGGGCTTCGCTCGTCAGCCTCCATACATTGATCAGCCCTTTCCGGTGCATTGCGTTGGAAGAAGAGCTGACCGCCAGCGTATTCCCAAGCTCGCTGTGCAGCCGGTCCATGTGATAGGACAAATCGTGGAACGCACGCTGGTATTGGTTTTCGGCTTTAATCAAAATCGCGTTTTTTTCCTGGTTCTCCTGATACCCCCAAACGAATGCGCCGATCATCAGAAGGGTAACGATGGGAAACAGAACAGCGCTTAACCGCTTGTACATAATGGCTCAAATCTCCTTTCTTCAGCTGAACCGATCAAACCAAGCTTTCTCGTGGATAACGGCTGATTGATCACTCTACTGGTTGCTGCTGTTAGTTTGACAAGAAGAAAGGAGTCTTATGCATCAATTGGCAGCTGGCCGCGCGCCTTTTTCACAGGGACTAAAACGGAAGCTCTTCGATGTCAAAATGGTTCTTGTTGTTGCACAGACACTGCTTGAAACCCGTCTCGATCCGCCCCCGATCCCTTTTGCCCCGCAAAATAAAGCGCTCTCCGCACTGCTTGCAAACGATCGTAACTTTGACGCGCAAAAAAAGCACCCCCGATCCAAATCAATTTCCAACAATGGAATTCATAGGATCAAGTGTGCCCATTTTCGTTACATATTAACCTCTTCCTCGCGTTTGAGGAAACGGAACGGAGAGCGATTGTTCGCCCTCGTAACCTTTCCCATGCCTCCGTACCATAAAAAAGCCATCAGCGGAACGATAAACCAAATCCAGTAAGGGGTCATGGTCGCAAGGATGAAGTCGTAAACGCCGTGCCAAAACCACGGAATAACCATGGAATAGACCAGGAAGCGTTTAGCCTTCGCCCCTTTTGAAAAACGGGCCCGGCCGAGGTAATACCCCATCATGACGCCGAACATCGCATGCCCGGAAACCGGAAGCAACGCCCTGAGGAACATCGCTCCGATCGAAGCATGGCTGTACCAGGCGTACATGACGTTTTCCACCGTCGCAAACCCGAGCGAAATCGCAACTGCGTATACGATGCCGTCATAAGGTTCGTCAAACTCCGTGTGGTTGTAAATCATATGGTACAGCACGAACCATTTCAGAAATTCCTCGACGAAAGAAGAAATGATAAACGATTCCACGTAGGGATTGCCGCCAAACCCGTTCGTCATCCCCCTCTGGATAATCATCACCGGCACGACGATCAGAAATCCGAGCACGAATACCTTGACGACCATCATGAGGGGTTCCTGCTCATACCTGTCCTTCAGGTAAAAATACGTCAAAAGGGCGAGACCCGGCGCCAACGCCGAAGCAATAACCGAAAACCAAAGCACCGTTTTTCCCCCTTTTTCCTCTGTGTTATTCCGATGGATTCAAACGCAATTCATCCCATGAAGCAAAATAACGCTCATGGGATGACAAGCCGATCAATCCTGTCTTTTGAAATGTTCGCGGATCGTTGCGATCGCCCTCTCGGGCATCACGACCTTGCCGTATTCTTCGAGAACCGCTTCCGTATAGGACATGGCCTCCCCGTATTCGGCCAAAACGGCGATAAGCGAAGCATGCTTGCCGGAATCGATGCTATCCGGATCGATGAACAAAACCCATTTATCTCTATAATGATAAAGACGGCCTTCCTCGGTAATGTGACCGCCAAGAACATGCGCTGCTTCGATCAGCACTTCAAAGTCGCCGAACGAGTAAACGATGGAGTCGCTTTGCTCCAAAGTCACTTCCATTTCGTACACTTCTTCAGGGAGCTCATCTTCCCCTAAGTGGCTGTAATGCTGATGATCATATTTTCCACGGGTCACGATGACGACCATGCCTTGAGCGGGAAGAGCGAAAACTTCCACGGCGAGCGGTCCGGTTGCGTCGAAACCGAGTTCGTTGTAGGCCTGATCCATCATTTCGGTGAACAGCTCATGGACTTTGGGAAGTTCCTTCCACATGTCTTCCTTCTGAATTCCTCGCTCACTCAAATCGTCGAACGTGAGGAAAATCCGTATCTTATCTGAGCTTAATCGTTCTATTTTCATGA
>Ga0180220_1002023_pt1 | contig 13746 bp, 9 predicted proteins | sample eDN5th37CBELigBY_FD_151335 | JGI IMG/M metagenome (GOLD analysis project Ga0180220, IMG submission 151335) | Enriched backyard soil microbial communities from Emeryville, California, USA - eDNA 5th pass 37_C BE-Lig BY (version 2) (version 2) | ecosystem: Environmental > Terrestrial > Soil >... | reverse complement strand
AGGGAAAGTTTACAGCGAATGATGATGGAACCATCACCTTTACACCCGAGCCGAATTTTAATGGAACGGTAGATCCGGTTTTATATACCGTAACAGACGATAAAGGAGCGCTGAGCAATACCGCCACAATTCTGATTACGATCAATCCTGTTAACGATGCACCTGAAGCCGCTGATGATATTATAACCACTGATGAGGACACCCCGGTTACTTATGATATAAGCGCTAATGACACCGATGTAGACGGTAACGCCAGTATTGATAAAGCCAGTATCAATTTCGACCCGGGAGGAGAAAGGCTGACAGAAAAGACTATTCCGGGACAGGGTATTATCAAGGCCAACAACGACGGAACTGTCACATTTATACCGGAAGCAAACTTTAATGGCGCTGTAGAGCCCATAAGTTATATTATTGCAGATAACGAAGGTTTATTTAGTAACCCCGCCTTTATTTACATCACTGTCAATCCTGTTAATGACGCTCCTGTCGCTGCCGATGATGAAATCATTATTAAAAACGGTGAGCCGGTTACGTTCAATGTAATTGATAATGACACAGATGTTGAGGGAAATAATACTATTGATAAAACAAGTATTAATCTTGATCCCGATGCCCCTGAACGGAAGACTGAGAAAACCATTCCTGGTCAGGGAAAATTTACTGCGAATGATGATGGGACTGTAACCTTTACTCCCGTCGAGGGTTTTGCAGGGCCGGTGACTGTCATTTTATATACAATTAAAGACATGGACGGGGCTGAAAGTGCTCCGGCACAAATTAAAGTTACCGTTACAGGGCCAGCAGAACCTAAGATAGGCTTAGCTAAAAAGCTGGAAACTGTATCGAAAACAGGAAACAATTCATATACCGTTTCCTTCCTCTTTACCATCAAAAACTTTGGGGAAGACCAGCTGGAAAAAGTTTCTTTAAAAGATGATTTAAAAGCGGCATTTCCCGAAGCTGAGATCACGGTAAACAACCTGAGTGTTTCGCCTGGCGGGCTTAAGGTTAACAGTCTGTATAACGGCAGCACAGACATTGAGCTTTTACTAACAGAAAGTAAACTACAGCCCGGAGAAACAGCCGAAGTAAGCTTAAAAGTTAATATCAAGCTGTTAAGTCCGGCTCAATTATTTAAAAACAGCGCTCGTGTAGAAGCTTTTTCTCCGATTACAAACCAAACAGTTTCAGATAAATCAACTGACGGCTTAAAACCCGATCCCCAATCGCCCGGCGATGTAAGCCCGGCTTTAGAAACAGAAATAAGATTAGAAGATCCGGAAATTTTTATCCCGACAGGTTTTTCGCCAAATAAAGATGGAATAAATGATAGATTCATTATCGACAACCCGCTCTCTAAGCGAATATCTTTAGAAATATATAACCGCTGGGGCAACCGGATCTATAAAAATTCGGACTATAAAAATGACTGGGAAGGAATATGTTCGGAAGGTATCCGAATAGGTGAAGAAGTACCCGACGGCACGTATTTCTATATTGTAGTAATTGAAAACGGAACGAGGCAGGTAGGACAACTTACAGTTAAAAGATGATAAAGCGAATTAAAGCGGCTATACTTTTACTTTTTATGCTGATGCCGGCTGTGATTATGGCACAGCAGGAAGCCATGTACTCCCAATACATGTTTAATACCATGGCGATAAACCCTGCCTATGCCGGAAGCAGAAAAGCGATTTCCGCCGCAGCACTTCTCCGTACGCAGTGGATTGGGATTGAAGGGGCGCCAAAAACCGCTACATTTACTATCGATGCTCCTCTAAAAAGCAATAAAATGGGGCTGGGCGCCCAGATATTTAATGATAAAATAGGTGTAACGAATACGAGCGGCGGGTTCATCAGCTATGCTTACAGGCTTAAAATGAACGAGAACGATGCTTTTCTTTCTTTCGGACTTCAGGCCGGGCTTAGCAGCTTTAAAGCAAACTATACTGATGCTGTTCTGACTAACCAGCCACAGGCCGGAGATCAGGCATTTCTGGATAATGTGAACCGGCTTTGGGGAAATTTCGGAGCAGGTATCTATTATAATACAGACAGATTTTACGCTGGATTATCCTCACCGCAGCTTTTAAGCCGTGAGTTAGCGGACATAAACCGACAAAATCCGGGACAGCAGATACATATTTTCTTTACCTCAGGGTATGTCTTTCCTTTAGGAGAGAACTTTAACCTTAAGCCCTCATTTCTAATCAAAGGCGTGAAAGGTGCGCCGATAGAAACTGACCTGAACGCGACACTTTGGATAAAAGACATTATAGCGATAGGAGCGCAGTACCGGACAAATGCTGACGCTGCCGGACTTATTCAACTGCAGCTCAGCCCACAGCTGCAATTAGGCTACGCCTATGATTACAGTACGACCGCTTTGAGAAAATATAATTCAGGAAGCCACGAGTTTATGCTTCGCTTTGAGTTTGGTTCGACGGCAGGTGGAACCGCAGTCACAACTCCACGCTATTTCTAAAAACCTGAACTTCCTGTTATCACAAAAAAACCTGTCCGTTTAGACAGGTTTTTTTATTAAATATAAAGTTCTTGTTTTTTAAGCTATACAAGCAGCCTTACGGGCTCTTCCAACAATGCTTTTACAGTCTGAAGGAAAGCAGCGGCTGAAGCCCCGTCAACTACACGGTGGTCCGAGCTTAAAGTTACTTTCATGATATTTCCAGGTACAACAGCTCCATTTTTCACTACCGGAACCTGCTGTATTCCGCTTACCGCTAAAATGCAGGCATCAGGTGGATTAATGATGGCTGTAAATTCATCAACTCCAAACATTCCCAGATTGGAAATAGTAAAGGTTGAACCTTCCCAATCTGCAGGCTGCAGCTTCTTGTTTTTTGCACGCTGTGCGAGATCTTTTACTTCAGCAGAAATATGCGACAAAGATTTTCCATCAGCAAAACGTACTACCGGAACAAGTAATCCCTCATCTACTGCTACCGCAATACCGATATTCACATGCTCATTGTAGCGGATCTTATCTCCCAGCCAGGATGAATTAATTGCAGGATGCTGTTTCAATGCAATAGCAACGGCTTTAACTACCAGGTCGTTGAATGATATTTTAACCGGAGAAAACTCGTTCATTTTAGTCCGTGCCTGTACAGCATTATCCATATCAATGGACATAGTTACATAGAAATGCGGTGCTGTAAACAAGCTTTCAGATAAGCGGCGGCCAATGGTTTTACGCATCTGGGTAACCGGCTTTTCAGTATAGCGCTCTTCACCCACAAACTGAGGGATAGTGATACTTTGTGATGCCTGAGCCGCAGCTTTTGGAGATTCTTCGGCTTTCTTAGCAGCAGGGGTAAAGCTTTCCACATCTTTTTTCACAATGCGGCCGCCCTCGGCGCTTCCTTTAACTTGGGAAAGGTCGATACCTTTTTCTTCAGCAATTTTTTTAGCTAAAGGAGATGCTTTAATGCGTGAATCGGAACTGCTCTGCTGTTTCTCCGTTTCTGATACAGATTTCGCTTCCGATGCCGCTTCTGATTTTGCTTCCGCAGGCTGAGACTTTTCAGCAGTTTTCTCGCCGCCCTTAAGCCCTCTCAATAAAGCTTCTACATCCGTTCCCTCTTTGCCTACAATGGCAATTACATCATTCACTTTTGCAGCCTGGCCTTTTTCCAAGCCAACATACAGCAGTGTTCCTTCAGCATATGCGGTTACTTCCATTGTGGCCTTATCGGTTTCCACATCCGCAAGTATATCATCGCTTTTAATTTTATCGCCGACTTTTTTATGCCATTCGGCGATAACGCCTTCAGTCATCGTGTCACTTAAAAGCGGCATGCGGATAACCGTTGCACCTACAGATTCAGGGTCAATTCCGCCTTCTTCAGCTTCTTGAGATGGAACTTTTGTTTCTGGCTTATCTGATGTTTCGGCGGTAGATGAAGCTTGTTCAATAGTATCGGTTTTTGCCCCGTCTCCGTTTCCGCTTTCGGCTTCTGCAAGGGCTGGCTTATAATCTTCTCCGGCCTCGCCCAGAACGGCAATAACCGCGTTTACGGGAACTGCCTGGCCTTCTTCGGCACCAATATAAAGCAGTGTTCCTTCCTGAAAAGATTCAAAATCCATTGTCGCTTTATCGGTTTCCACTTCGGCTACTAAATCACCTGAGTTTACCGTATCGCCGACTTTTTTATGCCATTTCGCGATGACACCTTCGGTCATGGTGTCGCTCATTTTGGGCATGCGTACAACTTCAGCCATCGTATATCTTTTATTAAATTAAAATATCAATTAGTTCTGGATAAAAGGATAATCTTCCTGCACATACACATCATGGTATAGCTCTTCAGGCTCGGGCCATGGAGATTCTTCTGCAAACTTCACTGCATCATCAACAATCTCTTTTACCTTTTGGTTTACTTCTTCAAACCATGCTTCGTCGGCATAGTTGTTTTCCAGAATAGCTTTCTTTGTTACTTCGATCGGATCACGGTCTTTGTATTCCTGAAGTTCTTCTTTTGTACGATATTTTGCAGGGTCGGACATAGAGTGCCCTTTATAGCGGTAGGTACGCATTTCAAGGAAAGTCGGGCCTTCGCCTCGGCGTGCACGCTGAATGGCTTCATCCATAGCATTATGAACAGCTACAGGGTCCATGCCGTCTACCGGTGCGCAGGGCATGTCAAAGCCTAAGCCGATCTTGTAAATGTCCATCATATTGGTTGTGCGGGCTACCGAGGTACCCATTGCATAACCATTATTTTCGCAGACAAAAACTACCGGAAGTTTCCAGAGCATAGCCATATTAAAGGTCTCGTTCAAGGCCCCTTGACGTACTGCACCGTCGCCCATGTAGCAGATGTTTACATTATCTGTTCCTTTATACTTCTCAGCGAAAGCGATACCTGCACCCAGTGGGATCTGCCCCCCTACGATCGCATGTCCGCCATAAAAATGATGTTCCTTACTGAAAAGGTGCATGGAGCCGCCTTTACCTTTGGAGCATCCGGTTACCTTTCCATATAGCTCAGCCATAATTTCCCTTGCAGACATTCCTAAAGCCAGGCCGTGTGCATGATCGCGATAAGTGGTGATCATGGAATCACCTTCTTTTATTACAGACATTGCGCCTGCCAGCACAGCTTCCTGGCCGATATATAAATGGCAGAAACCGCGGATTTTCTGCTGACCGTAAAGCTGCCCGCATTTTTCTTCAAACTTCCGCATCAGCAGCATCGATTCATACCAGTTCAGGTAAGTTTCTTTATTAATTTCTACTGGACTCATTCCTTAAACTTATTTTGGGTAGCAAATCTAACTATAACTTAATGAAAAACGAAAAGCAGCAGCCTTGTTTCTTTATTTAGACTCATATTCTTATTTATAGCTATTATGCTAAATAGCGTGTTTTTATCACTTCCATATGATGCTGTAGATGCCCTGCTATTATGAATAATAAAGCACGTACCGATACTTCCGAGCCATTGGCGGCCCCTCGCAGTTCCAACTGTGCGGGAGTAAGTGCATTAAATATAAATAGATGGCTTTTCCGCACGGTCTGGAACTCTTCGATAAGACTTAAAAAGCTCCGTTCCTGGTAACTGCTGTTCAAAATATAGCTGTTCTCATCAAAACCTGCAAGTCCGGTACTGTCCTTTCTCGAAAAACGCAGCAAACGGTAAGACATTATGCGCTCTGTATCAATTACATGACCCATGATTTCTTTGATCGTCCATTTACCAGGGGCATAAGCGTAATTGTGTTTATCCTCGGGGATTTCCTTCAGGAAATTTACAACGCTGGTCAGTTGTTCGTCAAGCACGACAAACACCTCATCCTCTATTTTTTCAATATATGGCGCATAATAAGGCGCATATTCATCAGGTTGTGGCCGGTTCATATGTGAGACTGCTTTTTAAAATAATACGTATGGTTGTTCCCTTTCCCGGTTCTGATTCTTTTACAAAGATCTGTCCCCGATGATAGTTTTCAATGATCCGTTTGGTAAGTGATAAGCCAAGGCCCCAGCCCCTTTTCCGTGTAGTATATCCGGGCTGGAAAATTGTTTCAAATTTAAACCTTGGAATTCCTCGTCCCGTATCTATAATATCTATAAATACCTGTTCCTTGGCTAAATTTTCTACGACATGGATGTCGATTTTTCCGCTTTCATCAATAGCGTTTACAGAGTTTTTCAACAGATTTTCAAGTACCCAGTCAAACAAGGGAACATTCAATAAAGCTTCTACCTGCTTATCGCCGATAACAGAAAATTCGATCTTATCACTCGAACGTACACGAAAGTAGTTTACATAATCACGTATCACCTCATAGACACGGTGGCTTTGAAGAATAGGTTTTGAACCGATCTTAGAAAAGCGGTCGGCAACCATTTCCAGGCGTTTCACATCATTCTCCATCTCCAGCACCAAAGAATCGTCTTCGGCATCAAACTTTGATTTAAGAAGCTCTATCCAGGCCATCAGGGAAGATATCGGGGTTCCTAACTGGTGGGCGGTTTCTTTTGCAAGCCCTACCCAGACCAGGTTCTGTTCAATACGGCGTGATGAACTGAATACGATATAAGCTACAAACAGAAAAATAGCTATAACAGTGAGCTGAATATACGGGAAAACCCGCAGCTGTGTAAGCAGCAGTGAATCTTTATAATATACATACCATTTTTCATCATTTGGCAGGGTAATTTCTATCGGCTCATGCTGCGATTTCATTTCAGCAAGCTGCTGTTTAAAATAATGGGGATCGTATTGTTTTGTCGTATAAACGGCCGATTCAAGCGGTTCAGCTTCTAAACGGATATTTGTTTTTGTGCTGTCGAGGCCTTTCCAGTACATAATGCTGTCCCGGGAATCGGTAACGATAGCCGGAACGGCGAGACTGTCGCGGATGGAATAAATAAAAGTGATAAACTCATCGTTAACATCAGGCATCTCAATGATTTTTTTGTTGCTGAGCGCCCAAACCTCTGCCCTTGTCCGTTCCGCTTTTGACAGGTTTTTGACTAAATAATTGGCATACCAAAGTGATGCTCCCGCGATAACTGCCGCAAAAGCGAGTAAGAGAAATTTCCACCGCCGTTTCTGCTCGTAGGGGTTCATGAGGTGAGTGGTGAGTTGTCAGTAGTGAGCCTTGAGATCATTGTTTCGTTGTTCGTTGTTCGATTTTCGTTATTCGATTTCCGTTGTTCGATTTCCGTTGTTCGATTTTCGTTGTTCGATTTTCGTTGTTCGATATATCACAATTATCCTTTTTGCATCCAATACTTAAAACTTACTACTTAAAACTTATAACTCCTCAATCCCCATATTCCAAAACATAAACGCCCATTTATCAGCCTGTTCTGCAATAATCAGCGACGTCGGTTTACCTGCTCCATGGCCGGCTTTGGTTTCGATGCGGATTAGTACAGGGTTTTTGCCTGCATTATATTCCTGCAGCCTGGCGGCAAATTTGAAAGAATGTGCAGGCACGACCCGGTCATCGTGGTCAGCAGTAGTAATTAAAGTGGCCGGATATCCTACTCCTTCTTTTAAAGCATGATAAGGCGAATAACGATGCAGATACTCGAACATTTCTTTCGAATCGTCCGCCGTACCGTAATCATAAGCCCATCCGGCCCCGGCCGTAAATTTATGATAACGAAGCATATCGAGCACTCCGACAGCCGGAAAAGCAACCTTAAACAATTCAGGCCTTTGTGTCATGCAGGCACCCACCAGCAGCCCGCCATTGGAACCGCCCGCAATAGCCAGGTAATTGGAAGACGTATAATTATTTTTTATCAGATACTCCGCGGCCGCTATAAAATCATCAAAAACATTCTGCTTCTGCATTTTTATGCCGGAAGTATGCCATTTTTCGCCGTATTCACCGCCTCCGCGAAGATTGGCAACGGCATAAATTCCGCCCTGTTCCAGCAGGATGATATTGGAAGTGCTGAAGGCTGGTGTTAAACTGATATTAAAACCGCCGTATCCGTAAAGGAGTGTCGGGTTTTTTCCATTCAGCTCTGTACCTTTTTTATACGTGATGACCATCGGGATTCGGGTGCCGTCTTTCGAGTTATAGAAAACCTGCTTCGATTCGTACTTTTCCGGGTCGAATTTTACCCCTGATTTTTTATATACTTCGGATTTATTTTCCTTTAAATCGTATTTAAAAATTGTAGGAGGATAGATGTAAGATGTGAATGTGTAATAAACTTCTGTATCCTCTTTCTTTCCAGAAAATCCTGAAGCCGTACCATGGCCCGGCAGTTCGATGGTTTTTTCCAGCTTTCCTTGGAGGTCATACTGCATTACCATCGATCCGGCATCTTTCAGGTAATTGGCAAATATCTTTCCGCCCCCGGCTGCAACATGCAGTACATTTTCTGTTTGGGGGATAAAGTCATTCCAGTTACTAACGCCCGGATTTTCAGCATCAACGGTAACAATCCTGTTGTTCGGAGCATTCAGGTTAGTGAAAATATAAAGCTTTGAACCTTCGTTATCAATCACATCGTGGTTATTGTCAAAATTATCCACCACTTTCACGATTTTACTTTCAGCTTTGCTTAAATCCTGAATATAAAGTTCATTTCCTGTAGTTGAATTAGCTGCTGTAATAACGAGAAAACGGTTGTCTTCAGTCAAATAACCGCCGATATACCGCCTCGGTGTTTCGCTTCCGCCAAAAATCAGCTTGTCTTCCGATTGCGATGTTCCCAGTTTATGGAAATATAGTTTATGGTGCTGGGTCATCGCGGAAAGTTCACTTCCCTTCGGTTTATCGTAGCTGCTGTAGTAAAAACCTTCATTTCCTTTCCAGCTGATACCGGAAAATTTCACATCCACAAGCGTATCTCCCACAATAGATTTATCTTCGGTTTTCAGCACAATCACTTTTCTCCAGTCGGAACCGCCTTCAGAAATCATATAAGCGGCCAGACTGCCGTCTTTTGAAAAATCAATTCCTGCAAGTGAAGTGGTGCCATCAGCAGAAAAAGTATTTGGGTCTAAAAACACTTCGGATTTTCCGTCCTGGGTTTCGCGATAAAGCACCGATTGGTTTTGCAGTCCGTCATTTTTAAAGAAATACGTGTATTTTCCTTCTTTAAAAGGGGCACTGTATTTTTCGTAATTCCAGAGTTCTTCCAGGCGCTCTTTGATTTTATCGCGGTAGGGAATCTGAGAAAGGTAACTATGCGTTACTTTATTTTCTTCTTTAACCCACTGCTTGGTATCGGCAGCTGTATCATTTTCCAGCCAGCGGTATGGATCTTTCACCTCTATCCCAAAATAATTATCTGTAACATCAATCTTTTTTGTTTCCGGGTAAGGCATAAGTTTTATTTCATGTTTCTGCATACAGGCGGAAAATACAAAAGCTATGGGAAAAGCCGCAAGTTTTTTCATAAGGATATTAAAACTGTTTATAGAATGCCGATTCAGGAAAAAAGTTGAGGAAAAAATTCAATAGTCAATTTATTTGAGGCATAAAAACATATATAATATTAGAGTATTTTCTGAGGGACTTCCTCAAGTGGCGACCTTAAAACAAAGAAAGCGATTGTGACCAACCGCTTTCGTTATTTTAATTTATACGCTGATTTACTGCAAACGCTGCGGAAGTACTGCATTCGGATCGTCCATTGATGTCAGGTTAACTGCCTCAACCGCCGTTATTTCAGGCACATCGCGTTTAATGGCTTGTTCTATTCCCGCTTTTAATGTCATGATGCTCATTGGGCAGGAACCGCATGAACCGAGCAGTTCTATTTTAACAATATTTTCCGGAGTTATTTCCTGAATTGAAACATTCCCCCCATCAGCCTCTAAATACGGTCGAATTGTATTGAGGGCGCCTTCCACTTTTTGCAGCAAATCCATAAACTCTATTTTTTTATTAAAATTACAAAATCAATCTGTTAAATTAAACAGTCACAGGCTGTTTATTCTGCGCATTGCGTATGGATACCTGCTGCGCCACCTTTTCGGCAATTTCCATAAAGGCTTTAGCCGCCGGATTGTCCTCCTGCAGAATTATCGGAATACCCGAATCGCCGGCTTCGCTAATACCTTTTACCAAAGGGATTTCTCCTAAAAAAGGAGCCTCAAACTGCTGTGCCAGGCGTTTCCCGCCGCTCTGTCCGAAAATATAATATTTATTTTCCGGAAGTTCGGCCGGTGTAAAATACGACATGTTTTCTACTACTCCCAGCAGTGGAACATTAATCGCATTCATCATAAACATGCCAATCCCTTTACGAGCATCTGCTAAAGCCACATTCTGCGGCGTGGTCACAATAACTGCGCCTGCCAGCGGGTATGTCTGCGTAAGCGTGATGTGTATATCGCCGGTACCGGGAGGAAGGTCAACGATCAGGTAATCAAGTTCGCCCCAATCGGCATCATTAAACAATTGTTTTATAGCAGTAGAAACCATAGGCCCACGCCATGGAATTGGCTGTGCGGCATCAGCAAAGAAACCGATAGAAAGCATTTTTATACCAAACTTTTCAATCGGCTCTATTTTAGGCTTACCCCCTTCAGATCGAGGGGAAACTTTAGGTTTAGCACCTTCCACTCCAAACATAATGGGGATAGAAGGACCGTAAATGTCCGCGTCGATCAGGCCCACCCTCGCCCCAGTCTTGCTTAATCCAAGGGCCAGATTTGCTGAAACTGTAGATTTACCTACTCCTCCTTTTCCTGAAGCTACCGCAATAATATTCCGTACATTCAGTATGGGCTGCTCCTTTTGTGCCGTTACCCTTGAAGTCATGTTGACTGTCACTTCGGCATCTTTACTTACAAAATGGGCTATAGCATTCCGGCAGGCATTTTCTATCACTCCTTTTAAGGGGCAGGCTGGTGTGGTAAGTATTACGGTAAAAGAAACTCTATTCCCTTCAATCTCAATATTATCTATCATGTTAAGGGTTACCAGGTCTTTTTTCAGATCAGGTTCCTCCACATGACTTAAAGCATGCAGTACTTGTTCGCGTGTAATCATTTATATCTTTTTAAAACTCAATCGTAAATAAAATAATACAAACTTACGAAACCATTAGTTAAGCCCCTTGTTTAATATGCCTTTTTATGGATATTTGACATTTCAGAAATAAACCCGGCCGCCAAACGTTTTTAAACGGCAGGGGTTTAAAGAAAAAGAACCTTTTCAGATACATGCGGATTTCTAAACGATACCTTAAGATTGCGGGTATTATTCTTTCTGTTTTTTTACTGTTCGTGCTTATCGCGGGTGTTGTCGCTTATAATAAACGCGAAAAACTGCTGAAAGCTGCTATCACAAAAGCTGTTCGGAAAGCAAAAAATGACTATGATTTAAACGTAACAATACAGAATGCCAGATTCGATGGCCTGCGGACCGTTAAACTGCATCAGATCGCTGTAGTTCCGGAACACCGCGATAGTCTGGCATTTATTCGTGACCTGAGCGTAAGCGTAAAGCTGATGCCTTTGCTTTTCGGCCATGTCAGGCTGCTGAACCTGGGCCTGGAGGACGGCCGCCTGATGCTGGTGAAACGTGACAGCTTGCGCAATTATGATTTTCTTTTTAGAAAGAAAAATGACGATAACACAACTGTAAAGCAGAAAGTAGATCTGTCAGAACTGGCCAACAAACTGTTGAACCAGATGCTGGATAAGGTGCCTGACGATATGGATGTGAAAAACTTCGCTCTAAACATTCATCATGATGAAGACAGCCTGAAGTTTCACGTTCCTAATGCGCAGATCAAAGACAGCTACCTGACATCCACTATATTGGTCAATAAAAAAGAATCAATATGGCATGCGGAAGGTGAAATTGATGCCAGTGATAAACAGCTCGATCTGAAGCTTTATGCCGAAGGAAAAAAAGTCGAACTGCCGTTTATACAGCGAAAATTTGATTTAAAACTTAGCTTTGACACGGTAAGCACTCGATTGGAAAAAGTGGTTAAAAAAGGCCATGAACTGAGGATTTACGGCTCCTGGGCTGTAAAGAACCTGCTTATCAACCATCCCAAGGCAGCCGCCAATGATATTATCATTCCTTCCGGCTCTATTGATGCACATATGTTTATCGGCGAAAACTATATCTCGATCGACAGTTCTTCCGTTATTCATCTAAAAAATGTAAAAGCTAACCCATACATCAAATACACTCTCTCTCCTGTTAAAACTTACGAATTGAAACTTCATACCGAAGAACTGGATGCACAGGAGCTCTTTGATGCCTTTCCTATCGGGATGTTTGAATCCCTGCAGGGAATAAAAGTGGCGGGCAGGCTGCAATATGATTTAAACCTGTACCTCAATACTAAACACCCTGACCAGGTTAAGTTCAATTCTAGTTTAAAGGGGGAAGATTTCAGGGTACTTGAGTGGGGGCAGACAAACCTGGATAAAATAAACAGCACCTTCGTTTATACTCCCTATGAATATGGGAAACCCATGCGGGATATTATTGTAGGGCCTGCAAACCCTAACTATACGCCTCTTGAGGAAATATCTCCAGATCTTAAAAATGCCATTCTCACTGCCGAAGATCCTTCGTTTTTCAGCCATAGAGGTTTTGTGGAAGAATCCATACGAAAATCAATCGCTACAAACTTTAAAGAAAAAGCTTTTAAACGCGGCGGAAGCACTATTTCCATGCAATTGGTGAAAAATGTGTTCTTAAACAGGCAGAAAACGCTGGTACGTAAAATTGAAGAGATACTGATTGTGTGGATCATGGAAAATACGCATGTTTCCACCAAACAGCGCATGTTTGAAGTTTATCTGAATATTATTGAATGGGGTAAAAACATATACGGAATTGGCGAAGCTTCACACTATTATTTCGCGAAACACCCCTCACAGCTTACTTTAGGTGAATCCATATACCTGGCCAGCATTGTACCCAGGCCGAAATCAGGATTATACTTTTTTGAACCCGACGGCAGCCTGCGTTCCAGTCTTCGGGGATATTTTAAACTTATTGGAAACCTGATGGCCAAAAGAGGCTGGGCCGAGAGAGATACGAATGCTTATGGCTTTTACAACGTCCGGCTGAAAGAAAGTCTGCGCTGGGGAACTCCTGCCGACACAATTGGTATAGACAGCCTGTTATTTGAGGACGAAACAGAAGAACAGCAGAACTTGCTGCAGCGTATTTTCGGTAAACGCGAAAGGAGGAGAGATACCATCCACATTAACGATCTGAACAAACTGAGAACTAACGGGACTGCCGACACCGTCAAATCTCCTGAAGAAATACGGCAGGAAAAACGCGAGGAAAGGCGCAGAAGAAGGAAAGAGAACGGCGGTTTTTTGGGAATATTTTAAAAAACAGAAGAATTAAAAATCCAAACTGAACTCTCATATTAAACATTGAACAAGTGTACTATTCCAGACGAAAGCAGTTTATAGGCTGTAAGTTTTAAATATAAATTCCAGATCAATGAAGATCCAGATCGATGATAAAGATTTTGAACCGCTTCTCTCCTATGACCAGATTAAAAAACGTACCCGTTTTCTGGGCATACAGTTAAATGTGGATTACGAGAAAAAGGTGCCTGTTTTTATCGGCATTCTCAACGGAAGTTTCATTTTCATGGCCGACCTGATGAAAGAGGTACAGATATCATCAGAAATAACTTTTATCAAAGTTTCTTCTTATCAGGATGACCGCAGTACAGGCCTGGTAAAAGAATTGATCGGACTGGATGAAGACCTGCAGGACCGCGATATAATAATCGTGGAGGATATT
>Ga0180220_1002021_pt1 | contig 13769 bp, 20 predicted proteins | sample eDN5th37CBELigBY_FD_151335 | JGI IMG/M metagenome (GOLD analysis project Ga0180220, IMG submission 151335) | Enriched backyard soil microbial communities from Emeryville, California, USA - eDNA 5th pass 37_C BE-Lig BY (version 2) (version 2) | ecosystem: Environmental > Terrestrial > Soil >... | reverse complement strand
GCCGACGCGCCGTGCCAGCACTTCCGACACCACCAGCGCCGCCATCGAGATGATGATGGAGATCAGGGTGAGCCGTAGCGCGCCCTCGTCGCCGCCCGGCACCTGCGTGAAGGTGTAGATGGCCGAAGGCAGCGTCTGGGTCTCGCCCGGTATGTTGGAAACGAAGGTGATGGTGGCGCCGAACTCGCCCATCGCCTTGGCGAAGGACAGGATGGCGCCGGCAATGATGCCGGGCAGGATGAGCGGCAGCGTCACCGTGGAAAACACCCATAGCGGGCTGGCGCCCAGCGTCCCGGCCGCCGCCTCCAGCTTGCGGTCGACCGATTCGATGGACAGCCGGATCGCGCGCACCATCAGCGGAAAGCCCATTACCCCGCAGGCCAGCGCCGCGCCCGTCCAGCGGAACGAGAAGACGATGCCGAAATGCTCGGCCAGAAAGGCGCCCGCCGGGCCGCGCCGGCCAAAGGCGAGCAGCAGCAGATAGCCCGTCACCACCGGCGGCAGCACCAGCGGCAGGTGAACGATGCCGTTGAGCAGCGTCTTGCCCCAGAAGCGGCCGCGCGCCAGCACATAGGCGATCAGGATTCCGGGCGGGATGGAGGCGAGCATCGCCACCGTCGCCACCCGGATCGACAGCCTGACGGCCGTCCACTCGTCAGGCGTGAGATCAAGCAACCAGTTCATGGACGGCGGGCAGGCTTAGTTGGAGACCGGCGCCAGGACGGTGAAGCCCTGCTCCTCGAACAGCTTGCGGGCCTTCTCCGTGTGCAGGCACTTCAGGAAGGCCGGCGTGTCGGCATCCTTGGACTCGGCCGTCTGCGCCACCGGATAGATGATAGGAGCATGGGTCTCTTCCGGGAAGGTGCCGATGACCTTGACCTCCGGCTCGGCCACCGCATCCGTGGCATAGACGATACCGGCCGCGGCCTCGCCGGTGGCCACCAGCTTCAGCGCCGCACGCACGTTCTCCGCCTGCGCCAGCTTGCCTTCGACCGAGCTCCACATGTCGAGCGCCTCAAGCGCCGCCTTGCCGTATTTGCCGGCCGGAACCGCCTGCACGTCGCCCATGGCGAGCCTGCCCTCGCCGATCAGGCCGGCGAGGTCGAAACCCTTCTCGAGCTTGGCTTCGGCGGTCGAATCCTTGGGGGCGACGAGCACGATGCGGTTGCCGAGCAGTTGCTCTTCAGTTGCGGCGTTGATGAGGTTCTTGTCGGAAAGATACTTCATCCAGTCGAGATCGGCCGAGATGAACACGTCGGCCGGCGCGCCTTCCTCGATCTGCTTGGCCAGCGCCGAGGACGAGGCATAGGAAATCTTGGCGGCCTCGCCGACATCGGCCTCGCAGGCGGTGTTGATGGCGTCGAGCGCATTCTTCAGACTGGCGGCGGCAAAAACGACGACCTGGCTGTCGTCGGCCTGCGCCGTCGAAACGGAGGCCATCAGCAGCGCCGAAAGCGCTCCCGCCGCCATCATTGCCTTCAAACCCATCCTCGTGGCCCTGGCCATCGCGCTTCTCCCTGTCAGATGACTTTTGATCGAACGCCGCAGCGTGCGGCTTCATAGTCGATATATACGGATGGATATAACAAGGGAAGCCTTTTGCTTGCGCCGCAAGCGTGCTTCAGTCACTCCATTGAAAACCGGATCTGGAAAGGATCAGACCATGAAAATCAGCGCCCGCAACCAGATCAAGGGCCGGATCGTGGAAGTGTCGAAGGGCGCCACTACCGCCCATGTGCGAATCGACATCGGCGGCGCCGTCGTCACCGCCTCGATCACCAACGAGGCCGTGGACGAGCTGGGACTGAAGGAAGGCGGCGACGCCTATGCCGTCATCAAGGCATCCGACGTGATGGTGGCCGTGGACTGACAGGCGTCAAACCGCGATCGGCGCCCTGATGCTGGGATCGGCAACGTAGTTTTCCAACCTGAAATCCTCGAATCGGAAGGCGAACAGGTCGTCCACCGCCGGATTGATCCACATGGTGGGCAGCGGTTTCGGCGTGCGCGCGAGTTGCTCGCGCGCCTGCTCGAAATGGTTGGCGTAGAGATGGGCGTCACCCAGCGTGTGGATGAACTCGCCGGGCTTCAGCCCGGTCACCTGCGCGATCATCATCGTCAGCAGCGCATAGGAGGCGATGTTGAACGGCACGCCGAGGAAGATGTCGGCCGAGCGCTGGTAGAGCTGGCAGGAAAGCCGCCCTTCCGCGACATAGAACTGGAACAGGCAATGGCAGGGCGGCAGCGCCATGGTGTCCACCTGCGCCGGGTTCCAGGCGGAAACGATGAGGCGCCGCGATTGCGGGTTGCGGCGCAGCTCGATCAGCAGGTTGGCGATCTGGTCGATCTCGCCGCCATCGGACCCCAAGGCCGGCCAAGACCGCCACTGGCGGCCGTAGACGGGGCCGAGATCGCCGTTCCCGTCGGCCCATTCGTCCCAGATCGTGACGCCGTTGTCGTTGAGATATTTGATGTTGGTGTCGCCAGCCAGGAACCACAGCAGTTCATGGATGATCGACTTCAGATGCAGCTTCTTGGTCGTGGTGACGGGGAAGCCGTCCGCCAGATCGAACCGCATCTGATAGCCGAACACAGAGCGCGTGCCGGTACCGGTGCGGTCGCCGCGATCGACACCGGTTTCAAGGACATGCCGCAGAAGATCGAGATATTGCCGCATCGGCTCCGTTCCGACGAGTTTTCACGGTCCGCACTATAGACCCGGCGGTCATTCCCGCACAGCCGTCGGTGCAGTCGCTCCACAGCCGAGACGACATGCGCCGGCCGGTCAGGAGACATGGCCGGACTGCAGAGGATGACAGCCGGCGGGCGATGCGACCCGCCTGCCCTGTCTTCAGAAATGCCGGATCTTCAGAAACCCCGCCAGCGGCAGGCGCCTGACGATCTCTTAGAGCGAGCCCAGCTCGCCGAGTTCCTTGGCGACCAGATAGTAGAACGTCACCCGTTCCTTGGTGTTGTCGCCGGCCATGGCCTTGGCGACCTTGGCGATGGCAGCCTCGGCGGCCTGCGGCTCGGCGCCGAGCTTCTTGATGCACCAGCTGTCGCGCACGCGGTCCAGTTCCTTCTGGTCGCTGGTGGCGACAAGCGAGGAATCGCGATTGCGCAGGGCTATGCCCAGATGCTTCACGATCTTGTCCACCACCGCGGCATCCGCGCCGGCATCGTATTTCTTCACATCAGCCAGATAGTCGCTCATCGACATCCCCTCTCGGAGTTAGAAATCCCCACTTCCACGGTGATCCGCCGCTGCAACCTGTCGCCGGGCAGGATTCCCGTACCGATTGCGAGCCTGCAAGATATCGCGCGGCCAAGTCAAGCCAAAGAAATCCGTGCCGACACCGATAATTGCCTGCCTGCGCACTCTTCCATTTGCCGCCGGGACTGCCTATATTCGCATCGTCGGCTCGTCCGACTATGGCGATAAACGGGCGATGAAATAAACCGTTCGGACCCGGGGGCGGTACCCGGCGCCTCCACCAAAAACCGCCGTTACGGGCGGCTTTTGCTGGGGGCGAAACAGGATCGACGAAGGTGTAAAGATCGTACTTTCGCCCGGCATTGTACCACCGTTATCGGGCTAAACTTATAGTTGCCAACGACAACTATGCGGAAGCACGTCTCGCTGCGTAATGCGGTGCGACAGCTTCAAATAAACTCCTAGGGGTTCGCACCTCTAGGCGGGGTTCGGAGGTACCTGGCAACAGAAACCTCCACTTCCTTTTCTTATCGCTAACGCCTTGTTTTTCCGTCATTTTAGTTTTCCAGTTTTTCAGCGTTTTACAGTTTTGTCCTGTTTCCGTTCTTTCATTCGCAACAGGACTGCCTGACCGCCAGCCTTGCGATCGGCGTATCGGCAATATCTCTCGACCATTGGAACGCTCATTCCGACCATGTCGCTGATCTGTAGGGCGGTGTATCCTTCCTGCCTCAGTCGAATGACCGCATTGGCGCGAAGCCCATGCCAAACCGCGCCAGCAAGTTCCGGATGATCTTCCCGCACCTTGTCGAGTTTCTTCCACAGGCCGTTCGTGGTGAATGGCTTGCCGCTGTCCTGCAAAAGGAAGGGGCCAGGCTTCACTTCCCACTTGGCCATTTCGGCCTCAAGTTCAGGAAATATGGGACACCATGGGCGAACGCCGGTTTTCTTCTGCGGCAGACTAAACCCACCATCATCAACGTCTGTCGGCCCAAGACGTACGATATCGCTGATGCGCTGGCCGGTGTATCGCCCGAGAACAAAAGCGCGGCGCAGCATGCCGGTCAGATTCTTGTCAGCCCACGCCAGTTGCTCGGCCGTCCAAGGCCTATGCCCCTCGCCCTGCTCGAAATGGCTGACACCTTGCGTGGGATCTCGCGCCAGAAGCTCGCGCGGCCCGCAGGCCCATCGACACATCGAGCGAAGGGCATCAAGAATGTTGTTGGCTGTTCCGGGCTTTTTTGCGCCTATCCGCTCAATGAGTGCAAGCACATGTGACGGGCGAAGGCTATCTGCCTGTAGGTCGCCCCATGCGGTGCGCACAACACGTAGGGATTGACGATACTTATCCTGAGTGCTGGCCGCGAGCTTGCGGGAAAGACTTGGCCATGAGGCCTCATATGCGTCGATCAGTGCGCTAATGGTGTTGGCGCTTGTCTCCCCCCGAATCCCCTGCGCCTGCCTGACGGCGGCCCAGAACTCCGGCGAATGCGGATCCTTGGGAAGCGGGATGCGCTCACCCTGATGCGGTGTGCCCCGCCCCTCCTGATAATAGAAATACTCGCGGCCGCGCGACAGGATACGGTGAACACCTTTCGGCAGCGAGATCGCAGCCCTACGTCTGCGGCGCGACATTATTCAGACCTGCCATGAACGGATCGCTCGGCGCTTCTGAACTACGGCCCGCCGATAGCGATCCAAGCGCCGCCTGCACATCGGCCCAGCACCAACGAACACAACCGTTCGATAGTTTCACCGGAGTAGGGAGAACGCCGCGCCGAACCATCTCATAGACGGTTGATTCGGAAACTTCGAGCTCACGCGCCAGCGTGCCGCAAGTCACATATGACGGCGGACGCATGATCACATCAGCCTGGCGCAACTGTGCCGCCCGGTTGCTCATTGCTAAGCCTCCACTTTCTCCACAGCGAACAGCGCACTTACATTCCGGACGATTTCGCCAATGCGAACAATGAAAAACGACGGTACGCCATCTGGCGTGCTGCCTTGCAGGGCAGCCCAGTCGATCTTTGCGAGATCGTCAGATACCCTGCCGGAGGCATAGTTGCCGGCAGCCGTCGCGGCCCATTCAGGAACCTTTTTCCCTGCCACCGCCGCCTGCACATGACTTTCAGCCATCGCCACTGCAACTTGCAGAGGGACACCAACCCGGGTGAAGGCGCCGACCAGAGCTAGTTCGAGTGCATTGGCAAATGAATAGCGCTGCGCGCTTCCCGCGACCGTTGGAGCGTATGTCGTTCTCATCTTCACACGCCCGCGCCAGTTGGCAACATCGTTAGCGGTGACACCGAGAGAGTGACCCAATTCCGAAAACTTCTTCAGCATAGCAAGCTCCATCATTTGACATAACCTCTCACAGAAAGAGAGTTCGGTCAAACGATTAAGCTTATTTACCCCCTGTCGATGCCTGTCCCTCATGCTGCTCCAGCGCGTCATGCACTGGGCCCATGAGTTCGAGCGCCAGCTTCAATGCCGCGCTGATCGCGTCGGTATGCTCTGAATTATGGCCGCGATTGGTCAGATCCCATGCGGTGTTCTCGCACAGCCTGACGATCGCCATGGCGTCATAGCTGCACTGGATGATTTCGGCGGCGGTCATGTCGCTGTGAGGCACGATCCGGCTCATGACGCCTCCTGCACGATAATTTTTCCGAGGTTGTTTGAGGCGTGAATCTCATCCATCAGAATTTTGAGATTGGTGATAGCTATGTCCATCACCGTTTGGATGGCTGCGACTTGTTGAGGATCATCGACGTCACCGACCGCCATGTATGCGCAGTCGAGGATGCGGGTGGTATTATTAAGCCTGTCGTGCACGATATGCGGCTGAATGGCACTCATTTCAGATCACCATCGCGCCGCGCGATTTCCATCATCTGCGCAAGTGCGACCTTTTTCTGTTCTGTAGGCAGGCAGCCATAGAGAAAAGCCGCCCGCATCAGTTGATCTATGCTTTCAGCCGAAAACCATTCCGGTTCGCTTTTCTCATTCCTTAGGGGTGCACAGGCGACAGCAGGCAGCGCGACGACAGGCGCAGCGGCTATGCCGCCAAGGATGGCGCGGCGGTTGATTCTTGGCATGCCTTCGGCGGCAGCCGGAAACGCTTGTTTCGGCATTGTGGTTGCTCCTGCGTAACGATTTTCGTTAACCAGAACGTAATCCGTTGCGCCTAGTCATGTCAAGCGATTTTCGTTATAGTAAGCCCAATTCGTTACAGGAACCAAAATGCTGACACCTTCACAATGTCGCGCGGGCCGAGCGCTCGTAGAGCTATCGCAAAGCGATCTCGCCCAGCGTGCGCATGTTGGCTTATCGACTGTTCGCAATTTTGAAGCCGGAAGATCGGTGCCTGTGGCAAACAATCTGACGGCTATCCGCGCGGCCCTAGAGGCTGCCGGGGTGATTTTCATCTCAGAGAATGGCGACGGCCCCGGCGTCAGACTGCGGAAGTCATCATGAGCGAGCTTTCCAACAATCTTGCTGATCTGGCCGAGCGCATCCGCGAAGCACAGGCGGATATCCGGAACGCGGAAGAAGCCGCAGCGAGCCGTGCGCTGGAAGCTGGTCGCCTCTTGTGCCAAGCGAAGGCCGAATGCCGCCATGGCGATTGGTTGCCGTTCTTAGGCCGGGCTGGCATGGCGGAGCGGCAGGCGCAGCGCTTCATGCAGCTTGCCCGTTCCGGCCTCAAATCCGACACCGTGTCGGATTTGGGCGGCATTAAGGCCGCTCTTTCCTACCTCGCGCAGGCCGAGCTACCCACAGCCGGCGAAGTGCTGCTTGTCGGGCAAAGAGGATGGACCGCGCTTCCCGAAGGCAATCGGCCGCCCTTGGCGCTGATCTGGCCGTCATCGAAAAGCGTCGGGTTCTATGAGGTCGCCGTCATCGATCTGGGTTCGCCGGATTCTGTCGACGCCAAATCACGGCAAGCGTTTCTCCACAAGACCAACAAGCCCGTTCGCGGCGAAAGCATCCGTCTGGACGATGGCACCTTCGTTTCGGGAGTTTGGGAAACCGTAGACAAAACCTTGGCCATTGCGCACGGGGATCGGGAATTCACAACCGTTCCGGCCGAAGCCGACGAGGACGCCTTGCGTGCGCTCATTGCCGAGTTGTCGGAGGCTATCGTTTCACTGCCCACATAAAACACACCCCTGCCCATATATGGGCAGGGGGTCACCAACCGTTCCAATCCGGGTTTCGTTTATGCCGCGCGCGGCACTTTTGCCCTGCGCCCGGCCGCGCGGCGCTGCTGCCGGTTCATAGTGGTTAACTCCGCCACCGCCTTGCGCGCCGGACGATCCTTTGTCGGATCGATCAGTTCGCCCACCTTGTCGTTCCAGCGGTGAATGGTCTCCACCGTGACGCCGGCCGGCGTGACCAACGTGAGGTCAACCTGCCCGCCGACCAGATGCGCACCACCGATCCACTTGTCCGAAGTCGCTTCATGCTCGCGCGCCAGCTGCATGATGTTCACGCCGACCGTGCGGAAGTAATCGACAGGCGTTTCATGCGCCGCAGGCTTCCGGATCCTGCCATCCGCCACGCAATCGGCGGCAGAGCCATTTATGCCGTAATAGATCGAACCCGGCATATCGTGAAGCACATAGGCCGGCAGATCCTCGACGCCTTCCGTCTGCATGTACCAGTGCTGCGCGCCACGACTTTCCGAAATGCCTGCGATCACCACCTGAACATGGAACTTGGAGTCGCCATCCGGAAACGCTTCCGCCAACCAAGGTAAGCTGCTCGAAAACACTTCCAGCCCATCGTCCACGCCCCATTTCTCGCAATATTCGATGATCTTGCGTTCCAACATTTGGGCGCAGGGCGCGCTGCCGCGACATGCAATCGCCAGCGGCACCTTCTCGGAGAAGCTAACCTTTCGTCCGATGCGTGTCAGCTGGATGGTCATATGCAGTTCGCGGGCGCTGTTGGAGAAGCCCTGCGCGCACAAATCGGCGGCGCGCAGCGTGTTATAGGCCTCATCGAGCGATCCGCAGAGAAGTTGCACCGCATCGGCCAAATCAAGCGCGTTGGCCGCGATTTCATTCGCCGTCATATGGCGATGAGAAGCAGCGAGTTGTTCACGGGCTGTCATATCTTCCACCTATGAGAAAAAAGCGGCGGTACGGGCGAAGTTCCGTACCGCCGCAGTGTTCCGCCGCGACTCCGAGGCGCGGCGGGGTTCATCAATCGGCGGCCGCGAAACGCACTACCTTGACCGCCTCGCCATTCTGGATCTGACCGCCTGCACGGCGGTAGGCGTAGAACAGCACCCAAGGCTTTTTCGTGAACGGGTCCACCAGCATTCGGATACCCGGTTTGTCGATGGTGATGTAGGCTTGGCGGAAATCTCCGAACGCAATCGACAGCGAGCCGGCATCAATGTCGGGCATTTCCTCATCCAGCTCGACGGGGAAACCGAGCAGCGTTGCAGGCTGGCCTTCGGCCGTCGCTTCGCGCCACACATAGCGCCCTTCCGAATCCTTCAGCTTCCTGACAACGCCGGCGGTCGCGAGGTTCATGAGCCAGCGGGCATTCTGCCGATAGGGTGCCCTGAGGCTGTACACGGTATCGATAAGCACGTCCGCGGGGCCAACGCCGGAACCGGCGTCGGCAAGAATGAAGCCACCGCCCACGCCGGTGTTGATATGCTGGAGCGTGAAAAAGTCCCGCACGCCGTCCTTCTCCGCCGAAGTCGGACGGTAGAGCAGCCCCATAGGCTTGCCGATCCCGTCGCCATGGATATAGGCGGCACCTTCGCTGCGGGCGAACTTGTCGCTGATCTTCTCTTCGATCCACGCGCCGAGATCATAGCGGCTATCATCGAGCAACCGCTGGGTGATCGGCTGGAGCGTGTATATCTCATGCAGCGGAACGTGCATCATCTTGAGCTTGGAAGTGTCGAGTTCCGGCCGTTCTTCGGTCTCCCCGACCCATCGGGCATCAATATCACCAACATCGAGCGGTTCCTCGAACGCATCGCCTTTGGTGATGGTCTCATGTCGCGCCAGGCGGGCGATAGGCGACAGATCGTAGACCCGTTTCTGAATGGTCGAACTGAGCTCCGGAACCACGGTATACCCGCCCTGCGGATCGCTCCCCACAGACATGCCGCCCTGCGCGCTGAACTCCGTACCTTCTTCGAGGGAGCCGAGGCCGGCGAGGGTTGCCTCGTCGCCCTTTGACCGGAGGAATTTGGCGATAGCGGCGCGCTCAACCTCCTTCCCGGCTTCGGGCAGAGCTACCCGGCCGGCAATGCCACCGCGCCGGGACGCTGCAGGGATGACGATGCTTCCAAGGTTCTGTTCATGCGTGGCCAGAACCTTGTCTATCGCAGCAAACTTGTTGCTGACAGTGCTGCTGAGCTGCTCGACGTTGCGAGCCAGAACATTGAGATCGGTCATTTGGAGTTCTCCATAAGGGACTTCGTGAGAGTTTCGATTGTGCTGTTGATCGACGTGATTGTCGGAGCGGTAGCGGTCTCCAAGGCAGGCCAGCCGCCAGCCGCTATTCGCTCTGCGGCCCCCCTCGCGAGCCCTGAAGCGCGCAGAAGCTCCACCAGCTCGGCCCGTGAATGCAGGACAACAGGACCACGATCGGCACTCTGCCGGACCGCTGGCGCTTCCATGCCGACAAGACTGACTGCCGCGATATCCCACTGCTCGATAGAAAACGGCTTGCCTGCTGCGAAGCGCACAGTGGCGGACGGCGGCAAAACGATATCCGCAGAAAAACAACTATATCGGGCGGTCTTGATCGCACCGGCAATAGAGCCGCCTACGTCATCAATGGTGGCCTCGGCAAATACGCCTTCTGCATCCGGCGAAAGAGCGCAAACGCCAACCTCCTGTTCCGGGTTGTGGGACAAGATGATTGGAACTTCGACGGTGCGCCCCGAAGGCCAGCCTGTCGCCTCGTACCATGTGCCGAAGTTATCGAGCGCACCAAACTGGAGGGCGTAGCCGGAAACCAATAGTTCGCCGCGCAAGCGCGAGGCTTTGAACAGCGAAGGCGCGCCATGACGGAAGCGCCCGGCAGAGGATAGGGGAAGGATCGAGGTCATAGGTTCACACCTTCGTGTTGCAAAAGCGCCAAAGGGTTCCGCGTGGGAACCTCGTTGCAGCTTCGCGCCCAGTTTGGTGGCTGGTGCCTCGAAGGTGGACCGTTTTCTTTCCGTCCCGGCCTGCCGGTGACGGACGTAGAACGAACCGATGTGCAGGCTACGCAGAACAACCGCATGGCGTCAATGCCTCGTTTCTTCGTGCGCAACGGTTATCCCCAGTTCGTACAACCTTGCGTCAAACGCCTCTCTGGCCGCAGAAAGGGCGAGATCCGCGAATTCGAGGAACATGGCAGGTCCGAGCGGGAAACTTTCAGCCAGGGCAACAGCGAGGCGGTCGAGATAGAACCGATACTGGTCCGCCGACCAATGCCCCGGCGAGATGTCGGCCGCTACCTCAGCGCAGACGCGACCGTTGCGAAGAGCCTCACGTTGCAGGTTCGTGTTTTGATCTTTCACCCTTGAATTTCCTCACTTTTGGTACCGAAAAAAAAGATATTCTCGAAAATATCGCGCCGCCTTTTTCCGTGACATACGCCGGTCAGGGGGCGGAAGGCTCTGGACTTTCAGCCCCCCCCCTCCCTGCTCTGAACTTTGGTTATTCCGCTGCCTCCGCCGGCGATCCTGCTCGCGAGAACAGGCCTCCGAACAGGTGCGCTTGTGCCGCCCCGCCGGCTTCCTCGGCTGCGCTGTTTGCTGGCCGCAGACTACGCACGTAACTTCCACAAAAAGCGCCCTCCCTGCCCGCTTGCGGGCGTTGTAGGCCGCATTGCGGTCGGGATTACCTGCCCGCCATGCTCTCAGCCGGCGTCGTACGTGCTCAGCCTTGCAGGCTGGAGAACACAGCAGCGACAGACGCCCACGCGCTCCCGTCGAGGTGACTGCGGCCCCGCAAATGAGACAGATCGACACGCGCCCGGTCATCGCTGCGCCTCCCCGCCCGTGGCGGCATCGCTGAACAATTCGGGGTAGAGGTGCGGATTTCGCCGCTGGAACGCTGTCGGCGGCATCCTCGGCCGTCTTGGGCCGCTCGCCTCAACAAGCTCACCGTCGATCACAACGCCGCCCTGCCGATCCTCAGCCCAGTCGGATCTCGGGAACCGGCGGTTCAGATGATCGAGCAGGTTATCCTTGCGGCCTCCGATGGATGCAGGCTCATCCGACCAGCGCTCATCGTCCAGCCACCGTGACGGGTTTAGCCATTGCCGCTCTGGCGGCTTGCTGGTGCGGTAGCGGTCCACCGCTGCCAACAGGTCGTTAAGCTCGACCTTGGCCAGAGCTTTTTCGAAAGCCCTTTTCGCTGCAACCCGCGCCACCTTGTGCGGGTACCGCTCCCAAAAAACATCGAAATCACTGACCTCGCGCGCGCCCGCGTTTGTTACTGGTTCTCTTACTGGTTCTATTACAAGGTTAGTGTCGCAATTTGAGACACGGCTTTCGCTGTTTTTGAGACACGGCTTTTGCGTTTTTTGAGACACGGAGCCGTGTCTCATATCTGGACACGGCTCGGCCTCACTTTGAAGATGAAAATCGGCCTCGAATGCGAACCGATACCGCGTCGAACGCTGCCGATTTGTCGCCTCGTCGCGGCGCTTTTCGCGGCGGATCAGCCCCATTTGCTCCAGTTTGTCGAGGTGACGGTTCACTGTGGCGCGCGACAGCTCGCAATCTGCCGCCAAGGTATGCTGATTGGGGAAACAACCGTGGTCGGGGTGGAAGCGATCACACAGTTGCCACAGGACAATCTTCGTCGTCGGCTCCATGCCGCGCTGCTTGATCGCCCAGTTGGTGGCATCGTAGCTCATTGGCGCACCCCGTCCGCCGCGCGGATAGCCAAAATCGCCTCAAGCGCCGACAGGCCGAACATGCGTTTGAGAACGGGAATAACCGGACGCTGACAGGCTTGCCGGTTGGCTGCATACCACTGCGCGGCCACGTCAATGACGGCGGAAGTTTCGTGACAAAGGCCCGTTGTTCCGCCGACCGGGACCGCCTCAAAAGCAGAAAATTCCGCTTTACAATTAGGCTGTTTGTTCTGGCCTTGTTCATGGTTTTTTGCGCTTTCGCTGGAAAACGCATCGTGTTGACAATCAAGCAGAATTGGCGGTTTATAGGGAAACCTCCACTTTCTCCCCTCCTCTTTCATCTCCTCCTCTCCAAGGCCGCTGCGACGCGCCGCCGCGCGCGTTGGCGTGCCGGTTTTCCACCCTGACATTTCCAAGGAGTATCCGATGGGTTCCGAACGCTTCTTCGTCATCACCGGCGGTCCCGGCTCCGGCAAGACGACGCTGATCGAGGCGCTGGGTGCAAAAGGCCATTCGGCCATGCCCGAAGCGGGACGCGGCATCATCCGCGCCCAGCAGGCGATCGACGGTCCCGCCCTGCCGTGGCGAAGCCCGGCCCTGTTTGCCGAACTGATGCTGTCCTGGGAAATGCGCTCCCATGCCGCCGCGCGGGACATGGAAGGCCCGCTGGAAGGCCCGCTGTTCTTCGACCGCGGCATTCCCGACACCATCGGCTATCTGCGCCTCACCGGCCTGGCGGTGCCGGACCATATGATGAGCGCCGCCAGAACCATGCGCTACAACCGCCGGGTTTTCATCGCGCCGTTCTGGCCGGAAATCTTCGAGCAGGACGCCGAGCGGCGGCAGACGGCGGCCGAGGCGGAGCGCACCTTCGACGCCATGCGGACGGTCTATGAGGAACTCGGCTACGAGCTGCTGCACCTGCCGCTTGCGCCGGTCGACGAGCGTGTCCGCTTCGTGGCCGAGGCCGTCGGCCAACCGCCCCAAACATAGCCTCTGGCAGGGGTCGCCGATCAAATTTGCACGGCCTGGGCCCTGGAGGGGGCGTTGCCCCTCTATATGCGGTTTACGCCGTCGCCAAGCTTGATTACAGCTAGGCTGACGATTCAACGGAACTGTTCATGGCCGACGACCATATCAGATACGACATTCTGGCTCAGGAAGCCCTGCGCGGCGTCATGCGCAAGGTGCTGGCGGAGGTTTCGCGCACGGGCCTGCCCGGCAACCATCACTTCTTCATCACCTTCCTGACCGGCGCGCCGGGCGTGCGTATTTCCAGCCGCCTGCGCGAGCGCTATCCCGAGCAGATGACCATCGTCATCCAGTTCCAGTATTGGGACCTGAAGGTCTCCGATACCGGGTTCGAGGTCGGCCTTTCCTTCTCCGACATTCCCGAGAAGCTGGAGATTCCGTTCTCGGCGGTTCGCGGCTTCTACGATCCTTCGGTGAATTTCGAACTGGAGTTCGATGTCAGGACCGAACCGTCGGAGGCCGCCTTGCAGGAACCGCAGGAACCGGCCGCGCAGCCGCCGGCCGAGGTGAAACCCGCCACCAAGAAGAAGCCGGCCGAAGCCAAGAAGGAAGCGGCCGCCGCCGAGCCGGCGGCCGGCAAGGGCGCCGAAGTCGTATCGCTCGACGCCTTCCGCAAGAAATAGGGCGGGCACCG
>Ga0180220_1002019_pt1 | contig 13783 bp, 13 predicted proteins | sample eDN5th37CBELigBY_FD_151335 | JGI IMG/M metagenome (GOLD analysis project Ga0180220, IMG submission 151335) | Enriched backyard soil microbial communities from Emeryville, California, USA - eDNA 5th pass 37_C BE-Lig BY (version 2) (version 2) | ecosystem: Environmental > Terrestrial > Soil >... | reverse complement strand
GTTGCCTACGCCACCGGACCCGCTACGACGAACACAAAGCCTGGGCACACCGCACACCTGCCGCCGCTTGACAACTTACGCACCTGGGATGTCTAACCCCTATGCCGCTGGCACCCCCGGCTGGCCCGCGCCGGCCTGGAGCGGCTACACCGCCCCCGCGGCCCCACGTCCCCGACGTAGAGTCCGACGAATCGCGCTGGCCGTCACCGGCATCGTCGCCGTCGTCGGAATCGGTTCATACCTGCTCGGCGACACCAACACCCACAACAAGTGGTATCAAAAGGGCTACGACATCGGCTACAACACCAAGAAATCGGTCGTCTACACCGACGCCGAGACCGCCTGCCGCTGGCGGACCCTCACCGCCGTAGACCCCGGTGAGAACAAATACCAAACACGCATGCGGCAGGTCGAGAAAGGCTGCATCGACGGGTTCAACGACCGCAACGGCACCTCAACATGACCGGCGCCGTTGACCTCAGCGGCTTCGGCGGCTGGGTTCCCTTCGCCGCCCTGCCCACTGCGGACGTCCCCGTGCATCCAGGGGTGTATGTCATCGTGCGCCCCTCCGACGAGTCGCCACGGTTCCTCGCCCAGTCGCCCGCCGCACACTTCAAAGGCAAAGACCCTACGGTTACCGTCGCCGAACTAGACAGGATGTGGGTGCCCGGTGAACGAGTTGTCTACATCGGCAAGGCAAACGCCGGCACCGGCGGCAAGCGCCACCTACGCAAACGCCTCGATGAGTTCCGCAGATTCGGAGCGGGTCAACCTGTCGGACACTCCGGCGGCAGACGCATCTGGCAACTCGCCGACCACGACACCCTGCTTGTCGGATGGCGCGTCACGCCCGACGCCGAGGCCGCCGCCCTGGAGACCCAGATGCTTGCCGCCTTCCGCGCGCACCACGGACGACTTCCCTTCGCGAACATGCGCGGTTGAGCGTCATGCCGGCCGCGGAAAGTAGCGGCGGCGCACATGACCAGCGATTCAAACAGCGAATGAAACAGCTTCTGTGACAGAGAAATTCAAGTAAACCGGACCCGAACCCGAAACGCGCACGGCTGCTGCACCGATATCACTCCTACGTCATGGCACGACTCGAGACCGGATGGTAAGCAGCCACCCACCGGTTCGAAGGGGGACCGGTACCGTGCTCGCCCCACTCGGCGGCGTCAAGAGTGGTCAGGGCTGGAATTGTCCCCTCGAAAACGAAGCTGGAAGGCTGGCATCTCGTTCAGTTCCCAAGCAAACCAGTCGTTGCCGCCGAACAGCATCCGGTACCGCCGATAGCAACGGCGGCGTCAGCGTGGATTAATAAGAGCGCGGTGGTATTGCGTCGGCCATAGATCATGGGGGTCACCAGGGAGGAACCGGAGGGCAAGGTACGGGTCGCGCAGAAGCGGGCGCCCCAGAAATACCGCATCCACCTTAGTCCGACTAATAGCCTCTTCTAGGACATTCGGATCGCCGATCTGGCCCACCGGTGCAACCAGGATTCCCACATCCTGTCGAATGCGGTCTGCCGGCTCGACGTTCAGAGCTGGCCTCGGCGGCGGAGGAGCATCGACCAGTAACCCGCCCGATGTCACGTCGAGCAAGTCGATGTCCAACTCTCGCAGACACTTGGCGAACTCGACGGCCTGAGCAAAATCAAACCCCCCACCTGTCCAGTCGTTTGTGCTGACGCGGATGAACACTGGCTTGTCCGCTGGCAACGCCGAGCGGACTGCCCGCGCCACTGCCAGCGGGAACCGCAGGCGGTTCTGAAGAGATCCCCCGTACTCGTCGACTCGCTGGTTCGCGAGGGGGGAGAGGAATTGGTGTAGCAGATAGCCGTGGGCGGCATGCACCTCGACCACGTCGTATCCCGCTTCGTGTGCGTTGACCGCCGCTTGGGCGAAGCGATCGACCGTCATCGCGATCTCGGCGCGCGTCAATGCCCGGGGCACGGTGAGGTTGCCGAACGGGATTGCGGACGGGGCGAGCGGAGTCCAACCGCCCTCCTCGACGGCGACGGGGCTGTTCTGGCCCCTGCGCTCCCAGGGTAGGCGATGTGACGACTTCCGGCCGGCGGCCTGTAGTTGGATCGCAGGCACGGCACCTGCGCGGCGGATGATGTCGGTTACTGTTCGGTGCGAATCAACCTGTGCCCCAGTCCAAATGCCTGGGTCCCTGAGAGTGCATCGATCATCGGGGCCAATCGCCGTACTCTCGACCATGACCATTCCCACGCCGCCGACAGCACGCGCACCGTAGTGCAGCGAATGCCACTCGGAAAGGCAGCCGTCGCTGGTAGCGGAATACTGCGCCATCGGTGACATCCAGATGCGGTTTCGTACCTCAACCTTGCGCAATTGGATTGGTTGAGCGATGCGTTCCATGTCCATCAACAACTCCTCTTCGCCGAAGCTTGCGCTCACTTGCGTGCCGTATTACGGTACAACATGCCACGTTAAGGAACAGCGGGGAGACGTCATCACGCCCCAGGCTTAACGAACGAGGTGGCATCAAAAGAGTCAGGAGAGCGCGTGGACACAGGGGGCGCTGAAGCCGGGGCCACCGTCCTGCGTAGCGCTGCAAGCAAGGAGCTGCATCAAGTTCAGTTGGCGCACAATCATATTCAACTCGACGCCGCCCAAAGGCGAGCGGTCGCGCGCGGGACGTGTCGGTGAGCGACGTCCAGACGGTTCTGAAAGATCACCTGAGCTATCCGAAGAGCATCTGCCGTCACCCGGACATCGCCGATCACCCATTGGAACAGAGCGCATCGCTGTTTTCGGTGGTGATGGACCTGGATGCCGGACGGATAATGTTTAGCGCTTACCCGGTGTGCGAGAGCACGCCATACACGATCGATTTCACCGACCTCCAGTCGGAGCCGGCGGCTCAGACACGACGACGCGACCATTCAACCAAATCGACATGCTGACGATGCCGCCGCTGCGGCCAGAAGACACGCCTGCAAAAAGATGCCACAGGAGGAAACATGACTGAAGGATTGCGAGCTGGGGATCGTATGGTCGAGCGGCCTGATGAGACCACGATCCGATACTCGATCACCGGACCGTCGGAGGGGTCTACGCTGGTCTTGATTCACGGATGGGGCTGTGAACGACGCTATTTCGATGATCTGGTCGCGCAGTTGCCAGCCGATCTTCGGGTCGTCGCTGTCGACCTTGCCGAGCATGGCGACTCGCGATCGAGTCGAACTGTCTGGACCATGGAGGAATTCGCTCGCGACGTGGACGCCGTACTGAGCGCTGAGTCGATCACCCGATGCGTCGTGGTTGGACATTCGCTCGGGGGCGCGGTGGCCGTCGAAGTCGGTCGCCAGCTGCCCGACGTCGTCACCCACGTCGTGGTTCTCGACGCCTTGCACTATCTCGGGCTGTTTCCCGCGATGGACGACAGTAAAGCAGAGGCAATTATTCGGCCATTTCACGATGACTTTGCGGCGGCGGTCCGCGCCCTGGTCGAGGGCGGTTCGCCCGAGGGATTCAGTGAAGAGTTGATTGACTCTTACTTCAGCATGATGGTGAAGGTTCGGCAACCGGCCGGCATACGAGCAATCGAGGGACTGGTGCGGTGGAACATGGAACATGCCTTGAGTGAGACGACTCAGCCGATCACGGCTTTTGCGGTACGTGAGCTTCTCTCGTCAGAAGCCGTTGAGCGGTTCGGTGATCGGATAGATTTTGTTCCCGTCGAACTGGGCAGCCACCACTTTCCGGTTGAGTCACCCGAGGACACGGCGAAGCTGCTGACGTCGGTGGTGAGCGTCTGATAGTCCCTTGGCGAACGCCGCAGCATTTTGGGCGAGCGCGTTATGCGGAACGGATGAGCCCGTTGATTTCTGCGGCCGCAGCGTTCGCCAACTCGGCCAGCGTTGCTTCGTTGGCCGCGTCGTACCGCATCTCGGGTATTGATATCGCAATCCCGGCGATCGGCCTATCCATCGAGTCCGTCACCGCAACCCCGACAGAGCAGACGTGGGGTCGGTACCAGGACGAGACGTTGAGCGCGTAGCCGCGCACGGCGGTCATTTCGATTTCGCGCCTTAGTTGATCGGTGCTTGGTACCGAGGCACCCTCGACCTGATCTACTTCGTGGCTGAGCACCTCGGCGACTTCGGCGGGCGCGAGGCGAGCCAGCATGGCGACACCCGCGGACGTGGCTTGCAGTGGCAGGCGGGTGCCGAGCTCCAGGATCACCCGTACATCCTTCGTCGTGTCGGCCCGGCCAATGATGACGCTCTCGTTTCCGTCCCGCAGGGCAAGGTGTACAGTTTCGCCGGTATCGGCTGCAAGGCGCTTGATCACCGGATCGGCCAATTGTCGGAGATCTTGTTCACCAGCCCCGCGAAGACCCAAAGAAAGCGCCCGCGCCGTTACGCCCCAACGAGTCTGGGCCGTGTCGACAACTTTCAGCCATCCAGCCTGCTTGAGCGTCACCAGGCACCGCTGGACGGTGCTCTTCGGTATCCCAGTGACGCGCGATAAGTCGGAGACACCGATTGGTTGGCGTGTCGCCACCTCTTCGAAGATCCGGAGAGTGCTCAAGACGCTGTTCATCGAACGGATGCTGGTCGAAGTCCCTGGATTCGGCGCTCCAGCACTGTCACCTGGTGTGTTCATGGGAAGTTGACATTAACACCCGTACACCGTTCCGCATAGTGGCACACGCGGCGCCGATAATTGATTGTCATGCCGTTCTATGGCATGACGCGCCGTAGTATGGAACACAGGATGTGGAGTTAACCGTGGTGGGTGACGTAGTAGTTTCTGGACGACCTCGCCGGCCAACGCCCGACCGTCCCAGCCCGGGAGAATCGGCCCTCAGCCTGCTGCTTGCAGGGATCTGACCATCGGCAATCTCGAGGTTTCGTTCACGGACTCGAATGACCGCGCCGAGAAACTCGTCGCGATGCGCGCACCAATATCAGCTGCTAAAGAATTGGCCGAGTTGGGCTTTGACCTTGTGTCGCTGGCAACGAACCATACGATGAACTTCGGCGCCAAGGGGATTCCGGGACACGATCCGGTCGCTCGATGCAGTAGGCGTCAGGCACGCCGGTTGCGGCGAATCCCAATCAGAGGCCACTCGCCTGCAGGTGCTTACAGTCGCGGGTCAGTCGGTAGCCTTCTTCAGTTTTTGTTCGGCCCTGCCCCGCGGGGCCAATGCGACGGGGGATAGGCCAGGAGTTGCCGCCATACGGGTTCGCTCGACGTTCGAGGTCGACAGTGGCTTGCTTGACGAAACCCCTGGCGTCCCGCCCTTCGTGCACACGCATGCATACGAGCCGGACGTCCAAAGAGCCGAAGTACTCATGCGAGAAGCGAAGGCGCAGAACGTATTGTCGTCGTCGCGATGCACTGGCGCGTCCCATTCGCATACCTTCCAACCTCGCAGGGCCCGCTGGCCTGGCTCGGTGTCTCGTTGACGCCAGAGCCGATCTGATCATCGGGCATCACCCGGAAGCAATATCCGTCGACTGCTTTCAGAGGTGGTCTGGCGGTGAACTAGGGGCGGCGTTCGATGCGATGCGGTGGATTAGTTGACATAATGTAGCTTATCGGCACTTCCGGATCGCAGGTGAGTGGCCGTCGGGTCGCGTATCGTCATCTCCTTCGCCTCTGAGCGGAGTCACCTCGGGAGCATCGCCGATGCCCAGTCATCACCCTTCACGTTCGTGGCGCGGGTGCGCCATGTGCAAGCCCCACAAGCGGCGCGGCCATGGACGAGCCACCAAGGATCCCGTCTCGGTGCGTCGCCGCATCGGACTCAAGCGTCGGTACTCACGCCGCACCGTGGCCGGCCGCGATGAACGCTGACTGACCCAACCGTCCCACCCGTGCTCGGCCTTGTCGCGAGTTCCCCCGACCAGGCCGGCGGCCCACAAAACGTCACTGTGACGAATCAACCTGGACGGCGAGGTTGCGAAAACCCCTGGCGTATCGACGGTTTCGGCCGCATGAAGCACCAGAGATCCGAGACCATCCGTCGGTGGCATCTTGGCCCACGGGGCCTGCGCCAAAGTCTCGACGCCTGCCCGGCGCGGGTCGAACCGGCGGACGGTGGCATCCGGTGTGCAGTGCGGGCAATCGAGGCAAGAAGGGGCACTCCCCTTGGCAATTGCCATGCGCGCACAATTCGTCACAGTGACGAATTGTGCGCGCATGGGCTGGGAGTCTGAATCTGTTGTGATGACCGATGTTTCGGTCCTGTCAGCGACTGGCGCTGCCGATGAAGTCTTCCGTCTTGTCGTCTGCCGGAGCGGCGGACTCAGTGCGTCCAGCCGAATCGGACGCCGGGCCGCCGGACCGCGCCGCCACCTTCGATCCCTGGTTCCCCAGAACCCCGAGCAGAATGCACACTGCACTGACCAGGAACATGATGGAGACCGGCCACGCGGCGTTCCCCGGCGTGATGGCGATCAACGCGACGGCCAGCAGCGGCGCCAGTCTTCCGCCGATCCCCCCGGCTTCGCGACCCGCCGACCGCTATCTGCCACCATCGGCGGCAGCCTTCCGCGACACCGCGATCGCCGCCTTCGCCGATCGCGATCCTCACCGCCCGGACTGAGGTCACGATGGCGACGTCTGGGCGTCGCTAGCGTTCCTGGCCGGATCTGGTTGCCAGCGGCAGGAAGATGTCGTCGACGATCTCGCGGATGGTGTCGGCCGGCACCGCCGTCATGGTCATGAGCAGTTCGTGCCGCACCAGGTCTGCCGGCAGCGAGACGATCCGGGCCGGCGGCACCGCCGCAAGCTCGCCACGTTGCACCGCGCGCTCGACGATGGTTTCCATCGCCGTCGGCCCATCGCTCAGGAACAGATCGCGCAGTTGCTTCGGCGACCCATCCGGTTCGTCGAAGTAGGCACCCAGTCGAGCGGCGATGATTCCGATGATGCGTGATCGCCGGTCGTTGAACTCGGTCAGGACCGCGACCACGTCGTCGCGCAGCGTCCCGGTGTCAGGAACCGGGATCCGGTCGATCTCACCGCGGTGCCGGATGACCGCTTTCAGTAGGTCCAGCCGAGACGGCCAGCGTCGATAGAGCACCGACCGCGCCGAACCGGACCGCGTTGCGACCGCCTCGATGGTGAAGCCGTCGTAGCCGGCTTCGATGAGCTGGTCCCAGCCCGCGTCGAGGATCGCGGATTCCAGTGCCGACCCACGACGCCGCTGCACGGACGGACTTTTAGAGGACACTTGCGTAGCTTAACGCACATGTGTACCGTTCGGAATAAGCAACACATGTGTAGCTAATTCTGTCCTTCCGGTGAACCGCCGATTCATCTCCGCGGTGGTCACGTCAACCTGCTCAACGGAATTGGGAGACTCATGACGCGCAGCGCCTTGATCAGCGGCGCCGGCATCGCCGGACCCGCCCTCGCCTTCTGGCTCACGGAAGCCGGATGGGAGGTCACTGTCATCGAGCGCGCGAAACAACTCCGCTCCAGCGGATACCCCATCGACATTCGCGGCGCCGCGGTCGAAGCCGTTGATCGGATGGGTCTTCTCCAGCAGATCACCGCCAACCGTTACCAGCACCCGCTCATGGATTTCCTCACCCCCGGCGGGCGCCGGCTCGCGCGGCTTGACATGGGTGAAGTGCTCAACGACCCAGATGCCGGAGATATCGAGATCACCCGGGGCGCGCTCACTCGAATCTTCTTCGAAGCCAGTGCCGGTCGTGCCGATTACGTGTTCGGGGACACCATCACTGGCCTGTCCCCCACCGACGCTGGTGTCGACGTCACGTTCGGCCATCGTGATCCCCAGACTTTCGACGTCGTGATCGGAGCCGACGGGATCCACTCGAACGTCCGGGCACTGTCTTTCGGCGCGGAGAATCAATACCTCCGCCACCTCGGCCCCTATGTGGCCATCTGGGACATCCCGACCGAGATGATCGCTCCCGGAACCGGTTACATGTACTCCCACCCCGGCCGAACGGTAGGGATCGAACGCACCTTCGACAGTGCCGCCACCCGTGCGTTCCTGACGTTCGTCCACCCCTCTCCGGGCAGCGTGAATCGACATGACATCTCCGAGGTTGCCGCCGAGCTGCGACGCGCCTTCGCCGAGGATCGTTGGCGCACCGCCGAAATCATCGACACACTGCTCGACGCCGACGATGTATTCTTCGACACCGCGAGTCAGGTCCGGTTGAATCGCTGGAGCACCGGCCGGATCGGACTGGTCGGCGACGCCGCGTACGCCCCGGCGTTCCTGTCCGGACAGGGCACCAGCCTAGCGGTCGCCGGTGCCTACGTGCTGGCCAGCGAACTGGTTCGACATGACCAACCGGAGAAGGCCTTCAGTGCCTACGAACACCGCATGCGCCATTTCGTGGTGAGGAACCAGAATCTGGCGTTGCGCACCGATGGAACCGTGCTGTCACGCACCCGCGGACAACTCCTGCGCCGCAACATCGTGGTCGCGATGACGCCCTGGCTGCACCGAGTCGGACTCGACCGATTGCTGCGCACCGAGCGTCGGGAGGCCACCACGGATCTGTCCCTGCCTGACAACGATCTTCGACGCAGCCCCAGTCGGCAGACGTGACCGTCACAGCGGACAGTTCCGCGGCGCGAGAGAACCGCTGGAGTACGCGTCTGCTCATCTGGGCTGCCGTTCTCATCCTCGCCAACGTGCTCGTCGACATCGTCATCGGGTCGCCGCTGATGGTCATGCCGCAGCTGATGGCGCATTTCGACACCGATCAGGCCGCGTGGCTCAATGCCAGTGCAATGCTGGCAGGAGCGATCTGGGCGCCGCTTCTGGCCAAGAGCTCCGACGTTTTCGGCAAACGCCGAATCCTCGTGGGCACGCTCGTCATGGCAGGCGTCGGTGCGCTGGTGTGCCTTGCCGCACCGAACCTCTGGATCTTCCTCATCGGCCGGTTCCTCCAGGGCGCGGCCCTGGCAGCGGTCTTCCTCACCGTGACCCTCGCGCGCCAGATCTGCGCTCCCGGGGTGGCGGTGGTCCTCGTGGGTCTCCTGACTTCTGGGCCGTCGATCGTCGGGATCATCGAACCGTTCCTGATGAAACCGGTCATCGACGCGTTCGGCTACCGGAGCGTGTTCGTGGTGGCCGCGCTGCTCGCCACCGCTGCTGCGATAGGCGTGCGCTGCCTCGTCCCGGAGTCACCGATCCGCATCGCGGCGCGGATCGACGTGTTCGGGGCACTCCTGCTCGGCGGCGGGATCGGCGCGACGCTCGCCTATATCAGCCTGGGGCAAGCGGTGGGATGGTCGGACGGGCGCATGATCGCACTCCTGGCCGCAGGCGCAGGCGCACTTGTGTGGTGGGCGGTGTGTGCACTGCGAGTCGACGAACCCCTCATCGACATCCGGGCGTTACACCGCCCGATACTGCTGACGCTGCTGGCGTTGCTGTTGGCGGCGGGGTCTTTCCGGAGCATGCTGCAACTGACGAGCGTCGTCGCCCAGGTGCCCGTCGAACTCGGACTCGGCTACGGGCTGGGTCACGGAGAAGCCATCGCGATACTGCTCGCCGTGCCGAATCTCGGCATCGTCGTCGGTGGTGTGTGCGCCGGATGGGTGGCCGGGCGAGGATCCGGCCCGGCTCGGCCCCTGCTCGGCGGCATCACCATCGGGGCGGTGGCGACATTCGCGATGCTGCTGGGTGTCTCGGCGCTGCCGCTGGCGATCGTGTGCGCCACCATGCTCGGTGTGGCGGCGGGCGCGATCAGCGCATCGGGCTACAATCTTGCGATCGACTTCGCGGCGCCCGAGCACCAGGGCACGATTGCCGGCCTCGTTTCGGTCATGCTCGCCCTCGGCTCTGTCGTCTTCAATTTCGCCGGTGGTGAGGTTCTCAAGGCGACCCGGATTCTTGGCATGGCCGCCGGCGGTGCCCCGGTGAGCACCGCCGGCGGGGTGCACCTCTACGTCGCCATGGCCGGTACGCTGTTCGCGCTGGCAGCAATACCCGTGATCATGCTGGGGCGCAAAAGGTCTCCACAGGCATTCAGAACTGGGGTCGATAACGCAGTCGAGGAAGCCTGTCGACGGTGACGATGCCGGGCGGCGCGGCAATCACGTCGGGAATCCGGTTCACCATCTGGGTGCAGGTGGTGGTCTGGGTCGGCACGGTTCCGTTGGACAGGAACAGGTTCGGCTCGCCCTCGATCGTCCACTCGTTGATGTCACCCTCACCGGGTCCGTACACCCGACCCGACATCTCGAACTCGAACACCGGTCCCTCTTCGGTCTCGATCCGGTCGATATCGGTGAATCCGATCACGTCCCCTGGTGCCAGGTCGATACCGAGGGCCTCGGAACGCATTGCCGCAGAGGCGATGTCCGGACGGGTGGCGGTGGTGATCGATTTGACGGTCAGACCGGTGTCGGCGACCAGGGCGTCGAGCACGTTGCGACCGAAGGTCGGCGGCCGCTGGGCCCCGCGGACCCACTCGTCGAACTCGGCGACGGTCCGTCCCACCTGCTGCGCGGTGGCCAGTTCGGGGCCGAAGTCGTCGACGTTCCAACTCGCCTTGCCGCGGACGGTGTCGATCCGGTGGGCGGTGCCCATGAGCAGGGCGATCATGTTGACCCAGAAGGTGTCCTGGTATCCGGTCCCCGTCAAGGTCGCGCCGGTCGACTTGGCCAGGGCATCCAACTCGGCGGACAGTTCGGGCGAGGTCTCCCACGGGTAGAGCATCTCTTCGGACAGCGTGACGGCGTTGACCCCGTGCTCGGCGCAGATCCGCAACTGTTCGACGGCATCGGTGAGGTAGCTGTTGACCGCGATCACCGCGATGTCGGGGTGGGTCTGCTCGAGCACCTCCGCGGCGTCGTCGCTCACCGCGACGCCGAGTTGCCGGCCCAGACCGAGCAGGTCGCCGAGGTCCTGCCCGACCTTTTGTGGGCTGCGTGCGATCGCCCCGACGATCTGCACCCCTTTGTCGAGCAGCATGCCGGCGACGATCGAGTTCATCGCGCCAACGCCGTATACCACGGCCCGAATATCGGACATGTACGTCACCTTCACTTCTGACAGGAATCCGGCCGCGGAGCGTGACCGTGCGCAAAGGTTATCGGCGATTCTGCGACCGCGCGTGGCGAACGATGCGATCTCGATCGCGCGAGTCCGCTTCGCCCTGCGCAACGCGGTTGGAGAGGCGAAAACGTTGTGGCCCAGAAGAGTTGGACGACGTGGTTGGTCCGATGCTGCAATGTCCGTATTGGCGGTGGTAGCGTCGCCGTATATACAGCCGGGAGGTTGACGGTATGCCGATCGCAATGCAGCGAAGCACCTGCGCCGCTGCGGCGCGGGTGACGCTGGTGGTCGGTGTGCTCATATCGGGCGCCGGTTGCGCCCCTGACGGTGATCGGTCCGCCACGCCGGAGAATCCGGTGACGACCCTGCCCGTCCCGCCCAACATTCCGCCGTTCCCTCTGCCCGACGCCATCCCGGTGGTGCCGCTACCGGACGCGGTGCCGGCGGTCGAGATGCCCAACGACATCCCCCGGGTTCAGGCGCCGGCCGACGTGCCGAAGATGCAATTGCCCTCGGACATTCCGCCCGTTCCTCTGCCGTCGGCCATTCCGCCGATCGTGTTCCCGTGAGTTCAGGGCTCGACCGGAAAGGCACGACGACACACCAGCGCCACCGACAACCCGAGTCCGATGAGCACGGCACCCGCACATGGCAGCGACCACACTCCCACGGTCTCGAGCAACCCGGCCCCGATCGCTGATCCACCCGCGATCCCAGCGTTGGCCGTCGCGTTGATCCATGCGCCCGCACGCTCAGGTGAGACCGCGTGGGTGCGCACCGCGCACGACTGATAGATCGACGGCACTCCACCGAAAGCGGTGCTCCACAACGCGATCACCACCAGCACCAACCACAGCGCGGGCCACGGCGCGGCCAGCGCCGCCACCGCGAACATGACGGCCCCGAGCAGCGCGAGCGTGGTCCGTCGGGGGTTCCGGTCCAGTCCACGCCCGGCGTACCAGAGGCCCAGAAGCCCACAGGCGCCGCAGATCAACAGGATCGGCCCCACCAGCGCCGGAGCGGCGCCGTTGGCCAGCAGGATGACGCTGATGAACGTGTACACCGTGAAATGCCCGAGGAAGACAAGTGTGTTCGAGGCGGCGACCGCCGCGAGGCGTCCCCGCCTTCGGGTGTGCGGTGGCCGACCGTCCGGGTCGTGGTCGACCGCGGGCAGAACCCGGCCCAACAGCACGAGCGTGCACATGGCCAGTGCCGCCAGCACCGCAAACGGTGTGCGCCAACCCGCTGCGGCGCCCAGTGATGTCAGCGCCGGTGCGCCCACCACCAGGCCGACCGACGCACCGCTGCCGGCGACAGCCAATGCACGTCCGACGTTTCCACCGGACACCAGTCGCGGTGCGTAGCCGATCACAAGTGAGAAGAACAGCGCGTGGGTGACCCCGCCGACCGCGCGCCCCAGCGCGAGCACGGCGAACACCGGGGCGACCGCGACCACTGCATTGCTCACCAGATAGCCGGCCACCGTGGCCATCAGCAGCGGCTTGCGCGGATACCGCGATGTGGCCACCGTCAATGGAACCGCCAATGCCGCGACCATCACGGCGTACAGACCGACCAGCAACCCGCTGATCGAAGCGGGCACCCGGAATGCCTCGGCGATCTGGGGAAGCAGGCCGATCGGCAGCATCTCGGTCGTCACCGCAAGTGCCGAGGCCGCAGCCAGGGTGAGAAGAGCTGGCAGGCTCGAGCGCAAGCCGCCGGTGCGCGAAGCGGTGAGGGGCACCACCGCGAATATACTCGTCACCCGAGTTTAATCAATGCAATACTTTCCGTGATGTCCGACGAACCCCGGAGCCCCGCACAGCTGCGATGGCTGGGTGCCGCGCAACTGCTGGACACGGTGCGTTCGGCGCCGGGCATCACCCGGGCCGCCGCAGCCAACCGCCTCGGCATCAGCAGCGGAAGCGCGACCGATCTGGTCGCGCGGCTGCGGCAGGCTCGGCTGCTCGACGAGGCCCCGGCTCCCGCACAGGGCCGGGGCAGACCCACGACGCTGCTTCGCCCCCATCCCGGGGGGCCTCTTGTGCTGGCGGCGGACGTGCGTGCGACCGGCTGGCGGTTGGCACTGGCCGCGCTCGACGGGATTCCGCGCATCGTGGCCGAGGGTGTTTACGACGATGCCGGACTGGACACCGCGCTGGGTGAACTCGCCGACGCGATCGGCTCCGCGTACCGGCGAAAGTCCAAGCAGGTCAGCGCTTTGGCGGTATCTGTCGCAGGCACCGTCAGTGACGGGAAGTTGGTGCAGTTCACCCCGCACCGCCGCCGGGACGTGGATCTGTCGGTGCTGACGAGCAAGCTCCCCCGCCGCGCGGCGATACCGGTGCTGCTGTGCAACGACGCGACGCTGGCCGGATTGGCCGAGGCCCGCTCCGGCGCCGCCGAGGTGGCCGGCACTTCGCTGCATCTGATCGTCGCCACGGGCATCGGCGGCACACTCGTCGTCAACGGTGAACCCATATCCGGCACGCACGGAGCGGCCGGCGAGTACGGCCACATCCCGTTCGGAGATCCCGCGCTCACCTGTCTCTGCGGTGCGCGCGGATGCTGGGATCTCAGCGTCGACGGCCGCGCACTGGCCCGTCACCGGGGCGACACCGAACCGCAGGATCCGGTCGAGTACGTCCATCGGATCCTCTCCGGCGACCGCGACGCGGCGACACAACGTGCGCTCGCGGAGGTCGCGACGTCGCTGGGGCGTGGCATCGGCGGACTCGTGAATCTCCAC
>Ga0180220_1002018_pt1 | contig 13789 bp, 10 predicted proteins | sample eDN5th37CBELigBY_FD_151335 | JGI IMG/M metagenome (GOLD analysis project Ga0180220, IMG submission 151335) | Enriched backyard soil microbial communities from Emeryville, California, USA - eDNA 5th pass 37_C BE-Lig BY (version 2) (version 2) | ecosystem: Environmental > Terrestrial > Soil >... | reverse complement strand
GGGAGAATGGCTATTGCGAAAGCTTCAACGGGTCCCTGCGTGATGAGCTGCTCAACGGCGAAATCTTCTACTCGCTCGCAGAGGCACAGATCCTGATCGAGGCATGGCGGCGACATTACAACACCGTTCGGCCGCATAGCTCGCTTGGGTATCGGCCACCGGCGCCAGAGGCCGTTCAATCGCCAGTGTCGCCCTCCGGTTACGCTTCGCTCCACCTACGGCCAACACTGGCGATGGAGGCGTCAATGCACTAACAATCCCCACGGACCACTCGGTGGGGGCCGGTCAAGCAGCTGATCGCGGAACCAGGCGCTGTTGCCGGTCGCCTCGATCGCCAGCTCGTCGTCGGCGTCGAGGCTCAGGCAGAAGCGCTCCATGTCCGCCGCCGACAATGTCAGCGTCTCGAAGCTCTCGCTCCCATCCGCCTCGCGCCGGCATATCGTGAATGAGTTCTGATGAAGATCGACACCGATAAAAGACATGACTATTCTCCCCTCGTTGGGTGAGGCGGAACCCACCCGTTTGCGAGGGCAGGTGTGAACGGCCCGGCCAAACTATACGAGGTCACCGGAGCTATCCGGGCCTCAAGCTGGTCGTTCGGCGGCAGGCGGCGGGTAATCTCCTCTACAGGGTCCAAGGCCCTAAATTGACGATCCAGCCTGCAACCTATCCGCCTCGCCCAACGCCATAGCATCAGGCGCCAAGGCCGATCACCGCTCATTCATGCCATCTCCTCAGTTGAAGGAGCCGAAAGGGTCTGCCTCAGGGAGCCGACGTTCAATCAGGTGCGGCGTTCGTTGGGCTGCTTTACATCGCCGCTAACACCAATCCGCGGAGCGGTTCGTGCACCGGCCAACCGTGTTAATTGCCGATGAGCGTCTCGGGCGGGGTTACGCTGGTTCGGCCATTGTAACAGCAAGTTCCTTTATGTCCTGCGCGAGGAGATCGACGGCTTCAATGCGTGCGTCCCATGCGAACATGAAGCGCGCGCTGCCTCCGATGAAGGTATAGAAGCGCCATCCGCGCGTGTTCAGGCCTTCGAGAAGTTCAGCCGGTGCATGAAGGAAAACCGCGTTCGACTGGACGGGGAAGGCCAGACGCATCCCGGGAAGGACATCGATGGCCCGGGCAAGGCGCACAGCGCAACGGTTCGCATGTTCGGCATTGCGGAGCCAGGCGCCGCTTTCGAACAGCCCGATCCACGGTGCCGAGAGAAAGCGCATTTTCGAGGCAAGCTGGCCGGCCTGCTTGCAGCGATAGTCGAAGTCGGTCGCGAGTGCTGTGTCGAAGAAGACGATGGCCTCTCCCGCAGCCATGCCATTCTTCGTGCCGCCAAAGCACAGGACGTCCACACCTGCGCGCCACGTGATATCTGCGGGCGCGCATTGGAGCGCGGCGCAAGCATGAGCGAAGCGCGCACCATCCATGTGGAGCTTAAGTCCGAGCTCGCGGCACGTCGCAGAGATCGCGCGGATTTCTTCGATCGAATAGACCTGACCCGTTTCGGTCGGTTGCGTGATCGTCACGACGCGCGGCTTCGGGAAGTGAATGTCCGAGCGGATAGTTGCGAGCGCGCGGATCGCTTCCGGGGTCAGCTTGCCATCGTCCGATTGCGCAACCAGCAGCTTCGATCCGTTCGAGAAGAATTCGGGCGCGCCGCACTCGTCGGTTTCGACGTGAGAGGACGACGAGCAGATGACGCTGTGATAGGATTGGCAGAGCGCGGCGAGCGCGAGCGAATTGGCCGCGGTGCCGTTGAAGGCAAAGAAGACTTCGCAGCGCGTCTCGAAAAGGGTCCGGAACGCGTCGGCCGCGCGCTGGGTCCATTCGTCGTCGCCGTAGGCGGGCGCCGACGCAGCGTTCGCGTCCGCCATCGCGTCCCAAGCTTCGGGACAAATGCCCGCATAGTTATCGCTGGCAAATTGCTGCGGTTGGCTCGTCACGTCTGGATCCTTCCTTCGAGATGGAGGCAGGTCGACGCGCGTGCGGCTTGGGATCCCGTTTGTTGCCGGTCCGGCCACATCCCCCGTCTTTGACGGAGTACCACCTTGCTCGGGAGCAGGTTGGTGCCGGGCGTCGGCCCGACTCTTGATGTACGGCGGCCCCTAGGCGCCGCCGAAAATTCTGTCAATTGCCTCGCCGGAACATGCGTCACCGTTCATTCGCCGCCGCCGCGAGGGGCGAAGATGCTGTCCTTGCGCCAGACGGGCCGCGAAGCTGCGTTTGCAATATCGGTGGTGAGGGTTACGGCATAATCGTCCAGCCGGATCGCCTCGGCGGGCATGATGCCCGGCTGGTCGATGTCATCGCTCGGCGCATGATAGCGATTGGCGCGCCACTCCTGTTCGAGCCTGAACGCCTCGCTTCCGGGCATGAAGCCGAATTTGAGGGCAAGCGCCGGAATGCCCGCTCGCACAAAACTATATTGATCGGTGCGGACGAAGCTGTTGCGATGAGGAAGGGGATCGGGAACCAGCCGTAGTCCCTGCTTCGCGGCGACCGAGCGGGCATTGTCCCCGAGACTGCTCTCGCCGTCCCCTTGCGCCAGAATCTCGTTGAGCGGCCACAGAGGCAGCAGCGTATCGAAATTGAGGTTCGCGACGAGGCTTTTCGCTGGCACAGTCGGATATCGGGCGAAGTAGGTCGAACCGAGCAACCCCGGTTCCTCGGCGGTCACGACAAGAATGAGGATGGACCTTTTCGGCCTGGGCCCCGCCGCAAGCTTCGTTGCGATATCCAGAACCGACGCGACCCCCGAGCCGTCATCGATGGCGCCGTTGTATATGGCATCGCCGCCGATCTCCGGACCGATGCCGACATGATCGAGATGTGCCGAGAGCACGACATATTCGGCGGCGAGCCGAGGGTCGCTACCCGCGAGCATGGCAACGAGGTTGGGCGAAGTCAGGAGGCGGCGCTGCGCCGCCACTTCGGCTTTGAGGCGGTAGCCAAGCTCGAATTTGGGGAGCGGGGCCGACGCATCGGCCGCGGCGGCAAGCGATGCAAAGTCGTAGCCGGAACCCGCGAACAACGTCTCGCTCGTGCCGGGATCGAAGCTCGCGAGAAAGAAGCCGTCGGGCATGTCGCGCAGCCCCGGCTCGGACAGATACATCTGGCTCTGGCGCGCGAGCAAAAGCTGGCGGTCCCACGGTATCTCGACCAGTTTGGGCGGCGTCAGCATGATAAGCCCGACCGCTCCGGCGCGCTCCAGTATGCGGGTGCGCTCCTTTCGCTGATTGGCCTTGACCGGTGCCGGAATAGCCGCCGGGCCGCCGCCGATCACGACCGCAATCTTGCCGCGCAAATCGACGCCTTCGAAATCGTCGTGGCCGAATTCGGGTAAATGCATCCCATAGCCGAGAAAGACGAGCGGCGCGTCGGAAGTCGCGGCGCGGGGCCCGCCACCGGCTGAGACTATCATGTCGCGTCCCAGCGCAACGGGGCGTTCGGTACCCGAACGGTCGATCAGCCACGCGCGCGAGGCCGAATAGTCGATCGTCTGCTCTTCGAGCGGGACCGCCTGTCGATAGGCTCCGGCATCACCCGCTGGCGCCAGGCCGATCTCGCGAAACCGGCGCTCGACATAATCGGCGGCTCGCAAATGCCCTGCTGAGCCCGTTGCGCGGCCCTCGTTGGCGTCGCTGCCGATCTCCTTCACATCGTCCCACCATTGCGTGGCGCGGACCGATTCCTGCGCCGCGGCGAGTGCCGGGAGGGCAAGGGCCAAGGCGCAAGCTATCAGCCGGCTCATGATCTTACCTCTCCCGCGCCGCCCCAGAGATCATTGGGACAGTCGATGAAACCGCCGTGGTAACTGGCAGATGGGTGCCGGTCGGCAGCAAGAAAGATCGGACCATCGAGGTCGACGATGCTGCAATATTGCCCGACGAGCCAAGCAGGGGCCATGGCGAGTGACGTGCCGAGCATGTTGCCGACCATGACGTCGAGCCCGAGCGCGCGGGCGCGCTTAGCAAGGCGGAGGCCGTCGGTGAGGCCGCCGCACTTGTCGAGCTTGATGTTGACCACTTGATAGAGGCGAGACAGGCGATCGAGGTCAGCGACCGTCTGGATGCTCTCATCGGCCGCCACGAGGATCGGCAAGTCAAGTTCGCCAAGCAGCGGGTCGTCGCCGGGTTCGAACGGCTGTTCGATCAGTTGAACGTCGGCCGCCTTGAGCGCCGGCACGAGGCGGGCGAGGCTGCTCGGGGTCAAGCTCCGGTTAGCGTCGACGGCCAGCCAGGCATCCGGACGCGCAGCACGTACGGCGGCGATACGCGCGCCATCATCTTCGTCGCCTGTGAGCTTGACCTTGATCGCGCACGCGTCAGCATAGTTCGTAGCCTCTGTGGCCATCACGCCGGGCGCCGCATTGCCGATCGTGTAGGTCGTGAGCAAAGGGCGCGGCTGCGCCATGCCGAGCAATTGCCAGACCGGCTGCCCCATACGCTTTGCCTGAAGATCCCAGAGCGCGCAGTCGAAAGCGTTGCGCGCGCCGCCTGCGGGAAAGAGTCGGGTTGCATCGGCATGACGGATGCCTTGCGCTATCGTCGCTGCGGCATTGGAGAGCGCGGCGGCGATTTCCTGCGGCATATCGTCGCGATAGAAGACCCCGGCGGCCTCCGCTTGGCCTACATGGCCGTCGGCTTCGAGCCGTAGCACGACCGTCTCGATATCTGCGAAGACTTGCCCCGCGATGCGAAATGGCTCGGCGAGCTTGTGCCGAACGACCGCGGCGTCGATACGCGGCGCACAGGCGTCGAGGTGTGCGAGGGCGCCGTCAATGTCGAGAGACTCGATTGAAGGTAGGGCCAGCTTGGAGAGCATGCGATTCGGCTAATCGTATGCCGTTTTTCTGTCTATGATTTTTAATGATAAAAAACTGTCATTTTTCCATTAGCCGGCCATTTTCGGGCGCGGGGGCTGATGCCCGGCATAACCCGTGAAGCTCTGGTGAAGGCGCGTCAGCGTCTCGAGCCGGGCCTCGACCTTCGTGCCGATCCGCTTGATTACGCTGTTCACCATCAGATTGACGGCGCAGACGAGCGCAACGGGTGAGCTCCAGAACATGCCGGTCTGCGTCGGCACCGCGAGCACATGCGGCGTGAAGCGCGGCGCCCAGTCGCAGAAGAGATCGGTGAGGACGATCAGCGGAACGCCCCGCTGGCTGGCATGCTCGGCGATGAGATAGGACTGCCGCGAATAGCGGCGGATGTCGATCACGACGAGGCAGCGATCCTCGTCCTCGGTCGCAAAGACATCGGCATAATTGCCGGCGGTCAGGTCGACGAGGCGGACGCCGTCGCGCATGAATTGCAGATGGTTGGCGAGCAGCATCGCGATGCCGCGTTCGGTCTGGAATCCCGCGATTTGCACCGTCTTCGATTTCGCGAGCAGATCCGCTGCGGCTTCCCACTGCGGTGTCTCGGCGAGGCGATAGACGGCGAGCAGCGACTTCATCTCGCTTTGCATCGACCCGTCCGCTTCGTCGGGCGGGCCGGGGGTATCGACGAAATGCCGGAGCTGCTCGCCGACAAGCCAGGGAAAGCCCTCCTCGCTGCTGTCCTTGAGCTCGTTCTTCATCGCCTTGAAGTTGCGATAGCCAAGCTTGCGGGTGAAGCGGCCGATCGTGATCTCGCTGACCCCGACCTTTGCGGCGAGCGTCATTGCGGTCTCGAAGGCGAGCGTGGGATAATGGCCAAGGATATAGGCGGCGATCGCCCGGTCGGCCGTCGAATAGCTCTCGAGTTCGGCCTGCAGGCGCTGGAGCAGCGGCACGTTGGGAATGGCCGGACCTTCCCGTCCCGCAGCCTGTTCTTTCTTGCCCGCCATCCTCTTCTCCTCTCGCCGGCTTCCGATAACAACATGTCAGAAATATCTTCAAAACTATCAATTGACAGAAATATGTCAACGGGACTTAATTCTGTCGTTCCCGGCCTTAAGAGCGCGAGACGCTCTGGTCCGGTCCAGTCTGTCCAAGGGGGTGTGTGAGATGACGACGAACCGAGAGAGCTGTGCCTTCCGCCGTCAGCGTAGCCGAGCTGCGTGCCATCTGCTGCGCGCCGGAACGGCCGGCTTGGTCCTGACGTTGGTGCCGTCGGTCGCCGCCGCACAAGAGGCGACCGAGAGCGAAGGCGACGCGATCGTGGTGAGCGGATATCGCTACCTCAGCGAGAATACGAGCGGGACGACCGGCCTCCCGGTTCCGATTGAAAAAGTACCTCAATCGATCAGCCTCGTCAGCGAGGATTTCCTCGACGCGACCGATGCGAAATCGCTGGGCGATGTCGCGCAATATACGCCGGGAGCGCTGTTCGACGGCAACCCTGGCGGGACGTCGTCGATCGTCAAGCTGCGCGGCTTCGCGGCAGGTAATGCGATCGACGGGCTCAACGTTGGCGCGCTCGATTATGAACCCGATTTCGCGACGCTCGAGCGCCTCGAAATCGTCAAGGGGCCGACTTCGGTGGTCTATGGCGCCGCGAACCCGGGCGGCATCATCAATCAGGTCACGAAAGGCGCCAAGCCCAACACGCCTTCGTACATCGAACTGCTCGGAGGTTCGTGGGATCGCTGGCGGATCGAAGGGCAGGCCGCAACCTCGCTCAACGCCTCGGGCACGGTCAATCTGATCGGGATCGGCGTCCACGAGGAGGCGGGCAGTTTCATGCAGCGCGTCGATTCGTCGAAGACGGTCCTGTACGCCGGGATCGATGCAGATCTGTCGCCGGGGTTCACCGGCTATGTCCATGGCGGCTACGAGCGCTACCGGCGCACCTCGTTCGACGGCATCCCGACGTTGCCTGACGGGTCGCCGGCGCCGGTCGGCCGCTCCTTTTTCATCGGGTCGGGCGATTTCGATCTGGTGACGCCGGTGGTCCGCGTGAATGGCGGGCTCGACTGGGAGGCCTCGTCCGCACTGTCGGTCAGCCTCAAGGTCAATTATCTTCGCTCGAACACGACGGGAGAGAGCGGCTATGGCTATGACCTCCAGCCGAACGGCGACTTCTTCATCGCGATCAACAATATCACGAAGAGCGTGACCCAGGCGTTCAGCGCCGGGCTCTCGACCGTCTACAAGTTCGACGATCTTGGACTGACCGACAGCTTCGTGACGGTCGCCGCCAATTACCAGAGCTATGACACGAAGCAGGCGGGTACGATTCCCGATACGCCGCAGGGCGATGTCGGTAATATCTTCGACGGCGTCGACGCGATCGAGGCGCTTTTCAACACGCGCACCTATCCCGGCATCTTCGACTACAGCCTGAACCGCCGGCTGCGCTATTTCACGCTGTCGTCGCAGGCGAACATCAAGGTCGCCGAGCCGCTGACCTTGCTCGCAGGTCTCTCGTGGGCCAAACCCGATGTCAGCAAGCAATCGGGGACCGGTTCCTGGCAGGATTTCAGCGGCGATAGCCAGACGAGTCTGCGTCTTGCCGCTACGCTGGAGCCGGTGCGCGGCCTCAACTTTTATGTGTCGTACAGCGAATCCTTCCAGCCGCAGCTCTTCATCGATGCCGCGGGCGACGTCCTGCCGCCGCTTACCGGCGAGCAATATGAGGCGGGCTTCAAATATGTGTCGTCCGACCGCCGCCTGCTTCTGACCGGCGCGCTGTTCGACGTCCGGCAGTCGAACCAGGCGCGCTACGACCAGACGATCGATCTCATCGATCGCTACGCGCCGATCGGCAAGGTTCGTCACCGCGGGTTCGAACTGCAGGCGGTGGGTGAGATTGCGAAGGGCTGGCAGGTCAATGCGGGTCTCGCCATCCTCGACCCGACGATCCGGCGCGACGATGACCTGACCCTGATCGGCAAGACCATCACCTTCCTGCCAAAGAGCTCGGCGAGCATCTATACCAGTTACGAGTTCAGCGGTGCCTTCGTTGGCGCCGGCATCCGCTACGTCGATTCGGTGAAGACCGACATCGACCGTTCGACACGTGACCTCCCGTCCTACACGCTGGTTGATGCGTCGGCTGGCTATGACTTCGGGCGCTTCCGCGGGCAGATCAACGTCAAGAACCTCTTCGACAAACATTATTTCGTGAACAATTATCAGACGCTGTTCTACGGCAATGTCGTCGGCGAGCCACGCAGCGTGACGGTTTCGCTCCGCGCGAATTTCTGAGCCTGTGCTAGGCGTGGCGCATGCGAGGCGAATCTTGATGATACGGCGGCCAAGACGCGTAGCAGCGCTGCTGCTTGCGGCCGCAGCATTGGGGGCGGGCTTTTCCGCCACCGCATCGCAGACCGGTGTGGTCCACGACATTGTCTACACGGGCGCCCGCGCGATCGACCCGGAAACGGGATTGGATGCGGTTCGCAACATCGCGGTCGATGGCGACCGCATCGCCGCGATCAGCGACACGCCGCTCAAGGGAAGGCGCATGATCGACGCGCGCGGGCTCGTCGCGGCGCCGGGCTTCATCGATATTCACTCGCACGCGACGACGCGCGAGGCAGCGCGTTATCAGGCGAAGGACGGCGTGACGACCCGGCTCGAGCTCGAGATCGGGACTTGGCCGGTCACCGCCTGGTACGAGGCGAAGCAGGGACACGAGCTCCTGAACTATGGCACAAGTGCCGGGCATACGGCGCTGCGCTATTTCATCCAGAAGGGTGAGGGCGCTGCAGGGCTCGCGGCGCTGCGCGATCCGATGGAGAAGTTCGGGGCGAAAGAAGCCGATGCGCCGCTGTCCGATGCGATGGGGAAGCGGCTCGATCTTTTGCTCGAACAAGCTATTCGCGAGGGCGCGATCGGGATCGGCAGCGGCACCCAATATGCCCCGGGCATCACGCGCCGCGAAATGTTCGACGTCACGGCGGTTGCGGCGAAGACCGCGACCTGCCTCTTCACCCATATTCGTTATGGCAGCCTCGTCGAACCGGGCAGCGCCTTCGAAGCGTTGCAGGAGAACATCGCGAATGCCGCAACGACCGGCGCCTGCGTCCATGTCGCGCACATCAACAGCATGGCGATGCGCGATGCGCCCTTCATGGCCGCGCTGATGCGCGATGCGCGCGGGCATGGCGCCGATATCACGACCGAAACCTATCCTTGGGGCGGATCGGTCGACGCGGTGCGCAGCCATTTCTTCGATCCGGGCTGGGAGCAGCGCTGGGGCGTCGCGGTCGGCGATCTCCAGTCGCGCAGCACCGGCAAGCGGCTGACGCAGGCCGAGTTCGATGCGCTGCGTGCTGGCACGGGCGATGACGGGGTCATCATGCATATGAACAGCGAAGCGACGATCATGGCGCTGCTGAAGGATTCCTCGGTCATGGTTGCGAGCGATGGCGGACGGATCGAGGGGCCGAACGGTCATCCCCGCTCGGCTGGCACCTTCGCGCGGCTGCTCGGCCATTATGTTCGCGAGACGCAAACGCTTGGTTTGATGGAAGCGCTCCGCAAGGTCACCCTGATGCCTGCGCAGCGGCTTGAAGGCTTCGTACCGGCGATGAAGCGCAAGGGCCGGCTCCAGCCGGGCATGGATGCCGACATCGTGCTGTTCGAGCCGCGGACGGTGGGCACGCGAGCCACCTATGGCGACGCCGCCCGCTATTCGGACGGCTTCCGCTATGTGATGGTGAACGGCGTTCTCATCGTCGATCGTGGGGCGCTCGTCGAGGGTGTCAATCCGGGGCGGCCCGTTTTTTCGAAGTATAGATCATGAGCATTGCAATCGATCATCCCGTCGCTGCATCGCCGGCCGCGCCCCCAGGTCTTGACCTTCCCGGCCCGTATCTGCTCTTCCTCGGAGATGCCACGGACACGACCTTTCTGAAGACCGGTCTTGGTCTCCGTGACTGGGCACCCGGGCTTTGTATCGGCGAGTATAAATGCGCGGGCGCCGCGGCGACGCTCCGGCTTCCCGTCATGGCGCCGGGAGCAGCGCGTGCCGCAGGGGCACGGGCGCTCGTCCTCTCGGCGGCCTCGATCGGCGGCGCGATCCGTGAGACCTGGATTCCCTGTCTGGTCGAGGCGCTCGAAGCCGGGCTCGATCTCATCAGTGGGGCGCATGATCGCCTCGGCGACAATGCGCAGCTTCGGCAGGTAGCCGAAACGCACGGACGCCGCCTCATCGACGTACGCACGCCGCCGCCGGGGCTGCCGATCGCGACGGGACGGCGAAGGCGTGGCAAGCGGCTGCTGACCGTCGGCACCGATTGCGCGCTCGGCAAGAAATATACTGCGCTGGCGCTGGCCGAGGCCTTCCGTGCGCGCGGAATCGATGCCGATTTCCGGGCGACGGGCCAGACGGGGATCATGATCGCGGGGCGCGGCATTCCGATAGACTCGGTGGTCAGCGACTTCATCGCGGGCGCCGCCGAACTGCTGAGCCCCGATGCCGATCCCGCGCATTGGGACGTGATCGAAGGGCAAGGATCGCTCTTCCACCCGTCCTACGCCGGCGTATCGCTGGGCCTGCTTCATGGGTCGCAACCCGACGTGCTGGTGCTGTGTCACGCGCATGGCCGCGAGCGGATCGTCGGGCTGGCCGACTACCCGCTGCCCTCGATCGGCCGCGCGATAGAGGTGACGCTACAGCAAGCCGAGCTCACGAACCCTGGTGTCCGCTGCGCGGGCGTCTCGCTCAATACGGCGGGGCTCAGCGCCGACGAGGCCGAGGCGGCGATATCCGAGCTGTCGCGCGCCTGGAATATCGTCGCCGCCGATCCGATGCGAGGCGGTCCGGCGTTCGACCGGCTCGTCGACGCGTGCCTCGCATGACGCGACTACTCATCCTTCTCGCCTTCCTGATCGGAACGATCGCGCCGACGGCGGCGCAGGAACGCAGGGGCGTGGATCGCGAGGCCGCGCTTGCCGACATCCGGGCGATAGTCGAGGGCGCTTCGGGCGACAGCGCGCTTATCGTCGCGATCACCGATCGCGACCGAACCATAATGGTCGCCGCCCATGGTTATGCCGATATCGACCGGCGGATCGCCGTGACGGCCGACACGCGCTTTGCGATCGGCTCGATCTCCAAATCTTTCGCCGCGGTCGCGCTTATGCAGATGGCAGATGAGGGTCGCTTCGACCCCGACGCGCCGATTGCGCGCTACCTCCCCGATTTTCATGTGCGCGGCAGCTATGCCCCGATTACCGGCGCGTCGCTGATGTCGCATACCTCGGGCCTTCCCAATTACCTCGCCAACGTCGCATCGATGCGTTTTCTCATCACCGCGCTCGCGGATTTCGAGCCGCGTTACGCGCCGGGAGAGCATTTCTGGTACTCGAACTCGGGCTATCAGTTGCTCGGCTATGCCGCCGAAGCAGTCGACAAGCGGCCGTTCCCGATGATCGTGCAGCAGCGGATCCTCGATCCGCTCGGCATGACGGCGACCGCGCCGCAAATCGACGACCGGCAGCGCCGCCAGATGGCGACAAGCTACGAGCGCGCGCCCAACGGCGATCTCGTCATAGCGCCCTGGTTCGAGCATATCGCGGCCGACGGCGCGATCGTCTCGACCGCACCCGACATGACCGCCTACGCCCGTATGCTGCTGGCGCGGGGGAGGGCACCGAAAGGCCGGTTGCTGTCCGATCGAGCCTTCTCGCGCATCATTACGCCGGTTCGCGACGATTATGGCTATGGCTTCGATATCGCCGAGCGGGGGAAGATGCTTTTCCACACCGGCTCGATCATGGGTTTTCAGGCCTATTTCGCTGTTCATCTGGAGCATGGGCTGGGGATCGTCATTCTGGGCAACGGGCCTGCGGACAGGGCGCTGCGTGACCGGATCGTCGCGCGCCTGTTCGGTACCGCACCAAACCCCGGCCCTGATCTCCAGTGGCGTGGGGTCGAAAACTTTGCCGGCCGTTTTGTCGGCCCCGGCGGCAAGGCGTTGGAGTTTCAGCCCGGACCATCGGGCGATCTGCTCGTCGTCGATGGGGGTAAGATTTTGCCGCTTGCGCGCATAGGCCGGGAAGGGTGGGGTGCTCACCTGACGCCCGCTGGACCGCGAGCCTTTCTTTTCTTCCGGGAAGCTTCCGGCGAAGTGTTGGAAGTGGTCGATGGCGATGCGACGTTCGTTCGCGCGGGTGGTACTCCCGCGCAGGTGGCTCCGACATCCTATCGGCCGCTTGTCGGGCGCTACAGCGCACATGGCGAGGAAGGGCCGAGCGTGCGCATCTACGCGCGGGGCGGGAAGCTCATGATGTCCTATGCCGATTCCAGCCTCCCCATGTCGCTCGTCGAGGATGAGCCGGGGCGCTTTCGCTTCGAGTCCCCGACCTATTCGCCCGAATGGCTGCAGTTCGACACGATTGCTGAAGGCAAGGCGCAGCGGCTGCTCCTGAACGGCGTGCCACTTTACCGCATCGAGCTGCCATGAGGGCGCGCCGCCGGATATGTTTATCCCTTGCAGCGCTGCTCGGGGCGACACCGGTCGTCGCTGCCAAGCCGCATGACGCGGCATTCGTCGCATGGGCCAAGGCGCACGCGGCTCCGTTACCGGCCTGTGCTTCGATTGAGAAGGGAGCTGACTATCGCGTGATCGCCGCGTCGCTCGGCACCGCGAGGGTTCTCGCGCTCGGTGAGCCGGTCCACGGCGCGCACGAGCCGTTGGCGCTGCGCAATTGCCTCTTCCGCTATCTCGTCGAGGAACAAGGCTTCACCGCGATTGCGCTCGAAGCCGGCCTCCACGAATCGCGCCGACTGCACGATTATGTGGCGGGCGGTGCCGGTGACGTGCATGAGGTCGCGCGGAGCGGATTTACCTGGGGTTTCTGGCGCTATCCCGAGAATATAGAGCTGCTCGAATGGATCCGGGCCTACAATCTCGACCCAGCCCACACCCGCAAGATCGCCCTCTACGGTGTAGACTTGAGCGGCGGCGATGCGGACGGTGCCTGGGCGCGGGCACGCGTCACGCTCGACGAGGCCCTCGAGTTTCTGGCGCGTGTGGCGCCCGACGAGTCGACGCCCCTGCGCAAGAATATCGAGCCCTTTCTGGGGCGCTTCTCGGCGTTGGGCTATCGCACCCTGACCGCCCGCGAGCGCGCGGTGATGCGCCGGTCGCTCGTTCGTCTCCTCGGCGCCTTCGATACAGGTAGGGTCACTCTCATCACGAGATCCTCGCAGGAGGATTATGACTGGGCGCGACAGAATGTCGTCGCCGCGCAGCAACTCCAGACCGTCTTCGATGTGTCCAACAAGCCCGATCCCGAAGGCCGGCTGCTCCCCGGCGACTATCGCGCCGACGCCGCGCGCGATATCGCGATGGCTTCCAACGTGCTTTGGGCGCTCGGTCAGGAAGGGCCTAAGGGTCGCCTCCTGGTTTTTGCGCACAACGGGCATGTCATGAACGCGCATACGCGCGGCGGGATATGGGCGGTTTATAAACGACCTCCCGCGGCAATGGGGGTTCATTTGCGGCGTTCACTTGGACGCGATCTCGTCGCCGTTGGGATAAGTTCGCCGACGCGCGACGAAGGTGCCGGTGGGTCGGGCACCATCGATGATGCCTTGGCGCGCGTAGGCCGGGAGCGCTTTCTGCTCGATATCCGACTGGCGTCTGGCCATCCCGCCCGATGGCTCGGCGAGAAGCAGTCGCTCGGCGTCAACTACAGGACTGAAAGCCTGATTACGCCCAAGAGGGCTTTCGATCTATTGCTGTTTTTCTCCCGTTTGACGCCCTCATCGAGGCTGCGCTGATCTAGGGTCAGGACTTCTGTGGTTGCCGCCCGTGATGCAAGAGGGTTTTTGACCTTCTGAACTGGTGATCGAGTGCGGTCTTCTGTCAGGCCTTGATTGCGGCCCTCTTTCAGAGGCCGCTGGCCGGT
>Ga0180220_1002017_pt1 | contig 13795 bp, 9 predicted proteins | sample eDN5th37CBELigBY_FD_151335 | JGI IMG/M metagenome (GOLD analysis project Ga0180220, IMG submission 151335) | Enriched backyard soil microbial communities from Emeryville, California, USA - eDNA 5th pass 37_C BE-Lig BY (version 2) (version 2) | ecosystem: Environmental > Terrestrial > Soil >... | reverse complement strand
CGAATGAATCGCTTACAAACCAAAAAACGGTCTATATGAAATATCTGGAATGATGGATTGCCAGAGGCTCTAAGGTCGAACATTACAGGGAAATAGGCATTATTTGGACGTTTGCGGGAGAGGTTTGAGCATAAAAGAAACGTTTCGCCAAGCCGTCCGAGATTTTTGTCGAATTTTGCAAGTTTAATCAAAGACGAAAGACAATAAAGCCAATTTTGCAACTGTATGTTATAAAACGACGCGATTGAAAGGGGTTACATATGGCGCATATAACGATGGATACCGGCTCGCCTGCCTTGCGGATGACCACCAACATTCATGTCATCTCGCCCGTCGATGCCGGCGTTCCGGCAAGCAGCACGCTTTATCTTCTTCACGGGGCCGGAGACAACGCCAGTACATGGCACCGCCTGACGACGATCGAGCTGTATGCGGCCAAATACGGCTGCACGGTCATCATGCCGGAAGCCAACCGAAGCTACTACACGGACATGGAATACGGTCTCGAGTATTTCCGCTACGTGACGCAGGAGCTTCCGGACCTTTGCGGCCGGCTGCTCCGGCTGAACGAGGATCCCGGGAAAACCTATGTGGCCGGCTTGTCGATGGGCGGGTACGGTGCTTTGAAATGCGCCCTGACCTATCCGGACCGGTATGCGAAAGCGGTATCCTTATCCGGCGTTACCGATATCCAAAAGCGACTCCGCGATCCGAACATGGAAGCGGGGATGGCGAAGGAGATGCAGGCGGTATTCGGACCGGACCTTCAGGTCAAGCCGGACCAGGACTTGTACGCGCTGGCTGCGAAACGTATCGACGAAGGCGGGCCGCTCCCTTCGGTCCTTTGCTGCTGCGGAACCGAAGATCCTTTTATCGGGATGAACCGGGAGTTCGCCGATTACATGCGGAACACGCCGTTCGAATTCGCGTACGTGGAAGGCCCGGGAGCCCATGATTGGCTTTTCTGGGAAAGGCACCTGAAAACGGCTTTCGACTTCCTGTTCAACGAAAAGAAATAAGTAGAGTGAGGCGATGCAAATTGAAACCCGCAGCCTTAGGGCCTGACAAAAAATTACGAGCGCGTTCCGCGACTCCTTGGTACAAGGAAATCTGGAAGCACCGAATGACCTATACCCTGCTGATTCCCGGCCTGGTTTGGTTGATTTTGTTCGCTTACCTGCCGATGGGCGGCCTGTCGCTGGCGTTCAAGCACTACAAGGCCAACGAGGGCATTTGGGGAAGCCCTTGGGTCGGCTTCGAAAACTTCAAATACGTCTTCCGCGATCCAACCTTCGCGCAGGCCGTGTGGAGAACGCTGTACGTCAACATCATCAAGCTGGTCATCACGTTCCCGTTCCCGATCCTTCTTGCGCTGCTGCTGAACGAGCTGCGGATGCGCAAAACCAAAAAGCTGTTCCAAACGGTATTTACGTTTCCGCAGTTTTTGTCCTGGATCATCGTTTCCGGGATCGTCATCAACGTGCTGTCCTATGACGGATTGCTGAACAGCGCGCTGCAGCTGATGGGGCTGCCGACGATCAACTTCCTGGGCTCGGAAAAAATGTTCCTGCCGATGCTGATTCTCACCGACATCTGGAAGTCGACCGGCTGGGGCGCGATCATCTTCCTGGCGGCCATTTCCGGCATCGACCAGGACCAGTACGAATCGGCCCAAATCGACGGCGCTTCGCGGATGCAGCAAATTTTCAAAATTACGCTGCCGAACATTCTTCCGACCGTTACCGTCATGTTCATTCTTAACGTGGGCGGTTTGATGTCCGCGGGCTTCGACCAGATCTTCAACTTGGCGAACGCAGCCACGCAAAACGTGTCCCAGGTCCTCGACGTATACATCTACCGCATTACGTTCCAGTCCTCGACGGACTTCTCGTTCTCGACCGCCGTCAGCTTGTTCCGTTCCCTGGTGAACATGATCCTGTTGCTGGCCGCCGACCGAGTGGCAAAAATGATGGGCGGAGACGGCTTGTTCCGCTAGGAAAGGAGTGAATAACAGATGAGTACCGCTACCGCAAAACGGCATAAATACCGGATCGGCAAAATGACCTTTCTCGACTATGCGCTGCTGGTCGTCCTGATCATTTTGTCCTTGATGATCCTCATCCCGTTCATCAACGTGATCGCGATTTCGTTCGCTTCGCAAAAAGAATACGCCGATAACCCGATGATGCTGTTTCCGAAGCATCCGACGCTGGACGCTTATAAGGCGTTGTTGAATGACGGAAGGATTTTGACGGGCTTCTGGAATACGATCAAAATTCTCGTCGTCGGGCTGCCGCTCAGCTTGTTCCTGACAAGCACGATGGCCTACGGCCTTAGCCGGGACAAGTTTCCGGGCAAAAAGCTGATCTTTTTCCTGGTCCTGTTCACCATGATTTTCAACGGCGGCATCGTACCGCTTTACCTGGTCATGAAGTCGCTTCACCTGACCGGTACTTTGTGGTCCGTCATCCTGGTCGGCAGCTTCAGCGCCTTCAACATGATCCTGATGATGAACTATTTCCAAGGCCTCCCGGAATCGCTGATGGAATCCGCCAGACTCGACGGAGCCGGGGAATGGAAGATCCTGTTCTCCATCGTGCTGCCGCTGGCCGCGCCGATCATGGCAACGATTACGCTGTTCTACGGCGTCGCCTTCTGGAACGGATGGTACGACGCGATGATTTTCCTGCGAAAGGCGGAGATGTTGCCGCTGCAAAACGTCCTAAGAACGATCATCGTCGAATCCTCGACAAACGTTTCGAACGCGTCCAGCGTGGACGCCCTGAACAAATCCGGTTTTTCCACGGGAATGAAGATGGCTTCGGTTTTCGTATCGATGGTGCCGATTATGTGCTTCTTCCCGATGCTGCAAAAGCACTTCGCCAAAGGGGTGTTGACAGGGGCTATCAAGACCTGATTACACAATAGATTTTTAACTGAGGATTTTGCAAAAGTTCAAAAAGAGCACTTCCAATCAGCAATATATAGAGCGAAACGGTTTCATTCCTCCATATATTGTACTCTGGAGCGGCCGGAATCGAATTTTGCAAAAGCCTGAACTGCAAAAATCTGATCAAAGTGGGGGAAAAACATGAACACCAAAAAGCTGCTTAAACCTCTCCTTGCCGTCGCGCTGTCGGCGGTTATGGTGACGGTCACTGCCTGCTCGAAAGACTCGGCATCATCCGGCGGCAACGAAAAAGACGCGGACGGCAACTACAAGGACAAGCTGAAAATCTCCGTCGCGCAGACGACCGAAGTGAAGGACGGCGTGCTGGACAACGAATTCCACAAATATTGGATGGACAAGTTCAACGTCGAGTGGGATTACAACTACGTGCAATGGGATTCCTGGCCGGAAAAACTCCGCCTGTGGATCAACTCCGGCGACCTGCCTGACGTGGCAAGCTGGAACTACGTGCATGGCGATTTCATGAATTACGTGGACCAAGGACTTTTGTACAAATTTCCGGATGACTGGAAGGAACGCTGGCCGAACGTAGCCGCAGCCTACAAGCTGACGGGCCTTGGCGACAAACTGGAAGAGCTGACGGGCGGCACGTACATCCTGCCGAAACCGGTCTACTACCAAAACAAACCGGCCGACCCGCTCGTGAACCAAATCGGCGTCATCGCGCTGCGCAAGGACTGGGCGAAAGCCGTCGGATTCGAGTTGAAGGACGCATACACGACAAGCGAGCTGATCCATTATGCCGAGCTGATCAAAGAGAAGGATCCGGGGAAACTGGGCTCCAAGCTGGTTCCGATGTCTTATAACGCGGACGATGCCCTGACGAACATCATCATGGCCAACAGCGAACACTCCCGCGTGGAATCCGCATTCTACAGAGGCGAAGACGGCAAATTCCATTGGGGTCCGGCGGATCCGGAAACGTTGACCGGCCTGAAGCTGATGCAAAAAGCGTATAAAGAAGGCCTGCTGAATCCTGAGTTTTACACATGGAAAAACAACGAAGGCACCGACAACTTCAGAGTCAAAGGCGTAGCCGGCATCATGTCCCTCGGCGGCCTGGCATCGTACAGACAAGACCTGGACAAAAACATGCAGAAAAACCTGGGCGTCAGCAGCGACGATCTGGTCCACACGGCCATCGTTCTCGGCGATGACGGCAAATACCGCAACCTGGAGCAGGTTAATTTCTGGTCGTCCCTGATCTTCTCGCCGAACATCAGCCAAGAGAAGTTTGAACGCATCATGGACATCCTCGATTACTCGACAAGCAAAGAAGGGCAATTGCTCGTCAACATGGGCTTCGAGGGCAAAGACTGGAAATACGACGACAAAAACGAGCTGGTGAGCCTGCTTCCGGAAGGAACGACGCTCGAAGACAAATATCCTGCGCGTTTTGAAGGCCTGTATGTCCTGGGCGACGACTTCAGCGTCGTGAACCCGGCGATCAAAAAGGAATACCGCGACCGTGCCGTGCAGCTTTTCCAAGAAAAAGCGAAACTCGGCAAAGAAGGCGGCAAGCTGGCGACTTACGATTGGGACGTACAGCTGTATGATTCCAAGGCAAAAAGCCAAGCAACGTTCGAATATCAAAACGAGTATGCCAACCTGATTCTGCAAAGCGGCGATCTGGAAACCAACTGGAAGAAATGGGTGCAAAGCAAGCAATCCCTCGTTCAACCGGTGCTGGATGAATTGAACAGCAAATTCGCCAAGTAAAGATATCTCTAAAAAGGACGATGGGCGAGGGGGTTTACCCAAACCCCCGTCCGTGAACCCGGTGTGCAGCATTAGGGTGCAGCCGGGTTCTTCTCTTCATGACGGCCGGAAAGACCTCTATTTTCCAGCTGGGACGGCAGGCTTCCGGCCTCGTGAAAGAGACGAAGTTATCCCCTCTCTTCTGATTGAGGAGTTTGCACAAGCGGATGGAAACAAAAAGCGATCCGTCCTGCCCGCTTCCGGGGCGACGGATGTTGCGCAAGCTCCTGAGAAAGAAGAAAGAATGCCGGAGTCTTCAAGCGGCTCGCGGCGTTCTATAAATCTTTCATATATAATGAAGCAATTTTCGGCCCAGGCGCCTGTACAGCAAAAAAAGAGAAAAAACCCGCTTGAATGTTTGAGCAGGTAGTGGAGGGAACTGTATGGATATTCAGCAATTAAAAGGCCTTATACAACAAATGACGCTGGAAGAGAAAATCGCTCAATTGCTTCAGCTTACCGCCCATTTTCACGAAGGTACGGACAACGAAAGTCAAGTGACCGGACCGATGGAGGAAATGGGAATTACCGAGCCGATGGTTACCGGCAGCGGTTCCGTGCTTGGCCTTTCCGGGGCGCAGGCGGTCATCGACGTGCAGCAATCGTACCTGAAAAAAAGCCGGCTGGGAATCCCGCTGATGTTTATGGCGGACGTCGTGCATGGTTTTAAAACCATTTTCCCGATCCCGCTCGCCATCGGCTGCTCCTGGGATTTGGAGCTGGCGGAGAAAAGCGCGGAAATCGCCGCCAAAGAGTCGGCCGTATCCGGCATTCACGTGACGTTTGCGCCGATGGTCGATCTGGTGCGCGATCCGCGCTGGGGAAGAGTCATGGAAACGACCGGAGAGGATCCTTATCTCAACGGAATGTTTGCCCGCGCCTTCGTCAGAGGTTATCAGGGAAGCAATCTGAAAGAGGAAACCGACCGACTGGCGGCTTGCGTGAAACACTTTGCGGCTTACGGCGCGCCGGAGGGCGGACGGGACTACAATACGGTCAACATGTCCGAGCGGCAGCTGCGCGAGCAATATTTGCCGGCCTATAAAGCGGCGCTTGACGAAGGCTGCGAAATGGTCATGACATCGTTTAACACGGTGGACGGCATTCCGGCGACCGGCAACGAAAAACTGATGCGCGGCATTTTGCGCGACGAATGGGGATTCGACGGCGTGCTGATCTCCGACTGGGCGTCCATTCGGGAGATGATCGCGCACGGCGCGGCCGAAGACGACCGCGAAGCGGCATACCGGGCGATCCGGGCCGGCGTCGACATCGAGATGATGACCCCCTGTTACGTCCGCCATTTGCCGGAGCTCGTGGAGAGCGGCAAGGTGGACGAAGCGCTCATCGACGAAGCCGTATTGCGCATCCTGCGCCTGAAAGACAAACTCGGACTTTTTGAGAATCCGCTTCGCGCGGCAGACCCGGAGCGCGAGAAGGAAATTCTTTTCTGCGAGGAACATCGCCGGGTTTCCTATGAGCTGGCTGCCAAATCGAGCGTTCTCCTCAAAAACGACGGCGTGCTGCCGCTGCGAAAGGATGCCCGCGTCGCATTGATCGGCCCGTTCGCGGAGAGCAACGATATCCTCGGCTGGTGGTCCTGCGTAGGGGAGAAGGAAGATGCGGCTCCGCTCGCTTCGGCGCTCAAGGAACGTTTCACCGGAACCCTTGCCGTCAGCGAAGGCTGCGGCATCGACAGCATGACGCCGGAGCAGCTGGAGGCGGCGCTCGAAACGGCCCGCAGCGCCGACATCGTCGTGTTGGCCCTGGGCGAAGAATCCGCGATGAGCGGCGAAGGCGGCTCCAGAACGAACATCCGCCTGCCTCAGGCGCAGCTCGAGCTGGTGAAATGGCTGAAGAAGCTTGGCAAGCCGATGGCAGCCGTTCTGTTCAACGGCCGTCCGCTTGATTTGCACGGCATTTTCGACGAGGCCGACGCGGTGCTCGAGGCTTGGTTCCCGGGCAGCGAAGGCGGGGCAGCCATCGCCGACATTTTGCTCGGCCGCGTGAACCCGTCCGGGCGTCTGACGATGTCCTTCCCGCAATCGGTGGGCCAAGTGCCTGTTTACTACAACCATTTTAATACGGGACGCCCGATGGATCCTTCCAAATCGGCCGAACGTTACGTATCCAAATATATCGACAGCCCTAACGATCCGCTGCTGCCGTTCGGGTTCGGCCTTTCGTACACGAGCTTCGAATACAGCGATTTGACCCTGTCGAGCCCGGAAATGAAGGCGGATGAACCGATCACGGTGCAAGTGAAGGTAACCAATACGGGAGAACGGGCCGGAATCGAAACGGTTCAATTGTACGTTCGCGACGTGGCGGGAGAGGTCGTCCGTCCGCTCCGCGAGCTTAAAGGATTCGAACGATTGGAGCTTCAGCCGGGCGAGAGCCAAACCGCAACCTTCACATTGACGGAAGAGCAGCTGCGGTACCATCATTCCGATCTCGGTTTCGCAAGCGATCCCGGTTCCTTCCGGGTATTCGTGGGGGCGAACAGCCGCGACACGCTGGAAGCGTCCTTTAAGCTGGTTTAATCGAAACAGGTGAACGTGAATGAAGGCGGACCGTGCGAGGGGCCTGACGGCCTCTCCGGCACGATCCGGACACCGCGCTCGCAGGTTTATTTCAAGGGTTAGGAGGAATTAACAACATATGACAGGCACGATTACGAACTCTAAGCTAAACATCCAAGCGGGTGATTTGAGCTTTACCTTTTGGGAAAGCGGCGATTTGCACCAGGCTCTAAGCGGCCAAACCATGATAAACCAACTGGTGGCAAGCCCGATCGAAGGAGCTTTGAATAACCTGTACCTGCGTATTCACCGCGAGTCGGGCATTTCGTTTTACCCTCTGCTCGGCATCCGTTCCCAAAGCAAAGTAAGCGCCGGGCAACGCCGGATACTTTGGGAAGGCAGCGCCGACGGCGTCGAATACCGCGTGACTTTTGCCGTGTCTCCGCTCGGCGTCTGGTTCTGGGACGTGGTGGCCCGGGGCGAAGGGGCAAGCATCGACATCATCTACGGACAGGATCTCGGCAATGCCGACATCGGGGCGGTGCGCAGCAACGAAGCCTATTTGTCCCAATATATCGACCATACCGTTTTCGAGGACGATGATTTCGGTTACGTCGTTTGCTCCAGACAAAACATGCCGCAAAGCGGCGGAGCGTTCCCATATATCCAGCAAGGCGCCTTGACGCGCGCTGCCGGCTATTCGACGGACGGCTTCCAATTTTTCGGCTTGTCCTACAAGGAAACAAACGTGCCTTCCTGCCTGAGCAAGGCCGGGCTGGCCAATGAAATCTATCAATACGAGTTTGCTTACACGGCGCTGCAATCCGAGCGGGTGACGCTTGACGGCGAAGCGCGTTTCGTATTTTACGGCCTGTTCAAAGAAAACCATGCGGCAGCGGTAACCGAGCTCGAGTATAAAGCCGAGGTTCAGCAGGCTTGGGAGGCTTATTTGGCCGAAGGCGACAAAGAAACGCTGCGGCAGCTGCCCGCCGTTCGGTTTAACGGAACCATCGGCGAACCGCTGCAAACCCTCTCCATGTCGGCGGAGGAAATCGATGCGCGTTTCCCGGAACATAAGAGACAACAGGAAGAACGCGAAGGCGGACAACTCCTTTCGTTTTTCACGGATTCCTACGAACATATCGTATGCAAAGAAAAAGAATTGCTGGTTGAACGTCCGCACGGCCATATTTTGATGAGCGGGAACAACGTTGAATTCGGGGCGACGGTCATCACGACCACGTCTTACATGTACGGCATTTTCAACTCGCATCTGGTCGTGGGCAACACGAACTTCAACAAAATGATGAGCAACGCCCGAAACGCGCTAAACGTGCCGAAAACGGCCGGACAGCGGATTTACGTGGAAGTGGACGGGCAATACCGGCTGCTGACGATGCCATCGCTGTTCGAAATCGGTTTTAACTATGTGCGCTGGTATTACAAAACGGCCGACGACATGCTGGTCATTACGAACTTTACGACCGTGGACACGCCGGAAGTTCGGCTGAACGTTCGTTCCGAAAGCGGAAAGGCGTACCGTTTCCTCGTGACAAGCCAAGTGACGATGAACGTCAACGAATACGAAGCGCCGGTTCGCATGGCAAACGAAAACGGCGTCCTTACCTTCTTCGGCGGGCAGGATGACCTCCGCAAGGAAGCCTACCCGAACTTGCAATATCGCATGTGGCTGGATGGCGCCGCGGCCGAGATCGGCGACGAGACCGTGCTTGCGGAAGGCGTACCGGCCGGCTGCGCGTCGCTCTACACAATGCAAATCGAGGCAACCCGCGAATGGACCCTGACGGTGCAAGGTTTGCTGAACGGCGAACACATGCCGGCCGAAGACAAAAACGTCGAGGAAGAGATCGCCAAATATCGCGAATTCTACCGGGAGGTCATGAACGGATTCCGCCTTACCGGCGGGGACGGAGCCGAGGGCGCCGACTTCTTCAAGGTGAACGCGCTGGCTTGGTGGTACACGCATAACATGCTCGTCCATTATTCGGTTCCGCATGGCCTGGAGCAATACGGCGGGGCGGCATGGGGAACGCGCGACGTGTGCCAGGGACCGTCGGAGTACTTCATGGCCACGCAAAAATTCGGTCAGGTCCGGGATATTTTGCTTACGGTATATTCCCATCAATACGAGCATGACGGAAACTGGCCGCAATGGTTCATGTTCGACCGGTATGCCCCGGTGCAGCAGGAGGAAAGCCACGGCGACATTATCGTCTGGCCGCTCAAGGTGCTCAGCGATTATTTGACGGCTACGCGGGATTACAGTATTTTGAAGGAAAAGGTTTCCTATACCGTTAAAGGAAGCTTCAAGTTCACGGAACAAACATACACGCTGCTCGAGCATGTGCATAAGGAAATCGGCTACATCCGCAGCCACTTCCTGCATGATACGTATTTGTCGTCTTACGGCGACGGGGACTGGGACGATACGCTGCAGCCGGCGAACGCCCAGCTCAAGAAATACATGGTCAGCAGCTGGACGGTGGCCCTGACGTACCAGACGTTTACCCAGCTGTCCGCTGCGCTGCTGGCGGAAGAACCGTCCTTTGCGGCGGAGCTGCAGGAAATGGCGGACGGCATTAAACGCGATTACCGCCGGTATATGCTGCAAACCGACGTTATTCCGGGATTCCTCTATATGGAAGACCCTGCTAACGCCAAGCTGATGCTGCATCCGACGGACACCGAAACGGGTATCCAATACCGCCTGCTGCCGATGACGCGCAGCATGATCGCGGAACTGCTCGATCCGGAGCGCGCGAAATCGCATTACGCATTGATCAAGGAAAAGCTGTTCTTCCCTGACGGCGTTCGTTTGATGAACCGTCCCGCCCAGTACGCCGGAGGCGTCAGCACGCATTTCAAACGGGCGGAGCAGGCTTCGAATTTCGGACGCGAGGTCGGGCTTCAATATGTCCATGCCCACATCCGGTTCATCGAAGCGATGGCGAAGCTGGGACATGCGGACGACGTATGGAACGGGCTTAACGTCATTAACCCGGTGGGCATCCGCGACGTCGTGCCGAATGCGGAGATGCGGCAGAGCAACGCGTATTTCAGCAGCTCGGACGGCAAGTTCAACAACCGCTACGAGGCGCAGACGCATTTTGACGACCTCCGCAGCGGCAAGGTGCAGGTGAAAGGCGGATGGCGGATTTATTCCAGCGGTCCGGGGATTTACATGAACCAGCTGATTTCGAACGCCCTCGGCATTCGCCAGGACCAAGGCGGACTGACGATCGACCCGGTCCTGCCGGCGTCGCTGAACGGAATGCATTTCGATTTCGAATACGACGGGGTCAAGGTTACCTTCGTTTATCATATAACCGGCGCTTCCGTCAGCCGCGTGACGCTAAACGGCAATCCGCTTCAGGCGGAGCGGGTGGCCAATCCTTACCGCGAGGGCGGCTTGCGCATCAGCAAGGAAGCCTTTGAGCAGGCGATGAAGGACGATCATAACGTCGTTGAAATTTTTATGTAAATTTTTAGGCGATCTTAACGGATCGCCATTTTCCATAGGATCCGATTCATCCAAGAATGAACGGGATTTTGCGGGAAAGGGGCGCCAGCAAGCGCCTCGCCTGCAAAATTCCCCGGCGAACAACGATAAGGAGCGAGGACAAATTGGTAAGTATAAAGGATATCGCTAAAAAAGCCGGAGTCTCCATTTCAACGGTATCTTATGCCCTGAACGGCAGCAGCAAGGTGACGGACGAAACCAGCGCGAAAATACTGGCAATCGCCAAAGAGCTGAACTATGTTCCGAACGCCGCTGCCAGAACGCTGAAAAAACGGGAGACGAAAATTCTCGGCGTATTCCTGACGGACTTCAAAGGGGATGTGTACGGGGAACTGCTGGACGGCATGAAGGAGGTCTGCAACTCGCAGGGTTACGACCTCATCGTCTGCAGCGGCAAGCAGTCCCACCGCATGCTGCCGGAGCGCCTGATCGACGGCGCGGTCATACTGGACCATACGTTCTCCAGCGAGGAACTGCTGAAGTACGCGGACCGCAACCATAAAATCGTCGTGCTCGACCGCGAGCTGGATCATCCGAACATCAATCTGGTTTTGCTCGACAATAAGGCCGGGGCGACCTTGGCCACCGAATATTTGGTGGAGCAAGGCCATAAAAAGATCTATATCGTATCCGGGCCCGAAGGGTCCTTCGACTCGATCCAGCGCATGAAAGCCGTCAAAATGGTTGCGGACCGGCGCAGCGACATCGAATGGATCGAAATTCAAGGCGATTTCAAAAAAAGCGGTGGCGAAAAGGCCGCCGAACAAATCATGCGGGAGTATACGGAACCCGTCGCGGTGTTTTGCCTGAACGACGAGATGGCGATCGGCCTGTGCAACCGGCTGGCCGATACGGAGTTCCGGATCGGCGAGCAGATCCATTTGATCGGTTTCGATAATATCGAGCTGACCCGGTATATGCAGCCGCGGCTGGCCACCATCGACTATTCCAAACGGAAATGGGGGGCGCTCGCGTCGGAGCAGCTCATCAAAATCATTTCCGGCGAAAAAGTCGAGCATGAGCGCATCTACGTAACGCTCATCCAAGGCGAATCCGTAGGGAAGCCTTCCGTCAAGGGCGCATCCCGTTAACATTAAAATGACCCGAATCGAGGCAAACCGTCCATGGTCTTCGTATTCGGGTCATTTTGCTATGGCTATTCGTTCAAAACATTAAGCTGAGCTGTTTGGCATAGGCGCCGACGGCGGGATTATTTTCGAAAAAAGAGACGTACACGTGCAGCAGCATCATCGGCAAAGAGGCCGGAGCCGATCTGTCGGTTGTCATTTGCTATCAGCTGTTCAGGACATTGTTTATCTTCCTGGCGGTTCCGCCGCTGCTGAAGGCGATTTTCCGGTCGATGCTGCGCCAGCGGTCGCCTGCGTAACACGAAAAAAAGCTCCATGCCTGTTTGCAGGCATGGAGCTTTTGGCTGTTTACGAAGATTTGCTCAGCAGCATTAGAATGATGGACGAAAGCGACAGGCAGGCGCTGATCAAATAGATGAACAAGACGGCCTGCTTCGGGCTCAGCCCCCAGGACAACAGCCGGTAGTGAATCTGGCTTCGGTCGGCCTTGTATACCGGTTTTCCGTTCAAATAACGTTTGATGATCACGTAAATGTTGTCGAAGATCGGCACGCCGAGCGCCAGCACCGGAACCAGGATCGAGATGACGGTTACCTGCTTGAAGGCTCCGTCCAGCGCGATGATGCCGAGCATGAAGCCGATAAACGTGGCACCCGCGTCCCCCATATAAATTTTTGCCGGCGGCTTGTTGTACTTCAAGTAGCCGAGCGCCACCCCCACGAGGATGATCGCCATGATCGCCGACTGCGTCTGGCCTTTGGAAATCGCGACGATAAACAAGGTCAGCGCGGAAATGCCGGCTACGCCTCCCGACAACCCGTCCAGTCCGTCCATAAAGTTGATGACGGTCGTAACGCCGAAAATCCAAAGGATGGTCAGGATGAACTGGAGCCACTCAGGGAATACGATCATATGCCCGGCAAACGGAATCGTCACCCCGACGAAGGAGATGCCGGAAAAGTAGACGATCACGGCCGCTCCCACCTGCACCACCGTTTTCGGCAGCGCCGGAAAGTCTTTGCCGCGCGTTTTGTACCAGTCGTCCACCATGCCGATGCCGAGAATGAGGAGCGAACCGGCGATGATGCCGGCCATTTCCGAATCCCAATGACGGCTCAGGATGAGGTACGGAATCATGAATCCCAGGAAAATGGCGATGCTCGCCAAATGGGGGACAGGTTCTTTATGGATTTTCCGGCTTGTCGGCCTGTCAACGAAATCGACCCGGATGGCCAGCTTTCGCAGGGGTGGAATCAATGCCAGCACGATGACAAGCGATAAAATAAATGCGATTACATACACGTTTTTGGCCTCCATCACTTCAGTTAACAATGGGTTAATACATAAAGTCCCATCATTAGCCATGTTTCTTGGAAAAGCTTTATTTTTAACTAGGATAATACCTATTTTTCCAAATGACAACGGTAAATATTTTATGTTTCCATAACATACCAATCAAACCAATCTAACAAATCTATATGAAAATAGACCTAGATTCACCGAAGCGAAGAAAAAAGGGAAGAAAAGGGTGAGCGATTTGAAAACCAATAAAATGCTGCAGACCATTGCCGCAGCGGCTTTCGTGACGGCCGCGCTGTCGGCGGGAGCGCCGGAGGCCAAAGCATTGCGGGCGCAGGACCAAAGTACTGCATCCCAAGTCTCACCGGCCAAATTCGCGGTAGCGAGCGAAAGCATCCGCGTCAACGGCCAAAACATGACCGTCTCCATGCTGAAAGCCGGGAACGGGAAGCTGATCGCGCTGGGCGATCTGGCTAAAATGTACGGCGCGGCCGCAACTTCCACCAAGGGCCTCATCACGGTAAAGACCGGCAAAAACGGGCATACCCTGCAGCTGCAATCGGGTTCCAAAACCTTCAAGCTTGACGGCGAAGCACGGACCTTTACGGCCGCTCCC
>Ga0180220_1002014_pt1 | contig 13815 bp, 9 predicted proteins | sample eDN5th37CBELigBY_FD_151335 | JGI IMG/M metagenome (GOLD analysis project Ga0180220, IMG submission 151335) | Enriched backyard soil microbial communities from Emeryville, California, USA - eDNA 5th pass 37_C BE-Lig BY (version 2) (version 2) | ecosystem: Environmental > Terrestrial > Soil >... | reverse complement strand
ATCATGGCATTGCATCCCCTTTGTTTTCACTCGGTGTTCTCATACGCTCACTATAAAGTCGGCCGGCGGGGAAGGGAAATACCGATTTGCTATCCCTATCATGAGGAAAACTTATCATTGGGATATTGCGGAATTCTTTTGGTATTGTTCATCCGCGAAATGAAGTTTATACCTGGGGGTTTTGCAAACTCATGACCTGATACATCGCAATTTATTTATTGCAAAATGCAAACTATGTATTACGATTTATGGGAAGAACCAAAAAAGACGAAGACGATACATAGATCAGGGATGGCCGATCATCCCGAACCGCACTGGAGGAAGATCCCGATGATTACCGATACATTAAAAGTGTTTGTGACGGTGGCCGAGCAGAGGAACTTCTCGCAGGCCGCCAAGCTGCTGAACTTGTCCCAGCCGGGCGTCAGCCTTCATATCCGCAACCTCGAAAACGAGCTGGGAGCCAAACTGATGCACCGTTCCCCGAAGCTCGTGAAGCTAACCGAGGCCGGAGAAATTTTATTTCTCAAGGCGCAGCAAATATTGGCTTTGTACGACGAAGCGAAGGAAGATATCCATATGCTCCGGGACGAAGTGACGGGTTCCCTTTCCATGGGAGCGAGTTTTACGATCGGCGAATACATTTTGCCGAGGGTGCTGGCGGAATATGCGCAGCTGTACCCGCTGGTGGACGTGCAGGTCCATATCAGCAATACGGGCAATATTTTGCAGGATATCCGCGCAGGCCGATTCCACATCGGCCTGGTCGAAGGCAAGGTGGATGCGAAAGACCTGAAGGTGACGGCTTTCATGAAAGACGAAATGGTGCTGATCGCCGCGCCGGACCACCCCATCGCTTCCGAAAAAAGCGTTGATTTCGGCCGGCTGCAAAATCAGGTATGGGTCATGCGGGAGACGGGTTCCGGCACGCGCGCCTACAGCGACAGGCTGATCCAGGACGGGGGGCTTGCCGTAAAACGCAGCTTCGTGTTCAACAGCAGCCAAGGGGTCAAGGAAGCGGTCGCCTGCGGGTTGGGCATCGCCCTTTTGTCGCGCTGGGTCGTCCGCAAGGAGCTGGAAAGCGGGGAACTGCAGGAAATTCCGATCCGGGGAACAAAAATCAGCCGGGATCTGTCCCTGCTGCAAAGCAAGGAAGAACCGGCTGTGATGGCGGTGCTGAAGTTTATTCAAACCTTAAAGCTGAACGTGAAGTCGCTTTACGCCGATTTTTGAGCTTCCTTCATCGTCAGCGCCTCCGCGCCTGCAGGCTGGCGGTAAGCAATAAAGTAGGCGCCGGCCACGAACGCGATGCCGCCGACCAGATTGCCGAGGAATACGGCGGCGAAGTTCGGGAAGTATTGGCTCCATGTCATTTGCCCGGCAAAAATGGCTGCCGGAATGACGAACATGTTGGCGACGACGTGCTGGAAGCCGATGGCGACGAAGGCCATGACCGGGAACCAGATGCCGGCGATTTTGCCCGCGAAGTCCTTTGCGCCGTAAGCGAGCCATACCGCAAGGCATACGAGCCAGTTGCAGCCGATGGCGGATACGAACGCTTGCGCAAAGCTGTCATGCACTTTCCCGGTGGCGATGGCCACCGTTTTAGCCAGGAAAGCGCCTTCGGTCAAACCGACGACATGGCCGAAAAAATAAGCGACGAATACCGCCCCGATAAAATTGGCGACCGTGACGAGAACCCAGTTTTTCAGCACGGCACCGAACCCGATTTTACGGGAAAACCAAGCCATCGGCAGCGTCATCATATTGCCCGTCAGCAATTCCCCGCCCGCGAGCACGGTCAAGATGAGCCCAACCGGGAACACCGCCGCTCCCAAAAAGCCCGCGACCGAACCCCATTCTTTCGGCGCCGTGCCGATGACGCGAATATCCAGCAGAAATCCCAAAGCAATAAAAGCCCCGGCCAAAAATCCAAGGACAAGCACCGAGGAGACGGGGATTTTGGCTTTCTTTTCCCCGTTTTCGGCCGCGATTTCCTTTATTTGTTGCGGTGTGTAAAACGACATGCTGCATACCTCCATACCATTTCGTTGAACTGAATATCATTTCGTTGTCCGAAAACGCTTACCAGAGCAGCGTTAACGGGAAAACCAAAAAAACCGCCACGAACCTTTCTTCTCGCCAGAACCGAAAAGAAAGATTTGTGCCGGTTAATCCTCCTACACGTAACCTATAGGAGCATCAATCACACGTCCAATCGTTCAAATAAAGCGGCTGCAATGCCTACAACCCCTTCATTTGCTTGACATAACACATGATAACATACGTTTTATTTTTGTCAACAATGTGAACTTCAAGATTTTTTGTCCTCTAAACGTTTTAGCCGCCGATCCGGGACATTTCCACCTTGGCCCCGTCGCGCTTCTGCCTGGCCTCGTCCCGCTCCAGGGAATAACGGTCATGGCGTCCTTCCCAGATCGAACCGATCTCCTTGGCGATCGTCTCGTCCGAAACGTCCGAACGCAGCAGCGTCCGCAGGTCATGCCCCTTCGTGGCAAACAGGCAGGTGTAGAACATGCCGTCCGCCGACAAGCGGCCTCTCGTGCAGGATTGGCAGAAGGCGTCGCTGACGGAGGAAATGATCCCAATCTCGCCTTTGCCGTCCGCAAAGCGGTAGCGGGAAGCCACTTCCCCCGCGTAATTGGGGGCGGCAGGCTCCAGCGGGAATTCCGCGCCGATCCGCTCCAGCATTTCCTTTTTGCTCACGACATGCTTCAAGTCCCAGCCGTTCGTGTTGCCGACGTCCATATATTCGATCATGCGCAAAATATGGCCTTTTTCGCGGAAATAGCGGACCATCGGCAGCAGGGCATGCTCATTGACGCCTTTTTGGACCACCATGTTCACTTTGACGGCCAAACCCGCATCCGCTGCCGCATCGATCCCTTCAAGCACCTGGCGCACGCTTGCTTTGCCGCCGTTCATGGCCATGAAGGTCTCGTCGTCCAGCGCGTCGAGGCTGACCGCCACCCGCATCAGCCCCTCCTCGCGCAGCTTCGCGGCTTGTTTGGCCAGAAGGCTTCCGTTGGTCGTCAGGGCGATATCCTGCACCCCTTCGATGGCGGCAATGCCGCGAATGATCTCCGGCAGCTCCTTGCGCAGGATCGGCTCGCCGCCCGTGATCCGCATTTTCCGCACGCCGAGCCGGGCGAAAATCCTGGCGATCCTTACCGTCTCGTCGACCGAAAGCACGGATTCCCGGGGCAGGAACGGATAATCCTTGCCGAATACCTCCTCCGGCATGCAGTAACGGCACCGGAAATTGCAGCGGTCCGTCACGGAAATCCGCAGGTCCCGGAGCGCTCGTTTGAAATAATCACTGGTTTCCATGATGCTCTCACTCCATTTCGCGTGCCAGGGGCAGCCGGACTTACGCGTCCGGCCGCTCTGCATCTGCCGTATTTGGGTTCGGCGCCGGCCGGCATTCGATGATGCGCTGCGGGTGCGTATACACGTTGCATGATTGTCCGCGCACGAAGCCGACCGTTGTAATGCCCAGATTCTCCGCCAATTCCAGCGCAAGCGCCGTCGGCGCCGATTTGGACAGGATGACGCCGCAGCCGATTTTGGCGACCTTAAGCAAAATTTCCGAGGAAATCCGCCCGCTGAACACGATGATTTTATCGTTCATGGGAATGTTCCGTCTGAGGCAGTAACCGTAAATTTTATCGAGCGCGTTATGGCGGCCGATGTCCATCCGGTCCAGCAAAATGCCCTGCCTGTCGCAAAGGGCAGCATTATGGACGCCTCCCGTTCGGCTGAACGTCTCCGATCCTTCCTGCATCTGCCGCACCAGCCTGAAAACGTCGTCAAAAGACAGCTCGACCGGTACGTCGTGCAGCCGCTTGGCGGTTTTGGCGTCGTTGAAAAAAACGAATCCCTGCCGGCTGGCGCCGCAGCAGGACGTGACGTAACGTTTGCTGTACAGCTGGCGGTGAAGCGGACTCCAGCGGCTGACGGTCGCGTGGACGAACCCTTCCTCCTCCTGCACCCATAACTCCTGCAATTCGTCGATGCCGGCAATGACGCCTTCGGACGCCAAGTAACCGACGGCCATATCCTCCATGTATTCGGGCGAACACACGAGCGTGGCGAATTCCTCGCCGTTGATTTTGATCGTGACGGGATGCTCGGCGACGACGAGATCGGATTTTTGCGCGATCCGGCCCTGCTCGAAGCGGATGATGCTCCCCCGTTCTTTCGTCACAGCATTCATGCCGGCCACTTCCTCACACTATATTTTTTTCGAACATGAACACGGAAATCGCCACGTCTTCATCGACCTTGATATCCGTGAACAGATGCACGAGCCGGGAGCCGCAAAGCTCTTCGAGCCCTTCGGGCACCTGGTCTTTGTACAAATCCTTGATCATGTGCGTTCTGGCGCTGTGCACCATCTTTTTGCCTTCCGGCGTCTGCGCGATAAACTTCTCGGTAGGGGTAAAATTCCCGTACATCCGGGTGATCGCCATGTTTTCGACGAAGGTCGTATGAATGCGTTCAGGCCCTTTGCCAAACGTGTCTTTCCGGACTTTCCGGATGATGTCGTTAAACGCAACTTCCTTTTTCATCCCTCAATCACCTCATCACAAGTTTAACACTATACTAAATCTTAGGGACATTGTACAGAATATTTCAACCTTGTTTTTTCGGGCGGAAGTAGTATAATCATGGCGAGACGTGAGTTTTTTCATTGCATGTTAATTTCATAACGGAATGATCAGTTTAGTAGGCCATTGCTAATCGGTTACTCCACTACAACCTGCCGCACCAGAACTAGCGGACCGGGTTTAGTGGAGTTTTTTGTTTGCGGAACTTTTGAGACAAAATTCTGCATGTTTTTGTATGCATATACAAGCGCCCGAAGTCTTCCGTTAACTCCAGGAAAAAATGTTGGGAAGAGAGGTTATTTTCGTGAGCAAACAAACGGTAAGCATTGCTTTGAACGGACAACAGGTCGAAGTCAAAGAAGGAATGACGGTGCTCGAAGCCATTAACCTGGCCGGCCTGTCGCATCCCCAAATCTGTTACGTTCCCGAGGTCGATCCGATCCAGACCTGCGATACGTGCATCGTCGAGATCAACGGCCGGCTGAAACGCGCCTGCTCGACCAAAGCCGAGGACGGCATGGACGTCCGGCTATCCTCGGAACGAGCAAAAGAAGCGCAAACCGAAGCGATGGACCGCATCCTCGAAAACCATTTGCTGTACTGCACGGTGTGCGACAACAACAACGGCAACTGCAAGCTGCACAACACGGCGGAAATGATGGAAATCGAGCATCAAAAATACCCTTACCGGCCGAAGGTCGACCCTTCCGAGGTCGATATGTCCCATCCGTTTTACCGGTATGACCCGAACCAGTGCATCGCCTGCGGACAATGCGTCGAGGTCTGCCAAAGCCTTCAGGTCAACGAGACGCTGTCGATCGATTGGGAAGCGGACATTCCGCGCGTCAAATGGGACGATGGCGTATCCATCAACGATTCCTCCTGCGTCAGCTGCGGACAATGCGTCACGATTTGCCCGTGCAACGCCTTGATGGAAAAATCGATGCTGGGCGAAGCCGGGTTCATGACCGCGATCGACAAGCCGATCCTCGATCCGATGATCGACCTGGTCAAAGAGGTGGAACCGGGATACAGCGGGATTTTCGCCATCTCCGAAATCGAGGCCGCGATGCGCGACACGAGAACGCGCAAAACGAAAACGGTATGCACGTTCTGCGGCGTCGGCTGCTCGTTCGAAGTGTGGACCAAAGGCCGCAAAATCCTGAAAATCCAGCCGTCCCACGACGCGCCGGTCAACGCGATTTCGACCTGCGTCAAAGGCAAATTCGGCTGGGATTTCGTCAACAGCGAAGAGCGCATCACGACGCCGCTCATCCGCCAAGGGGACGCTTTCGTGGAAGCGACCTGGGACGAAGCGTTGTCGCTCGTTGCGGAACGGCTCGGCGGGATCAAAAAAGAATACGGTTCCAATGCGCTCGGCTTCATCTCGTCCTCCAAAATCACGAACGAAGAAAATTACGTCATTCAAAAGCTGGCGCGCCAGGTGTTCGAAACGAACAATATCGACAACTGCTCCCGCTATTGCCAGTCGCCCGCCTCGGACGGCCTGATGTCCACCGTCGGCATCGGCGGCGATGCCGGATCGATCAAAGATATCGCTTCGGCCGGGCTGGTCATCCTGATCGGCTGCGCGCCGGCGGAAGGCCATCCCGTGCTGGCGACGCGGATCAAACGCGCCCACAAGCTGCATGGCCAGAAGCTGATCGTAGCCGATCTGCGCAAGCATGAAATGGCGGAACGCTCCGATTTGTTCATCCGTCCGAAACAAGGCACGGATTTCGTCTGGCTGAGCGCCGTCACGAAATACATGATCGACCAAGGCTGGCATGATGAAGCTTTCGTGCAGCAGCATGTGCATCAGTTCGGCGAATACAAGCAGCTGCTTGAGAAATTCACGCTGGAATTCGCGGAACAAGAAACCGGCATCTCCAAAGAGACGCTCATTTCGATCGCGACCATGATCCATCAAGCCGACGGAACCGCGATCTGCTGGGGCATGGGCGTTACCCAAAACGTTGCCGGTTCGCATACGTCCGCCGCGATTTCCAACCTGCTGCTGGCGACGGGCAACTACATGCGTCCGGGTGCCGGCGCGTATCCGCTCCGCGGACACAACAACGTGCAGGGCGCCTGCGACATGGGCACGCTTCCGCCATGGCTGCCGGGCTACCAGCATGTATCGAACGACGAAGCCCGCGGACGTTTCGAGCAGGCGTACGGCGTCAAAATTTCGCCGAAACCGGGCATGGACAACATTCAAATGCTTGACGCGGTGGAGCGCGGCGAGCTGAAAGGGATGTACCTGGTCGGGGAGGACATGGCTTGGGTGGATTCGAACGCCAACCATGTGCAGGATCTCCTCAGCAAACTCGACTTTTTTGTCGTGCAGGACGTGTTCCTGTCCCAAACCGCGCAGTTTGCCGATGTCATTTTGCCTGCCACCCCTTCCCTGGAGAAGGACGGCACCTTCACGAATACCGAACGCCGCGTCCAGCGTCTGTATCAGGCGCTCGAGCCGCTCGGCGACTCCAAGCCGGACTGGTGGATCACGACGCAAATCGCCAAACGCCTCGGCTTTGATTGGGGATACACCCACCCGAGCGAAATCTTCGCGGAAATGGCCAGCCTGACGCCGTTTTTCGCCAAAGCCAGCTACGAAGTGCTGGAAGGCTGGGGCAGTTTCACCTGGGGTTCGCCGACCGGCGAAGACACGCCGCTGCTGTATACCGACGGATTCCATTTCCCGGACAAAAAAGCGCGCTTCTCGCTGGTCGATTACATCCCGCCGGTGGAATTCCCGGCCGAATACGATCTCGTGCTGAACAACGGCCGCCTGCTGGAGCAGTTCCATGAAGGCAACATGACCAACAAATCGCATGGCATCAACGCGAAGCTGCCGGAGGTGTTCGTGGAAATTTCGCCGGAGCTTGCCGCACAGCGCGGCGTCGAAAGCGGATCGCTCGTGCGTCTCGAATCGCCGTACGGCGCGATCAAGCTGAAGGCCCTCGTGACGGACCGCGTGCACCGCAACGAAGTGTACGTTCCGATGCATTCCACCAGCCATGAGACGGCGGTCAACCTGCTGACGGGCGGTGCCGTCGACGTCCGCACGCATACGCCTGCCTACAAGCAGACGAGAGTCCGGATGCAAATCCTGAACGTCAAAGGAGCGAGCCCGCTGCCGCTCAGCAATCCGCGCAACAAAAAGCGGCATCCGCAAAACGGCGTCGAAGTGCACCGCAAATGGAGCCGTCCGGATTATGTTTCTCTTGTGGACTAAAGGAAGGGGGAACGAACATGGCCGAACCTATATCGTTTATCAAAAAGAAAGTTTTAACCGAAGAAGAAGTCAAACAGCAGTCTCTCGACCAGCTCAAGGACTCCCTGGCGGAGCATGAACAGGCGATCGACAAAGCGATCGACGTTCTCAGCGAGCTGTACGGCAGCGGCGTGCTGGAGGCGGCCGAGGCGCTTCTGAAAGCGAAAGCCAAGGTCGCCGAAATCGCCCTGCATCAATTGAAGCGTCCCGAAGTGACGAACATGATCAACAACGGGATGGCGGCGGCCGGAGCGTTGGCCCAGATCGACCCGGAACAGACCTCCAAGCTGCTCGGCAGCGTGGCCAAAGGGCTCGAGGAAGCAAGCAAGCCGCAGGACAAAAAGGTGACCGTATTTTCCCTGATGAGCGCCTTGAAGGATCCCGACGTCAACCGCGCCATCGGCTTCGGCCTGCGCTTCCTGAAAGGGATGGGCAAGGAGCTTGGCGATTAGACAGAGCTGAAATCGATTTGCAAAATAAATAGAAAAAGAGCCTTCGACCGAATCGGAGGCTCTTTTTTGTTGCCGCGTATAAAAACATACCCCGGAGCAGCGGACTCCAGGGCACAAGAAATATATTTATAAAAGGGGTATGGCTTCATTATAGAAGCCGATTCTTAAAATTAGATGAAAATAACCTTCAAGTTTCCTTAAAATTTTATGACGGAAGGCCTAACATCTCATCGGCACCGGCCGCCGCCCGCTGAACGAGTTCCGCCAGTTTGACGGATTTCCCTTCGTGAAGCCGCGATTCCTCCGCGGCAAACGCGATCAAATGGCTCCGCAGCGAAGCCGTCGCCGAAGTGAGCGCCGCGCCGGAGCCGTCCCCGTGCTCCCGCACCTGGCGAAGGAAATCCGCGACCATCCGATCGTCTCCCCCGCCGTGGCCGTCCCCGGCAACGCCGCAATGGAACACGATCTTCTCCCCGCCGGCAAAGCGGCGAAGCGTATAGGTTCCTTCCTCCATGTCGCCGTAGATCTCGCCTTTCGTGCCCATGATCCGTACGCTTCGCACTTCCCTTTCGGTAAAGCCCGACAGCGTAAACGTCGCGTTGGCCCCGCCCGCGAACTCCATGTTGACGACCTGGTGGTCGACGACGTTGTTATCGCAGCGGTAAACGCAGCGCCCGAACGGCCCCTCCTTTAAAGCCTTCATGATCCCTTCGGGGGACAGGTCATGCGTAATGTACCGCGCCCATGGATGTTCCGGAGGCTGGTTATACAGCTTCAGCGCCGAGAACGGGCACTCCTTTTCCACCCGGCAGCCGTCCGTGCACCGGTCGGTCGAACCGGCGGGCGCATGCTCCTTGCGGAAATGCAGCAGCGATCCGAAGGAGCTGACGCTGGTGCACGGCTGGTCGATCAGCCAGGAAATGATGTCCAGGTCATGGCAGGACTTGGCCAGAATCATCGGGCTCGTTTCGGCCGAATTCCGCCAGTTGCCGCGCACGTAGCTGTGCGTCATATGCCGGTAGCCGACGAATTCCGCATGCTGGATCGTCGCGACGGCGCCGATTTCCCCGGCTTCGATGCAGCGCTTGATGCCGGACCAAAACGGCGAATAGCGCAGCACGTGGCTGACCGTCAGCACCCGCTTGCGGGCGATGGCCGCCTGCTCGATCCGGATGCATTCTTCAGGCACGGGCGACATCGGCTTCTCCAGCAAAATATGATAACCCAGTTCAAGCGCCTTCATCGCCGGCTCAAAATGCAGGTGGTCCAGCGTGCTGATGATCATGACGTCCGCGATCCGCCCGTTTTCGAAAGCATGCTCCCATGACGCATAAACGTTTTCGGGCGCGATACCATGGATTTCCGCGATTCGCCGCCGGCGCTCCTCGTGTGGCTCCGCGACCGCTACGATTTTTAACTCCTCCGGATGTTTCTCGGCATAAGGCCCGTAAATATACCGTCCCCGGCTCCCTGCTCCAAGCAATACGGCTGTTAATGTCTTCACGCGGGTTCCTCCTCGTTATGGTGATGCAATGCCCTGATTGTACGCCACCATGCGCAAGGCCCGAAAGAGACATTTCCGTACATTCATATACTATTGTTGACTTCCCTTGCCTGGCGCTGCAGACGGTATTCCTGGGGCGTCGCCTGGTTCTGCTTTTTGAAAAAGCGGATGAACGCCAAAGCCGAATTGTAGCCGAGCTCCCCGGCGATTTCGCCCACTTTCATCGTGCTGTTCAGCAGCCATTCCTTGGCTTTCAGGTTGCGGTATTCGTTGATATAATCGGACAAGCCGATTCCCGTCAGCTGCTTATACAACCGCGAAAGATAGGAAGGGTTGAGCCCGACATGCTCCGCGATCGCAATCAGCGAAATGTCGCGCGCCAAATGCTCCTCGATGTAACGGTGCACCCGTTTGACCAGATCGCTTGGCACTTCCTCGCCCTGCTCCTCCCGCTTCGCAAAATAACAGTCGGCCAAATTCCAAAAATACTGCTTGACGTCCGGCCAGGCGATGCCTTCATCCTTCCGGTAGAGCAGCATCGTGTCCAGGGTTTTTGACGCTTCCTGCTTGAACTCTTCATTCTGGTCCATCATCGACAGAAACATCGCCGCCATCGAGTGATACAACTCCATCTTGCGTCCATAGGCATGGGCATCGTCGGTCCAGACGGACGTCAGATGAAGATACAGCTTGTTGAACTCTTCCCGGTGCTTGTTTTCGAGACAGCGCTGGAGGAGCTGCAGCCGGGCATGGTGGCAGTAATCGTTTTTGCCTTCCCCGCCTTCCTGCATCTTCAGCAAGTCCACGTCGGAGACGATGACGGAAGGGGACAGGCCGAGTCCGTAGACGAAACAATATTTCAGCAAATGGAAGCGCTCCGAGATGGAAGGCAGCGCCGTCGGCTCGCTGCTGATCGCAAAAGATACCGACACGCGCAGCAGGCGCCGGCAGGTCTGCTGAATGGTGTCCAGCAACCCGCTGATATGGCCGTACCCCGCCTTCCAGGCATCCGGCTCCCCGGCGCCTTCCTCCTCCCAAGGCTGCAGCAGCCATATGATGCGGGAGTTTTCGTAAACGCAGGAATAACATGTCATGCCGGCTCCGGCGTATTCTTCCGCAATGTTTTGAATGCCGTAAAGCAGCAGCGCTTTGTCCATGGGCGTATACGATTCCTTCCACGTATCCACCCTTCCAAGCAGCAGCAGGACGGGCCGGTCCGCCCGAAGCAAAATGCCAAGCTCCTCGAAATGGCGCGCAAGCTCCTCGGGAGTCTCCTGCTTGCCTTGAAGCAGGTCCCAGATATACTCTTTTTGGAGCAGGGGGAGCGCCTCGCGCATCCGCCTGTTGGCCCGCTCCAGCATCCGAAGGTGTTTTCCCTCCTCCTCCAGCTTTTCAAGGGCCCGCTCCACGGAAGCGATGATCTTGTCGTCGCTTTCCACCTTCAGGATATAATCGAACCCTCCGTAAGCCATCGCGCTCCGGATATAATGAAAGTCGTTGTATCCCGTCAGGAAAATCACCTTGCAGGCAGGCCAATCGGCCTGAATGATCTGCAGCAGCTCGATGCCTTCCAATCCGGGCATTTTAATGTCGGAAATGACGATGTCGACCGGCCCCTCCCGCATCAACCGGAGCGCTTCTTCGCCCGAATACGCTTTCAACACGTCGAGCTCCAAATGCTCCGTCGATTGGAACAATTCCAACAAACCGTCAACGATGATCGGCAAATCGTCTACGATCAAAAGCCTACGCATAACCGATTCCTCCTTATTCCATGCCAAGATGTATAAGCACCTTCAGTCCGCCCAGCGAAGATCGTGATACTTCAAGCCCGTATTCCTTTCCGTAATGAAGCTGAATTCGCCGATGCACGTTGATCAGCCCCGTCGTTTCATCCATGCGGTCCCCGGCATGGGCCAACCGGATCCGCAGTTGTTCCAGCTTCTCCTCGTCCAGGCTGTTTCCGTTATCCTCGACGCAGATCGTGAATCGGTCTTTCCCCTGCTCGCTGTAAACGCGGAGATCGCCTCTGCCCGCCATCCCGCCGATGCCATGTTTATAGGCGTTTTCGATAATCGGCTGGAGAATGAGGCGCGGAACCCGCAGCGGAAGCGCCGCTGCTTCGAAACGGACCTGGATGCGATCGCCGTAGCAAACGGTTTGCATGTCGACGTAAGTGCGCGAATGCTGGATCTCGAGCTCAAGCGGAATAATATCTTCGTCATCCCGCGTAATAAATTGGAAATATTCACCGATATAAAGGCAAAACTGGTAAGCTTTCTCCTTTTTGTCGGACTTGATCAGCCTGCACAGCACAAAAAAACAGTTGTACAAAAAATGCGGATTGATCTGCGATTGCAGCCGCTTCAGCTCCGAGCGCTGATTCCGGATCTGCTGCTCGTAATTTTGCTCGATCAGCGTCTTCAGCGAATGGACCGTGTCGTTGAAGGCCTGGTACAAATAACCGAATTCGTCCCGCCTTCGATCGATGGTCAGCGGGATAAGCTCCAGCTTTTGCACCCGTTTGAAACCGTGGATCAGCCTCATTAACGGACGGTACATCAGCTTGATAAGCGAATAGGAGAAAAACGCCCCTACCCCGACCGCAAGGCCGCATGCCCATAAAAACCATCGTCTGTACGTCTGGATCGGTCCGAGTACCGCCGATTCGGGAATGCAGGTGACGGAATAGGACTTCCACACGTCGGAGTATTTAAAAACGGTAAGGTAACGCCCGTCGTTGAACCGGACCATCTCATAACCCTGCTTGGTTCCTTTCGACTGCTTCTGAAAAATAAAGTCTTTGAGCGCATCCTGCAGTTCGGGTTTTTCGTCGCTGCCGATCACCCAGCCCCGCTCCACGTTCAGGAGCATGCTTTCGCCGCCGGGCGAACCCGCGATTTGCTGCAGCGCTTCCTTGATTTTGGCCGTGGATAATTCGATGCCCACCATATATAAAGGATCCTGGAACGTGTTCGTAGGGTAGGACATCGTGAGGAACAAGCGGTCGTTCCAATAGACGAACGGCTCGACGTAAAACGGCCCGTCATGCTGCATCGCCGCGTATTCCGCTTCATTGATCCCCGTCTCGTATTTCACGCTGAGCAGCGTGCGCCCGATCATCGGCACGTAGGCCTTGGATTCCCGAATGAACGGGCTCGAGTTTTTCATCAGGTCGAGGCGTTTTTGGATCAGCGTGATGCTTTGGGCTCGCTCGTAATCCGTCATATCCGTCCCGATGGCCGCAAGCTCCATCAAATCGTTGTCCATGACGTAATTGGGCAAATACTGCATGATGCGCTCAACCTCTTTATCGAGCGAATCGAGGTAAAAGCCGGCCGTATTCAAGGTGGAGCGGGAAATTTCCGTCTGGATGCTGCTCGCCCCCCGCTCGTTGATAAACCAGGTAACCATCATGAGGGGGAGCAGAACGATCAGGAACACCGCCATCATTTTCATAAAAATCGAGGAATCTTTCATTCGGAATAACAGCTTCATCGGTTGTCCCCCGTTAGTTGAGATTGCCGGAACTATTATTCTTTGACGCTCCCCATCACAATTCCTTTAATGAAAAACCTTTGAAGCACCGGATAGATGACCAGGATCGGGAAAGCGGCGACGAAAATTTGCGCGGCCTTGCTCGTCCGGTCGGACAGCTTCTGCATCAGCTCGATGTCCTGGGACTTCAAGAAGCGGAGGTCCATTTTGATGATAATCGATTGCAAAAAAGTTTGCAGCGGATAATGATCGGGATGATTCATCAAAATCATGCCGTCGAACCAGCTGTTCCAATGCCAGACGATCGTGAACAGCCCGGTGGTAGCCAGTGCGGGAAGCGACAGCGGCGCATAGATTTTCCACAGCGTCGTGAAGTGGCCCGCGCCGTCGATTCGGGACGACTCCTCCAATTCCTTCGGCAGGTTGCGGTAGAAATTCAGCAGCAAAATG
>Ga0180220_1002013_pt1 | contig 13822 bp, 9 predicted proteins | sample eDN5th37CBELigBY_FD_151335 | JGI IMG/M metagenome (GOLD analysis project Ga0180220, IMG submission 151335) | Enriched backyard soil microbial communities from Emeryville, California, USA - eDNA 5th pass 37_C BE-Lig BY (version 2) (version 2) | ecosystem: Environmental > Terrestrial > Soil >... | reverse complement strand
CCTTGCCACGCTGCCCGCCGGCAAGGGAGACTGGACGGCCGCCTTGCGCAACGGGCAGGGGCTGATCGATCCCGACAAGGTGATCGTGGCGGTTTTCGATGCCGTGCGCGAGGCGCTTGATGCGGTGAAGCTGGAATCGGTGCGCAACATCCGCCTGGTCAATGTCGAGCTGGTGCTGCCTGCCGATGCGGGCGTGCGTTCGGTGAAGATCGCCGAAGCCGTCGTGCGGCAGGCCGGCGCCGACCGCATGGAACTCTCCACCACCGCGACGGTCGATGGCCGGACGGTGACGCTGGCCGGCCTTGCCGCACGCGATCCGCAAACGCTGCGGATCGTCGATCTCGACGCCACCATCGAATTGTCCGGGCCGAAGCTCGAACCGTTCTGGCCGGGCGCCGGGCATGAACCCGGCGCCGGCACGCTGCGCCTGACAGGTTCGGAAGGCATCGGCGACACCCCTTCGCGCCTGCAGGCTTCGCTGAACATGGAAGGCACCGCGCTCGATCTCGGCACCCGGGGGCTGCTGGCAGCCGATATTGCCATGCAGGCGACGCTCGAGGCTGGCTCCAACAAGGTCGATATCGGCCGGATGCTGGTCAGGACGGGGCGTTCCAGCTTCGCCTTCCAGGGCTCGATCGGCCCGCGCCCGCCCGAGACTTCGGCGGGAGAGCGGCCGGCCTACCGCTATGACTTCGTCAGCGACGGCTCGATGCTCGCGCCCGACGATTCCTCGGAGCCGGCGCTGCGCTTCCTCAGCCGCATCGCCGGCGTCTACGAAGTGGAGAGCCGCAAGCTCATTGCCGATACGATCGCTGTCCGTTCCGGTTCCGGCTCCGGCAGTGAGGCCGTGGGGATGGCGACGGTCGAGTTCGCGGAGGGGGCGACGCCGGGCCTGTTCCTGGCGCTCAACGTCCACGATATGCCGGTTTCCCACGTCAAGCAATTGTGGCCGTGGATGGCTGCCGGCAGCGCCCGCCAATGGGTGCTGAAGAACCTGTTCGGCGGCCGGGTTCCGCAAGCCAGCCTGCGCTATGACGTGGCGCCGGGGCGGCTGGGCAGCGGCCTGCCGCTGACGGCGGAGGAAGTGTCCGGCAGGTTCGATGTCGAGGGCTCCCGCTTCGACACGGCGGGGCGCATTCCACCGGTGCGCGATGCGGTGGGCAGGGTCGAGTTCGAGGGCACGCAAGTGCGCATCTCGCTCGAATCCGGAACCGTGTACATGCCGAGCGGCCGCATCGCCGCGGCCAGCAACGGCACGTTGGTCGTGGACGATGCCAATGTGCGCCCGGTCATCGGCAAGCTGGATATCGACGTCGAGGGCGATGCCGACGCCATCGTGGAGCTCGCATCCTACGAGCCGATCAATGCCATGCGCTATGTCGGCATGAAGCCGGAGGATTTCTCGGGCCGGGTGACCGGCAACGTCAAGGCCGACATTCCGCTTCAGGCCGGCACCGACACCAGCAAGCTCAACTGGCTGGTGGCGCTCGACTACAAGGATCTGGCGCTGGCGCGCGAATTCGACGGCCAGAGCGTGGCCGATGCCGATGGCTCGATCGTCGTCGATCCACGCAAGGCGACCATCGCCGCGACCGCCAGCCTCAACGGCATTCCGGCAGAGGTCAATCTGGTCGAGCCGTTGCAGTCGTCGGGCGTGGAGCGCAGCCGCAAGGTGGCGCTGATCCTCGACGACAAGCTGCGCGAGAAGTTCATGCCCGGCCTGTCCAGCCTGCTGGCAGGCACGATCAAGGTGGCGCTGGAAAACCGGCCTGACGGCGCGCGCGCCGTCAGCACCGACCTGACCGCCGCCAAACTCACCATTCCATGGGCGGGATGGAGCAAGGGGACGGGCATACCCGCCGAAGCCTCGTTCCAGATGAAAACCGAAGGTGGCACCACCCGGCTTTCCGACTTCAATCTCGACGGCAAGAGCTTTTCGGCGCGAGGCGACGTGGTGCTTTCGGGCGGTGCCTTTTCCTCGGCGACGTTCGACAGGATAAGGCTCAACCGCGAGGACGACATCGCCGTTTCCGTCCGCCGCTCGGGTTCGGGCTACAAGGTCGACGTGTCGGGGGCATCGCTGGATGCCCGCTCGCTGATCAAGCAGTTTTCCGCCGATGCGGGCGCCTCCGGCAAGGCGAGCGGCAAGACCGATGCGATTTCGCTGAGCGCCGACATCGGCACGATCACCGGCTTCCATGACGAGGTGTTGAAAGGCCTGAAACTCAGCTATGACGCGGTCGGCTCGCGCATCGACGGCCTCGAGGCAAGTGCTGCGACGAGCAGCGGCGCGACCGTCACGGCGCAAGGCAGCGCCAGCGGCGGGCAGCGGTCCTTGTCGATGCGGTCCGCCGATGCCGGCGCCATCCTGCGTTTCCTTGATATCTACCGGCATGTGCGGGGAGGCGGCATCTCGATCGCCCTGCAAGGCACGGGCGACGGCCCGCTGCGCGGCAAGGTCGACGCGCGCGACTTCCTCGTCGTCAACGAGCCCAAGCTGGCGTCGATCGTCTCGACCACGCCGGCGGGTGACAGCCGCAGCCTCAACCAGGCGGTGCGCGGCAATATCGACGCCTCCCGCGTCCAGTTCGAGCGCGGCTTCACCGAGGTGGAAAAGGGCACCGGCTATGTGAGGCTCGCAAATGGTGTGCTGCGCGGGCCGCTGATCGGCACGACCTTTCAGGGCATTCTCTACGACCAGAACGACAATATGGACATGACCGGCACCTTCATGCCGGCCTATGGCCTCAACCGCATTTTCGGCGAACTGCCGCTGGTCGGCGCGATCCTCGGCAATGGCCGCGACCGCGGCCTGATCGGCGTGACCTACCGCCTGCGCGGCAACGTCAAGAAGCCGGAACTGGAGATCAACCCGCTATCGGTGATAGCTCCGGGCATTTTTCGCTCGATCTTCGAGTACAGATAGTGCCGGATTGAGGCTGCCCCGCCTTCGGCAAGGAGGGGCAGGGAGTTTCTATTCCTTCATGAGCCGCATCTGCGGCCGGCCGTTGCCGCGCAGAGCCGGGGAAATCCCGCGTGCATCGACTGTGGCGGTGACACGCTTCCGGTGGGCGGCGAACATGAGGTTGGGCGTAACGTTGACCGGCTCATCGAACTGCACGGTGACCGTTAGGTGCTGCATGCCGGAGACAAGCTGCGCGCCGATCAGCAAGCCGGAAAAAGGCTGTTCGAGATAGAAGCCACGCACGCGCATGCCGATTTGGAAAGGCACGGCGGTACGATCCGGCAAGGTTGCGCGGGCGGTGTTCCAGTCCCGGTAGCCGTGGGAGCGGGCTACTTCTTCCAGAGCTGCGCTGTGGGTCATCGGCTGACCGGCGCGGACACGATGCTCTCGAAGGTTTTTTGCCTCTGCCTTCAGCGACTGTGAAGAGGGTGTATCGAGGAATAAAGACATGTCGGGTCTCTCCAAAAAATGGAGGCGACTTCCTGCATGGGAGCCCGCATTGCCATGATGCGCCTTGGGAGAAAACAACCGAAGCATCATCGATAAGGCTGGACTTCACCATGGATCATGCGATCCGCGGGCGGCAGGCGCCAGCAACCGATCCACCAGATGGGCTCTCTGTGGTGACAAGTCAAGAGCGAGCCGGCCGGGTGGGCGCGGCTCGCCACACCCACCTGGAACAAGGAAATGCCTTCGTCCGGTCAGGCCGGACGAACCAGAATATGCTTTTTCTTGCCGAGAGAAAGCTTTGCGACGTTTTCCGGATTCAGATCCTCAACCGTCACCATGCGCCTGTCGTCCGACACCGGCTGGTCGTTGAGGCGTACGGCGCCGCCCTGCACATGCCGGCGGGCCTCGCCGTTGGAGGAGGCAAGGCCGGCGTTCACCAGCAGCGACAGGATGCCGATGCCGCCTTCAAGCGCATCCCGTGCCACCTCGACTGTCGGCAGGGTTTCGGCCAGCGCGCCTTCCTCGAAGGTCTTGCGTGCCGTCTCGGCCGCCTGCTCGGCCGCCTCGCGGCCATGCAGCAGCGAAGTGATTTCCGTGGCCAGGACCTTCTTCGCCTCGTTGATCTCGGCACCGCCGAGGGCCGCCAGCTTCGCCACCTCGTCCAGCGGCAGCGTGGTGTAAAGCTTCAGGAAGCGCTCCACGTCGGCGTCCTCGGTGTTGCGCCAGTATTGCCAGAAATCATAGGGGCTGAGCATGTCCGGGTTGAGCCAGATGGCGCCGCCCAGCGACTTGCCCATCTTGGCGCCCGAGGCGGTGGTGAGCAGCGGCGTGGTCAGCGCGTAGAGCTGCGGCGTGCCCATGCGGTGGCCGAGGTCGATGCCGTTGACGATGTTGCCCCACTGGTCCGAGCCGCCCATTTGCAGGCGCACGCCGTAGCGCTTGTTCAGCTCGACATAGTCGTAGGCCTGAAGGATCATGTAGTTGAATTCGAGGAACGACAGCGACTGGTCGCGGTCGAGCCTCAGCTTCACCGAATCGAACGACAGCATGCGGTTGACCGAGAAGTGCCGGCCGACATCGCGCAGGAATTCGAGATAGTTCAGCGGCAGCAGCCAGTCGGCATTGTTGACCATCACCGCATCGCGCGGGCCGTCCCCGAAGGTCAGGTAGTTGGAAAACACCTTTTTGATGCCGTCCATGTTGGCCTGGATGGTCTCCGGCGTCATCAGCTTGCGCGCCTCGTCCTTGAACGAGGGATCGCCGACCATGCCGGTGCCGCCGCCCATCAGGGCGATGGGCCGATGGCCGGTCTGCTGCATCCAGTAGAGCATCATGATCTGGATCAGGCCGCCCGCGTGCAGGCTGGGCGCCGTCGGGTCGAAGCCGATATACGCCGTCACCGTTTCCGTGGCGAAGAGCTGGTCGAGGCCGGTTTCGTCCGAAATCTGGTGGATGAAACCGCGCTCGCTCATGATGCGCAGGAAGTCGGATTTGAAGGCGGTCATTTTTCTTTTCCCGAAAGCACCGGCAGGCTGTGCCGGCGTGGCAAGTGTGACCGCGCGCGTTTAGCATCTGCGGGCGAGGAATCACAAGGACGGCGAGCCAAATGGCGACAATCTGTGCAATCGGCCTGATGAGCGGCACGTCGATGGACGGCATCGACCTTGCCATGCTGCGCACCGATGGCGTCGATATCGTCGAGCGGGGGCCGGGCCTGTTCGTACCCTACGAGGCCGATTTCAGGCGGCGGATCGAGCAGGGACTGGAAACGGCGAAAGAGATTGCGCAGCGCGGCGAGCGCCCCGGCGATCTCGCCGCGCTCGAACAGGAAATCACCCGCCGTCATGCCGAGGCGGTGAAGATTTTCCTCGACGGCGAGGCGAAGTCGTGGGGCAAGCCGGAACTCGTCGGCTTCCACGGCCAGACGGTGCTGCATCGGCCGCAGCAGGCGCTCACCGTGCAGCTTGGCGACGGGCAGCGGCTTGCCGACCTCACCGGCCTGCCGGTGGTGTTCGACATGCGCGCCGAGGACATGCGCCATGGCGGGCAGGGCGCCCCGCTGGTGCCGGCCTATCACGCGGCGCTGGCGCGTTCGCTGCCGCAGGCCGGGCGGTTTCCTGTGGTGTTCGTCAACATAGGCGGCATTTCCAACATCACCTTCGTGCCGCAGGAGGGCGATCCGGTGGCGTTCGACACCGGGCCCGGCAATGCCTTGATCGACCAGTGGGTGGCGCGCGAGGCCGGCATTCCGTTCGATGCCGATGGCGCCATCGCCAGCGAGGGCGGCGTGGTGGCGGAAGTTGTCGCCCGCTATCTGGAAAAGCCGTTCTTCGACAGGCCGGGACCGAAATCGCTCGACCGTGGCGATTTCACGCTGGCCGAGGCCGATGGACTGGAGCTTGCCGATGGCGCGCGCACGCTGGCCGCCGTTTCCGCCGCCGCTATCCTGAAATCGGTGGAGCATCTGCCGCACAAGCCGACGCTGTGGATCGTGTGCGGAGGCGGACGTAAGAACCCGCACATCATGCACGACCTCAAGGCGGGCGCCGCAGCGGCGGGCGCGGAGGCGATACCCGCCGAGGAGGCCGGGCTCGACGGCGACGCGACCGAGGCGGAAGCCTGGGCCTATCTGGCGGTTCGTTCGCTGAAAAAGCTGCCGCTCACCTTTCCGACCACGACGGGATGCGAAAAGCCGGTGAGCGGCGGGGTTCTGGCGAAGCCGTTACCTTAGCCGCTTGGGGCGCGGATCGGCCAGTTCGCCGGCAAGCCTGCGGTCGAGATAGTCGGCGCATTCCTCGATCAGAAGTTCGGACTCGTTCGAGAAGAAGTGGTTGGCGCCGGGCAGCGTCTTCTGGGTGATGGTGATGCCCTTTTGCGTGTGCAGCTTGTCCACCAGCCCTTGCACGTCCTTGGCCGGGGCCACCTTGTCGGCATCGCCATGGATGATGAGGCCGGAGGAGGGACACGGTGCCAGGAACGAGAAATCGTAGGTGTTGGGTTGGGGCGCGATCGACATGAAGCCCTCGATCTCCGGCCGCCGCATCAGCAATTGCATGCCGATCCATGCGCCGAACGAATAGCCGGCAACCCAGCAGCTCTTGGAATCGGGATGCAGCGACTGCACCCAGTCGAGCGCGGCGGCGGCGTCGGAAAGCTCGCCGGTGCCGTGGTCGAAGGCGCCCTGGCTCCGGCCGATGCCGCGGAAATTGAAGCGCAGCGTGGTGAAGCCACGCTTCTGGAACATATAGAAGAGGTCGTAGACGATCTTGTTGTTCATCGTCCCGCCGAACTGCGGATGCGGGTGCAGGACGATCGCGATCGGCGCGTTCTTCTCCTTGGAAGGCTGGTAGCGACCTTCCAGCCGACCGGCCGGACCCGTGAAAATGACCTCAGGCATCAAAAACTCCGACTGCAAACTGACCGGCGCTGGCCGAACAATTCTTGAACGCTTCCCACAAGATTTGACCTTGACGTGGGCCAAACGCCTTCTTAGAAGCTAGATTAGAATTGTTCAAAACTGAGTGGTTGGCCCACCCACGCCGCAGATGCGTAGATAGGACGGCTGGCCTTAACATTTCAAGGAAATAACGCCGCAGCTTGTGGCGTGGCTTCATGCAGGGAGAATTTGACAGGGAAATGGCCGCTGTCCGCGCCTATCTCGACTACAATGCCAGCGCGCCGCTGCTCGCCGCCGCGCGCGAGGCCGTGGTCGCAGCGCTGGACGTTGCGGCCAATCCCTCGTCCGTCCATGGCGAAGGGCGCGCGGCCCGCCGGGTCATCGAGGATGCGCGCCGGCAGGTGGCAGCGCTGGTCAATGCCCAGCCGCAGCATGTTGTCTTCACCTCCGGCGCCACCGAAGCCGCGACGACGCTGCTCGTGCCGGACTGGCAGATGGGCAAGGCCCCCCTGCGCATGGGGCGACTTTATGTCTCAACGGCCGATCACCCCTGCCTGCTGGGCGGAGGGCGTTTCCCAACCGATCAGGTCACCCGCATCGGCGTCGACCGCGACGGCCTGCTGGATCTGGACGAACTGGCGGTTGCGCTTGCCGCTCATGACAAGGGCGCCGGTCTGGCGCTTGTGGCCGTTCACGCCGCCAACAATGAAACCGGCGTGGTCCAGCCGCTGGAGGAGATCGCGTCCGTGGTGAAGGCCGCGGGCGGCGTCCTGGTGCTGGATGCCGTGCAGGCGGCCGGACGCATTCCGCTCGATATGTCAAAGCTTTGCGCGGATTATTTGATTCTCTCCGCACACAAGATGGGTGGCCCCAAGGGCGTCGGCGCGATCGTCGCGGCCGCCGACCTGATGATGCCGAGGCCGCTGGTCACCGGGGGCGGGCAGGAGAAGGGTCATCGCGGCGGCACCGAGAATCTTGCCGGCATCGCCGGGCTTGGGGCGGCCGCAGCCGCGGCACTCGAAGGTCTCGCTTCCATCGCCGACGTGCGAGCCCTGCGCGACCGGTTCGAGGCCGTGGTGCTGGAACTGGTTCCCGATGCCGTCATCTTCGGACGCGCCGCGCCGCGTCTGGCGAATACCAGTTTCTTTGCCATTCCCGGCCTCAAGGCCGAGACGGCCCAGATCGCCTTCGACCTCGCCGGCGTGGCGCTGTCGGCCGGCTCCGCCTGCTCGTCGGGCAAGGTTGGCGCGAGCCATGTGCTTACGGCGATGGGCTTCGATGAAATCCAGGGTGCGCTGCGTGTGTCCATCGGGCAGGCGACGGACACGCACGACCTTGAACTGTTCCGTTCGGCGCTGGCGGGCATCGCGTCCCGCCGTTCCGGTGGAAGCAGGGCTGCCTGAGGGCGGTCGCGGGCCTTGGCCCGGTCAAACGGTGCATGATGGCTGGGTGTAATCGCGGCCGGAACGCACTATATGGAACGTACGTCGCCCGCTTGGGCGATACCATAGTTTGAAAACTGTCGGGCCTTGCCCCCGATAAGGATGGAGAACGCCTATGCCTGCAGTGCAGGAGACGATCGATCAAGTCCGCGAGATCGACGTCGATCAGTATAAATATGGATTCGAGACGGAAATTGAGACCGATAAGGCACCCAAGGGCCTTAACGAGGACATCATCCGTCTGATCTCGGAAAAGAAGCAGGAGCCGGAGTGGATGCTCGAATGGCGGCTGGAGGCGTTTCGCCGCTGGCTGACCATGGAGGAGCCCAACTGGGCCCGCGTTTCCTATCCGAAGATCGACTTCCAGGATATCCACTACTACGCCGCGCCGAAGAATCAGGCGGGCCCGAAGTCGCTCGACGAGGTGGACCCGGAACTGCTGCGCACCTACGAGAAGCTTGGCATTCCGCTGCGGGAGCAGGAAATCCTCGCCGGCGTGCAGAAGCCCGTCGCCGACAATGACGAGGCGAGCGACAATGTCTATGCCTCGGGCCGCGTCGCGGTCGATGCGGTGTTCGATTCCGTCTCCGTCGTCACCACCTTCAAGGAAGAGCTGGCCAAGGCCGGCGTCATCTTCTGCTCGATCTCGGAAGCGATCCGCGAGCATCCGGAACTGGTGCGCAAATATCTCGCTTCCGTTGTGCCGGTGAGCGACAATTTCTATGCGACGCTGAACTCGGCCGTCTTTACCGACGGGTCGTTCGTCTACGTGCCCAAGGGTGTGCGCTGCCCGATGGAGCTGTCGACCTATTTCCGCATCAACGAGAAGAACACCGGCCAGTTCGAGCGCACGCTGATCATCGCCGAGGAGGGCGCCTATGTGTCCTATCTCGAGGGCTGCACCGCACCTCAGCGCGATGAGAACCAGCTTCACGCGGCGGTGGTCGAACTGATCGCGCTCGACGATGCCGAGATAAAGTATTCGACCGTCCAGAACTGGTATCCGGGCGACGTCGAAGGCAAGGGTGGCATCTACAACTTCGTCACCAAGCGCGGCGATTGCCGCGGCGCGCGCTCCAAGATCTCGTGGACGCAGGTGGAGACGGGCTCGGCCATCACCTGGAAATATCCGTCCTGCATCCTGCGCGGCGACGACAGCCAGGGCGAGTTCTACTCGATCGCCGTTTCCAACGGTTATCAGCAGATCGACAGCGGCACCAAGATGATCCACCTCGGCAAGAACACCAGGAGCCGCATCATCTCCAAGGGCATCGCCGCCGGCTTCTCGCAGAACACCTATCGCGGTCAGGTCTCGGCCCACCGCAAGGCCACCAATGCGCGCAACTTCACCAACTGCGACTCGCTGCTGATCGGCGACCAGTGCGGCGCGCACACCGTGCCCTACATGGAAGCCAAGAACGCGACCGCCCAGTTCGAGCACGAAGCCACGACCTCGAAGATTTCCGAGGACCAGAAGTTCTACGTCATGCAGCGCGGCATTCCCGAAGAGGAAGCCATCGCGCTCATCGTCAATGGCTTCGTCAAGGACGTCATCCAGGAGCTGCCGATGGAGTTCGCCGTCGAGGCGCAGAAGCTCATCGGCATCTCGCTTGAAGGTTCGGTCGGCTGACCGTCGAAAAGCATGTCGCCCGAAAGTGGAGACCGGTTTCGGGGCAACGACATGCGAAAGAACAAGGACTGAAAGCACGCAAGGCGGTTTCGGAGACCGCAACGGGCTTTGGAAGAAATTCAGGAAGAACAAATGCTTGAGATCAAGAACCTGCATGCCCGCATCGCCGAGGATGGCACCGAGATCATCCGCGGGCTGAACCTGACGGTGAAGGCCGGCGAGGTCGCCGCCATCATGGGCCCGAACGGCTCCGGCAAGTCGACGCTGTCCTACATCCTCGCCGGGCGCGAGGACTATGAGGTGACCGAGGGCGACATCCTCTACAACGGCGAATCCATCCTCGAGATGGACCCGGCCGAGCGCGCCGCCTCCGGCATCTTCCTCGCCTTCCAGTATCCGATGGAGATACCGGGCGTCGCCACCATGGAATTCCTGAAGGTGGCGATGAACGCGCAGCGCAAGGCGCGCGGCGAGGAGCCGCTGAAGATTCCGGAATTCCTGGCCCGCGTGAAGGAGGCTGCCGGCACGCTCAACATGGACATGAGCATGCTGAAGCGCCCGCTCAACGTCGGCTTCTCCGGCGGCGAGAAGAAGCGCGCCGAAATCCTGCAGATGAAGCTGTTGCAGCCGAAGCTGTGCGTGCTCGACGAGACCGATTCCGGCCTCGACATCGATGCGCTGAAGATCGTGGCCGATGGGGTGAATTCGCTGCGTTCGCCCGACCGCGCCTTCGTCGTCATCACTCACTACCAGCGCCTGCTGGAGCACATCGTGCCCGACAGCGTGCATGTGCTCTACAAGGGCCAGGTGGTGAAATCCGGCGACAAGTCGCTGGCGCTCGATCTCGAAGCCAACGGTTATGCCGGCATAATCGGCGAAGCCGCCTGAGGCGCGAAGGTGAGGTGAATGCAATGAACGTACATGCAACCCCACAGCGCACGCCGGCCGAGACGGCCCTGATCGAGGCGTTCGGCGAACGCCTCGGCCTTCTGCCGGGCGACGGCGAGGTGACGGTGCGGCGCGACAACGCCATCGAGGCGATCAAGGCCGGGCTTCCGACCCGCCGCGTCGAGACCTGGCACTACACCGACCTGCGCCGCCTGCTGAGCTCGGTCCCGGCTTTCGAGGCGCAAACGGCCCTGAAGGCGCTGGAACCGATCCTGAAAGGTTCCGGGCTGGTCACGCTGGTCGACGGCAAGGTCGCGGGCGCGCCCGCGCTGTCCGAGGGCGTGTCCTTCGCGCCGCTTGCCGAACAACTGGCTGACGGCTCCTTCGCCGCCTCGCTGGAAACCTACGGCAGGGACGACGCCATCGGCGCGATCAATGCCGCCTTCGTTGCCGACGGCATTTCGCTCGACATCGCCGAGGGCACCGAGCTGGAAAAGGCCATCGAGCTGCAGAATCTGCAGGCCGGCGGCCAGAGCCATGTGCGCCTGGCGGTCAATGTCGGCGCGGGTTCCCGTGCGGTGATCGTGGAGCGCCAGTCGGGCGAGGGTGCCGGGCTTGCCACCTCGGTCAGCCAGCTCGATGTCGGCGACGGCGCCGAGGTCACGTGGCTGATCGTGCAGGAGCAGCCCGAGACCGCGCAGTATCTGGCCCAGTTCAAGGCCGTCATCGGCAAGGACGCCAAGCTCACCCTGTTCGTCATGAACGCGGGCGGCAAGCTGGTGCGCCAGGAAGTGCTGGTCAAGGTGGCGGGCGAAGGCTCGGATTTCCAGTTGCGCGGCGTCAACCTGCTCGCCGGCGACAGCCACACCGACGTGACCATGGTGCTCGACCATGCCGTGCCGCATACCGGCTCGGTGGAAGTCGTGCGCAATGTGGTGACCGGCAAGGCGCATGGCGTGTTCCAGGGCCGCATCAATGTGCATCAATATGCGCAGAAGACCGATGCCCGCATGGCCTGCAACACGCTGCTGCTGTCCGACGACGGCGAGTTCTCGACCAAGCCGGAACTGGAGATCTTCGCCGACGACGTGGCCTGCGGCCATGGCGCCACGGTGACCGAGATCCACGGCGACCATCTCTTCTACCTGATGTCGCGCGGCATTGACGAGAAGTCGGCGCGCGGCCTGCTGGTGAAGGCGTTCGTGGCCGAGGTCATCGAGGAACTGGAGAACGATCAGATCGTCGAGGCGCTCGAAACCCGGCTCGACCACTGGTTCGCCACGCACGGCTAGAGCATTTTGCAGCCAGACGGAATCGTCTGGCGTGCATAAATGCGGCTGGAAAACCAAGCTGGAGCAGCGGCTCGCGTTCGTCAGAACTTCCGCTGCTCCAGGAACCGTACATGCTGGATTTCCCCCTCTCGATGACGAGGGGGAGGCCTTCGCGATCGAGTGCGAGACTTTGACCATGGACCAGACAGTCGCCGACAAGCCCTATGACGTCGAGGCGATCCGCCGCGACTTCCCGATCCTTGCCCGGCAGGTGCATGGCAAGCCGCTGGTCTATCTGGACAACGGGGCATCGGCACAGAAGCCGCAGGCGGTGCTGGACGTCATCCAGCACGCCTATTCCCACGAATACGCCAATGTGCATCGCGGCCTGCATTTCCTTTCCAATGCGGCGACCGATGCCTATGAGAAGGCGCGCGAAAGCGTTCGCCGCTTTCTCAACGCGCCGTCCACCGACAACATCGTCTTCACCTCGAACTCGACCGCCGCCATCAACACGGTGGCCTATGGCTTCGGCATGCCGAACATAGGCGAGGGCGACGAGATCGTGCTGTCGATCCTCGAGCATCACTCCAACATCGTGCCCTGGCACTTCATCCGCGAGCGGCAGGGCGCCAAGCTGGTGTGGGTGCCGGTCGACGATCTCGGCGCGCTGCATCTGGAAGACTTCGAGAAAAGCCTGACCGACCGCACGAAGCTGGTCGCCATCACCCACATGTCCAATGCGCTCGGCACGGTCACGCCGATCAGGGAAATCTGCCGCATTGCGCATGCGCGCGGCATTCCGGTTCTGGTGGACGGCAGCCAGAGCGCGGTCCACATGCCCATCGACGTGCAGGAGCTCGATTGCGACTTCTTCGTCTTCACCGGCCACAAGGTCTACGGTCCCTCCGGCATCGGCGTCCTCTACGGCAAGAAGGAGCGGCTGGAGGCGATGCGCCCCTTCATGGGCGGCGGCGAGATGATCGAGGAGGTGACGGAGGATATGGTCACCTACAACGCCCCCCCGCACCGCTTCGAAGCGGGCACGCCGCCCATCGTGCAGGCGATCGGGCTGGGTGCGGCGCTCGACTACATAGACGGCATCGGGCGCGAGCGTATCGCCGCCCATGAGGCCGAACTGACCGCCTATGCCCATGAACGGCTGCGGGGCATCAATTCGCTGCGCTTTTTCGGCGAGGCGCCGGGCAAGGGCGCCATCGTCTCCTTCGAGTTGCAGGGCCTCCATGCGCATGACGTGTCGATGGTCATCGACCGCCAGGGCGTTGCCGTGCGCGCCGGCACGCATTGCGCCCAGCCGCTGTTGAAACGCTTCGGCGTCACCTCCACATGCAGGGCATCGTTCGGCATGTACAACACCAGGGCCGAAATCGACGTCCTGGCCGAGGCGCTGGAGAAGGCGCGGAAATTCTTCGGGTGATGGATATGGACGATACGACCGCGATTGAAACCGGTGGGCAAGGGCAGGTCGAAACCCCTGCAAGCCCCTCCTCCATTTCGGACGACGAGCTGGCACGGCTGACCGACGACATCATTTCGGCGCTGAAGACCGTCTACGACCCGGAAATCCCCGCCGACATCTACGAGCTGGGGCTGGTCTACCGCATCGACATCGAGGACGACCGCACCGTCAAGATCGACATGACGCTGACCGCGCCGGGCTGCCCGGTGGCGGGCGAAATGCCGGGCTGGGTGCAGAACGCAGTGAGCGCGGTGGAGGGCGTTTCGGGCGTCGAGGTCAACATGACCTTCGATCCGCCA
>Ga0180220_1002012_pt1 | contig 13833 bp, 13 predicted proteins | sample eDN5th37CBELigBY_FD_151335 | JGI IMG/M metagenome (GOLD analysis project Ga0180220, IMG submission 151335) | Enriched backyard soil microbial communities from Emeryville, California, USA - eDNA 5th pass 37_C BE-Lig BY (version 2) (version 2) | ecosystem: Environmental > Terrestrial > Soil >... | reverse complement strand
TCATCGGCCTGTGCTTCGATCTCGTTGCGTTGGCGGATCAGGCTGCGGGCTTCGGCGACAACCATCCGAAACATGCGAATTGCAGGCGCATCCAGCGGCAATGGCAAGCCAATCGAGGTGCGGGCAGTCTCATAAATATCCATTAAAATCTGTGACTTGCTCACTTTCCTGCCGACAACATCCCATGCCGCTTCGACGAACTTCTCCTTCGTCAGTGTCGTGATGCTCGATGGTGTGGGGAAGGCGTCGAGGAACGCGAAGAACCAGTCGCTCCGACTGTTACCCCGGAAACGCTCGATCTCTGGAAAATACAGCGGCAGGTAATGCGTCAGGATGCGATGTTGGATCTCGGTCTTGGCGTTAGCGATGGCTTCGTGTGTCTTCGACAATTCCTGAACGTCGTTGATGCCAGCACGCAAGGGATCGTGATAGACCTGCGTCGAATGGATCCTCAACATGTGCAGGATCACCTGCGCATCCTTAGGATCGTTTTTGTCCCAACCGTTGTGCAAGGCTTCTCGCGTGCGGGCAAGCGCCAACGACGACACCAACCGCGTTTCGAAGCCGGCTTCCACCAACCGCCAGGCGATCGGACGATGATAATTACCAGTTGCCTCAAAGGCGCAGACCACCGGTCGGTCATATGATTGCAAAATCTCGATCAGATGGTCATGTTCTGCACGCGTATTGAGAACAGACAACCGACGGCGGCGTTTATGGCCGGGTGCTTCGATCAACACTTCATTGCGAACCTTGGCGATGTCGATGGCTACCAACACGGCATCGGCAGGTATAGAATTCTGACTGGTCATGGTTGGTCTCTCCGGAATGAGTTGTGAACACTCACATTCTAGAGCTACTTCGACTGGCCATGGCCACCTCAAACGGTGCGCGCTTGCAGCAAAAAAGCTGCGCGCACCGTTCCCTCGGTGGCTCCAACTCTTCCTTCCGTAGGTGCTACGGTTCGTGTTACGTCGCCTCCGATCTCGGCGAATGGCTGGAGAAATACAAGATCGACCAGGTTCACGGCGCTCCCGGCCACCCGCAGACGCAAGGGAAAATCGAACGCTGGCACCAGACGCTGAAGAACCGCATCCTGCTTGAAAACTACTTCTTCAAGGAGGACCTCGAAGCCCAGATTGCAGCCTTCGTCGAGCATTACAATCATCGCCGTTACCATGAGAGCCTCGACAATCTCACTCCCGCCGACGTCTACTTCGGACGCGGACAGACCATCCTGCTCGAACGCGAAAGGATCAAACGAGACACGATCAGAAAACGCCGCTTGAACCACCAAGCCAAAGCCGCTTAAATCAAACCCCAAACCGAGCCGGAAACTCCAATCTTCAAAAACACAAATAGTCTCAAATCATTCGACGACGGACAGATCTGCCCTTCCTTGACCAGATCGGCTTCCTCATGGTCTGGGGAACCTTACTGCTCTTCGTTGACCTGATCGCCATGGTGATCATCTACGAGCGGATCGGCCGGGACGCCCTTACCGGGATGAAGGATCGGGGACAGTTCGACATGGGGGTGCGGATAAAAACTTGGACTGGTTTTACGTCACAAAGCCAAGACTGTTTCGATATTCGATTGGGCTTCGAGCGCCAAGCGATATCTTGATCCGTTTCTCGTTGTACCACCGAATGTAGCCATCAACTTCATTGATAAACCGCTCGAGCGTGATGTTCTTCCAATCGCTGGGATAAAAGAACTCTGTTTTTAGCCTGCCAAAGAAACCTTCGCATGCAGCGTTATCTGGGGAGCACGCCTTACGGGACATTGAGCGCACCAGTTGCGCATCACTAATCCTCGATAGCCAACCCGGCCAGCGATAGTGTGCACCGCGATCAGAATGAACAATTGGCCGATTATCTGCGTCGGTCACAGTTTCTATGGCGGCATCGAGCATCGTGTTGACCAATTCCGCATCTGGTTTCGTTCCAATCGACCAACTGATGACCAAGCCATCGAAGCAATCGATGATGGGTGAGAGATACACCTTGCCAGCCGGGATATGGAATTCAGTGATATCGGTCAGGCATTTCTCATTTGGGGCTGAGGCCTGGAAGTCGCGATTAATGAGGTTCTCAGGCGCTGGACTGATTTCTCCGAGATAAGAGCGGTATCGCCGTCGCTTTGGCGTGGCAACGATCAGGTTCTCCTGTTTCATCAAGCGCTGCACAACCTTCTCTGAGATTATAACGGATTGTTTGGCCAATGACGCCTGTAGCCTGCGGTAGCCATAGCATCGACGGTTGGCTTCGAAGATATCGGTGATGTTCTGACGAATAGTGAGGTACTTGTCGCTCATCCTCATGCGAGTTCGATGGTAAAAATATGAGCTGCGCGCCAGTCCCAACTGAGCAAGCAGATCAGGGAGTTGATAAGACCTTTTAGGGCGTCAACCAACAGCGTTTTCTCCCGATTACTCAGGAGTTGCAGATCGACGCCCAGGTCTTTTTTTAGAATTTCATTCGCTTTTTTCAAAAGGTCGTGCTCAAGCTGCAGTTTCTGAATATCGTGCTGCAGTGTTTCGAGCTGGCGCTCTAATTCTTTTCGCTCTGGCGCTGGCGGTGAGTTGTTCTTGCGTTTCATGATTGCGGGAGCCTCCGGACCAAGTAACTGGTTTTTCCAGTTATACAGTGTCGGTCTGCATACGCCGAGCTTTTCGGCCAAAGCCTGTGCACTTTCTTGCCGATTATAAAGTCCGACGACGCCAGCCTTCTTCAGCGCATCAGGGTATCGTGGACGTCCAGTTCTTCCAGTGACAGCTTTGCTAGTTTCGGGAAACGCCTCACGAACCCATGCTGTCAACGTTGCACGACCGGGATAGCCCAAAGCGCGCATCGTTGCAGAAACACAACGACCATGCGTGCGGTAGTGCTCAACAGCCACTTCCTTCTGCGCCTGTGTGAACTTAGGCGCTCGGGGCGCAAATCCTAAACGCAGATCAAGATGGTGCTCATATTCCAGGTACCAGCCCTTCAAAGCATTTTTGCTTGGATAGCCCAACTGGCGAATAGCAGCTTTCGGGCGCTTGCCCAGCTTGATGTAAAGCGCAACTGCTCTCATCCGGTCTTCGTAGGAATACATGAACTACCTCCATGATAGTCCAAGTTTTCGTCCGCACCCCCACCGGGTCACTTCTCAGCGGCAATCAACAGTAATGCGGAATGGTCGTTTATGCGGAGGCCGGAGCGCTTATAGCCGGCCTGGAGGGCGCAGCCCGGTTTGCTACCACTAAGACGTTTGCCTTCAAACTGAATTGGCGTTGGCCCTTTCATAGATGACAGCGCATCGTTCAAGTGGCGCCTCGTATGTCTCGGCATTATCGAAAAGTAGGCTGACTTCCACCATCCTAACGAAGCCTTTCCTTAGGGCTTGTTGTCCTTCGCCGGTTGGTGTTAGTTGCAACTCACCGTTAATCGCTGCCTGGTAGTCAACCGGCAAGCGATCCGCAGCCCTCTCAGTAAAAAATATCGACTTGCGCCTGGCGACCGCGTTTGCGAATTCACGATCGATGAGTGCGCTGTCTGCCAGACCCATGTCATGGCGGCGCGCAATGTCATGCCAATGACGTGAAAAACGGTCACCGCGAAGCCCCTCCTGCAGGCAAAATACATGAATTGCGGTTGCCTTTTCCCAAAAGGTTCGTTCCGCATGCGTCACCCGCGGGATCGCCGTTGGAATTTCGACCCCATCGACGAGACCGGCCGCGTCTCAAACGATCTCTCAAACGCTGGCCACCTTACGGGTGGAACGGGCACTGAATTCGAGCATGGCACTCGGTGCCGCATAGCCGGACCCCGATGTGATTAGCAATCGGCGCACCGAATTAAACGTTGATGGAGTGCGTTATACCAATGACTTGATGGTCGTTCGCGTCTACGGCATCGCTTTAAAATACTTCTGCCTGAATTGGTCGAAATTAATGGGCCACGATGATTGATCGCGCGGCAAGCGATTGTCTGGGTCGTGAACGTCAACTTCATCTCCAGCGATAAGATTAGCTGGAAAAATCACGAGATTGGTTCCCCCAGCATGGCGGAGGGATGGAAAGAGTAGGCCTCGCAAACCGGCCGAGATGATTTCGTCAGCCAGTTTCCAGGATGGCGGCGTCTTTTTATCGATGCGAGCGATTTTCCGCCATGGACAATCCCAATCAGTCCACGCGCCGTCCCAATGAACGGGATCGTATCCTCTCGAAAGGTCAGCCACTTCTCCAAGGGTGATCGTGTAAGCCGCAAGTGTAGCAGGCGGCGTAATGCTCGCGCCTTGTCGATACTCCTCGAGTGCTGTCTGCGCCGACACTGACAGATACAGAGCCTCTACGCCGGGACGATTAAAACGTCCCCCATCTGCTGCAGCGCCAGCCCCACTGATTGGAAGGAATGCCCATTTCGGTGTTAGATAACGATGAAAAACGTCCTTCGGTCCGATACGGACGAGCTTCATCCCCGCGCTCCGTTCTCCAGGTCCCTGATATAGGCCAGAACAGCTTCTATCTCACCATCTGCAACAAGTTCTGCGGCTGTGCGGTGGTCGTAATCAGCAATAGGCTCATTCCGATACCAGTAGATCGCCTTCTGGAGATCACCAGTCAGTTCAGCCGCTGCGGATATTACTTTTACCATTTCCCGCATTCTGCCTTGCAAACGTTCGGAAGACGGATTGCGTAGCGTGTTACGATGAACACCCGTCAATTCTGCAAGATTTGCAACCTTAACCCCAAGCGCTTTCGATAGCCGCGATGGCGAGATATAGGGTGTCCGAGGCTCCTGAAGACTGTCAACAAAGCCTGAAACCACAGCATATGCTCGATCTGTCTGCGCCTGTGTCACATCACACCTCCGCTCAATAATACGCACAATATATGCATATTTTTTTACACATCAAGTGCAAGCGCATACAGTGACCACTCTGGAAAGAGAAAAAGCTCATTGGTTTCAGGGTCTATCGAAAATTCCAGGATATGATGAATAGCATGAAACAACTTTCCGCGCCCAAGTGTGGATACGCGTGCTTCACGTGCGGCTCGGCGTCCTTGCGAAAAAAGCCAGGGTTTAAATTCCAACCGAAGAAAATTATACGTTGGGCGTTCAACGTGGACGACAACTGACCTGATTACGTTGAACGGCCCTGGCGTCTTTGGGAAGAGCGTCAGGGCCTTTTTAACAGGTCGACGGTTCGATACTGGTCAACTCATCCGGCCATGCAAATCCATGCTATTTTGGAAATTAAATAATCCTGCTGATAAATAAGAGCGTGCCGAGACCACAGGCAAGTGCCAGAACGACAAACGGGACAGCCGGTATCGGACCGAGCCAGTTCGGATAATCGGATACGCGTGCAGTACGTATCACTTCCTCGCCTTCGGTCAGAAGCGACTTCAACGCACCGGATCTGTGAAAATCGGGATTGCCCTCCATGGCCCCTCTCCTCTTTGTATGGATCGATTTTTACCATCGAGACAAAAAATGGTCATCCCTAACTTTCGGCCATTTCTACGTCGTTTGACGGATAACAGACCGGGAACACAGCGATAGTTCACCGAAATGAATCGGTCCGAGCTGATTGATTCAAAACTGTCGTTAGACGGGAGGGACGGTTTCAGCGATCTTTTGCTGCATGATCGCCCAGCAGTTTCATCTCTATGTCGAACGGACAGACCCGAATAAAAACATGGCCCGCTACTACGCCATGCATATTTCCTATTCGTTGTTTGGAGAACCCTGCCTGACACGTCAATGGGGCCGGATCGGAGCCTCTGGACAGGTCAAGCTACAGTATTTCGAACAGGAAGCAGAGGCCATCAAAATGTTCCTGACTATGGCGCGGAAAAAACAGTCCCGAGGCTATAGGCCCAGATAAGAATCTCGGGCCTGTCGTGAGTGTGGCTACCGTTACGATTTGACCAAAAAAACGCCCGCTTCGCAGGGAGGAGGAGAGCGAAGCGGAACCACTGGGCAGGTCATGCTACAGCATTTCGAACATGCAATGGAGACAGTTCAGATGTTTCTGACCTTGGCTCGAAAAAGAAGATGCGGGGGTTAAATATCTCGAAGATTTAGCCACCATAGCTCAGTCTAATTTGCGCCGATCTGCCAATCTTGCCATGAGATCCATTCGTTCGTGAAAAATTGCGACCACCAAGGCAGATGCATTCTCGCGCGGTAAGCAAAAAACGTAATGATGTTCGCAGCAGTGCGCCATCCGCAACATCGGAATTAGTGCGCTCATATCCTTAAAAGTACCTTGGCCAGCTGCAAGGTTGGCAATTCCACGTTCGAGGTTGCCGATATAGCGCCGAACCTGTGTATCACTCCATTGCTTGCGCGTGTAGCGGATGATATGACGCATATCCGCTTCCGCCTCTACCGTAAGGACATAGGCCGTCAAGCGCGATTCCCGTCCAGTTCATCATCCAGAATTTGGCCGATGCTCTTGGTAGATACATTGCCCGCAAGACCATCGCTGATGCGACTTCCCAGCACGGTTTTAAGTTCCTGCCATGCCTGATCGGCATTAGCATCACCTGGAAACAGACGTTCGAGAGCGTATTGCTTAATAGTCTTGCCCTGCAAGGCCGCCAATGCCTTAAGGCTTTGATGCTGCTGATCTGTTATGTCGATTGTCAGACGGCTCATAAGGGCTGCCTCCATATAAATACACAAACCCACATTAGCACATTTGCGCGGAGATTGCCACCACTACATCTCGCCAATTAGCGCTCGTGGAGAATCCATAGTTTAACTGCAGCGATTGCGAGGCAAGGAATGCATCGCCAGGGGCGCAGGCAAGTATGTTCCCTTTTTGTTTCGAATGCTCTAATAAAGCACGCATGGACATGTCAGCCGATTATCCGCGGTCCCGTGTTCAAAACCATTCATGCGTGACGAGGACATATGGCAGCGGCCCATCTGGAACAACTGAATGATCGCCAGCGCGAGGCGGTTGAGCATGGCGTCGCCATGCCGGATGGCGCGATTGGTGGTCCACTTTTGATCATCGCGGGTGCTGGATCGGGCAAGACGAACACATTGGCGCATCGTGTCGCTCACCTGATCGTCAATGGCGCTGATCCGCGCCGGATATTGTTGATGACATTCTCGCGTCGCGCGGCATCCGAAATGGCCGGGCGTGTCCAGCGTATCTGCAAACAAGTGCTTGGCGATCACTCGACCTTCATGACGGACGCCCTGGCCTGGGCGGGAACGTTTCATGGAATGGGCGCGCGTCTTTTGCGTATTTACGCCCAACAGATCGGGCTCAGCGCCGACTTTACCATTCATGACCGAGAAGACAGCGCCGATCTCATGAACCTCATTCGTCATGAACTGGGTTTCTCGAAAATGGAAAGTCGCTTTCCAACCAAAGGCACCTGTCTCGCAATCTATTCGCGGGTCGTCAATTCCGAGAGTACAATCGGCGTGGTGTTAAAGAATGCCTATCCTTTTGCCCTTGGCTGGGAAGAGCAACTGAAACAGCTCTTTGCCGCCTATGTGGAAGCCAAACAGCATCAAAATGTGCTCGATTATGATGATCTCCTGCTTTACTGGGCGCAGATGATGTCGGATGCCGCGCTTGCCGAGGATGTCGGTCATCGTTTCGACCATGTTCTGGTTGATGAATATCAGGACACAAACCGCCTTCAGGCATCGATCCTGTTGGCGCTGAAACCGAGCGGGCATGGTCTGACGGTTGTTGGTGATGATGCGCAGTCGATCTATTCCTTCCGCGCAGCAACCATTCACAACATCCTCGACTTTCCCAAGGAATTTTCTCCAAAGCCAGCCGACGTCATCACACTCGATCGCAATTATCGTTCAACACAGCCCATCCTTGCTGCCGCGAATGGAGTGATCAGTCTCGCCCGCGAACGGTTTACCAAGAACCTCTGGACCGATCGTCAATCGGAGCAACGGCCCATGCTTGTAACGGTTCGGGACGAGAGCGATCAGGCGAACTATATTGTCGAGCAGGTCCTGGCGAACCGTGAGGTGGGCATCAGGCTCAAACAGCAGGCGGTGCTGTTTCGCACGTCGAGCCATAGTGGCGCTTTGGAAGTCGAACTTACCCGTCGCAACATCCCCTTCGTGAAATTCGGCGGACTGAAATTCCTCGACAGTGCGCATGTGAAAGACCTGCTCGCTACATTGAGGTTTGCGCAGAATCCACGCGACCGTGTTGCGGGCTTCCGCCTTTTGCAGATGCTACCCGGCGTTGGCCCGCAAACGGCTGGCAGGATTCTTGACACCATTGCCCTGGACCCGGAACCTTTGCAGTCGCTTGCAGAAATTCCGCCACCGCCAAGAATTGGGGACGACTGGCCAGCTTTTATTGATCTCCTCTCCAGCCTTCGAAAAGCCGAAGGCGGTTGGCCAGGAGAAATCGGCCTGGCGCGCGTCTGGTACGAGCCCCATCTTGAACGTCTTCATGAAGACCACGATACACGCAAGGCGGATCTGGTTCAGCTCGAACAGATCGCCAACGGCTATCCGAACCGTGAACGCTTTCTCACCGAGCTTACGCTTGATCCACCGGATGCAACGAGCGATCAGGCTGGCGTACCGCTTCTTGATGAGGACTATCTCATCCTTTCCACCATTCATTCCGCCAAAGGTCAGGAATGGCGCTCCGTTTACATGCTCAACGTCGTTGACGGCTGTATGCCCTCTGATCTGGGGGCGGGAACGACGGCCGAGCTGGAAGAGGAACGCCGCCTGCTTTATGTCGGCATGACACGGGCCCGCGACAATCTTGCTCTCATTACACCGCAACGTTTTTTTACCTATGGGCAAAATGCGAAGGGCGACCGGCATGTATATGCTTCGCGAACGCGATTCATCCCCGCCACACTCCTTCATTTATTTGAGACGGCGAACTGGCCAAAAGTAGCAGCAACCGCCAGCGAAGCCAGCGCGCGCAATGTCCGCATTGATGTCGGCGCACGGATGCGAAGCATGTGGAAGTGATGTTCCGTGTTCCATTCGCGCGCGAATGGACAAACATGCTGTCAAGAAGCCCTTCCAGCCATTGCAAACGCCTAGGTTGAGGAGTGGCGGACATAACAACTGTGCAGCTTAGATCGTATAACAACAACACGGCAGAGATCACCAGGATGACGCCAACGACCCTGTTCCTGATGGTGAGATAACCATTGAGAGTGGTTTTCTTCTGGCAAAGTCCAGTATGATGTGACTCTTTGATTTGCAGGCGTGACTCCGCTTGACTCTTCGGAAGGCCGGGTGTTTTTGCCGGAAGTGCTTTATCGCTACAGAAATGCCGACAGGATAGCCTCACGCCATTACAATAAAGTCTCTTTCGCCCGCTGCGACAGCCAAGCGGCATGGCTTTTGCTTTAAGCAGACGGGAGATACTTTACGGGAATAACACAATGTCCAACTCAACCACCATCCACAACGACGGAAATACACTGTTTCCGATCGTTCTTTCCATCGTTGCCGCTGCGGCAACCGGCGTTCTCTGGGCTTATGCCAATCCGATCCAGCTGGTTCCGGGTGTGATCCAGTGGCGCATTTTTGCTTTCCTGCCGCCGCTAGTCGGTATTCTGCTGGGCCGCAAGAGCGGCTTCATCTGCGGCTATCTCGGCACAATCATTTGGTCGCTACTCGCTGGCACCTTTATTCCTGCGCATTCGCTACTCATCGACGGCATCATGGTTGGCCTAACCGGCCTGATCCCCGGCATACTGTTCGATCCGAAGACCACGACTTTCAATCGCGCAACGCTGATTAAAATTGCAGCGACCTGCCTGATTGTTGGCCTCTTGATGGTTGCCGCCGTTTCGGCAAGCCTTGCCTATCTTGGCATTTTCCCATTCTGGTGGGCCGTCATGTATCTCGGTCTTTCCGATATCGTTCCGATGCTGATCGGCACCCCGCTGCTGGTCGTTCCGGCTCTGAAGATTCTCAAGGGCGCGCATCCGTCCGGTTTCACGCGTTTCTGAGAACGGGCCCGGAAAAGTGCTCCAACTGCAGAATGTTAAAGTCGGCTTTGGCGATTCCGTGTTGGCAATCGCCGAGGCCAGCCTCGATATCCGTGACGGCGAACGCCTTCTGGTCTGCGGCGCGGGCGGCAGTGGCAAGACCACGCTGCTCAACGCTGCATCCGGCATTGTACCGCGTCTGATTACCCCGCAGGTTTTTGGCGGCGATGTGTCGCTGAACGGCAAGCCCATCTCTTCCATATCGAAGGATGAGCTGTTCAGCACGGTCGGTGTGGTTTCGCAGAATGTGGAAGACCAGCTCTGGGATCTCAGCGTCGAAGATCTGATTGCCTTTCCGCTGGAAAATCGCGGCCTTGCCAAAGACGCCGTCCGCACGCGGATTGACGATCTTCTCAACGAGCTTGAACTGAACGCCTTGCGTGGCCGTCGCGTGCTGACCCTTTCGGGCGGCGAGCGGCGCATGGTGGCCATGGCCGCCGCGCTGGCTGCCGAGCCGAAGCTCCTGATCCTCGACGAGCCGACCACGGGTCTTGATCCGGCGGCGCGCCAGCGTCTTGTGCGGGTTCTCAAAAGGTTCGGTGCGGAAATTCCGGCCCTGCTGATTGCTGAACAGGATCCTGCTTCCTTGCAGGCTGTCGTCACCGATGTCGGTCTGGTGAAGGAAGGCAAGCTTGCGCCCGTCGTGCCGCTTGCTTCCATCATCAATGATGCGGGAGCCTGGGAAGATGCGGGTGTTCTGCCGCCTGTGGCGGTGCGCAAGCGCCTTGCCGGTGGCAAAGCCGATGGTCAGGTACTCGTTTCCGTGTCGTGCATCAAGACGCAGCTTCAGCGCCGTGACGGACAGCCGGTTCTTGAAAACGTGAATTTCCAGATACGGGCGGGCGAGGTCGTCGGTCTGATTGGCAAGAACGGCGCGGGCAAGACCACGCTGTTCCAGTCCATTCTGGGCCTTCAGAAAATTGCGGCCGGTTCAATCACCATTGGCGGCGAGAATGCCGACAAGTGGACTGCCGCAAAGCGTGCCCGTTCGGTTGCTTATCTGCCACAGAACATGCGCCGGATTTTGTTCAACATGACGGTGCTGGAAGAGGTGGTCTTCGCCATCACAGCGGCAACCCGCGCGCCGAAGGATGACGCCATCACCGCCCGCGCAACGGCTTGCCTGCACAAATACGGTCTGGGCGGTCACGAGGAAACCAACCCGTTTGCGCTTTCCTCGCGGCAGCAGGCCTTGCTTGGTCTCGCCTGTGCGGAAGCGGCGGGCGCTTCGGTTGCCATTCTCGATGAGCCGCTTCTGGCGCGCGATCTCAACGGTCGCCGTATGCTGGAACTGTTCCTCGAAACCGCACTTAGCGAAAACCGTGCCGTGATGCTGATCTCGCACGATCTGGAACTGGTGGACGATGTGTCGTCCCGTGTCATGATCCTCGATAACGGCCATGTCACTTTCGATGGCGATGTGGACGCGTCCTGGGCTTCCGATGCCTATGGCGCACTGGGCTGGCCCAAGCCGCGCGTCGTCGAGACGGGGGAAGCCGCATGAAAATCTTCTACGATTTGAACTTCTTCGTGAAGCTCGTCGCGGCTTTTCTGGTTATGCTTGCAGCTTGGCTGGTGCCCGGCTGGCATTATGGCGTGCCGCTGGCGCTGGTGACGGTCGGCTTTCTGGTGCTGGTCAAGGTGCCGGGCCTGCGTGGCTATCTCAAGGGTGCGATGCTGTTGACGCTGCTCGTCATGGCGAGCTGGATTCTCAATCTCGTGCTGCAAGGTATGGCCTTCGTGGACACGCTGCCGATTGCCGCCGGTATGGCGGCGCGACTGGTGACGACCACGGCTGCCTTCTACTTTGTAATGGAAACCAGCACGCCGGGTTCTATTCTCGCAGCGGCAAGCGCTGCGCGTCTGCCGCCTATGGTAACGCTAGTGCTGTCGCTGACCTTTGGCATCATCCCAATGCTGCGCGAGGATTTCGAACGTATCGCGGATGCGCAGCGCGCCCGTGGCATGGAAATCGATGACGTCTCCTTCCCGATGCGCCTGCGTTTTGCGCTGGCGCGCGGTGTTCCGCTTCTGGTGCAAGCAATCCGCATGGCGCATGCCATTTCGCTTTCGCTCGCCATTTATGGCTTCGACACCAAGCGCAAGCGCACCACTTGGCGCAATGTCGGCCTGCTGGTCGAATCACGGCTCAATACCAAGGACGTAAAACGATGACTGAAGACAGCACGAAACTCTCCGGCAACGGACAGGTCTGGACCGTCGATGTGGCAGGCCGCAAGGTCGATCTGCCGATTGTGCCGATCAATCCGAACTTCGCCATTTCCCTGATGATGGTCATCGATCTGGGTGTTCGCTTTGGCGAACATGTGGGCAAGACGCTGGCCGAAAAGCTGGCGCCGCTGAAGCCCGATGTGATCGTCGGCGCTGCAACGCTCGGTATTCCGGTGGCGATTGAAGTGTCGCGCGCGCTTGGTCTCGACGATTATGTGGTGTTGCAGAAGTCGCCGAAAATCCATCTCGGCGATGCACTGGTGCAGACGATTTCTTCCATCACCTCCAAGGGCGAGCAGCGTTTGCTTCTCGATCGTCAGGCAATCCCGCTTCTCGAGGGAAAACGCGTGGTCGTGGTGGACGACGTCGTGGCGTCGGGTTCGAGTCTCAAGGGATCAGTCGAGTTGGTGCGCAAGGCGGGTGGCGAGGTCGTCGGCATCGGCGTCATCCTCACCGAAGCCAAGGACTGGCAGGCCACACTGGGCGAAGATGTGAAGCTACTTCATAGCCTCGCGCATATTCCGCAGTTCGACAATCAGAATGGCGAGTGGAAGCCGATTCTTGATAGCTTTCTGTGAAGACCAACGGAGCCACGTAGCCCTTCACTTTAGGACAGTCGCACCCGGCGACTGTCCTTTGCGGCCTTTGAACTTGGGGATTCTAGGGCACGTCCGTTGTACGCGGAATCGCGATAAGGATTCCCTTGTTGGGAAGGCGCGCTTGGACATTCAAAAAAGACCGCACCTGCATTGGAGCAGGAGCGCCCCGACCTTTTGAAGCGTCGCCACGACTGGTTCGCCAGCCAACTCGATCTCGATCCGGCGCGCCTCGTCTTCATTGATGAAACGGGTCTGAGCACAGATGTCGCGACTTCGCTGACGGGACGGCGAGAGGAATGCCCGCTCTGGTGCGGGGGGCGGTGCAGTCAGAGGCGCAGTTGTCGGGGGTGTCGCCGGTGGTTTCATCGGGGCCCTTACGAAGAGCGGCGTATCGGAAGAAGACGCAATTTTGGCCGGTGACAATCCGGTGGATATCAACGCCCGACCCAAACTCTAGGTCCAGAAAGGTTGACAACGGTTCGACGCGAACGCCGATCCCTATACCGAAGAGGAAATCGAGCGGGAAGGTGCACCAAGTTTGCGCGACGCTGCGCATCCCAAAGGGATTGCTCACCATATATAAGAATGAAACACTGTGCCTTCCAGTATCGAGCCTCAATCGGGCTGACAGCGTCGATGTCCGCTTCAGATTTGGTACCGACACTTGTCGAATAGGAGCTAGATTTCAAGATTATGGACCTCGGCTCTGCTGGATTAAGGCACTTATCCATTCGGCATAATGCAAATCCGAAACAGCTGGAAAGGAGACTGTGAAATGGGTGTTGTCAGGTTAAGTTTCTCTGGCCGGAAAGGCCAGGGGCTCGTAGATATTCAGGCGAAACAGGCCGCAATTTTCCATACATCGAAAGCTTCGAGGCGATGGTAGCGAATTGTGTGTGCGGCTCGGCGACGAGATGGAACAGAGAAACAATTGCGGGTCGCTGAGTGCATGGAGACGAACCGTTGCAACGCTCCAGGTGACCGATG
>Ga0180220_1002011_pt1 | contig 13834 bp, 14 predicted proteins | sample eDN5th37CBELigBY_FD_151335 | JGI IMG/M metagenome (GOLD analysis project Ga0180220, IMG submission 151335) | Enriched backyard soil microbial communities from Emeryville, California, USA - eDNA 5th pass 37_C BE-Lig BY (version 2) (version 2) | ecosystem: Environmental > Terrestrial > Soil >... | reverse complement strand
GACAGGTAGCCGGGCACGAGCGGCACGACGCACGGCGAGGCGAACGACACCAGGCCGGCCAGCACACTCACGCCCAGGGCGAGCAGAACCGGTCCTGCCGCCGCGATCTCGGCGAATCCGGTCACGGCCGCTGCTCTTTCGACACCGCGGGCTCGCCGGGCTCAGCCGGTTCGGCGAGCAGACGTTCGATGAGCGGCTCGAGATCCTCGGCGAGCAGTTCACGCAGGAACACCGCCGCCACGCGGTGCTGACGGTCCAGCACCACCGTGGACGGGATGACCGTGGTGGGGTACTTGCCGCCGAACGCGATCATCGTGCGCATGGGCGGGTCGTAGATCGACGGGAACGTGACGTTGCGGTCCTTCACGAAATCGACTGCGGCGTCGCGGTTGTTGTCGCGCACGTCGATGCCGAGGAACGCCACGCCCTTGTCCTTGGTGGCGTTGTGGACCTCTTGCAGCTGCGTGATCTCCGCGCGGCACGGCCCGCACCACTGACCCCACACGTTGACCACCACGACCTCGCCCGCGAAATCGTCGAGCGAGATGGTCTTCGACGGGTCGGTGAGCAAGGGTCCGGCCAATGTGCCTGGGCGGCCGCGGCTTTGGGGCGGATCGTAGAAGATGTCGGTCTTGCCGCCAGGGGCGACGAACTCGAACGTGCCCCCCTGGGCGACCGCGTCGTCACCCGTCGAGCATCCGGCGAGCGCACCCGCCAGCACTGCGAACAGCGCCGCCAGCGTCACACTCACCACACGGGCGACCCACGACTGCATCAGATTCCCCAGGGCTCCGTATATCCCCAGCGGATCAGCCGGTCGTCGGAGAACGTGAACGACGTGATGGACGCCAGATTGCACAGCCTGCTGTTGGGCAACGGCAGATGCGCGAGCTTGCGGCCCGTCATCGCGCGCCGCAGCGTCTCGACGGGCAACTGGTGGCTCACGCACACGGCCTCGTGGCCCGCGGCCTTGAGCCGGGCGCGGTGCAGCGCGGCCATCATGCGTGCCGCGACCTCGTGGTACGGCTCACCCCACGACGGCTTGCGGGGATCGCGCAGGCGCGGCCAGTTGCGCGGATCGCGCAGCGCGCCATCACCCGGCGCGACCTTCTGGCCCTCGAAGGTGTTCCACGACTCGATGAGGTCGTCGTCGGTGTCGATCGACAGGCCGTGACTCTCGGCGATGGGCGCCGCGGTCTCCTGTGCGCGCTCCAGCGGTGACGCGACGAGGTAGACGATGTCGCGGCCGGCCAGCCAGTCGGCAGCGGACCGCGCCTGCGCACGGCCACGCTCGGACAGGTGATAGCCGGGCAGCCGCCCGTAGAGCACCTTGGCGGGGTTGTGCACCTCGCCGTGGCGCATCACGTGGACGGTGGTGCGCACGGGGCCCGATCCGGAAGCAGACGCCGGAGCAGACGCCGAGGTCCCGTCGCTCACGCCGTGCCCTCCGGGGTGGCCGCGGCGGCCGCACGCGCGGCGGCCGGCAGCGCCTCGGCGATGCGCGCGAACGCGTCGTCGTCGAGGGCCGCCGAGACGAACCAGGTCTCGAACGCGCTGCACGGCGGGTAGACCCCACGCTCCAGCAGGGCGTGGAAGAACGGCGGGAACCGCCAGGTCTCGGTGGCCTTCGCGGCGGCGAAATCATGCACGGGTGCGTCGGTGAAGAACACGCTGAGCATGTTCCCGGCCCGCTGCACCTGATGCGCTACGCCCGCTTCGGTGAGCGCGCCGGTGAGCAGACCCGCCAACCGGTCGGCGTTCGCGTCGAGCTTGGCGTAGACCGCGTCGTCGGCGTGGCGCAGCGTGGTCAGACCCGCCGCCATCGCGACCGGGTTACCCGACAGCGTGCCCGCCTGATACACCGGGCCCAGCGGGGCCAGACGGCTCATGACCTCTGTGCGGCCGCCGAACGCCGCGGCGGGCAGACCGCCGCTCATGACCTTGCCGAACGTCAGCAGGTCGGCCTCCACAGGATCCAGTCCGTACCAGCCCGAGCGGCTCACACGGAACCCCGTCATCACCTCGTCGAGGATCAGCAGCGCGCCGTGGTCGGCGGTGATGCGCCGCAACGCGGCATTGAAACCGGGCAGCGGCGGCACGGTGCCCATGTTGCCGGGGCTGGCTTCACTGATCACACAGGCGATTTCGTCACCGAAGTGGGCGAACACGTCCTCGACGGCGGCGACGTTGTTGTACGGGATCACGATCGTGTCGGCGGCCGCGGCGCCGGTGACACCCGGCGAGGACGGCAGACCGAGGGTCGCGACGCCCGATCCGGCATCGGCGAGCAGCGCGTCGCTGTGGCCGTGGTAGCAGCCCGAGAACTTGACGATCTTGGCGCGGCCGGTGAACCCGCGGGCCAACCGGATCGCGCTCATGGTGGCCTCGGTGCCCGAGTTGACGAACCGCATCATCTCGACGGGCGCGACACGGTCGATGATCTCGGCGGCGAGTTCGGTCTCCGAGGGCGTCGGCGCGCCGAAGCTCAGGCCGTGCTCGGCGACCTTGCGCACGGCCTCGACGACCGCGGGGTGGGCGTGGCCGAGCAGCATCGGACCCCACGAGCACACCAGGTCGATGTAGCGGTTGCCGTCGGCGTCGGTCAGCCAGTAGCCGCCGGCCGACGTGATGAACCTGGGGGTGCCTCCCACCGAGTTGAAGGCGCGGACGGGAGAGTTGACGCCGCCGGGGATGACCGCGCAGGCATCGGCGAAAAGTTGGGCCGAGCGCTGGGTCGAGGCGGGGCTGTGCTCCTCGGATCCGCATGTTTGGTCGACACGCATGGCCACCAGTGTCCCAGCCGGTGCAACCGAGTCAACTACAGGGTGTAGTGGTCAGGCCCACGTGGGGCCACATTCGCCCTGATCGGCCCCTTCGCTACTGTGGTGAACGGCACGTCGACGGGGAACTCGGCATCGACCGATCCGACCACCACCGACCGGATGATCGTCGCGAGCGCCAGCGTCGTCTCCAAACGCGCGAAGTGCTCCCCGATGCACGCGCGCGCTCCCCCGGCGAAGGGGATGAAATGCCAGCGGTCGCGCTCGCGGGAGTTCTCGGGGCTGAACCGGTCGGGATCGAACACCTCTGGGTCGGGCCACAGCTGCGGGTCGTGGTGCACGGCGTAGATGCCCAGCGCGACGAGGCTGCCCGCCTCGACGCGGTGGCCTGCGACCGCGATGTCGCGCAGCGCCAGGCGCCCCACCCCCGCGGCAGGCGGGCACATCCGCAGTGACTCGTGCAGCACCTGCACGGTGTAGCCGAGCTGCGGGACGTCGGCCGGGGTGAGCTCGCGGTCACCGAGCGCGCGGGCCTCGGCGGCCACCCGGTCCTGGATCTCGGGGTGGTGTCCCAGCGCCCACAGCGCATAGGTGAGCGCCGTGGCAGTGGTGTCATGACCGGCCAGCATGAAGATCAACAGGTCGTTGCAGATGTCCTCGTCGGACAGGCGCTCGCCGGTCTCCGGGTCCTCGGCCGCCATGAGCGCGCGCACCAGCGGCGCGTCGCGGTCGGCGTCGTCGCGGCAGGCCTGCAGGATCTCGGCGGTCACGGCACGCATCGCGGCCACCGCGGCGCGGGCGCGTCGCCGCGCGGGCGTGGGCAGCCACCGCGGGGCGCGCAGCGGGCGCAGCGCCCGGTCCGTCGCGTACGACGACGCGACGTGCATGTGTTCGACGATGACGTCAGCTCGCTCGTTGAGGTCGATGCCGAGCACCGAGCGCCCCAGCGACTGCATGGTCACGCGGCGGCACACGGCGTCGAGGTCGACCTCCAGAGAATCGGCCTGCGCCCACTGGTCGGCCCACTCGTCCACGAGGGTCTGCGCGGCGCGCGACATGTGCCCACCGAACGCGCGCACGCTGTGCTTGGTGAACACCGGCTGCAGCGCGCGTTTGCGCGGGCGCCACTGTTCGTTGGGCAGCACGAACAGGCTGTCCCCGGCGGCATGCCGCACCTCGTCGTGCACGATGCACCGCTCGGCGAATGCGTCGTTGCGCCCCAGCACGTCGCGGATCCCCTCGGGCGAGAACACCGCGACCAGAGGCGGCACCAGCCAACGCGGCCCCAACTGCACGCGGGTCACCGCTCCACCCGCGGCGCGGATCACCTGCTGGCCCCTGTCCAGGGCCCGCACCGCGCGTGCCATCTGACGCAGCGACAGCGGGTTGCGGGGCGCCAGTGGCAAGGCGCCGGTGTCCGGCTTGGCATTCGCACCTGACGCATCCGCCGACCTGCCCGGCGGCGCCGTCACCGCGGGAACATCCGAGACCATGCGTTCAGTTTCGACAAAAACCGCGCCGCGCAAACGGAATTCGAAAATCTGGTCCGCACGGACGGCGTATGCGCATGATGGCCCCATGCAACTTCCGCAATGGCTGGCCCGGTTCAACCGTCATGTCACCAACCCCATCCAGCGGATCTGGGCGGGATGGGCACCGACGTTCGGCATCCTCGAACACGTCGGGCGCAAGTCCGGAAAGCACTACCGCACCCCGCTGTCGGTGTTCGGCACCGACGAGGGTGTCGCGATCCTGCTGACCTACGGCCCCGACCGTGACTGGCTCAAGAACCTCACGGCCGCGGGCACCGCAGACATGCGCAGGCACGGCAAGACGATCCGCGTCACCGATCCGCGGGTGGTCCCGCGCGACGAGGCCGTCGCGCGGGTGCGTGGCCCCATCCGGAAGGTGCTCGCGCGGTTGCCGTTCGAGCAGGCCGTCCTGCTTCGCCGGGTCTAGGCGGACGAGAGGTCGTTTCTGATGTTGTCGGCCGACGAGCGCGCCAGGTTCAACCGGCGCGTCATCAATCGGATCGTGCGTCCTCTGTCGGGACGGGTGGCGATGTGGTCGCTGATCGAGCACCGCGGGCGTCGCAGCGGGACCGTCTACCGCACCCCGGTGACCATGTTCGGTGTCGCCGACGGTGTCGCGATCCTCCTGCCGTACGGCGAGGACCGGGACTGGGTGCGCAACCTGATCGCTGCCGGCGGCGGCCGCGCGGTGATGAACGGCGAGACGTTCGAGGTGACCGATCCGCACATCGTGCCGACCGCTGAGGTGGTGCCCAGGCTCGCGCGTCCCTGGCGCGCGGTGGTGGGCAGGCTGCGCACGCCGTCAGCGCTGATGTTGCGGCGGACGGACTGAGAACTGCCCAGAACACAAGATCGGCGCGTCCGCCCCGGCTAGGAAGAGTGTCAGTTCACGTGTCAACGATGAGCTGACGACACCGGGAGCGGGACGCGCCGATCTCATGCGGTCTCAGCGACCGAACGGCTGTCCGGGAATCAGTTCATGTTCCAGGGTTCGCCGTAGGTGGTGACCGAGTCACCGGTCGAGGCGATCAGGCGGGCGAACGGACGCAGCAGCACACCGCCGGCCGCACCGGTCACGGTGCCGTGCGCGTTGGACACCGCCACTCCGCCAGCAGGACCCGAGACGTCGACCGAGAAGGTCGCGACTTCCTGGATGCCGGGGCCGTTGCCCAGGTCGGCCGAGATCGACACACCGGGGAACAGGTTCGGGGTGATGACCGAGTTCAGGCCGAACGGCGGAGCGGTGATGTCACCGTCGTCGATCAGGATGTTGGGGGTGGTGTAGCTGAAGTTGATGCCCACACCCAGCGACCACGGGAAGCCGATCTGGTAGCCGAGTTCCAGCGTGCCCTCGAACTCGTCGGCGCCCGGGCCGGCCACGATGTACTTGGCGCGACCGGAGTGGAACCACTCACGGGTCAGACGGTTGCGGTCCAGGGGGAACACACCATTGAGGAACGTGTCCCACTGCTGCACGGTCAGAGTTCGATCCTGACCGTCGACGAGGCTCAATTCGTTGTCGAGCCCTGCGTGCGCCGCGCCCGCACTCACGAACATTCCCGTGGTGCCTGCGAGCAACGCGGAAATCATCGCGATCAGCACCCGCTTGAATGCCGTCATGTTGTCCCCTCCGGTCTCTCGCCGGCGGCCCCCCGCGGTCCACCGAACATTTTTGTGATGTCAGTGTGACGTTTGTTGCCGCTGATGGGAGAGCGATAGTGGGATCTTATGGTGCTCTTAGATATGGAGGGCTCCCACGAGCTGATTCCGCTGGTCAGCAGCCTATACCGGCGGATATGCGGGCGGCGGGTACACACCCCGCAACGCCCACGGCAACCAGTTGAAGAAGTACTCGATCTCGTCGCTGGCGTCGTAGTCCGGATTCGGGTCCATGATCACTCCGATCCTCGATCTACCTGCCTGCCTACACGCGGTCGAACGCGGATTCAACCGATCCTTTCCGCCGCGGCGTCATGCGAGAGGGCGTCATGCGAGAGATATGCGCTCACGCCCCATACTCGCGGCGGTCAGCGCATCTCCGCTCTCGGCATCGAAGAAATACGTCCGCTGCGGCGGCAGTGTCAGGCCGATGCGCGTGCCCGACGGTAGGTCGGTGTCCGCGGGCGCCTGCACGATCACTCGCGTCGTACTCGCGGGATCGTCCCCCAACAGCGCGGTCACCAGACTGTGGCTGCCGAGTGGCTCCACGAAATCGACACGTGCCGGCACCATGCCATCGCCCCAGACCGGGCTCAGTTCGAGGTGCTCCGGTCGGGCACCCACGGTCACCGGGCCTTCCGGACACGACACCGGCGTGACCGATTCCCCGCCGACGTGCAGCACACCCTGCCGCACGATGCCCGGCATCAGGTTCATGGGCGGACTGCCCATGAACGCCGCGACGAACGTGTTGGCGGGCCGGTTGTAGATGTCGTCGGTGGTGCCGATCTGCTGCACCTCGCCCTGCGACATCACGCACAACCGGTCCCCCAGCGTCATGGCTTCGACCTGGTCGTGGGTGACGTAGATCGACGTGACCGGAACCTCTCGGTGCAAACGCTTGAGATCGCCGCGAACCTGGTTGCGCAGTTTGGCGTCGAGGTTCGACAGGGGTTCGTCGAGCAGGAATGCCTGCGGTTCGCGCACCAACGCGCGTCCCATGGCGACACGTTGACGTTGTCCGCCGGACAGTTGCCCGGGCTTGCGGTCGAGGAACTCGGTGATCTGCAGCAGTTCGGCCGTTTCCCGCACGCGCCGGTCGATTTCGGCGCGTGGAGTGCGCCTTTGGCGCAGCCCATAGGCCAGGTTGCGGTACACCGACATGTGTGGGTACAGCGCGTAGTTCTGGAACACCATCGCGATGTCACGCTGCCCGGGTGACAGATGGTTGACGACGGCACCGCCGATCCGGATCTCGCCCGCTGTCGGTTTGTCGAGGCCCGCCAGCATTCGCAGCGCCGTGCTCTTGCCGCAGCCGGAAGGCCCGACCAGGATCAGGAACTCGCCGTCGGCCACCGTGAGATCAAGTCCCTTGAGCGCCTGAACCCCACCGGGATAGCTGCGTGTGACATCACGAAACTCTATCTCTGCCAACGCTTCACTCCTCTTTTCGTTCGCATCGAGACCCGTCCCTTTCAGCCCTTGAGGCCTGTGCTGGCCACGGACTGCACGAAGTACCGCTGGGCCCCGATGAACACCAGCAGCATCGGCAACAGGCTCATGACGTTCGCCGCCATCAGCAACGGCCACTTGACGCGGTGCGCGCCCTGGAAGTAGCTCAGCCCCAACGGGACCGTCATCTGGTCCTGCGACGTGATCACGATCAGCGGCCACAGGAAGTCATTCCACGACGTGAGCACGGTCAGCGCCGCCAGCGTCGACAGGGCCGGCAGTGACAACGGCAGGATGATCTTGAACAGCACACCCAGTCGCGATGTTCCGTCCACCCGTGCGGCGTCTTCGAGTTCGACGGGCACGGTCAGGAAGAACTGTCGCAGGAAGAAGATGCCGAACGCGGTTGCCAGGTTCGGCAGCATCAGCGCACCGATGTGGTTGATTCCCAGGCCTTCCCACACGTTGTCGCCGAACCATTTGACGATCAGGAACACCGGGATCATCGTCACCTGGAACGGCACCATCAACGTGGCCATCAGCGTGATGAAAAGCGCTCCGCGGCCCAGGAACCGGATCCGCGCGAACGCATAACCCGCCAGGCTGCAGACGACGAGGTTGCTCACCAGGACGACACCGGTCACCGCGAAGCTGTTGAGGAAGAAGTGCCCGAACGGCGCTGTCGCCCAGGCTTCGGTGTAGTTCTCGAAACGGGGGCTCTCCGGCAGCAGCACGGGCGGGAACCGGTTGGCCTCGCCTTCGGTCTGCAGCGAGGTGACCAGCATCCACAGCAGCGGCAGGATCAGCAGGAACGTGACGGGGATGAGGACCAGATGCCAAGGGCTGAACGGAAGACGCAGGCGCGTACGGCGCCGCGGTGAAAAATCCTCCACGACCGTGGGTTCGGTGGATTCCGCGACCGGCGCGGTGATGTGCGGCGTCGTGGTCATGTGTGCACGTACCTCCGTGCGAGACGGAACTGGACAGCGGTGATCACGAGGATGACCACGAACAGCACGTAGGCCATGGCCGCGGCGTAACCGGCGTCGAACTGCACGAACGCACGGTCCCACAGGTAGTACACGATGACGGTGGTGGCGCGCAGCGGCCCGCCGCGCGTGGTGGCGTAGACCTCGTCGAACAACTGCAGCGCATTGATGGTCAGCCACACCACCAGGAAGATGTTCGCGGGTCCGAGCAACGGCACCGTGATGGTGCGGAAGCGGGTGAACGCCGACGCGCCGTCGATGGCTGCGGCCTCGTGCAGTTCGGCGGGAACGCCCTGCAACGCAGCGAGATACACGATGACCGAGAAGCCGGTCCATCCCCAGATCGTCATGGCGACGATCACGTACAGCGCCTGTGACGGTGACGCCAGAAACGGTTGCGAGGATATGCCGACGGTGTTCAGTGCCGCGTTGACCAGGCCGTAGTCACGGTCGGTCAGCCACAGGAAGATGATGCCCTGCGAGATCGTCGACACCGCCATCGTGACGTAGGCCGCCGTCCGGTAGACCGAGATGAACCGCACCGAGCGGTTCAACGCGGCCGCCACCAGCAACCCGACGATCATCGTCCCCGGAACGAACAGCGCGGTGTAGATGATCGTGTGCTTGATCGCGTCGACGAACACCGGATCGTCGGCGAGCTTGCGGTAGTTCTCCAGCCCCACCCACGGAGTCTCGGGCGTCAACAGATCGGAGTGCTGAAACGACAGGGTCAGCGACATCAGCACCGGCAGCAGACCGAACACGCCGATCAGCACGACGGCCGGGCTCACCAGCGTCCAGCCCGCCACGTGCTCGGAGTGGCCGAGGCGGTCACGCCATGAATGTCGCGTAGCGACGTGTCCGGTCATCTCACCCCGCCGGTCTATTTGCCGGCCAGGGCCGAATCGGCGGCTTCGGCAGCCGAGTTCAACGCGGCGGCAGGCTGTTCCTTGCCGAGCATGACGGCCACGATCGCCTGGCCCAACGCCTCCGAGATCGCCGGATACTGCTCGACCGCCGGGCGCGCCTTCTTCGCGTTGTTCAGGTTCTCGACGAACACCGAGCTGCCGGGCAGCTTCTGATCGAGTTGATCGCGGACTGCCTGATCGTCGCCGACAGAGCTTCGCGTCGGCAGGTCACCGGTCTGCAGCGAGAACGCCTTGACCTGCTCGGGTGCGGTCAACCACTTCACGAAGTCGATCGACGCCTGCTTGCGTTTGTCGCCGTTGTCGAACACCACCCAGTTGTCGGGACCCGAGATGGTCTGGTGCGCACCGCTCGATCCGGCGAAGGTGGGCATCACCTGCACGCCGTAGTCGATGTCGGACAGCTGGCTCAGGTCCCACGGGCCGGTGATGAGCATGCCCACCTTGCCGCTGTTCATCAGCTTGGGCCCGTTCTCGTTGGTGGTGTCGAGGTAGAGCGACTTGTCGGTCACGGCCATGTCCTGCAGCATCGTGAGCGCGGTGACACCGGCCTCGGAGTTGAACGCAGCCTTCTCGTTGTCCGGCGTCAGGATGTCGCCGCCGGCCTCCCACAGCATCGGGACGTAGTGCCAGACCGTGTCCTCACTACCGTCGGCGGGAATCAGCCAACCGTACTGGCCTTTTGCCGGATCGGTGAGTTTTGCTGCCGCGGCGCGGAAGTCGTCCCAGGTCCAGTCTGCGGTCGGCGGCGCGATACCGGCATCGGCGAACAGCTTCTTGTTGTAGACGATCGCGAGGTTGTCGACGAGTGCCGGGATGCCGACGATCTTGTCGCCGACGGTCGCGGCCTCACGCTCGGCGGGGTAGAAGTCGTCCCAGTTCCAATCCGATTGGGACACCACGTCGGACATGTCCACGACCTGCGGGATCTTCGCGATGTTCGGCGACCACGAGCCGAACATGTACGCGACGTCCGGGGCACTGCCGCCACGCACGGCGGTCAGGACCTTCTGCAGCACCAGATCGTTACTGGAGTACAGATCGGTCACGTGGACGTCGGGATGTTCCTTGTTGTACTGATCGATGAGCCCTTTGAAGGCCTCACCCTCGGTGTCCTGGTAGCCGTGCCACACCGCGATCTCGACCGGACCCGATGACGACGAACCACCACCGCACGCCGTCAGCAGACAGGCAACAGCGGTGACCACGGCCAGGCACAACCAGCGTCGTATCACGGTAGGCACTCCTTTTTCGGCGGGATTCATGAGGGGTCGTTGTCAGGGGTTACAGACGGCGGATCGCAGCGGTTCGGGCAGCAGATCCCCGTGCGCGGAGGTCAATTCGTCGCACAGGTCCCAGATCTGGTCGACGGTCAGCGTGGCCGCGGTGTTGGGGTCGACCATGGCCGCGGCACGGACCAGCCGAGGATCACCGTCGATCGCCGCGCGGACGGTCAGATCGACGGGACCGAGGAAGTTGCGGTTGAGCGCGGCGCATTGGGGCGGCAGATCCCCCACCCGCATGGGATGCGCGCCGAGCGCATCGAGTGTCGTCGGAACCTCGACCGCCAGGCCGTCGGGAAGGTTGGTGATGAGCCCCTGGTTGGCGACGTTGGCCGAGATGACCCTGGTGGTACCGGTTTCCAGCGAGTGGATCACCTGCGGGGCGTACTCGGTGGAGCCGGTGTCGATGGGCAGCGAGTCGGCATCGGCCAGTTCCTCCCGGATCCTGGCGTATTCGGCGAGGTTGGCCTTGCTGATCGACACGTACTCGCCGACGTTGATGCGCAGCCGGTCGATTTCCTGCCGGTGGTGTACGTACCACGGCACGTACTCACTGGAGTGTTCGCTGGTCTCCGTCGGGTAGTAACCGAGACGCCGGTACATGTCGACACGTACCCGGCGCTGCAACTCTGCGTCGGCCGCGATACGCCGGTCGAGTTCCGGATAAAGGTTCTGGCCGTTGCGTTCCCATCGCAGGACCCAGGCCTGGTGGTTGACGCCGGCGGACCAGTACGAGACCTCCTCGTAGGGAACGTCGATCAGTTCACACAGGCCGACCATGGTCCAGTACACCGAGTGGCACAGGCCGAGCACCTTCAGCCGCGGTGCGATGTGGTGCAGGTACGTGACGTTCATGGCCATCGGGTTGGTGTAGTTAAGCAGCCAGGCATCGGGGCACACCTCCTGCATGTCCCTGGCGATGCCGGCCAGCACCGGGAAGGTCCGCAGGCCGCGGAAGATTCCGCCGATGCCGATGGTGTCACCGATGGTCTGGTTCAGGCCGTATCGGGCGGGGATCTCGAAGTCCCGCACGGTGGCCTCGTGCATGCCGACCTGGATGACGTTGATGACGTAATCGGCGCCGTCGAGTGCGCGGCGGCGGTCGGTGGTCGCGCTGATCTCGGGGTCGGCGTCCGCCGCGCGGGCGGTGGCCCGTGCGATGGCTTCCGCTGTCTCGAGACGCTCGGTGTTGATGTCGTGCAACACGATCCGTGTGGTGGCGAGCTCGGGGAACGACAGGATGTCGCCGAGCAGTTCCCGGGTGAACTCGACGCTACCCGCGCCGATGATCGCAACGGTGGGTTTCACGCGCGGCTCCTCGTGGCCTCTGGTGCGGTGACCGCGGCGGTCGGTGCCTCACCCCGCTTCTCGTCGCTGTAGACCATCAGCGTGGAGCCCAGCAGCGCCAGCACGATGCCCACCGCACCGTACGGGGTCGGCAGCGTCTGGTAGGCGATGAGGGACACGACGATGGTCAGCGCGGGTGCGAGCGCATTGGTGGTGGGCGCCACGATGGTGGCCTTGCCGCGGCTGAGTGCCATGACCAGGAACAACGCGCCGACCGCGTTGAGCACCTGGGTGCCTGCGGTGAGAACCGGTGCCTGCCAAGGGAATCCGGTGGGGATGCCGCCCATCGAGATGACCGCGACGGGGATGAGCGCGATGGCGGTGATCGCCATCCAGCCGAAGGTGGTGGCCTCGTTGACGCCGATGGTCGCGGTCTTGCGCATGAAGTACGCCTGCACACCCCACGCGACGCAGATCAGGACGGCCAGCGGCAGCCATGGGCCCGAGGAGACGTCCGATTCGCCGCCGGTGATGCTGAACAGCACAATCGCGGCCAGTGCGGCGATCAGACCGACAGCGGCCAGTCCGCTGATGCGTTCCCGCAGAAGCACCATCGCCATCAGCACGGTGATCGCCGGCGAGATCGAGACGATCGGGAAGATCAGGTACGCCGGGCCCATGGTGAGCGCCTGGAACAGCAGCAGCTGACCGCCCGCACCGGTGAGTCCGATCAGCAGGCCGTAGACGGCGGCCTTCGGGCGACGGTCGAACCGCTCACCGCGAAGCGCGAACACCGCGGGGATGATCATGGTGAGCGCCCAGATGCAGTAGATCATCTCGTCGGGGTAGCCGTACCAGGTGGCGGGCAGGGCCGAGAACGCGCCCCAGACACCCCAGAAGATGACCAACAGCGTCGCGTAGAAGATCCAGCTGCGTGGGTGACGGGCGGAAGCCTTGGGTGAATTCGACTGTGACATGGTCATGGTGGGCTCGATTCGGTCGAATCAGTGTGTGGATGTGGCGAGTTGGTGCAGCGCGTCGGCGTCGAGGGGATGGCCGATGTGTTTTGCCGCGTAGAGAGCGGCACCGAGTGCGGGGTCGAGCAGGGGGCGTTTCAGGTCGTACTTGGTGAGGCGCTTTTCGAGTGCGGTGGTGAACATCTGCAGGAATTCCGCTCCGGAGAACATGCCTCCGGAGTACGACACGGGTACGGTCTCGTGTTCGGTGAAACCGACCAGCCTGGCGGTGGTGTCGACCAACTCGACGAGTTCGTCGACCGCTGCGGAGAGGATCTGGGCGGCGGCCTCGTCCCCGTCGCGCGCGGCGTCGCACACGGTCGTCGCCAGTGCCGCGATCTTGCTGCGGTTGCCCGACCACTTCTCGATGACGAGGCTGACGACGTCGAGGTCGCCTGTCAGTTCCAGGCGCTCTTTGAGCATCGCATGCAGTGGGCCGCGCGGGAGCCTGCCGTCGCTCATCCGGGTGAACGCGTTGAGTCCCTGTGTGGCAACCCAGTACGCGGAGCCTTCGTCACCGAACAGCTCACCCCAGCCACCTACGCGGTGTCCGACACCCTGACGTTCGCCGTAGGTCATGGACCCGGTGCCGCTGATGACATTGATGCCGTCAGCGCAGGCCAAGGAGCCGGCCCAGCCGCACACCATGTCGTTGTCGCAGCGGTAGCGGTCATGCCCCAGCACTCGTGCGGGCACCGCGTCCAGTCGGGCGATGTCGGCGCTGGCCTCACCGTAGCCGGGTATTCCGAAGAACGCGGCGTCGATGTCGGCGGAGGTGCACCCGGCTTGTGCGCAGACCTCGGAAACACCCTGCGCCAGAACACGTTCCACGACGTCGAAGCCGTCGTTGAAGTAATACGACGTCGGTGCGGTGGCGCGCGCCAGGATGCGTCCCCGATCGTCGATGAGG
>Ga0180220_1002010_pt1 | contig 13837 bp, 7 predicted proteins | sample eDN5th37CBELigBY_FD_151335 | JGI IMG/M metagenome (GOLD analysis project Ga0180220, IMG submission 151335) | Enriched backyard soil microbial communities from Emeryville, California, USA - eDNA 5th pass 37_C BE-Lig BY (version 2) (version 2) | ecosystem: Environmental > Terrestrial > Soil >... | reverse complement strand
CCAATCAGGCCAGCAGTCGGCATGCCCTGTAACCCATCGTCATCGAGGCGGAGCGCCCTGTAAAGCCGACTACCGCTAAGGGGCCGCGTCATCGAGCAGCCTCAAGCACGGAATCCACGCCCTGAGGAGAATCATGGCGAGGTGGGGCAAAATGCAGTACATTTGCGTGACATCAATGACGAGACGCTGCCATGTCACGCCTGAAGGACGAAACCCTATCCATCCGCACCTCCGCTGAGATCAAGCAGCTTTTGCGCTTGGCGGCTGAGCGCGAGCGCCGCTCGGTGGCTTCGATGATCGAAATTCTGGTGCTGGAATACGCTCGTACGCATGACCTGGAACCAGATCGTCAAGGCCTGTCAGTAAAGGGAAATATATGAGGGTGGTGAATGCCGAGGAGGTGCAAGCGCACGTCAAAATCAAGAAGCTGAGGAAATGGAGTAGTCAGAGACCGATAACAGGGTATTTGTAGAGACAATACCCCATTTAATGGCTATGATTACCCCATTTAGACAGCCTGGGCTTACATTTCCATGCACTCGCTCACACCCGAGTACCTTGCCGCGCTTCGCTTCGATGGCACCCAGGCTGCCACGTTGCGCACACTGGGCGAGTATCAGGGCAAGCAGCAACTCTATGTCGCGCAGTCGCCCGAAGCCCTCAAGGGTCTGTGCCAGATCGCGGTGGTGGAGTCCACCGAGTCATCCAACCGGCTGGAAGGCGTTGTCGTCGCACCCTCGCGGTTGAAGTCGCTGGTCATCCGCAACGCAACGCCAAAGAGCCGTTCCGAACAGGAGATCGCCGGCTACCGCGATGCCCTGGCGCTGATCCACGAGTCTGCCGCGCACATGCCCTTCAGCGAGGGTGTTGTGCTGCAACTCCACACCCTGCTGTACCGTTACATGCCACAGGCGGGCGGGCGCTGTAAGGCTACCAATAACGACATCATCGAGCGTCACCCGGACGGCACGTCACGTCTACGCTTCCAGCCGGTCGCTGCGCATCTGACGCCGATGGCAATGGCTGATCTGACCGGGCGCTACGCCACCGCATTGGACCAGCACCTGGCCGACCCACTGGTGCTGGTGCCACTGGCGATGCTCGACTTCCTGTGCATCCACCCCTTCCCCGACGGCAATGGCCGCATGTCCCGCCTGCTGACCTTGCTGCTGCTCTACCACTTCGACTATGCCGTGGGCCGCTACATCAGCCTGGAACGCATCTTCGAGGATACCAAGGAAGGTTATTACGAGACGCTGGAAGCCAGCTCTCAGGGTTGGCACCAGGGGCAGCACAACGTCAAACCCTGGCTTGATTACTTCTGGGGTGCCTTGCTACGGGCCTATCGCGAGTTCGAGGAGCGTGTCGGCACCATCGAGCGGGGACGTGGCAGCAAAGGCGACCGGGTGCGTGCGGAAGTCCTGGGGCGCACCCTGCCGTTCTCGATTTCCGAAATTGAAGAAGCTTGCCCGGGCGTGAGCCGGGACATGGTGCGGCTGGTGCTGCGGGCGATGAAATCAGAGGGGTTGATCGAATCGACTGGCAAGGGGCGAGGAGCGAAGTGGAAACAAGTCAAGGTAGAGGGGGGAGACTGATGCAACAGCCCCTTACGCAGTATCAAAGCCAGTACTACGCATGGCTTCTGACGCGCCGTGCGGCGGGCGATTCCGTGGAATCGCTGGCCTCAACACTGGTCGACTCGCAGGTTGATCTCAATCCACATCAGGTGGAGGCCGCCCTCTTCGCCTGCCGCAATCCCCTTTCGCGCGGTGTGCTCCTCGCTGACGAAGTGGGGCTCGGCAAGACCATTGAAGCAGGGTTGGTCATCTCTCAGCGCTGGGCCGAGCGACGCCGCAAGATTCTCATCATCGTTCCGGCCAACCTGCGCAAGCAGTGGCACCAAGAGTTGCAAGACAAGTTCGGCCTGCAAGGATTGATTCTCGAAGCCAAAAGCTACAACGCGATCCGCAAGCAGGATCGACAGAATCCATTCCTCTTCGCCTCCGGTCCGGTCATCTGTTCCTACCAGTTCGCCAAGTCCAAGGCTGACGATGTCAAGAGCATTGACTGGGACTTGGTCGTTCTCGACGAAGCGCATCGCCTGCGCAACGTCTACAAGACCAGCAACGTCATTGCCAAGACTCTCAGGGAGGCGCTATCGCACGTTCACGCCAAAGTACTACTGACCGCAACGCCGTTGCAGAACTCATTGCTCGAACTCTATGGACTGGTCAGCTTCATCGATGACCGCGTGTTCGGAGACCTTGACAGCTTTCGCTCGCAATTTACTGGCCGGGAGCAGGCGTTCAACGGTCTGCGTGACAGGCTGGCTCCCATCTGCAAGCGCACGCTGCGCAAACAGGTTCAGCCCTATGTGTCGTATACGGCGCGCAAGGCCATCATCCAGGAATTCACGCCCTCAAGCGAAGAGCAGGAACTGTCCCGCCTCGTCGCTGATTACTTGCGCCGCCCCAACCTAAAGGCCATGCCCGAAGGGCAGCGTCAGCTGATTTCACTGGTGCTTTGGAAGCTGCTTGCGTCCAGCTCGCACGCCATCGCAGGTGCGCTGGAGACGATGGCCAAACGGCTTCAGGGAGTGCTCGACGAGACGGCAGAAATTCCTGATCTGGCCGAAGAACTCGACGAAGACTACGAATCGCTGGACGAAACTGCGGATGAGTGGAACGAGCAGGGCTCTGCTACGGCGGCACCGAGCCGCGCAGAGCGAGATGCCATTGCACAGGAAATCGAAGAGCTTCGCCACTTCAAGGAGTTGGCGACCAACATCCGTGACAATGCCAAGGGTAAGGCGCTGCTGACCGCACTGGATCGTGCCTTTGCCGAACTGGATCGGTTGGGAGCAGCCCAAAAAGCCATTATCTTCACCGAATCCAAGCGCACACAGGAGTATCTCCTGAGCTTGCTGGCTGACACGCCATACGGCGACGGCATCGTGCTCTTCAACGGCACCAACAGCGACCAACGTGCGCAGGCGATCTACAAGGACTGGTTGAAGCGCCACGAAGGCACCGACCGCATCACCGGCTCCAAGACCGCCGACACCCGTGCGGCACTGGTCGAGCACTTCAAGGAACGTGGCAAGGTCATGATTGCCACCGAGGCCGGAGCCGAGGGCATCAACCTCCAGTTCTGCTCGCTCGTCATCAACTACGACCTGCCCTGGAACCCTCAGCGCATCGAACAACGCATTGGCCGGTGCCACCGCTATGGGCAGAAGTTCGACGTGGTGGTTGTGAACTTCGTCGATCTCAGCAATGAGGCGGACAAGCGCGTTTACGAACTGCTGTCGCAGAAGTTCCAACTCTTCGAGGGCGTGTTTGGGGCTAGCGACGAAGTGCTGGGTGCCATCGGTTCGGGTGTCGACTTCGAGCGACGCATCGCGGATATCTACCAGAACTGCCGAGAACCAGAGGAAATCGAATCCAGTTTTGAGCAGCTCCGCCTTGACCTGTCGGGAGAAATCAGTGACGCCATGGTCAAGACGCGTCAGGCATTACTTGAAAACTTCGACGAGTCAGTGCAGGAAAAGCTGCGGATACGTGCAGACGACAGCCGCAACGCGCGCAATCGCTTCGAACGCATGCTGATGGACTTGACCCGCGCCGAATTGATCCAGTATGCCTCGTTCGATGACAGCGGTTTCGATCTCTGCCAAATACCGGCTGAGATCGAGCACAGCGGATTTACGACCATCGAGCGGGGGCGCTACGAACTGCCCCGCCGGTCCGGCGATGCGCACCTATACCGCATCAGCCATCCACTGGCTCGATGGGCAATCGAGCAGGCCAAGGCTCGGAAACTTGATGAAGCCCGTCTCATCTTCGACTACGACGCCTACGGCTCAAAGATCAGCACACTTGAAGCCTATCGCGGCAAGGCTGGATGGCTCACGGTGAGACTGATCACGGTCGAGACCCTTGGCAACCGGGAAGAACATCTGCTAGTCGCCGCGGCAACAACCGACGGCGTTTTGCTCACGGAAGATGACCCGGAAAAACTGCTGCGTCTGCCCGCAACCACGCAGGCGGTCAGTCTGTTCAACGTCCCTGACGCCACCCTGCTGACCGATGTGGAAGCGCGCAAAAACGCGCTCTTGCGCGAAGTCAACGAGCGCAACCTTGGTTACTTCGAGCAGGAAGTCCAGAAGCTGGACGCCTGGGCGGACGATCTGAAATTGGGTCTGGAACAGGAGATCAAGGAGATCGACCGCGAGATCAAGGAAGTGCGCCGCACCGCCGCGACCTCGCCGACGCTGGACGAAAAGCTGTCATGGCAGAAGAAGCAGCGCGAATTGGAAGGCAAGCGCAGTAAGCTGCGTCGCGAGTTGTTCAATCGACAGGATGAGATCGAGATGCAACGCAATGAGTTGATTGAGCAGTTAGAAACGCAGCTTACGCAGCGAGTACAAGAACAAACGCTGTTTACCGTTGAATGGGAGTTGATGCGATGCTTCTAACTCACTTAAAGATTGAGTGCTATCGGGGCATCAAGTCACTGGAGCTGACCCTGGGGCCGACGACCGTCTTGGTAGGTGAGAACAACTGTGGCAAGACCACAGTGCTTCACGCACTGCGTGCGTGCCTTCAAACGCTCCGTTCCTCAGGCCGCGCGTCACCCTTTGATGAGTTCGACTTGCACTTCGACAGCCAAGCGGCTGATCCAACGACAGCACCACCCATTTCAATTACGCTGATCTTTGAGGAATCAACGCCTGGCGAATGGTCTGATGAGGTGGAGCAAAAGCTTGGCGGTGATGGTGGCGTGATTGCCTTGATTCCACCAAATGACCGCAGCAGGGTTCAATTGCGCGTGAGCGCTGAATACTCGAAGGTGACCCAGGATATCGACACCACTTTCGAGTTTCTGGATGCTGCGAATAAACCATTACCCGCAAAGAGTCGCAGCCGCTTGGTTAGCCTACAACAGTTGCGCCCGCTGTTCTATCTGTCTGCGTTGCGCGATGCCGGTAAGGAATTTTCCCGCACCTCGCAGTTTTGGTCGCCGTTTGTCAAGAACTCCCAGATTGACGAGGAGACCAAAGCCAATATTGAAAAGCAGCTTGAGAGCATCAACGCCCTGATCATTGAGGCCCACGGCACCTTTAAGGGCGTGCGTGAGCATTTGGGCAAAGTACATGAACTGGTGGCGCTGGGTGGAGAAGATGTGGTCAGCGTTGATGCGGTGCCTGCGCGGGTGTTCGACATGCTCAACCGAACCCAGGTTAGCATCGCGTCGGCAACGGGTGCGCGTTTGCCGATCGGCAGGCATGGTGAAGGCACCCAAAGCTTGACAGTGTTGATGCTTTTCGACGCCTTCCTGAAGTCTGAGCTTGCGCGAAAGCAAGGGGTGAAGGAGTCCAAGCCCATTGTTGCGCTGGAAGAGCCAGAGGCACATTTGCATCCGAATGCGGTGCGGGCGTTGTGGAAGACGATTGATGACATTGACGGGCAGAAGCTCGTAGCTACGCACTCTGGTGATTTGCTATCCGAAGTTGATGTTTATTCAATTCGGCGCTTGTACAGAAAGGGCAGCCTGCTCCAGGTTGGAGCGCTACAGGCAGGTACTTTGGATGAGCGCCAGTTGCAAAAATTTGACCACTTCGTTCGAAGAACTCGCGGCGAGCTATTTTTTGCGAGGGTTTGGATTCTGGTCGAAGGCGAAACTGACGTGATCATTTTAAGTGGGGCTGCCCGGGTTCTTGGGCTCAATCTTGAACAATCTGCGGTGCGCTTGGTGGAATACGCTCAGGTTGGTCTTTCTACATTTATTACAGCTGCGGACTCGCTTGGGGTGGCATGGTATGTTTTTTCCGACGGTGATGCGGCGGGCCTTAAAACTGCGACAACAGTACGTAATGCCTTGAAAGGGAGACCAGAGGCTGAGCATTTGACACTACTTCCCAACGGTGATCCGATGGAACCCTATCTATGTCGAAATGGATTCATAGATATTTATGAGCTTCATGCGAACGTACAGAATCGGGAGCGCTATATCACCGTGGATAGAGAAGATGACGCCTACCCAGAGCAGCTGTACAAATGTCTGCCAAATAATGGAAAGCCATCTGCAGCTCATGCGGTAGTTGCAAAAATGAAGATCAATGGGGCAGCATCAATTCCAAAAGAAATTGCAGATTGTTTGAAAACTGTCGTAGCCCTTGCAGGGGGAAAACAATGAATTTCTTAGACCAGCTAAATACCAATCAAGCTTTAGCTGCGCAGTGGAACGAGGGCCCGCTGCTTGTTCTTGCTGGGCCAGGATCGGGAAAAACAGCGACGTTGACCGCGCGCGTTGCGCGATTAGTCGAACAAGGGCAGGATGAATCCTTTCGAATTCTCTGCTTAACCTTTACACGCAAGGCGGCCGCTGAAATGAGAGAGCGCCTTTTGAAACTGGTGCCCGATGCAAAAGACCGCGTGTTGCTGACGACTTTCCATTCTTTTGCCACCGACATCCTGCGGCAGCATGGAAGCCACTTCGGTCTCAGCCCAGATTTTGAAATTCTGGAGGAGTCTGAGCGTGTCGGCATCGTCAAGTCAGTGCTGGAGGAAAAGGCGGGGAAGTTGACAAGGTTCGTATCGGCAGAGAAGGCACTGACGGCGATAGATTTCCTGCTCAGAAATGTAACGCCTGACAACAAGGTGCCTACATTGTTGAAAGACGCTGAGGCGGGCCAGCAGCTACAGTCGCTTTTCACTCGGTATAAGGAACTATTAAAGCAGCAAAACTGCCTGGACTATGGAGCGATCCTATATTTTTGCGAGGAACTGCTGCGCGAACGGCCACGCGTTAGTAAACAGCTTCGCACAGTGTACCGGTACATCTGCGTAGATGAGTTCCAGGACACCAATGTGGCGCAGTTCCGAATGCTTCGCGCCATTGCGCCAGACCGGGACGCCAATGTATTCATTGTTGGAGATGATGATCAGGTCATCTACCAATGGAACGGTGCTAGCCCGAAGCGGGTTAGAGAGCTGGAGCAGCACTATAACTTGACCATCATTCAACTACCGGAAAATTACCGATGCCCGCCCGAAGTGGTGGCTCTGGCGAATGCGCTCATCGTCCATAACGGTGAACGTTCGCCGGACAAAAAACCTTTGCTTTCGATGAAGCCGGGTACGGGTTCCAATCCTATCGAGCTGCTTTCATTTGACGATGACGAGCAGGAGGCCCGTGGTATAGCGGAGCGGGTGGCCGCGCGGTTACAGAGTGGTGCATGTCCATCGGACATTGTGGTGCTGGCGCGTACCACAAGGCTCTTGGAACGGGTGCACCAAGCATTGAGCACGTTGTCGGTTCCAAGTCATGTGCAGCAACGCAAATCGCAGTTTGAGAGCGCACCTTTGCGGTTTGTGGTGGCGGCGCTGAAATTGGCGTTGGTGCGGTCTGATGAAACCTTGGCAGCGACAGTTACAAAGGCTCTGTCCGATTGCGTGACGCAAGACGCCAGTGGCGAAGATCTAGCTGGATTTTCTGCGGCGCTCAATGGCGATCAACTGGAGGCGCTGGGTGCGCTGGTTGCGGCTAACGACACAGTGCCGGAAGAGCTTCGACAAGCTGTTGAGTCACTTGTCAAGGGGAAGTACGCTCAGTTTATCCAGTTGGCGCTGGCCTATTTTGATGGGGTGGAGAAAACTGGACAGAGTGACGGCAATGAGCAATACGCCGAGTATGCGGCGGAGAAGGCCGTATGGCAGAACATTCTTCGTGATATCGGTGGTGAAGATGACGCTTACTCGTTGTCGTTGGGCCAATTTTTGCAAGAGCTTGCATTGGCGAACAAAACACCGGAAGCCCCTTCAAATGCGGTGCGATGCCTGACAGTGCATAGCTCCAAAGGATTGGAGTTTAAGCATGTCTACCTAGTTGGAATGGCAGAGGATCAGTTGCCTTCGTTTCAGAGCAAGAAATCAGGTGATGACAGTCGCGAGATGCAAGAAGAACGTCGCAACTGCTTTGTCGCCATTACTCGAACCATTGAGACACTGACGATGAGCTATGGCAAGAAGTACAACGGTTGGAGCAAGAGGCCTTCTCGCTTTCTTTTTGAAATGGGCTTATTGGAAGCTGCCAAATGAAAGATGTACATAAACTTCCTATATCTACGTGGAAGAATAAATATCAATGAGTAAGCAAAAACTAGAACTGACATGGATCGGGAAGGAAAAGCGGCCCAAGCTGGAGCCGCGCATCCTGCTCGAAGACCCGGGAAAGTCGTACCACGCCAAACAGCGTGTGACAGAAAACGATATTTTCGACAACCGACTGATCTTCGGGGACAACCTGCTGGCGTTGAAGGCATTGGAGCAGGAATTTACTGGGAAAGTTAAGTGCGTATTCATTGACCCACCCTACAACACAGGCAGTGCATTTACACACTACGACGATGGGCTTGAACATTCCATCTGGCTGGGGCTGATGCGCGACCGGCTGGAAATCATCAAGCGGCTGCTGGCGGACGATGGTTCGCTGTGGATCACGATTGATGACAACGAGGCGCACTATTTGAAGGTGTTGTGTGATGAGGTGTTTGGGCGGGCGAATTTTGTTGCGAATGTAGTCTGGGAGAAGGTCTACACCCCTAAGAGCAACGGACGTGCTCTAAGCTCTGACCACGACCACATTCTTGTCTACTGCAAGTCGCCTACATGGTTAGAAAAGGGATGGAATCTAATCCCAAGAAACGAAGAGCAGCAAGGGCGATTCAAGAACCCAGACAATGATCCTGAGGGGCCGTGGCGAACTTACCCATTGGACGTTCGGACTGAGGATGGCGGCAAGCGGGAGAAGTACCGATATGAGGTGATACTTCCGTCCGGAAGAGTTGTGAGACCCGCACCTGGCAGGCACTGGGCTCTACCTAGAGAAGAATTCGATCGCCAACGGGCTATAGGAGAGATCTATTTCGGCAAGGATGGCGATGCAATGCCTACAAAGAAGGTTTACTTGAAGAATGCCAAGCAAGGGGTGCTTGCGAGAACCTGGTGGACCTACAAGGAGGTTGGGGGGAATCAAGACGCAAAACGCGAAGTCTTGGCTCTTTTTGGAGACTCAGGCTTTATCACACCCAAGCCGGAAACGCTACTTCATCGAATATTGACGATCGCATCCAACCCCGGCGACCTTGTTCTCGACTCCTTCGCCGGTTCCGGCACCACCGGTGCGGTCGCACACAAAATGGGCCGCCGCTGGATCATGGTGGAGCTGGGTGAGCACTGCCACACTCACATCATCCCGCGCCTGAAGAAGGTCATTGACGGTGAAGACAAAGGCGGCGTAACCGAAAGCACCGGTTGGAAAGGCGGTGGCGGCTTCCGTTATTACCGTCTGGCGCCCAGCCTGATTGTCAATGACCGGTGGGGCAATCCCATCATCAACCCAGAATATAACGCAGCGCAATTGGCCGAAGCCCTGTGCAAGCTGGAAGGTTTCACCTATGCACCTTCGGAAACGCATTGGTGGCAGCATGGCCACTCCAGTGAGCAGGACTTTATCTACGTCACCACGCAGAACCTGTCCGCCGACCAGTTGCAGGCACTCTTCGACGAAGTGGGTTCCGACCGGAGCCTGCTGGTGTGCTGCTCCGCGTTTCGGGGTGTGACGGCCGCCAAGGCGGCGGAACGATGGCCGAATCTAACGCTGAAGAAAATTCCAAAGATGGTGTTGGCCCGCTGCGAATGGGGCCATGACGACTACAGCCTGAATGTGGCGAACCTGCCGTTGGCCAAACCTGATCCGGTGGAACCTGCTGCATCCGCCGAGGCCGTCAATAAGAAGTCCAGGAACAGAAAAGTGGCTGCCACGAATTCGAATCAGGGCGGCTTGTTTGGGGAGGACGAATAATGAGCAACCGCGTCCTGCACGCCGTCACTGGTCGTTTGTCTCTTCGTCCGCCGCAGGCAGAGTCTCTTTCCCGTTTGGCGCGCATGCTCGAAGCCGCCCCCGATCTGCTGAGCCATGAGCGAGATGTCACATCCATCCTTTCCACATTAAGGGCAGAGTTCCCTACGCTGGAGGACTTCGAGCGCGAGTTCCCCTCGCTGTGCTTTGCGCTGGCAACAGGGGTGGGCAAGACTCGGCTGATGGGGGCCTTCATCGCATACCTGCATCTGGCGCACGGCATCAACAACTTCTTCGTGCTCGCGCCCAACCTGACCATCTACAACAAGCTGATCACGGACTTCACGCGCAATACACCCAAGTACGTGTTCAAGGGAATTGCCGAATTCGCACAGCAACCGCCGCTGATCATCACCGGTGACAACTACGACCAGACCGGTGCGGCGGTGGATGATCAACCACAGGGCTTCGCCCAAGATGTCCGTATCAACATCTTCAATATTTCCAAGATTAATTCCGAGGTGCGCGGTGGCAAGGAGCCTCGCATCAAGCGCATGCGCGAAGTGCTGGGTGACAGCTACTTCAACCATCTGGCAAATCTGCCCGACCTGGTGTTGTTGATGGATGAATCACACCGCTATCGCGCCAGCGCGGGTGTGCGCGCCATCAATGAGCTGAAACCGCTATTCGGTCTGGAAGTGACGGCGACGCCCTTCGTGGAATCCAGCAAGGGGCCAGTGCCTTTCAAGAACGTGGTCATGGACTACCCACTGGCACGGGCGATGGAGGACGGCTTCGTCAAAGAGCCTGCCGTGGTCACTCAACGCAACTTCGACGCCAAAGCCCACACGCCCGAAGAAATCGAGAAGACCAAGCTGGAAGACGGCGTGCGCCTGCACGAGACGACCAAGGTCGAACTGCTCACTTACGCCCGCGAGAACGGCGTCAAGCCGGTCAAGCCTTTCATGCTGGTTATCGCCCGAGATACCACGCACGCGGCACAGCTCAAAGAATTGATTGAGTCGGAGCGGTTCTACGAAGGACGCTACGCCGACAAGGTCATCCAGGTTGACTCCAGCAAGAGTGGCGCGGAAGAGGAAGAGATGATCCGACGACTGCTGGCGGTAGAAAGCCCGGATGAGCCGACCGAGATCGTCATCCACGTCAACATGCTCAAGGAAGGCTGGGACGTGACCAATCTCTACACCATCGTGCCGCTGCGCGCCGCCAATGCCCGTACGCTGATCGAACAGTCCATCGGACGTGGCCTGCGACTGCCCTACGGCAAACGCACGGGTGTCGCGGCGGTGGATCGCTTGAACATCGTCGCGCACGACAAGTTCCAGGAAATCATCGACGAGGCCAATCGTGGCGATTCGCCAATTCGTCTGAAGCAGGTCATCCTTGAAGCACCGAATGCTGACGACAAGAAGGTCAGCGTGCAGGTCGAATCCGGGGCAGTGTCGCGCCTCGGCTTGACGGACACACCGATCTTGGTCACAGGGCCTTCTGGCACCGACAGCGGACCGAAAGTGCCAGCCCCTGAACCGGTGTTCACCACGGAGGCGGAGAAGCAGGCCGCGCGTGTGGTTATGGACGTCATTGGCAAGTACGAGGTCAAACGCGATCTGGTGCCTACCAGCGGCGCATTGCTGAAACCCGAGGTGCAGAAAGAGATTCTTGCGGAGGTGGCGGAGCGATTGAAACCCCTGCAAGGCGAGTTGTTGGCGGGTGTGGATGATTCAGCCCCCGCACTTGACTTGCCTGCCGTGGTGGCCAAGACCACGGAAATCGTGGTGCAGCAGACAATCGATATCCCGCGTATTGCCGTGGTGCCCACTGGCGAGGTCACGACAGGGTTCCATCCATTCCAGCTTGATGTGAGCCAGCTTCATCTTCAGCCGGGTGAGCGCGAGATCGTTGGGCAGATGCTGCGCACCAACGAGCAGTTCACGCTGGCTACCGAGGTCGGGCTCAGAGAGCAGCGTCTGGAAGACTACATCGTCCACGCGCTAGTCGACTTCGACGACATCGACTATTTCACCCACGCCGATCTGCTCTACGACCTCGCAGGTCAAATGGTGCAGCACCTGCGCAGTTATCTGTCCGAAGAAGAGGCCGTCAACGTCCTCGATCGTGACCGGCGCCTGATCGCGCGCGAAATCCATGCGCAGATGATGGCCCACTTCTGGGAGGAAGCAACGGAGTACGAGGTGCAGGTCAGCCGTGGCTTCACCGAACTCAAGCCGTGCAACTACACCGCCACGGCGGGCCAAACGGCTCACCACTTCCGGGAGACCGTGACCGAGACCAGTCGCATCAAGCAGATGCTGTTCGGTGGCTTCGCGCGTTGTCTGTACCCGCTACAGAAGTTCGATTCGGACACTGAGCGGCGCTTCGCCATCATCCTGGAGCGCGATGCCCTGAAGTGGTTCAAGCCTGCGAAGGGTCAGTTCCAGATTTACTACAAGCTAGGCACCGAGCAGCCGGAGTACATCCCGGACTTCGTCGCCGAAACGGACTCGACGATCTTGATGGTGGAAACCAAAGCACGCGGCGATATCAACACGCAAGAGGTGCAGGCCAAAGCTGCTGCTGCCTTGCAGTGGTGCCAGCATGCGTCGAACTTCACAGCGAGCGTCGGCGGCAAACCGTGGCGGTATCTGCTCGTACCTCACGATGAAGTCAATGAGTCGCGGCGGTTGGCCGACTTTTTGAGGTTTGTGAAGGCTTGAGGCACTACCGTATCTGGCGACTTGCTCACCTTAAATAGCGCAATAAGGAATAACCATGGCCAAGGCCGAAGCAAGCGTTGAAGAACTGGTATCCATGATCGAGCGGGGCGAACTGCGCTTGCCGGAGATGCAGCGCCAGTATGTGTGGCGCTCCACGCGAGTGCGTGATCTGCTGGATTCGCTGTATCGCGGCTACCCATCGGGCGCAATCCTGCTTTGGGAAACGGATGAAGCTGTGCCGCTGCAGGATTTCGCGGTCAGCCAGAGCACGAATCCTTACCAGAGCACGCGGCTTCTGCTGGATGGTCAGCAGCGTCTGACATCGCTCTCTGCCGTTATTCGCGGCGAGCCAGTATCGGTGCGCGGCCGTCGTCGGCCTATCGACTTGCTGTTCAACTTGGAGCATCCCGACCAGTTGGCGGTCGTGACCGAAGTGGAAGAGAACGGCGACGACGAGGAGGATGCCGACGACGATAGCGAACTGATTGGCGATGAGACGGACTCGACCGAGGACGAACTGCTCAAGCGCTTCAACAAGATGCCCTTTGTGGTGGCAACCCGCAAGCTGGAGCAGTTGCCGCAGTGGGTGAAAGTGTCGGACGTGTTCAAGACCGACAACGATGCGCCGTTCCTCAAGCGTGCCGGCGTCAGTGGTTTTGACGATCCGCGTTACGAGAAGTACAGCCAGCGCCTGGCCCGGCTGCGAGGCATCCGCAAGTACGTTTACCGGATGGACGTGCTGGAACGCACGCTTTCCTACGATGAAGTCACGGAAATCTTCGTCCGGGTCAATTCACTGGGAGCCAAGCTGCGCAGTTCCGACCTGGCTCTGGCTCAGATCACCGCCAAGTGGCGGCACTCGCTGCAGACGTTCCAGGATTTCCAGAAGGCATGCGCCAAGACGGGCTTTGACCTTGATCTCGGTTTGCACTTGAAGAATCTGATGGCGTTTGCCACCGGTCAATCACGTTTCCAGATCGTGGGTAGCCTGAATGTGGAGAAGCTGCAGAAGGCATGGAAAGAAGCCTGCGAGGGGATGGAATTTGCCCTCAATTTCGCACGCAGCAATCTGGGTATCGACAGCCCTGCCTTGCTGTCATCGCCCTTCTTACTGGTGGTACTTGCCTACATTGGGCATCGCCGTGACTATGCCCTCAGCACGGAAGAAGCGCAGCAGTTGCGCTACTGGGCCTTGGCCGCCAATGCCAAAGGCCGTTTCTCCCGGGGTTCCAGTGAGA
>Ga0180220_1002004_pt1 | contig 13852 bp, 16 predicted proteins | sample eDN5th37CBELigBY_FD_151335 | JGI IMG/M metagenome (GOLD analysis project Ga0180220, IMG submission 151335) | Enriched backyard soil microbial communities from Emeryville, California, USA - eDNA 5th pass 37_C BE-Lig BY (version 2) (version 2) | ecosystem: Environmental > Terrestrial > Soil >... | reverse complement strand
CTGCTGGATCACGGCCACCTGCTGCGCGTCCTTCATGCCGAAAAACGCGTAATCCGGCTGCACGATATTAAACAGCTTGCCCACCACGGTCGTCACCCCGTCGAAATGTCCGGGGCGTGACGCGCCGCAAAGCCCGGAGGTTACCTCGGATACGGCGATTTTCGTTTTGGTCGGCTGCGGGTACATCGTGTCCACGGTCGGAAGAAATACAAGATCGGCTCCGGCGTTTTCAGCCGCGGCCAAATCCCGCTGTTCGTCGCGAGGGTATGTTTCAAAATCCTCCCCCGGCCCGAACTGGATCGGGTTGACGAATATGCTGACGACGACGACGCCCGTTTTCTCCTTGGCTGCCCGGATCAAGCTGGCATGCCCTTCATGGAGATATCCCATCGTCGGCACCAACCCGACCGTTCCTACATCCTTAGCCGCTTTCAAACTTCGTATTTCTTCCCTAAGCTCTGCAATCGTTCTGACGGCTTTCATGCGTTGTTCACCTTTTCCCGGCCTCTGCCGTATAGATTGTCGACGACGTGATCGTCTGCCGTAAATACATGGCTCTCATCCGGGAAAGAACGTTCTTTCACTTCTTTGACGTATTGAGCCAGACCCTCGCGGATCATCGTTCCGGCATCCCCGAAGGTTTTTACAAATTTTTTGGCGCGGTACGGGGAGGCATATTGGAAAATATCATGGAAAACAAGCACCTGGCCGTCCACGCCCCGGCCCGCGCCGATGCCGATCGTCGGGATGGACAGCTGCGACGTGATGTAAGCCGCAACCTGTTCGGTGACCAGTTCCAGGACGACCCCGAACGCGCCCGCTTTCTCCAGCGCTTTGGCGTCTTCCAGCAGGCGCTGCGCATCCTTTTCGTCTTTCCCTTGAATCCGGTACCCCCCGATTTGATTCACCGACTGGGGCGTGAGGCCGATATGGCCCAAAACGGGAACGCCCGCGGCAACGATCGTTTCGACCGCCGCGCTGATTTCTTTGCCGCCTTCCATTTTGACGGCATGGGCATGGCCTTCCTGCATCAGCCTGCGCACGTTGCGCAGCGTTTCGTCGATGCTCCCGTGATATGTCATAAACGGCAAATCGGCGACGACGAACGTATTGCCCGCCCCCCGGACGACCGAACGCGTATGGTACACCATGTCGTCGATGGTGACCGGGAGGGTCGAATCATACCCGAGCACGACGTTGCCGAGCGAGTCGCCGACCAAAATCATGTCGACGCCCGCTTCTTCGGCGAGGCGCGCCGTCGGGTAATCATAAGCGGTTACCATGCTGAGCGCCGTGCCTTCCTCTTTCATTTTTTTCATTTTAACGATGTTGAGCGGATGTTTCACTGCCATGTTTGCAGCCCCTTCCTTCGGAATAGTGTTGGAAAAACAAAAAAACCTTTTAGCAGATCACTAAAAAGTTCCGAAAGGGCAAAAAAGAGTCACTTGCGATCGTCCCTTCTGTCTCGGTCCCTTCGGCTCAGAGCAGAATCCAACGTATGCATTATGCTGTTGTGATTGCTTGCACATGCAGAGTGCAGTTCGGTCCCTTGCCGATACCGCCTCTACATGTCAGTATATCAAATCCTTCGCAAAATTTCATCGTCTAAGTTCGACATCTCCGGAAAAAACAGGCAATTCCCGCCCGTCCTCCGTCAGGATGACCAACGCGCCGTGAGGGTCCAGCTTCAGTGCCTGGCCCGTTACGGGACCCGATACGGCCCCCACGGTAACCCGTTTGCCCAAAGTGACGGACAACGCCTCCCACAACGAGGCGATCGGCGCAAATCCTTCCTGCTGGTAAAGCCGGTACAACGTTTCGAATTCTTCCATCGCCGCCGCGATCAATTGCACGCGGTCGATGGGGTGACCGGCTTCTATTTTTAAAGAGGTTGCGACCGATTTGAGCTCATCCGGATAATCGTCGGGGTCCAGGTTCGCGCTGATCCCGATGCCGGCGATGCAGTAACGGACATATTCGTCCTCCGCCGCCGATTCCAAGAGGATCCCGCAGATTTTGCGGCCGTCGACCAGGAGGTCGTTCGGCCATTTCAGCCCGGCCATGACGCCGGTCGTCCGCCGTACCGCCCTGCACACCGCGACGCCCGTCAGCAGCGTCAGCTGGGGCATGTAATGCAGCGGTTGTTTCGGTCTTAGCACCAGGCTCATCCATATGCCTTTGCCTTTGGGAGAAAACCATTTCCGCCCGAGCCTGCCTTTGCCCCCCGTCTGCTCCTCGGCAACGACCAGCGTTCCCTCCGGCGCCCCGGCCTCGGCGAGCGCCTTGGCTTCCTCCTGCGTGGATACCGTCGTTTCAAGCACTTTCAGCTTCTTGCCCGCGATATTCGTCTTTAACGTTTTCAGCAGCGTCAGCGTGTCGATCCGTACCGGTTTGTTGACGATCCGGTAGCCCTTGTTCGGGACGGCCTCGAATTCGTACCCGGCTTCCCTCAGCTTGTTGATCTGTTTCCAGACGGCCGTGCGGCTGACGGACAACCTGCGGCTGATTTCCTCGCCGGAAACGAACTCCTGCGGGCTGGCGAGCAGCAAATCAAGCAGCGTTTCTTTTTCACTCATGGGTTGATATCACCTGTTTCGCTTCTTCGATTAATCGGTTATGGTCGTTCGGCAACTCGCGCGAACTAACGCGTACAAGCAGCCCGTTCAATAGTTCGCCCAACCACGGCCCGCCTTTCCGCCCGGACAACGCAAGCACGTCTTTGCCCGTGACAGCCAGCTCGGACATGTGGTATACGGCCATTTCTTCCATCCACGCCCGTCCGTTTTCCAATACGTCCTGCGGATAACCCCCAGCGGCTTCCCCCGCCTTCAGCACATCGGCCAGCCTCAGCCAAGATTCGGAGGTTTCCCGCCCGAACCGAAGCACGATCCGGATCCACTCCAGACGGCAAGGGGAGGTATGGTCCATGGCTTCGACGGCTTCTCCGACGTTTAAAATGCCGACAATCCGCTCCCGGACCGAATTGGGAAAGGTCCAATCCCGGAGGTACGCATTCGCTTTCTCAGCCGGCACAGTGCAGGCATATAACAGCAGCGCAAACCGGATTGCCGGTTCTTCGGGAGAGAGATCGTCGATCAGGCGGATGAGCCTTGCCTCGGATGCATAGGGAAAAGGAACCTTGGCATAAGCCGGCAGCTTGCTGCGGTAAAGCAATCCCAGCCCTCTTGACGGCTTGCTGCCGGCCATCAGCTTCTCCAGCTCCACGCGGAAGCGCTCCATCGCTACGTAGCGGATGTTTTCCCGTTCCTCGAGCAGCCCTTTCCAAGTGCGGTAGGCAATGTTGAATCCGAACACCGAGGCAAACCGGATGCAGCGCACCATGCGCAGCGCATCCTCTTGAAAGCGTCCTTTGGCATCGCCTACGCAGCGGATCATGCGGGCCTCCAGGTCGTTTATGCCGTGAAACGGATCCACGACATTCCCTTCGATATCCCTGGCAATCGCGTTGATCGTAAAATCCCGCCGCTTCAAATCTTCCCGCAAATCCCGCACGAACGCGACTTCGGCAGGCCGCCGATGCTTTTCATAAGCTCCTTCAACACGGTATGTGGTCACCTCGAAGGCGCAGTCCCCGCTCAGGACCGTAACGGTTCCATGCTGGATGCCCGTCGGGACGGTCCGTTCAAATACGTCCTGCACTTCTTCCGGCAACGCGGAGGTCGTAATGTCCATGTCGTCGACCGGCCTGCCCATCAGCTCGTCCCTGACGCAGCCGCCGACCCAATAAGCCTCATGACCATGCTCAAGCAGCTTTGAAATCACTTGTTTGCCCTGCTCCGCCATCGCGGGATCGGCTTGTTTCCATCGTACCAATATCGTTCCTCCCTGCCTCTCGTCCGAAGCCGGATCAGCCGCACACCGAATCGAGCTCCGGAACCTCGCGCCCAAGAACGCGGTAATAAATTTTCTCGTACTGCTGGGTAATCAGCCCGTCGCAGAACTGTTCGCATGCCCTTTTGACGCAGGCCTCCTTGAACGTGGCTGCAAGCGCATCGTTGGACAACAGCTGAACGGCGTAATCCGCCATGCGCTTCGTGTCGCCGATCGGCGCCAAAAATCCGGTTTCGCCATGGACGACAAGCTCCGGAATGCCGCCGGCAATCGAACCGATCGTCGGCACGCCGCAAGCCATCGCCTCCAGCGCGACCAAGCCGAAGCTTTCCTTTTCCGACGGGAGCAGCAGCACGTCCGCCAGGGAAATCACTTGCGCGATGTCGTCCTGTTTACCTAAGAACAACACTTTTTCCTCGAGGCCGAGCTCCCGGATTTTGCATTGAACCTTCGGCAGGTCCGGACCTTCCCCGACGAGCAGCAGCTTGGAAGGCACTTTCTCCTGGACCTTCGCAAAAATGTCCACGACATCCCCCACCCGTTTAACGGGCCGGAAATTGGAAATATGCATCAATATTTTTTCGTGCGGTTCCGCGTAGTCTCCGCGCAGCGAGCTGATGTCCCGCGGATAATATATCCGTTTGTCGACAAAGTTATAGGTCAGGTCGATGTCCCGGCTGATGTCGAGGACCTCGCGCGTCTCTTGGATCAAATCCCGGGAAACGGCCGTTACCGCATCGCTTTCGTTGATGGCCAGGCGGATCAGGTCCTTAAGCGACTCGTCCTGGGCCAAAACGGTAATGTCCGTGCCATGGAGCGTCGTAACGACTTTCAATTGATCCCCCACCATCTGTTTGGCCAGGAATGCGCAAACGGCATGCGGAACGGCATAATGGACGTGCAAAACGTCCAGCTGCTGCATTTTGGCAACCTGCGCCATTTTCGTCGCCAGCGACATTTCGTACGGCGGATAGCGGAATACGTAATAATCGCTGACTTCCACCTCATGATAAAAAATGTTTTTGTGAAACGTGCCTCCCAGCCGAAACGGTATGCTGTTCGCGATAAAATGGACCTGATGCCCTTTTTCGGCCAAAAGCTTCCCGAGTTCGGTGGCAACGACGCCGGAACCGCCAAGGGAAGGGTAACACGTGATTCCTATTTTTAATGGTTGACTCAATTCTGCCTGCCTCCCTTATGAAGAGAAGTATATGAACCCGTTTGTTCCTAAAGCGTGAAATAGTCAGAACTGACCCCCCGCAACATGGCTGAAGATCAGTCCTGACTTTGATTGAAAGGCATCTCTACATGAATTTGTCCACGAGGAACGGCGACCGCGCCGCGAAACCTTCCGCATACGGAATAAGCCTGCGCTGGCCGGTCAGCTTGTCCCGGGAACGGACGCGTTCGATATAACCTTGATTGAGCGGGGTCGAAACGGCATCCTCTTCGCCAAGCCCGCTTTCGAACTGCGAACGGTAGCATAAAAGCGCTTGTTCTTTTCTCTCCTGCTCGGCGGTAATGTCCACCATGACGTCCGTCCGGCCCATATCATTTATAAAGTAAAAATACAGCTGATCCACCTGCACGGCAGGCATCTCGGGCATATAGCGGCGGAGTTTCGCGTTAAAAACCGCCTCCTCAACCAGCCGGCTGCAAGCGACGTGATCCGGATGCCGGTCTTCCCAATAAGGCGCGAACACGATCCGGGGAGCGTAACGTCGTATTTCCTCGGTAATCCGGCGCACGTGCTCCGGAGTGGCGAACAACCCCCGATCCGGCAATCCCAGGTTGCTCCGCATCGCCAGCCCAAGCACGCCTGCTGCCGCATCGGCTTCCTGCCGGCGCCGCTCCACGGTGCCGTTGGAAGACATCTCGGCATAAGTCAAGTCGCAGATGCCCACGCGGTAACCGGCGTCCACATGCTTGATGATCGTGCCGCCCATGCCGATTTCAGCGTCGTCCGCATGAGCGCCGAAAACCAGAATGTCCAGCCTGTCGCTCATTCCTCAACACCCGGCTTGTATTTATGTACCAGCTCGCGCCATGCGAAATCGCCGCGGTCCAGTGCTTTCACCAAAATTTCCGCCGTCGCGATATTCGTTCCGAGCGGAATGCCCTGCACGTCGCAAAGGCGCAGCAAAGCATTGATATCCGGTTCATGCGGCTGAGCCATCAGCGGATCGCGAAGGAAAATGATCAAATCCATTTCGTTTTGGGCGACAAGCGCCCCGATCTGCTGGTCGCCGCCGAGCGGCCCCGACATAAAACGGTGGATTTTCAGATTGGTGTTCTCCATGATCCGTTTGCCGGTCGTCCCGGTGGAGTACAGCTCATGTCCTTCAAATACATTTTCATAGGCCGTCACAAAATTGACCATTTCGTCCTTTTTGCGGTCGTGTGCGATAAATGCGATTTTCATCCTGTCCCACTCCTTCGGAAGCTACTCTATAAAATGATCAAATCCGTAAACCATGCCGGTATAACCCATAACCTTTTCGATCGCCATTTTCACCCCAGGCATATAACCTGCCCGTTCATAGGAATCATGACGGATTTTCAGGGTTTGGCCGAAGCCCCCGAAAATCACTTCCTGCTGCGCGAACACGCCCGGCAGCCGGACGCTGTGGATCCGGAAGCCGTTATAATAACCGCCGCGGGCTCCGTCAATCGTCTCTTCCTCTTTCGGATTTCCCTGGCGGATTTCTTCGCGGTTCTGGGCGATCAATTCGGCCGTTTTCACTGCGGTCCCGGACGGAGCGTCCAATTTTTGGTCCCCGTGGTACTCGATAATTTCCAGATGCGGGAAGTATTTTGCCGCTTGCGCGGCGAATTTCATCATCAAAATGGCGCCTACCGAAAAGTTCGGCGCGATCAAGCCGCCGATGCCTTTGCTCTGGCACTGCTTGTCCAACTCTTCGATTTGCTCCGGGGTGAACCCGGTTGTCCCGATGACCGGACGAACGCCGTGAGCAACCGCAAGTGACGTATTGGCATAAGCAAATTGCGGCGTCGTGAAATCAACGAGGACATCCGGCTTCGTTTCTACCAACGCTAACTCCAGATCGTTTGTCACTTGGACCCCGCAGGCCGGCAGACCGACCAGGGTTCCGGCATCGGTGCCTTGCTGGGAGCGGTTGACCGCTGCCGCCAGCTCCAAATCCGGATCCTCAAGAACCAGCTTGACGACCTCTTTTCCCATTCTTCCGGCAGCCCCGGCGACTGCAACTTTGATTCGATTTGACATGCGCTTTTCCCCCCGCTTTTTTCTTTGCTACGTAGTGGAATCGTGCAAAAAGGTGCTCAATCGGCTTTTGAACTGGTCAAGCATGCTTTGCAGTCCGTCATCCTGCGGCTGCAGAGCCATGGCTTCTTTTAATGAAGCGATCGCAAGCGCATGCTCGTTAAGCTGGCTGTAAGCCACGGCAAGCCAAATGTACGCCTCCGCGTAGAGCGGGTCAAGGCGTACGGCTTCCTTCAGCACGGACACCGTTTGATACAGTTCGCTGGCGGGTGCCATATCGCCTGAGTCGAGCACCTTTTTGGCATCCTGCACGATTCGCATCGATTGCAGATGCTGAAGATTGAGGGCGTATTCCGCTTTATCCGGTTCCAGCTCGCAGGCCTTTTGTGCATGTTCGAGCGCTTTGTCGATTTTTCCGCTTCGCGCATAGGTCACAGAGCACCGGTAACGAATTTCAGCGGACGCCGGATTCTCCGCAGCAGCTGCCTCAAACCACTGAAGAGCCCCTTCGAAATCATTTTGCAAAATGCACTGGTAAGCATTTCGAACGAATTGTTCGGATTTCATCCTGCCGTACTCCCCCCTGTTATTACAGGCTATTGTACAGCATATGTATGACGGGCTTATTCGGTGTCCTTTTTCGTCCAACGGTTTGCGTCCCGCGTATTAAATTTATGCATGACCTTGTCATGCGCCTCCGTCAGGTCAATGCCGAGAGAGTTGGCGAAACAGATCGTGATGAACAAAATGTCGCCAAGCTCAAGCTCGATGGAGTTTTCCTCCTCCGTGGCTTTTTTCGGCTTTTCCCCGAAGCGGTGGTTTACCTCGCGAGCCAGTTCGCCCACCTCTTCCGACATCCGCGCCAGCATGGACAAAGGACTGAAATATCCTTCTTTGAACTGGGAGATATACCGGTCGACTTCCTTTTGCATTTCAGCCAGTGTCTTTTCCATTTCGGATGGACCATCCCCCTTAAATCTGCATTTTTCACCCCGATTAGACAAGGTATCAGTTTACTCCATATGTTATCGCAAAGCCGAAATGAACACAAATCTTTTTTAAATCGCCTGGAAAAAGGTATACTATGGTTGGAGCGAAGAGCTTGTTCTTCCTACTTTTGGTTAATGCGAGGGGTTTCATGACATTATCGAAATGGTTGTCTCCCATGAAAATGGTCCTGCCGATCATCCTCGGGACCGCCGTGTATGCTTTTGGGCTGCTGTATTTCATCATTCCGAACCAGCTGATGGAAGGCGGGGTTACGGGCGTCACCGTCCTGCTCAATTACGCCTTCGCCGTACCGCCCGCGCTTTCGACGCTGGTGCTGAACATTCCGCTGTTCCTGATCGGACTCAAAGTGTTGGGCGGCAGGCAAATGATCTATACCGGCGTCGGCATCGCCGCGCTCACGTTCTTTTTATGGGTGTTCGAAAAAATGATAGGCCGGGGTTGGATCACCCCGTTCCAAACCGAACGGGACTACATTCTCGCTTCCCTGTACGCCGGCGTCACGTTAGGCGCGGGGCTCGGCATCGTGTTCCGGTTCGGCGGGACGACGGGCGGCTCGGACATCGTGGCCCGGATCTGCAACCGCAAGTTCGGCTGGAGCATGGGCCAGGTCATTTTAGGAATCGATATCATCATTATCGGCGCTTCCCTTTTCTTTATCCCCAGAGAACGAATATTATACACGCTTGTCGCCGTGTTCATATCGTCCAAGGTGATCGATTTCATTCAAGAAGGGGCATATGCCGCCAAAGCCTTTACCATCATCAGCGACCATGCGCCGGAAATCGCCGACAAAATCACGGCCGAAATGGAGCGCGGGGTAACGCTGATTCCGGCCATCGGGGCTTATTCGAAACAGGCGAAGCATATGGCGTATTGCGTAGTCGCAAGACACGAAATCCGGAGGCTGAACGGAATCGTCAAATCGATCGACCCCCGCGCGTTTGTCATTATCAATGACGTCCATGACGTGCTTGGCGAAGGGTTCAAAGAGACCTGACGAATTGGCGCCGGCAAGCCCGGCGACTCATCGGCTGTAAGCGTAAATAGCACCAAAAGCCTGCTGCTTCCGCTTGCGTTTGGTTGCATGCCCTGCAAAACAAAAAAAGCTCCTGTCGAACTTGCTGTTCAGGGAGCTTTTTGAAGCATTACGTCCTTGGCGTCACCTTTTTAAAGCTGTTTTTTTCGCCTTTGTATTTTCGGTATGCGGTATAAGCGAGAATGGCGGCAATAAAAGCCCCTCCCCAAAACATCCACGGCCACGAACCATCGACTTGATCAAGCGGCGCCAACGCCGGATGATCTTTTTTCTTGCCGAACAGCCCGTTGAACATTTCCTCGCCCTGCCCGATCATGCTTTCGATTTCGGCGGGTTTGGGCTGGACGGCATTCACCAAACCTCCCATGTACGAAATCCAGGAATCCACCATCGCCACGTCCGAGGGCGTACGCTGGATGGTGACCGCCGGACGGATAAGCTCGTAATGCTCCTGAAGACGGTCGTATGCCTGTTTGGAGGCCAATACGTCGCCTTTGCCCAATCCTGCCCTCATCTGGCTCAGTTCCTCGCGGATCACCTTGTAATATTGCATCCATATCGGCTGTTTGGGGTTGTTCAGACTGTCGGCCGCCATTCTAAGCTTGGCCGATGCCGTAAGCCACTGCTTCTTGTCGAGGTGGACCCGCGCCACCGCTTCTTTCATTTCGATGATGCTTTCGGACAGGGCATGAATCCCCTCCACGCTGGTCAGCTTTTGAAAAGAAGAGGACTCGAAGATCGCGTTCACCTCCTGCAATTCCCTGCCGACCTGGTTAATGTCGCCTTGAAGGACATGGTTGTACATTTGCTCCGCCACCTGGCTTAAGCGAGCCGCCTGCCGGGCAGCGTCCTCCGGCCGTGCGGGAGCCTGGTTGTCAGCCGCGCGGCCATGCGCGATAACCGGCTGCAATGACAGCACAACGGCCAGGAGCCATAGGATGAACCATCGGTTTTTGGGCTTTAACGGTATGCTCCGCAGCATAGGACATCCCTCCTACCGTAAATGTATGGCAGAAGGGATGCGGGTAGAACAAGCTATGTAGAATTGCGTTTGCCAAGACGGAGCACGTGCCAGGCGAGCAAAACGCTAAACAGCGTAAGCCCGAGCGTAAAGCTCTGAACTCCTTGCAGATCGTCCTCCAAGACTCGGGGAAGCCACGGGTAGACGCCAAACGTATAATCCACGATATCGTTAAGAAACGTCCAGGCTGCGGCCGGAATAAGCATGATCGCGCCAAAACGAAAAAACCGCACGAACAGCAGCGCTTCGATGGCCATGATCAAATGGGATGCAACCAGCATCCAATCCTGCCACACCAACTGATCCCCTTGGGCAGCCCCGGCAAAAATGATGCTCACCGCCCATACCCCGTATTTGACGGAGGTCACAACGGCCAGCGATTCCATCAAAAGCCTGAAACCTGCGAAAAAGGACGACTTCGGCGGATACAAAAGAAACAACACGCCGATCGTAAAAAAGAGGCTTGCCGTCGGGCTGTCAGGGACAAAAATAACCTGCCATAACGCGTTGTGGGCCAACGTAAATTCGATCTGGTCTCCATACCATATGTACCCGTATACGGTTCCGATCAAATTGCACCAAAACAGCAGCCATAAAATCACCCGGTTGGTTAAAAAAGCGCGGCTCCAAAAAAACGAAACAGACAACTGGCGGTCCTCCTTTCGCCGTTTTTTTCCAAAAAAACCTGACCGCTTTCACGATCAGGTTTTTTTATCACATATTTCGGCTTATTTTGCTTCAGCCTTTTGTTTGGAGAGCCAATCCGCCAAATTGTCAATGTCTTTGTCCGTCAGGCCTGCCGCGATTGCACTGTCGTACATCGCCGGCATTTTGCCTTCGTAACCTTCTTTGATGATTTTGAGGATGGCTGCTTTATCATGTTTGTCGCCGACGCCACGCAGCGATGGTCCGCTGGCACCCTTCAAATCGGCAGCGTGGCAAGAAATGCAGCCCGCTTTTTTGAAGGATTCCATCGCCGGGTTTTCTTTATCGACGATCGCAATTTCTTGTTGTTGATTGCCGCTTGTCGTTGGAAGGCCTTTGGCTCTGTTTTCTGCCGCTTTTTCTTCGCGCTGGATGTTTTCAGGGACTTGGCCCGTTTCAGCCAGCTCGGCTTTGTAATGAGTCCAGGCGCTGTTCGTCAGGTATACGCACGCAATCAAAGAAAGAATCATAAGCGACGAAGCGATCGGTCTGCGATAGAAGCGGCGCTCTTTGCCCGTATCAAGGAACGGAGCAAGCAGCAGCGAACCGAAGGCAACGCCCGTCACGCCAATCGTTCCGAGCACGATGTAATCGCCGGATGCGTATGGCATCTTCAAGTACTGATACAGGAACAAGAAGTACCAGTCCGGCATCGGAATGATCGAAGCGCTTGGATTCGCCGGGAACCACAGCGGAGCAGGCTCTGCGATGGTAAGTACCAAGAATCCGACAAGCACGACAACGCCGACCATCCATTCTTTCAGCAGAAAGTTAGGGATGAACGCTTCCGATTTGCCCGGATACGCGGTGTAGTCCGGAGGAGTGACGAACCCTGCGCCCTTTTTAACGCGGGAGTCTCCTACGTACACAACTTTTTCTTTCGAATTTTTCCCGTGTGCCATCGATATTCCTCCCTTCTTATTATAGTGGACCGGAAATGCCCTGTCTGCGGATCATGATGAAATGTCCCACCATCAGTACGAGCAATACGGCCGGGAGGAAGAATACATGCAGCGCGAAGAACCGTGTCAGCGTTTCCGCGCCTACGATGGTACCGCCCTGCAGGAATTCCTTGATGATTGGCCCGAGCCAAGGAACGGAATTCGCGATTTCGAGCGTAACCTTCGTAGCGAAGTAAGCTTTGTTATCCCAAGGAAGCAGGTAACCGGTAAGGCCCAGACCCAGCATAACAAAGAACAGAAGCATACCAACGACCCAGTTCATTTCACGTGGCGCTTTGTAAGAACCCGTGAAGAACACGCGCATAGTATGTAAGAACATCATGACGATAACAAGGCTCGCGCCCCAGTGGTGCATACCGCGCACGATTTGGCCGAACGCCACCTGCGTTTGCAGGTACTCGACGCTGTTGTACGCGTTAATGATGTCCGGTACATAATACATGGTCAGGAACATCCCTGACAGGATTTGAATGACCGTGATAAAAAACGTCAATCCGCCAAAGCAGTATACGAATGCGGAGAAATGATGCGCCGGGTTAACATGCTCAGGCACTTCGTGGTCAGCAACGTCTCTCCAAATCGGCGTGACATCAAGACGTTCATCAATCCAGTTGTAGACACTCTTAAACATCCGAATCTACGCCTCCTATTTCACTTCAGTATTTGGCTCTACTTGCCCCAAATACACCCAACCGTCCTGCAATTTCAGTTTATACGTATCGAGTGGTTTAGGCGCTACAGCCAAGTTCTTGCCGAGTTTGTTGTAACGTGCGCCATGGCATGGGCAGTGATACTCGTCAGGGAAATTTTTGTCATTGTTCCAGCCGACCGTGCACCCCAGGTGCTTACAGATCGGGGACAGCGCATAGATTTTCCCTTGCTCATCCTTACGGATCCAGGCCGTCAATGTAGCCTTGCTCGCGTACCATCCATCCTGCTGTTGGAGTTCAAAAGAGAATTCCTGAGGCTCGTCCGTAATTTTGCTTTCTTCCACGACCTTAATGAATTCGCCTTCACCTTTTTTATGCAGAATCGGATCAACTGCAAACCGCACCATCGGGAGCACTGGGCCCATTGCCATAAATGCGGTTGCACCACCTAAAGTATAAGCAAGAAATTGTCGACGGGACATTTCTTTACGCCCGGGTGGTTTCTCAGATGGTTCATGGTGGTCATTTTGGTTGCTCATAATGTCTTCAACCCCCTTTGTCAACCAATTCTTTAAGTGCTTTCAATGATTATCATCACACGACTTACTAGGACATAATAATAATATATTAGCCTTATAAGACCGTCAAGAATAACCAGATCTTTTTATTCTGCAGTTGAAGAATTAACCAATTAAATTGTTGAATTTCTGTCACAATTACATTTCGGTTCCGGAATTCCATAATTTATGAATTTCTCCCTGCACGATACCGGCCAATTCTTTCCCGCTCTCGGCTTCTATCGCTGGTCGCGCCAAGATCAAATCGGCTTCCGGCAGATCGCTTGCCGGGAGGCTGCAGTCCGCCGACATGATGACGACATGTTTGAAGCCCGCCTGTTTCACGTTGCGGCACACTTCGTTCAAAAGCGACATTTCCCGCTGCAGTCCGTATTGGAATGCAGGATATGTAATCATTCTTCCCTTAAACGGAATTTCGACCAGGTCCATGAAATCCCTTAGACGTTCAAGGGCTGCCGTGGCTTCGACCGGGCTTTCGTTCCCGGTCAATCCCGTATAGGGAATGAGACAAGTGTCAAAATAGGGCTGCAGTTCCCCCCATGACGACTCGTCCACTTCGCTGAATTTCATTCGTTTCACCCTTCCCTCATTTTTCTCCATTATATTTCATATTATGCCTCGGCTGAAGAAAAAAAGAAACGCCGGTCTCTCCGCTCGGGTAAACGTCCTGCGTTCCCGAACGGAAAGCTGCCTGCATTTCTTTTTGTGACGGGCTTTTAGGGTGGAACCAACTTGCCTTCCACGCCGATCGCATAGATCGAATATCATGCGCTCGGTTTAATTCAACAACCTC